>JAEEGL011761974.1_pt1 | contig 80574 bp, 59 predicted proteins | sample 9134231 | NCBI WGS metagenome assembly JAEEGL01 (sample SAMN16246548, study PRJNA631951) | gut metagenome | biome: gut microbiome; feature: rumen; material: fiber-attached | host: Bos | place: Iran: Karaj | collected 2018-10 | reverse complement strand
TCCGGCCCGGTTATTACGGCGACGACGACGCGGTGATCTGCAGGCGGGGCTGAAACGGCCTCACGGGCGGATCCGGGCGGATATCATCGAATTACCGAGGTTTACCGCAGTCTGCAGCAGCTGCCCGCAGCTTTCCACGAATTATTGGCCCGTCGCCCTGACTATTGAAATTTCCGCAAAAACAATGTAAAATAACCATAGTTTTATACTCTACTCTGGGAGGTACGTTATGTATTGCAAGAATTGTGGCAACGAAGTAGCGGAAGGATCCAAGTTCTGCCTGCATTGCGGCCAGCCTATGGCAGCCCCGCAGGAAGCCGTGGACAACGCCGGTAACGCCGTGGAAAACACCGTAACTGAGATAAAAGAAGAGTCCGAAAACGCGGTCCAGGAGATCGCCCAGGAAGCCGAAGCGACCGTCGAAAAGACCGAGGCCGCCGCCGTCGAGAAGACCGAAACCGCCGCTGCCGCCGCAGCCGCCGTGTTCGTACCTGACAGCGATGAAAGAGCTATATTAGAAAAAGCCGAACAGGACGCCAAAAAGAAAGAGCAGGAAGCCGCCGAAGCGCTGGCTCAGGCCCAGGCCAGAGCGGAAGAAGCCAGAGAACTGGCGCGGCAGGCCGCCGTGGCCAAGACCAAACTGGCAGCCTCCGACTCCATCAACGCCGCCAACGCCATGATAGCCGGAGCTGCTCAGATAGGCGAGCAGTACGCCGCCGCCCTCAACGACGCAGGCGCAGCCTACGAAAAAGCGAAGGATGCCCAGGAAGAGGCTCAGAAGCTGGGAGTCTACGATCTTCCGGAACTGAACGTTCCTTCCGATCTCCGCGCTCCCGCGGCGAACACCGCCGTTTACGAACAGACTCCTCCGCCCGTTTACGCGCCGGTGGAAGAGAAGGCCGCCGACCAGGCCGCAGAGACCGGAGAAAAGGCCAAATATATCACGCCCTGGGGCTATTTCTTCCTTACGCTTCTGTATTGCGTCCCCGTGATCGGCTGGATATTCCTTATCGTCCACTCCTTCGGAAAGAAGAACGTGAACCGCAAGAACTTCGCCCTGTCCATCTGGGTAAAGCTCCTTGTCTGCCTCATCATCGCCTGCATAGTCGTCATCGTGGTGATGATATTCAAGGACACGGACATCGGCGTGAAGATCAAGGATTACATAAAGGCCATCTACGATTCTGTTAAAGGCGCTACCGAAACGTACTTCGGAAACGGAGCGGCCGCCTGACGGAAGGTCCGCCGAAGCGCCGTACGAATATCAGATCGACACATTATATTGACCCGCCGGAGAGAAAAATGGAAAGTACGGAAGTACTCCGGCGGGATCTGCTCATAAAAGGGAGGAATTATAATGAATATTTCCGTTACAAAGACCACTGCCCCCAAGGCGAAACCCCAGGACCAGAGCAAGCTGGGATTCGGAAAGATCTTTACCGACCATATGTTCATAATGAACTATGACGAGGGACAGGGCTGGCACGACGGCAGGATCGTACCCTACGGTCCTCTGACGCTCGACCCCTCCGCCATGATCTTCCATTACGGCCAGGGCATTTTCGAGGGCATGAAGGCGTACCGCACCGCAGACGGCCGTACGCTGCTGTTCAGGCCCCAGAAAAACTTCCAGAGAGCCAACATCTCCAACGAGCGCCTCTGCATACCGCCCATTGACGAAGAATACGCTCTCGAAGCTCTTAAGGAGCTCATCCGCGTGGATATCGACTGGGTGCCTACGAACGAAGGAACGTCCCTGTACGTGCGTCCTTTCATCATTGCCGTAGATCCCGCCCTGGGCGTTCATCCCGCGCATCATTATCTGTTTATGATGATCCTGTCTCCCGTTGGCGCCTACTATCCCGAGGGACTGAATCCGGTCAAGATTTACGTGGAAGACGATTACGTCAGAGCGGTCAAAGGCGGTATCGGTTTCGCCAAGACTCCGGGCAACTACGCCGCTTCCATCAGGGCGCAGGAAAAGGCCGCAGAGCTGAAATACACACAGGTGCTGTGGCTTGACGGCGTGGAGCGCAAATATATCGAAGAAGTGGGAACGATGAACGTCTTCTTCGTGATCGACGGCACCATCGTCACTCCCGCGCTTAACGGCAGCATCCTTGCCGGCGTCACCAGAGACTCCTCCATACAGCTTTTGAAGAGCTGGGGATACAAGGTGGAAGAGCGCAGGCTGGGCATCCAGGAAGTGTACGACGCATATGAAGCGGGCAAACTGGACGAAGTGTTCGGCACCGGCACCGCGGCGGTCATCTCTCCCGTAGGCGAGCTCAACTGGGAAAACCACATCATGACCATCAACAACGGAGCCATCGGCCCCATCTCCCAGAAGCTCTACGACAACATCACCGGCATACAGTCCGGCAAACTTCCCGACAAGTTCGGCTGGACCGTGGAAGTCTGATAACACGAACGATCACTGTACTCCGACCGAGCGACCGGCCGGAGTACAAGTGCGTAATAACACATTAAAAATACAAAAAGAAGGTTCTTTAAAGTGGCTAAAAAGCAATTTAAAACTGAATCCAAAAAGCTCCTGGATATGATGATCAACTCCATCTACACCCACAAGGAGATATTCTTAAGAGAGCTCATATCAAACGCCAGCGACGCCATCGACAAGCTGTATTTCAGGTCGTTGACCGACGGCAGCGTTACGCTGAACCGCTCCGACTACGAGATCCGCATCGTGCCCGACGGCGAGAACAGGACACTCGAGATCCGGGACAACGGCATCGGAATGACGAAGGACGAGCTGGAGAACAACCTGGGCACCATTGCCCATTCCGGCTCTTTCGAATTCAAGAAGGACGGGAACGATCCCGGCAGCGAGGGCGGCGACATCGACATCATCGGCCAGTTCGGCGTAGGTTTCTATTCCGCCTTTATGGTGAGCGATTCCGTCACGGTGGAGAGCCGCGCCTGGGGCGCCGACGAGGCGTATTGCTGGAGATCCACCGGCGCCGACGGCTATTCCATCGAGCCCTGCGATAAAGAAGACGCGGGCACCGTTGTCACGCTCCATCTGAAGCCTGACACCGACGAAGAAAAATACGACGAATTCCTGGACGAGTGGAAGATCCGGGAACTGGTCAAGAAATACAGCGACTACATTCGCTATCCCATACGCATGGAAGTCACCAAGTCCCGCAGAAAAGAAGGCAGCCCGGACGACAAGCCCGAGTACGAGAGCTACAGGGAAGACGAGACGCTGAACACAATGGTGCCTATCTGGAAGCGTGCTCAGGACCAGGTGACGGAAGACGAATACGCGGACTTTTACAGGAACAAGTTTTACGACTACGAAGCGCCGCTTAAGGTGATCCGCCAGAAGACGGAGGGATTGTCCAGCTTCGAAGCGCTTCTGTTCATACCGGCCCACGCGCCTTTCGACTATTACAGCAGGGAGTACGAGAAGGGGCTCCAGCTCTACTCCAGCGGCGTTATGATCATGGAGAAGTGCAAGGACCTGATCCCGGACTACTTCAGCTTCGTGAGAGGCCTCGTTGACAGCGCCGACCTGTCGCTGAACATTTCCAGAGAGATGCTGCAGCACGACAGGCAGCTCAAGGCCATTGCCCGGGCGGTGGAGAAGAAGGTGGCTGCGGAATTGTCCAAAATGCTGGAGAACGAGCGGGACAAATACGAGCAGTTCTTCAAGGCTTTCGGGCGCCAGCTCAAATACGGCCTTTATATGGACTACGGCGCGCACAAGGAAACGCTCCAGGATCTGCTCCTGCTGAAGTCTTCTTTCGAGGACGGCAAACAGGTGACGCTTAAAGAGTACGTCTCCCGGATGAAAGAGGAACAGAAGAAGATATATTACGCGGCAGGTGAGACGGTGAACCAGATCAAGCTGCTGCCTCAGGTGGAGTCGGTGCTGGCAAGAGGATTCGAAGTGCTGTATCTCACGGAAGACGTTGACGAATTCGCGCTCAGCATGCTTGGAAAGTACGCCGACAGGGAGTTCCTGAACGTTCAGCGTGAGGAACTGGACATCGCCACCGACGAAGAGAAGGAGAGCGTCAAAGCGGAGAACGAGCAGAACGCGGAAATGCTGAAGTTCATAAAAGATTCGCTGGGCGACGGCGTCAATGCGGTGCGCTTCACCAACACCCTCGAAAAGCATCCCGTGAGCCTTTCCAGCGAGGGCGCTCTGTCAATGGGCATGGAGAAGACGCTTTCCCAGATGCCCGGGGCTGAGGACGGCGCCGTAAAGGCACAGCTGGTGCTTGAGGTCAATATGGACCATCCCATCGCGGGGCGGCTCAAGGCCCTCTACGAAGAGGACAAGGACAAGCTGGCGCTCTACAGCAAGATCCTCTACGCCCAGGCCCGTCTGATCAGCGGCCTCACCATCGACAACGCCTCCGAGATAGGCGATCTGGTGGCCGGGCTGATGCTGTGACGGCTCTTTAAACGATCTAAGATCGACCGGCCGGCGGTAAACCACGGCCTCCTACGAAAGAAGCGGCAGGACGCTTATCAAAAGCATCCTGCCGCTTTTTCAGTTGCCTGAAGGCGTCTGAACCATCGGCGCCTTATTGTTTGTTCTCGATCAATTGACCCAGTATACAGCGGACGCGTGTGAACACCTCTTCGTCGGTGGTGTATTGACCCAGCGAAGTGGTGATCTGCTTGATCACCAGCTCCAGCGCGTCTTCGCCGTACAGCTTCTCGAACATCGTGAGATATTCGAAATCCTCGATGCCGTCACGGATGCACTCCAGCCTGAGGGACCCTATGGGCTCCTCGATGCCCAGATAGTGGCCCGAATAGAGCAGCACGCCGTTGCCGTACATGTCGTAGGGAGTGGCGCCAGTCGCCGTCTCGTGCTTGGGATTAAAGCCGAAATCCGGGTTGCCCTCCGCGTCCTTGCCCGGGAACCAGTCGTTGACCAGGTAGTAGAGGAAATTGTCGACGTTATACAGTTTCTGCTGCCAGAAGAATATCCTGAGCCGCACCGCCTGCGTCTCGATGGATACCGTGATCTCCGGCGACTGGGGGTAGTGAGTCACGTACCACCATACTTCGTCGCCTTCCGCCTGCTCCTTCGCCATGCGCTCCGGGAACGTGCCCAGATTCTTCTCCAAAAGTGAGCTCATGCGGTATGTCAGCAGCGGGTTCCGGGAATAGTCATCGAAAGTGTTGAAGAAGTAATTGTGGGGGCACCAGGCGTTGACGTAATCTTTCACGTATTCAAAGAAATCCAGCTTGCCCGAGGAGTCCAGGTCAAGGTTGTAATGCATCGGGACGATATAGTGATAACCCGGGAAATATTCTGCGAATATCTTGCCGTCCGCGATCACGTGGTCAAGCATCTCCACGGTCAGTGGCTCGTCAACATGATAGAAGTATGCTTTCGACAGCAACTCCGGATCCTGACTGAGGTACGCGTAAGCGGAAGAGACGTTGGCCGCAGTGGGATCGACCTTCCAGCCGAGCGGATTGAAGGCCACCACTCTGGGATTGTTCACGTATTCCAGCATCCTCTCGTCCTTGTAGGCGCCCTGGTCGTTGTAGGGGAGCGTATATGCGCAGATACGGTTCTCCAGCATAAGGTCGTAATATTTCTTGTACAGTATGCCGTCGTCGCCTTCCCAGCACTCATGATTCACGTAGATGTTGTACCAGGAAAGGTCCATCTGGGTCTTGCAGGTGGTGGCCTCCGGCAGCGTGAAACCGTAAACGTTCGCGTAAACTTTCGCTTTTTTGATCTCTCTGCCTTCCGCGTCGATTATCCTCAATTCAGCTTCGTAATCTCCCGCCGGGCTGTCTGTCTCCGTGAAGATCTTGATGACGAAGGAACTGCTCCTTCCGGCTTTCAGGTCGAATGGACCGTCCAGCGGCGGCAGCGGATCGACTATGGAATTTCCTTTGACGTTTTCGAAATAATATCCGTAATAGAGTTCGGTCCTGAGCGCGGCGCCGGAGCCGTTGGCGAACCCGGTGATCTCGGCAGTGAGGCCCGTCATATCTTTTTCGGAAGCGAGCAGGAACTGGCAATCCTCCGCTTCGTTTTTGGCGAGGTACATCAGGTAGGAATTTCTGCCGGTGGATTCGGTAGATTCCGCGGGAGTTTTGGTGTAGGTGTGGTCGAACCAGAGGTCAAGTGACGCGTCCTCGAACTCGGCGTTCAGTTTGGCGTTGTCAACTTCTTTAAGCGTCACCGTCGAGAGCAGCGCTTCCGCTTCTTTCTGCCTGGAGGCGGAGAGCAGGTTAGGGTCGTCTTTGCCCTGGGATTTCATAAAATCGTTGATCTCATTGGCGGTCTTCAGGAAGGTGAGGGATGCGAAATGAAGCTTCTCGCCTTTGTTAGCCGAGTAGGTCATATAGTCGAACCGGAAGCCGTGCACGGTGCCCGTGAAATCCTGGGCGGAAAGGTCGAAGATCAGATATTGCCAGCCGCTTACGGTGTTGTCGAAATTCATTATGCGGCTGTATCCACCTGTGGCCCCGGTCACGCGCCCGGCCGCGAAGAAAAGCTCGAAATTGGAATCGTTACACTTTTCCTGCCTGATCTTAAGTACCACGTATTTGTACTCGTCGGCGCTCACGGGCTCGAAACCCAGGGACCTGACGTATCCTTCATAATCGAAGTAAATAAAGGGGTCCTCGGCGGTGCCGGTGGTCTCGAAAACCACGGTCTTTCCTTCTTTTCTGTCGCTGGAATCGTAAACTTTAGTAGCGTTGCCCCCGCCGAAAAAGCCCGCTATACCGCTGCCGTCCGCGTGCACGTGCGCCGCGTCGACGGTCCTGGAATTTTTGCCCGCGCAGCCCCAGGCCAGGGCGGCGGTCAACAGTATGGCGGCAAGTGCTATCACCGGCAGTATTATCCTTCTTCTCACAAAAACGCATCTCCGTTCGGGTCCGGCCGCGCCGGTTTTCTGCATCCGCAGTCTGTCCGGAATTATATATTTCCCGGCGCTCCTCTGTCAATTACGGCCGTTTTTCAGCCCTGTGCCCGGGATCTTTGCTTTTCGCACGGTTTTTTCGCGGGAAAAGGGGCCGAATAAGGGGAAATAACGGCTTGGCGCTATTTACATTCCGGCCGAAAATTGGTATAATGCCGGTATGATCGAGGCCCGGGTGACAGAGTATTTCGCCCCCGCTCTATATTGCAATGCATTTTACTAAAGAAAAAACGGAGAAAAAATACCTATGCTTAAAAATATCGTCAGATTTTTCAAAGCCCACGGCATCGCGCTGATAGCCGTTGCCGCGCTCGCCGCCGTCATAAAGTTGACGCTGCATTTTTCGTTTTTCCTGTCATTCTTTATCCTGCTGATAGCCTATTTTCTTATCGGTTTTGCCATCGACGTCATTTCCGAGAAGAAGCACCTTAATAAAGCACAGAAAAGTATAAACAATGCTGACGCAAAGGCGGACAAAAACAGGAGATCCGCCGGTTCCGGCGACGAGGCCGGCGCAGAGGCGAACGAGCGCCGCCGCCCTGCCGATTACGATTTTTATATTCCTTCCGCCGCCGATAAAAATGCGGGAAACGGCAACGGCCTCAGAAAGCTTTCTTCTGACATGCAGTCCATCATTGCCGCTTCTCCGGACGAGGCGGAGAAAGGGGAGCCGGAGATCGTTAACCGCGGCAGGAGGAAGGAGCCTGAGCGGCTTGACGACTTTTTCAACAGGAAAAAAAGCGGCGGCCTCACCGGCAGGACCAAAGAGCACGACGAATATATTAGGGGCACCGACTATACATATTCCAGATTCATGGACCGGAACAACGCCATGTCCGAGCGTGAAGCAGCATTGACCGCGCAGGAAGCGGCGAATGATGCAGTCGAAGAGGCGCAGGCGCCTGCTTTCGTTACGGAAGAAGCGGTCGAGACCGCGGCGAACGTCGCTCAGGGAACCGCTGCGGCCGCCGTTGACCCGGACGACGACGTGAAGATATATGAAAAGCCCGGTTACGTGAAAGAAGCCACAGACGCGGCGCTGATCAGAGAAATGATGGAAGGGGATGCGCAGGGCCCGGCCGCTGCGCCCGTTCAGGCAGCTCCCGCCCAGACCGTTTCCGTCCAGGCTGCGGAAACCGTCGAGAAAATCTCCGAAACTGCGGAAGAAGCCGCCGCTCCCGAAAAAGAGGAGTCCGTACAGGAAGCGAAGCAGCCCGGCAGCGAAGTGCTGGACAACGAGCTTTTCTTCACCGGTCCGGACGTTCCCGGCGACACTGAGCTCACCGAAAACATCTCTGAGCAGGTAGACCGGATGGTCAATGAAAACCAGCGCAGCGTCATCAGAAAATACAAATACAGGATCTCCACCGATCCTTCCGAACTGGCACGCACCGGGTCCGTCAACGAAGGCGACCGGACCGGAGGCGCGGCGAACGAAGGCCGCCCGGATCCCGAGATCAGATCCCACATCTCTTCCAGGATCGACATGTCAAACACGCTTTTCGGAGCGGTGGGAGAGGATATCTATTCCGAAGATGAGGATTACGAGCCTGAGCGGGATACGGTAGTGGCGGACAGCGCCGTCATCAATTCGCTGTTCCCCTCCAGGAAGAACGAGAAGCATAAAAAGCCTTCTTTAGAGGAGTTCCGCAAGAGGAAAGAAAACCTGGGAGATTCCTCCAGAGATTTCAACGAAGCGATACTGGGCAGGACCGGCGAGAAGTCCGGGGAAAAGGCCGTCGAAACGGCTGACGAAAAAGCTGCCGGAAAGACTGCCGAAAAAGCCGTCGAAAAAGCTGCCGAAGCCGGAGAAACCGCCGCCGAGGCCGCTAAAGCCGCGGCAGGCGCAGCCGCCGGAGCGACCGCTGCCGCCGCGGTGTCCGCAGCAAAAGATACCGCTCACGAAAAAGAAAAGAAAGCCGCCGACGAGCTTGACGAAGAACTGAAAGCGGACCGGGAGAGGCAGCTCAAAGAAGCGCTCATACGCAAGAAATACGAAGTCCCTCCCGTAGAACTGCTGGCGGGACCCAGAGGCGCGGAGCGGCCCGTACACGTCAACGCGGAAGACGACCCCAAAGCACAGAAACTCATATCCACGCTGGAGAGTTTCGGCGTCGGCGCGAAGATCATCGGAGTTATGCGCGGCCCCGCGGTCACCAGGTACGAGCTGCAGCCCAATCCCGGCGTAAAAGTCAGCAGGATCGTATCGCTGTCGGACGATATTGCCCTCAACCTGGCCTCCACAGGCGTCAGGATCGAGGCGCCCATACCCGGAAAAGAAGCGGTGGGCATCGAAGTGCCCAACAGCCAGGTGGAGATAGTTGCCCTGCGCCAGGTGATCGAGAGCGACGAATTCAAGTCCTCCCAGTCGCCTCTGACCGTTGCCCTGGGCCGGGACATCGCGGGCAAGAACATCGTGGCGGATATTGCCAGGATGCCGCACCTGCTCATCGCCGGCGCCACCGGTTCCGGCAAGAGCGTCTGCATCAACACCATCGTTGCCAGCGTGCTCTACAAAGCAGGGCCCGAGGACGTGCGCATGATCATGATCGACCCCAAGATCGTGGAGCTGGGCGTGTACAACGGCATTCCGCACCTGCTGGTGCCCGTGGTCACCAATCCAAAGAAGGCCGCCGGAGCGCTCTCTTGGGCGGTGGCGGAGATGGAAAAGCGCTACACCGTATTTTCGGAGAACAACGTCCGGGACATCAAGGCGTACAACACCGTGGCGGAGAAAAACAAGAAGCTTCCCAAGATGCCCCAGATACTGATCATAATCGACGAGCTGGCGGACCTGATGATGGTTGCCGCGAAAGAGATAGAAGATTCCGTTATCCGCCTGGCCCAGAAAGCCAGAGCCGCGGGGCTTCACATAATCATCGCCACCCAGCGTCCCTCCGTTGACGTCATCACCGGCCTCATCAAGGCCAACATACCTTCCAGGATCGCTTTCGCCGTCACGTCCCAGATCGACTCCAGGACCATACTTGACGGAGGCGGCGCGGAAAAACTGCTGGGCCGGGGCGACATGCTGTTCCATCCCATCGGTATGTCCAAGCCGCTGAGAGTCCAGGGCGCCTTTGTTTCGGACAGCGAGATCGAAGCGCTGGCGGACAGCGTCAGGAACAATTACGGAATGGCGCTCTACAGCGACGAGATACAGAATTCCATCGACCAGAAGGACAAGGATAAAGACAAGGCCCAGAACGGCGCTTCCGCAGGCGGCGAAGGGGGAGAGGACGAAGGAGACGCGGATATCGAGATGATCGACGCGGCGGCTCAGCTGGCCATTGAATATAAGCAGCTTTCCACTTCCTTCCTGCAGAGAAAACTCAGGCTGGGATATTCCAGAGCGTCCAGGATCGTGGATACGCTGGAGGCAGAGGGGCTCATTTCGGAGGCGGACGGCAGCAAGCCGCGCCAGCTGCTTATGACGAAAGAAGAATGGGACAAGCATATAGCCGAGACCCGGGGCTGACGGGGCCGCGGGAGACGAAAGGAAGCAGGTGCGGATCATGAAGGTCAATATAGTTCCGACTCCTAAGAAAGCAACGTTTTTCGACGGCAAAGACGCTCTGTGCGCCGTTGCCGCCAACCTGTACGTGAGCGGTCGATACGCTTCCGCCGCCCTGGCGTTTTCGGAGCATTGCCGCAGGGCCGGCATCGACCTGAACGTGACGCTCAGGGAGCCGGGCAGGCTGCCCGGGGGCGGCATCGTGCTCGACAGGGAAACGAAGCCGGAATTCGAAGACGGGTATTCGCTTAAGATCATTGACGGAGCCGTCAGTATCGCCGCACAGGACGGGAAAAATGTTGCCCGCGTCTTCGCCACGCTGGCCCAGCTGCTTTGCGCACGGGAACAGAACGAGCCCGGAAAACTGTTGTTGCCCGGCTGCGAGATACACGACAGGCCCGATTGCGAATACCGCGGCCTGCTGGTGGACCTTGCCAGGTTTTTCCATCCCTTCGAGTTCTTAAAAGCCTACGTGGACGCATGCTGGTATTACAAACTCTCCACGCTCCACCTGCATTTTACGGACGACCAGAGCTACACGCTTCCCAGCAGGATATACCCCAAGCTTTCCACTCCCGGCAGGCACTACACCTTCGAACAGATAGAAGAACTGTGCGCCTACGCCGCGGCAAGAGGCGTGGAACTGATGCCCGAGATTGACGTTCCCGGCCACAACACTTCTTTCGCCAACGCATATCCCGAGCTGTTCGGCACGAAAGGCATAATATGCCGCCACAAGGACGCTACCGAGGCGCTTCAGAACATATTCTCCGAGCTTTGCGACCTGTTCCCGGATTCCCACGATATCCACATAGGCGGCGACGAGGCCAATCTTAAGAAGTGGCTGGAATGCCCGGATTGCATGGAATACGCCCGGAGCCTGGGGATCACGAGGGAAAAATACTCCGACGACGAAATCTGCGACAGACTTTACGTAGATTTCATCCTCCGCATGTGCGACGCCGTAAAGGCCAAAGGCCGCCGGCCCATCGTGTGGGAAGGGTTCCCCAAATATATGAACGGCCTGGTGCCAAGAGACGTGACCGTTATGAGCTGGGAAAACTATTACCAGACCACGCCGGACCTTTTAGAGGCCGGTTTCGATATCATAAACTGCTCCTGGAACCCCATGTATATCGTGGCGCCGGACGTCAAATGGACTCCGGAAGAGGTATGCGGCTGGTCGATATACAAGTGGCGCCCGGTACATCCCGGATCTCCCTTCGCAGGCGGCTCATACGAATGCGCGCCCACGGACAAGGTGCTGGGCGGACAGTTGCTGGCCTGGGGCGACAGGGTGGCGTCGATATTCGGAGAAGACCTGATCAAAGGCGCCTTCTGCGAATTCGGGCTCATACTGGAGAGGCTTCCGTACCTTGCCCAAAACACGTGGAACAGTGAGCCCGTTTTGGTGTATAATGAACTGGCGGAACCGGTGAAAAAAGCTGGAGAAGGACTGGAGAAACTGTTCTCCGGACTCATAAAAGAAGGTTTGGCAGGCCTTGCGCAGGCATAAGGCCGGGGCGGCGGAGAGCTGCGGAGACGGTACAGAGCGGCCGAACGTTTCAGGCAGGTAGAAAAATGAATTCCATCAGCGAAGAATTGAAAAAGATGACCGAGTCCTCGGGCTTCCGGGCGGGGATATCCGACGGAAACGGCAAGGTGATCTATTGCGCCGAAGGCATGGCGTGCTCCGCCGGCGACAATATTTTCGGCTCGGACATGATACTGCTCCCGGCCGGCAGCGGCGACGGAGGCAGGTATTTCCTGTTTTCCGAGACGCTCCACGACGAGACCGCGGACGCCCTCAGCGTGAGCGCCCTCAAGATGCTCAGCGTCAATCTCTTCGGCGGCGCCGAGAAGCCCCGCACCGCGGCGGAGATATTCGAAGCGGCGCTGGAAAACAGGAGCGGCAGCCTTAAAAGGCTTGAACAGCTTCTGCCTGATCCGGGAGAGAACGACAGCTTCCGCCTGATAGTTGCCTATTGCGGCCCGGGAGCGGGAGACAGGGAACAGATGGCGGAGGTCAAGGCCGTTGCCAGCAGCGTGTTCCCGGAAGAGCAGGGCTTCATTTCCGGCGTGTTCAAGAAGAACGGCACCTACTACACGGCGGTGCTGTGCCTTGCCCGCAGGAGCGAGACGGAAGAAGGCTTCGTGCCCGGAGAAAAGTGCGCGCTCCAGCTGGTCGACACCGCCAGCGCCGAGCTGATGCTGCCCGTGTACGCCGCCGTCAGCGGAGGATTCCTGACTGTCGACAGGCTGGGAGCCATCGTCGACCAGACGGTGGAAACGCTCCACCTGGGAAAGAAGTTCGGACGCCTTGACAAGTGCTTCCTGTACGAGAAAATGGGCCTGGAAAGGCTGGTAAGCTCTATGTCCGCGGAGGACAGGATGGAATACCTCAAGGCCACTCTCGGAAGGACGGGAGAGACCGAAAAGTCGCTTCCCGAGCTGATCAACACCGTCAGCGTATTCCTGGACAGCGACCAAAACAGCAGCGTGGCCGCCAAACGTATGTACGTGCACAGAAACACCATCAACAACAGGCTGGAAAAATTTCAGAAGATCACCGGCCTCAACTGCTTCTCCTTCGAGGACGCGGTACGGGCCAGGATAGCGCTTCTGATGATAAGATACATGGAATTTTCAGACTCGAACAACGGGAGGACTTCAGATGGATAATCCTCAAAGAGCTGTGGACCGCAGACAGACGATGATACTGTTCAAAGATGTGAGCAAAGTGTACGGCAACGGCGTTGCCGCCATCAACAAGCTCAACATGCGCATATACAAGGACGAATTCGTTTTCCTGATGGGCGCCAGCGGCGCGGGCAAATCCACCCTCATCAAACTGCTGATGAAGGAGGAGGAACCCACCACCGGCACCATCAGCGTCAACAGCCGCGATCTTTCCAAGATCAGGAAGGGCTCCGTTCAGAAATACCGCAGGAAGATAGGCGTGGTGTTCCAGGACTTCAGACTTTTGGAGCACAAGACCGTGTTCGGGAACGTGGCTTTCGCCATGGAGATCATGGGCAAGTCCAGGAAAGAGATACAGGAGAAGGTGGGAGCGGCGCTGTCGCTGATGGGATTGTCCAAGAAAGCGGACGAGTACCCCAGGAACCTGTCCGGCGGAGAGCAGCAGAGAGTTGCCCTGGCCAGAGCCATCGTAAACTCGCCAAAAATACTGATCGCCGACGAACCTACCGGAAACCTTGACCCCGCCAACGCCGAGCAGATAATGTACCTGCTGGACCTGATCAATTCCCAGGGCACCACGGTAATCGTTGCCACCCACGCCCAGGAAATGGCCAGGCGCATGGGCAGACGGATACTGTACCTCGATCACGGAGTCAGGAACGAAGAACTGTCCGTGGGAGACCAGGCAAACCACGTATCTGACGTGATGAAGGATCCCGGCGTGAATCCGGTGAACGTATCCGCTTCGTTTAACGAAAACGCCATCGAAGCGTACGGAGCCGAGGAAGACGTTTACGGCACGCTCTTTACAGAGGACGCCATAGATGATACGGAAAGGGGAAGCAGCGATGAGTAAGATAAGAGCTTTCTTCTACATAATCAAGCTGAGCCTGGAGAACCTCATCAAGAACTGGTACATGCTGCTGGCTTCCGTGTTCGTGCTGTTCACCGGCATGTACATAATGGGCACCCTTATGCTCACTTCCGACAACATCAGCGCCATTCTCAGCGAGCAGGCCGAGCATCCCGAAGTGGAGATAATCTGCCGCAGCGAGATGAGCGACGACGACTGCCTCTCCGTATACCGGGTGATCCTTTCCGACGAGCGCGTCAGCTCGGCCCATATGAACACCAAGGCGGACAATTTCGAAAAGATGAAGGAGATACTGCAGGGCTACGAGGAGCTTTTCCAGTACGAAGACGCCCAGAGCGACGTGCTGTACGTGTCCTTCGACGTGACTCTTAAGAGCGCCTCCGCCCTCGAAGGCTTTTCCACCGATATGCGAAAGGTCACCGGCGTGGAGGAAGTGCAGGACAACGATTCCATCTACAAGTATTTCCGCGGCATCAGCAAGATCGTGCGCACCGGCACCATAGTGGCCCTCATCGTGATGGGCTTCCTGTCCGTGCTGCTCACCGTCAACACCATCAGATTGACCGTGGTGGCCAGGAAGAAGGAGCTGCGCATAATGAGAGACCTGGGAGCCTCCTACGCGTTCATGCGGGGGCCCTTCATTGCCGAAGGAGTCACCATCGGGCTGCTGGGAGCGGTGTTGTCCTTCTTCGCCGTGAAAGCCACGTACAATTACATCGCACGGGTCATGCAGCGCTCCGACAGCGCCCTTCGCAGCATTATCAACCTGAAGCCCTTCTGCAGCTATTCCGCGCCTCTCATCGGCGGATTCATTCTGGCGGGACTTCTGGTGGGACTGGTGGCGAGCATGCTGGCCATCAGGAAATATATCGATACCGAAAGAGATGATGACAAATGAAACTTTACAGCGTCAGAAATAAAGCACTGGAGAATCGGGAGTACGGAGACGGAAACGGGGAGAAAAAGGTCAGGATGAACGGCGTGGCCATACTGCTGGGCGCCGTTTTGCTCATATTGATCACCGCCGCCGTCACCACTTTCATCGCCTACCGCATATACAAAAACCGGCTGGAAAAAGAGCGCACTTATAAGGTGGTCTTCTCCTCGGAGACGGATCCTTACAAGGTGGCAAAGTTCCAGGACATCATCGACTATATAGACGCCAATTTCGTGCTCGACTACACCGACGACGCGCTTTTGGAAGGCGCGATCAAGGGATACATCGACGCTCTGGGAGACCGCTATTCCTACTACCTGGAGCCCGGAGACTACGAGAATTACAACGAATACATCACCGGCACCTTTACAGGCATAGGCATCACCGCCACGTATACCGACGAGGGAATGACGGTCAACGAAGTATTCGACAATTCTCCCGCCAAAGAGGCGGGACTCGTTCCCGGCGACCTGATCACCTACGTCAACGGCCTCAAGGCAGACACCACCGCCGTTTCCGCCATCCAGAGCTCGCTCTCCCAGGAAGGCGTTATCGTTCGCCTTAAAGTAGTCGACGCCGCCGGCGCCGAGCGCGAACTGGAGCTCAAGACCGCCGTGGTGAACCGCCAGTCCGTGTACGGAGTGGGATACGAAGACGGCATATATTACGTCCGCGTGACCCAGTTCGACAGCGACACCGGCACCGAATTCGAGCAGATGCTTGAAGTGGCTAAAGAAGCCGGAATGAAGGCCCTCATACTGGATCTGCGGGGCAATCCCGGAGGCTTCGAGAAGCAGGCCGACGAAGTTGCCGACGCCATCCTGGGTGAAGGCATCATCGCATACAGCAAAGACAGGAACGGAAAAGTCATTTCCGAAGCCAGGTCCGACGCGGCGCAGATCGAGGTGCCCATCGTGCTGCTGGTCAACAAAAACACCGCCAGCGCTTCGGAGCTGGTTGCCGGAGCGTTCAGGGACTTCAAGCGCGGCACCATCATCGGCACCCGTACATACGGAAAAGCCATCGGACAGCTTTCCAGATCATACGATGAAGACGGCAGCGGCGTCGTCATCACCACGGCCATCTATTTCACTCCTTCCGGAGAATGCATCCACGGCGTGGGAATAGTGCCGGACACGGTGGTGGAACTGGCTGACGAATACGCGAACCTCACTCCCGACAAGATCCCCGAAGGGCAGGACGCCCAGCTGGACAAGGCCTTCGAGCTCCTGAGGGCAGGCCTCTCTGATTGACCGACGATGTACGAAGGATTATCGGATTTTTACAATTTATTGACCGACGATATCGATTACGGGGCGCTGGCGGATTTCGTTAAGAAACACGCCGGTGGTTCCGTTGCCGCAAAGGGGTATGCGGAACGCGGAGAGCGGCCCATACTGCTGGACGCGGGCACGGGCACGGGCAATCTCATAAAGTACCTTAAAGAGGATTTCAACTGCATCGGCCTGGACGTTTCCGAAGAGATGCTGGACGTGGCGCGGCAGGAAAACGGCGCGGACAACGTGCTCTGGATCTGCCAGGACATGTCAAAAATGGACCTGTACGGCTCCGTGGCCGCAGTGGTCTCGCTCACCGATTCCGTCAATCATCTGCTCACGGAAAAGAAGCTCCTGGGCTTCTTCGACAGGGCGCACAACTTCCTCGACCCCGGAGGGATATTGATATTCGACGTGCTGAAGCCTGAACGCTTCGAAGCCTTAAAGGGCGGCGCGGAGTTTTTCGAAGACCTGGACGAAGTGAGCTGCTTCTGGACAGGGAAGTACGACGCCGGGAAAGGCATATGCACGTACAATATCTCCTGCTTCAGGCTGACGGACCCCGAGACCATGACGTACGTCAGGAGCGACGATACGGTCAGGGAAAGGTACTGGGCTCCCGAGGCGGTGGAAAAGGCGCTGGAGGCAGCCGGATTCGAACGCGTCAGACGCCTGGAAGGCGGAAGACGGGGCGCGCCCGGCGGGAAGACCGGAAAAGACAGGCTTTATTATATTTGCGAAAAGAACTGTTGAGGTATATATGGCAGCGAATCTCATTACCGGCATAGCGGCAGACGGCCTTGTCCGGGTCATCGCGCTGGATTCGAAAGAAATAGTGGAGGAGGCGCTCCGGATACACCGGACTTCTCCCGTGGCCACCGCCGCTCTGGGAAGGACTCTCACCGCGGCGTCTCTGCTTTCCGGAGGCCTTAAAAACGACAACGACTCGTTGACGCTCTCCATACGCGGCGACGGGCCGATCGGCGTGGTGCTGGCCGTTTCGGACAGGGATGGGAACGTGCGAGGGTATTGTTCCCATCCGGAAACGGAGCTTCCACTGCGGAGCGACGGAAAGCTGGACGTGGGCCGGGCAGTGGGAGGCGGAGTATTGACCGTCATAAAAGACCTGGGCCTGAAGGAGCCGTATTGCGGCACCACGGAGCTGATTTCCGGGGAGATCGGTGAAGACGTGGCATACTATCTGACCGTGTCAGAGCAGATACCTTCCGCCGTGGCACTGGGCGTGCTGGTGGCCCCGGACAGTGTTTCGCCGCTGGGATATCACGTGGAAGCGGCCGGAGGATATATGATCCAGATGATGCCGGGAGCGGACGACGCGCTGGCCGCTCAGATCTCCGACAGAGTGGCGTCAATGCCTTCCGTCACGAAGCTCCTTTCCGCGGGAGCCACGCCTCTGGACATATGCGAAGACGCGCTTTCGGGCCTGGGATTCGTAAAAGAATCCGACTCTCACGCGGCCTTCAGGTGCGTATGTTCGAGAGAGAGGATGAGCCGCGGGCTCCAGAGCCTGGGCCGCCGGGAACTTCGAAAGCTCATGCTGGAAGACAAAAAAGCCGAGACGGTCTGCCACTTCTGCAACACAGTATACACGTTCGACGAAAAGGACCTGTGGGAGCTGCTCAAAAACTCGAAATGAAGACTGCGGGAACGCAAATTGATATTTGTATACCGCATCAAAATATGATAAAATCTTACCGCTGACGAAAGGGGGCGCGAGAGATTGAAAATAGAAAAATTGACGGATCATTCAGTAAAGATCGAGTTCAGCATACCGGAAATGGAAAAACGGTCGCTAAACGTCAATAAACTCAACGTTGACGCGCCCGCGTACAAGAAGCTGGTCGAAGATATGGTCTCCTTTGCGGAGATCGAGCTGGGCTGCAAGATCGGCTCCGCCAGCGTCCAGTACAAGCTTTCGGACAAGGAGCCCGTCATCTGCTTTATCGTGGAAAGCGTGATCTCCAACAAAAACGGCGCCGCGGGTTACAACGCTCCGGACAATATCAGGAACGGCAGCCAGGAGGCTCAGGAGAGTCCAAAACAGGGGCTTCCGGGCGGCAACAGCATCGATCTGGCGGCGGAATTCCTGGGAAGAGTTATGATGGACAGCTTCCTGACTTTCCAGGCCCTGGCCTCCAAGAGCCGCTCGGGGCTCGATCTGGACAGCTCCGGCGAGCCGGAACTGCCCGGTGCGCCTGATCTCGAAGAAGACCAGGGAGAAGGCGGTCCCGGTAAAGAGCAGATGTCCATTTCCGCCGCTCTGGAAATGAGGCGGAAGGTGCTTTTCGGAGAAGGCTACAGGACCGAGGGAGGCACCGGCGTGGTGGCTTTCCCCACCTACAACGACCTGTACGGGTTCGTAAAAAGCAATTGCCCCGAGAACACGCGGTCAAGGCTTTTCGAGTACCGCGACGTGTTTTACCTGGTGGTGTTTGCCGGAAAGAAAGGCGCAAAAAAGCTTGTCGCCCTCGACAGCCTGGCCGGTGAGTACAGGGGAGTGGTGGTGCCCTCGGAGGCAGCCATGATGATCCTGGCGGAGTACGGAGAGACCGTGTTCGAGAAAGACGCCATCAGGAGAGTCCGGGAATCACTGGGCTGAGGCCGCGTCGTCGATCAGTAAACGTATAATTCGAGCATTACATAAAGGAGACAGAGAAACATGAGCAGCGCCGATACCGCTTTTATCAACACCTGCAAAGATATCCTTGAAAACGGGACCTGGGTGAGAGACCCCAGAGTGCGCCCCAAATGGGAAGACGGCACCACCGCGTACACGATCAAAAAGTTCGGCGTGGTGAACCGCTACGATCTTTCCAAAGAATTCCCGCTGCTCACCATCCGCCCCATCAGCTTTAAAAAGGCCGTGGACGAGATACTGTGGATCTGGCAGAAAAAATCCAACAATATCCACGATCTGGGCAGCCATATATGGGACAGCTGGGCCGACGAGAACGGCTCCATCGGCAAGGCCTACGGCTACCAGATGGGCGTGAAGCACCAGTATAAAGAAGGCATGTTCGACATGGTTGACCGGGTGCTCTACGACCTCAAGAACAATCCCTGCTCCCGTCGGATCATGACGAACCTGTACAATTTCCAGGACCTGCACGAGATGGCGCTGTACCCCTGCGCCTACAGCATGACCTTCAACGTAGTTGACGGAAAACTCTGCGCCATACTGAACCAGCGGTCTCAGGACATGCTGGCGGCCAACGCCTGGAACGTTGCCCAGTACGCCGCGCTGGTAATGATGTTTGCCCAGGTCAGCGGCCTGGAGCCCGGCGAGTTCGTACACGTCATCGCGGACGCCCACATTTACGACAGGCACGTGCCCATCGTGGAAGAGATCATCAGGCGCACGCCTTTCCCGGCTCCGAAGGTGACTCTGGATCCCTCCGTGACCGACTTCTACAAATTCACGCCCGACAGCTTTACCGTGGAAAACTATCAGCACGGGGAGAAGATCGGAGCCATACCGGTGGCGGTCTGACCGCGCGGCCGGCGCATTCACGAGAGCGCGTATAAGAGGAATAAATATGAATCTGATCGTAGCTGTTGACGAAAACTGGGGCATAGGATACAAAGGAGACCTGCTGGTGCGCATAAAAGCGGATCTGGGCAATTTCGCCGCGTTGACCAGGCATAAAGTGGTCATACTGGGCTCCAACACGCTTGCCACCTTCCCGGGAGGCAGGGCTCTTAAGGGCAGGGTCAATATCGTTCTGAACCCGGATCCCGCCTACGCTCCCGAAGGCGCCGTGGTGGCCCACAGCATCGACGAAGCGCTGGAGATCGCCGGACGGTTCGACACGGACAACGTCTGGGTCATCGGCGGCATGAGCGTCTACCGCCAGCTGCTGCCTTACTGCAGGCGCGCGTACGTCACCAGGATCAACGCCGATTTCAAAAAAGACGCATATTTCCCGGACCTTGACGCGGACCCGGCCTGGCACATGGTGCTGAAAGGCCCCGACCGGCTGAGCGCCCCGGAGGACACCATCGGAGCCCTTCAGGACGGCACGGTGCCCGAACAGGTTTCTTTCTGCTTCACGGTCTATTCACAGGATCCCGAAGATCTTAAAAAACCGATATATTCCATCCTGCCTCATGAGGCCTGAAACCCCGGCGGAGGTTGATCTTTACGAAAGAATCATTGATTTACAAAAGCAAAAAAATAACCAGAAAATTTACCGCGTGCGCGGCGCTGATAATAGCGTTGGCACTCGCATTCTGCGCATTGTCCGTAACTTCTTCCTCCGTAAAAGCGGAAGCGGCGGCTGAGCAGGAGAAACCCTTCGTAGTGATGCTCGACACCGGTCACGGCGGCAACGATCCCGGCGCCATCAGAACCGTGAACGGCGTGGATTATTCCGAAAGAGCGTTCAACGATCAGCTTATGAACGCCTGCTACCAGCGGCTCATACAGTACGACAACGTGATAGTCTACCGCACCAGAGTGGCGAACAACCACATCTCCACCTACGCCAGGGCCGATTACGCCGCCCGCGTGGGAGCCGGACTTTTCCTCTCTTTCCACATCAATTCTTCCAGCTATAAATCCGCCCACGGCGCCTGCACCATCATACCCTGCGGAAACTACAGGCCGGAGATGAAGACCGCCGCGGCGAACCTCACCGAAAAGATACTTTCCGGCCTCACCGAAGTAGGGCTGAAGAACAACGGATTCCTGACCAGGGCCCTGGAGGACGCGGCGTATCTCGACTATCCCGACGGCAGCGCAGGGGACTACTACGAAGTCATCCGCATGGGCGTCAGGAACGGGATCCCTTCGATGATCTTAGAGACCGCGTTCATCACCAGCGACACTGACCTGGCCATACTCACGGACGCGGCGAAGATAGAGCGCATCGGAGCCATCGTGGCGGACGCAATTGCCAGGCAGTACGGACTCAAGATAACCGGAAAAACGTTGACCCAGCCGGTGCAGACGGCCCAGTCGTCCGGCGTTTCCCTGGGCAGCGTCCCCGGGACCTTAAATTTGGGCGATATTTACCCCTTGACGGCCTCCGGCGGCTCCGGTGAAGGTGAGTATGCCTTCCTTGCCACCAACCCCTATATCGCCCGCGTAGAGGGCAATAATCTGATCATCACCGGATCGGGCCAGTTCCGCGTCACTGTCACCAGGCTGGAAGGGGAGACCACCACTCCCAGGTCCGCGGGCAACACCAACGTTACCGCCAGAGCCTTCGAGACGTCTCTCACCGGCGAACTAGTCTCCGTCCGCAATTCCGGCGAAGGCGGCGGACTGATCGCCTCCGTCAGCGTTGCCCTCAAGGACAGGGTGGATTCCGTGATCCCTCAGGGCAAAGTCACCGCCCGGGCGGACAACGGCGCCGAAGTCTCCTCACGCTTCGGAGACGACTGGAGCCTGATCCTGGAGCTCCCCTTCGCGTCCGGCGGAGAATACGACTGCGCTCTCACTTACGAACCGGTCAATTACGACGGCTATTCCATCGGAGCCGGCAGCCTGAAGCTGGCCTTCGAAGGCGCCCCGGAACCTACCGAAACACCCACGCCGGAGCCCACGGCCGTTCCCACCGAAGAAGCCGTTCCCACCGAGGGACCGACCCCTTCAGAGGAAGCCACCGCCTCCGCCACACAGGGCCCCGTACCCACGGACCCGGGAGACGGTTCTTCCGTGACCTTCGGGCTCACCGAGATACTGATGTGCCTCCTGGTAGCTGCCGTGGTGGTCGTAATAGTACTTTTAATAAAACTGATCTCGCGCAAAAAGAGATCCTGATATCCGCGATGATCTTGATATCCGGCCGCCGCGCGGACCGGCGGACCATGCGCGATAACGCGAAAGCGTAAGGAGCTTAAAATGGCTGACGGTTTATTATTGGCAGGAGCCGCTAAAGAAGACATAACTCCCGCAGTCGGTACGCTTCTGTACGGATACGTGCCGGATTCTGTGAGCACTTCGGTCCACGACGGGCTGGAACTTACTGCTGTGGCTTTAGGGGACGGCAAAGACAGTGCTTTGCTGATTTCCGCGACTCTGGGAGATCTCAACACGGGCCTCTCGGACGATATGCGGAAGATCGCCGGGGAAGAAGCCGGGATCGATCCGCTTAACGTGATAATCGCGTCGACGCACACCCATTCTGCGCCCAACGTGTCAGGTATGGAGGGCTGGGGAGACATCGACCGGCCTTACGTCGACGGAGTGCTGCTGCCCGCGCTCAGGAAGGCTTCGCGTAGAGCCGCCGAAACGATGGTAAGCGCCGAAACGGCCTTCGGAGTCACCCGCTCAGAAGTAGGCATCAACCGCCGCCAGCAGCTGCGGGACGGCAACGTGGTGCTGGGCCAGAATCCCTGGGGCTGCTTCGATCCCAATATGACCGTGATCTCCATCCGGGACCGCGACACCAAAAAGGGCATCGTCAACATCATCCATTACGGCTGCCACGGCACCGCCGCGGGCAACAACAGAGAGATCAGCCGGGACTGGTCCGGCGTAATGACCGACCGCGTCCAGCGTGAGACCGGCACCTTGACCACGTTCTTCAACGGCGCCGTGGGAGACGTGGGACCCAGGCTCACCAACGGCCATACCACCGGAGACATCACGTACGCCGAAGAACTGGGCGGCCAGGCTGCCTTCGACGCCATCCGCGCCCTTCGGGCTCTGGGAGGGTATGCATCGGGCGGATTCAGCATTGCCCGTGGCACTATGAAGATCCCCAGAAAACCGCTGCTCCCCGAATCACAGGCCAGGGAACGCCTTGCCTCCTACGCGGAGCCGGAAAAACTCATAAACATTTCAAGGCTTGAATATGCATATTACAGAGCGGTCGCCGACGCTTACGATAAAGGCGAACCGGCCGCCGCCCCTGATTTTGAATATCCCCAGGCCGTCGTCGCGCTGGGAGACGCCACCTTCGTGCCTTTCCCCTTCGAGATCTTTTCCGAGATCTCAATGAGGCTTCGGGCCTATTCTCCCTTCGTTTATACGTTGTCCCTGTCCAACGCCAACGGGTACGAAGCGTACCTGCCGGTGGAGAGCGAACTGGTCAGGGGAGGATACGAGGTGGGATGCTTCAGGTTCAGCGGGCCCCATCCTCTTGTTGACAACGCAGATCAGATACTTATAGATCGCAACCTGGAACTTTTAGAAACTGCGATGAAAGCGAGGTAGTATTTATGTACAGGATCGGACAAAACGAGATCGACGCGGTGGGACGCGCTATAATGAGCCGCGACTTTTTCAAGATCAACAATTCCGGCAAGGAAGTTTACAATTTCGAGGCGGAGTGGAAGCAGCTGACCGGCGCCAGATACGCGCTGGCAATGACTTCCGGCTTTGCGGCCCTGTCTTCCGCCCTGATCGGCATGGGCATCGGCCCGGGAGACGAGGTCATCGTTCCTGCGTACACTTATATTGCCTCCGCGCTGGCCGTCACGGCGGTGGGCGCCATCCCGGTGATCGCGGAAGTTGACGAGACGCTTACGATCGATCCGAAGGACGTGGAGAAGAAGATCTCCAGATATACCAAGGCCGTAATGCCCGTCTACATTCAGGGCTTTCCAGCCGATCTGGAGTCGCTCCTGGCGCTTCAGAAGAAGTACGGTTTCAGGATCCTGGAGGACGCATGCCAGGCTGACGGCGGCACGTACCGGGGCAGGTTTTTAGGGACGATCGGAGACGCGGGCGCGTATTCGTTCAACTATTTTAAAGTCATCACTTCCGGCGAGGGAGGCATGGTCACTACCAACGACCGTACGATCTACGAGCGGGCTCTGATATATCACGACGCCAGCGCCGTTGCCTTTTTCGGAGACCAGCTCTCCGGCATCGAGGAGCCCCTGTTCGGAGGCACCGAGTTCCGCATCTCAGACATAATAGGAGCAATACTCAGAGAGCAGCTGAAGCGCATGCCCGGCATCCTGAGCGATCTTCGCAGGAACAGATCGATGCTTGCCGAAAAGCTGGCCGCACTCGGAGGAGCCGGGTCGGAATACACCTTCGCGCCCTCACACGATATTGACGGCGACTGCGGGACAACTCTGGCGCTGAGGTTCGAGACGGACAAGGATTGCCGCGCCTTCGCTTCGCGGGTCATGGAAAAAGGTTTGTACGTCACGATCCCCATCGATACGGGCAAGCACGTTTACACCAACTGGACCCAGATCATGGAAAAACGCGGCGCGTTCCATCCCGCGATGGATCCGTTCCGTATGGAGGCCAACAAAGATCTCAACCACAATTACACCCTCGATATGTGCCCCAGGACGCTGGATCTCCTGTCCAGGACGGCATATATCGGCATAAGCCCCGACTGGGACGAGGCGGAAGTGGAAAGGATCGCGAAGCTCCTCTCCGAAAACTGATCCGCAGCCCGCTGCCGTCGGGCCGGCGAACGGCAGAGAAAGACTTTGAAGAAGTATTAAACCGTGCCCCCGGGAAGAATCGGAAAGCTTCCCGAGGGTATTTTTTCAATATTAAATAACGGCTTAGCGCCTCAATTATTGTTGACAAAACACGAATTCAATGTCAAAATAATAAAAAGCGCTATTATTTTGCAAAAGCAATATACGAATTACAAAATGCGGTTCTCAATCTTGAGGTGCAAATTATGGGAATACAAAAGAGCCTTTCACTTTTGCTATGCATATTTATACTCTTTCGCATGATCCCCGGATCTGCAGATAATACCAGTAAAGACTTTGTGGCTGCAGATTCTGATAACGAAGAATCTCGTTTGTTGTGTTCGGATATTTCACATCTGTTAAATAATTATTATTCGGAATTAGATCTTGAAGTTGAACCCGATCCGCTTGAAGAAGCCAGAATTAAATCAGAATATGAAGCAAAAATTCAAAAAGAAGCGGCAGAGACTATATTGAAGGATTCGCATATATTAGACTACATAGAAGCAGATGATTTTTACAGTACTGTTCCGTTGCACAGATTAACAGATGCAGAAGCATTAAATACGTATGTATTTCAAAATGCGGACGGATCAAATACCACCTATTATTTGTCGGAAAACATTAAATATTTGACAGAAGATGGTACGATCAGAGAAAAAGATATTCGGCTGATTCCGGAAAAAGAGTCGTATAGTGTATATGCTTCTGACACGAAAATTAATATCTCTTCAAATGTGGCAAAGGGAACAGAACTTGATACGGTTCTTGGCAAGATAAAGATTTTTGTCGATCCGACAGGTAGACTTTCCGCTTCTTGCAACACTTCTTTCTTGGCTGACAGAAACAGCGTAATGTATAACAATGCGTTTGGAGAAGGAGCACATTTAAGATGTACTCCGCTCCTGTCAGGAATAAAAGAAGACATCCTTTTAGAAAAAGAACAGGAATCAAATTGTTTTTCTTTTTACGTTGAAACTGATAATCTGATTCCTGTATATAAGGATGGTATTTTATGCCTGAAATCACATACGAACGATGGTTATTATTTAAGTTTTGGCCAAATATATGTGTTTGATAAAAATGGTAGGTTTACAGAAGGGACTATTTACATATCCGAAACAACGGACACGGGTTCATATGTTATTAACATTACTGTTCCGGAAAACTTTATGAATGATCCGGAGATAATTTATCCTGTTACTGTTGATCCACAGATAGAAATAAAAGCAGAAAACAACAGTTCAAATATTATAGATGCGGCAGTATATCAGAATCAGCCCAATATGAATGCCGGGAGTTGGTCGTATAATAATATCGGATATACAGATTCAACGTATGGTTTGGCAAGAACAGTTTTTAAACTAAGCGGACTTCTCAATGACAGCACATACCAGGCTCTTTCCGGATGGCAAATTTCAGCAGCAAGTTTCACTGTCAGAGAAGCAACCGGTAATTCTTCTAAGACAGTTAAGATTCATCCAATGACTGGTAATCCATCATGGACAGAAAGCACAATAACATGGAATAATTGCGGTTCTTTTGATACGTCAGTTAATTACGGAGGATCAATAGGAAACGATGAGCCAACGACCTTTATTATCACAAATTTAGTAAAAGCATGGAAAAACGGAAGTTATAACGGAAACGGCTGTTTTATTTTTATTATGGGAGGGACAGAGAATAGCGAAAGCAGAGCTCTATATTCTTCGGAATATACTACAGGGTCATACAGACCTTATTTATCAATTACTTATCAAAATCCTTATCTTATGCTTTTGAATAATGATATTACAGTGGAATCAGGTGGTACAGTATATAATTATGCTTTTACAAATCTAACCAACGGAACCGTTACATGGTCTGTTAATCAGCAGGCAATCGCAACGGCTTCGGTGAGCCCGGAATCTAGTAATATTTGTACGATTAATGGCGTTGCTCCAGGAAAAACATTGATACTTGTCGTTTTATATAACGGTGGAACACCGATTGCCTCTTCATTCTGTTATGTTACTGTTACACTTCCGGACGGTGTATATACGATAAAAAACAGCAGTAATTATTATATTAAAACCAACGGCAATATCAATAATGGGACAATGGTATTTCAAGGAACTCTCACAGAATCCTTTGATCCTCTGCTTCCCCTTCAGGCATATCAACAAGCCAGAGATATGTGGAAAATAAAATACCTGGGTTCTGATCGTTACAGTATTAGATCTTTGACAAAACCAGATATGGGATTAAACCGTACTTCAACTAATAATGTAACAATTACAAATATCAGTGTTGCAGATAGTCTGTCTGATATCGAAAGCAACAACAGATGGGGGATTGCCTGGGACGCAACAATAAACGGGTTGAAAATATATAGCGACGCATCCAATTCTTTAGTGATACAAGGTAATAATAATTTGCTTTCTTCAGGAGTAAGTATTGTCGTTTCGTCTATCAATACGATTAATTGCAAATGGATCTTCAATAAAATAGACAATCCGCCGGAAGGCGTCGAATTCTATAATTTGCAGACTGGCGCGCATTTGACCGAACCGGTGGTTACAATTCTTAAGGGGAATAGTACGTCTATAATCGCCAATAATATACTTGCGGTCGTTTTCGGAGCCAGTTCTAATAGTCAAACTGTGATATGGGGATCTGAAAATACTAACATTTCAGAAATAAATCCTTACGACGGAACCATAGTAACAAAAATAAGCGGCCAGGTAAACCTTACAGCATCCGTACCTCAGTCATATCCTAATCTTTCCTGCAGCATCAGGCTTGATGTCATACCTTTTGCAAACGGGTACTACTACATACAAAATGTGGATTCGAATCTGTATATAAAGAAGACAACACCTTCAAACAACAGCAATCTGACTCTTGATTATTATTCTCACGGTGATGCGGAAGAATGGAAACTGGAATATTGGGGAGATTTTTATTACACTATTAGGAGTTCTGTTAACACGCAATATTATATCGGAGTAAAAAACGATTCTTCGTCAAACAATGCAGACGTTGTGACCAGGAACGATTTATCGATCAGCGATGGTATGAAATGGAAAATTGAAGATAACGGAAACGGGTTTTATACAATTACCCCCAAATGTGCCGAAGCCGTAAACAGACATATGAACGAATCGTTTACAAATATTAAACTGTCCTCTACATCATCAGAATCAAGCAAGTGGAGTTTTTTTAATGCCGGAGATATACTTAATAATTTCGAATTGTCATGTTGGTATTCAAATGAAGACGAAATCTGGTATTGGGAAGAACAAGTCCTAGTTGGCAAAGATAATAGATATCAAGGTCTAGCGCACGACTTTGATTATGCAATTCAATATGCTATAACAAATTGGAACAGCAATCTCGCTATCACTATAAGCAGTACTAATCAAAATGACGCAAATGTTCTTTTTATAGTTGCTTCGAGAAGTGAACTAATATCGTTATATCCTGCTGTTGAACAGTATTTTAGCGCCTCGCCTCTTGGAGTGGCACCTCTTGAGACGGCGACTATTTCTTTTGTTGGATTTGCAGAATGTAATAACGCCTTCAAATCCGTTTGTTCTACAAGTGGTGCAATCATCTTCTTAGTTACTGACCCGGAGGACCAAAATAATACTGGTATTCCATTTAACGAAAACGGCACCGCCGCTCATGAACTTGGCCATGCGCTGGGTTTTAGAGGGCATATACCCGGAAGTTTTAATGGTAATTGTATAATGAAACAAGGCGATTATATTAATCAGTCTTTTTCTGTGCTTGATTTTGATCACCTTCAACAAATGTATGTTCAGGATGAATAACAGGAGTGATAAGAATGAAAAAGATCTCTTTAGTACTTGCCATTATAATTATAATAATATTCACCGCCTGCAGTCAAAAACAGACAAGTTATGACGCAGGCAGTCATTCGTCGAGTCAATATATGGGGTTGCCCCACGGAATAGAAACGAAAGTAGCTTTTTCTCCATTAATTTTTATGGGAGAATATACAGGGAATATCATTAAAAACAAAGACGGATCTTATTACGAAGAATTTCACGTTCTGGAACAGTACAGAGGCAACTGTGAAGAATACATTTTAATTCGAAACGTTGCACTGCTTGGAGATATCCATACTAAACAGTGGCAGTTTAAAAGCAGGGAAAAGTATCTGGTCCTGACTTCATGTGTAGATTGTGTGTACGTGAAATATTATTTTCAAGGGTGTATTTATTGTCCGATAGACCGTTTTGAGGATTCACTTATGGATGTGTTGGGGGAATGGGTAAGCCTTGATTATTATACGGAGGGATCGAAAGACAATTTTAAAGATTACAATTCATTTTTAGATTATTTAATGCTCTTGATCGACAAATACCCTCTCATTGAAAACTATATACCTTTGCTGTATATTGAGTCTGACGATATTTATGATATTTTAACAGTTTCTCCAAGCATTCTTAGAGTTAAGATAATAAAAGAAAAATTTCATTTAGATAATTATTATAAAACCTATTATACTAACTATTCGTGCATCGTAGAAAAAATATATAAAGGAGAATATGACGGTGAAAATGGGTGCGTTACTCTAATAAGGCAGAACGGCGATAAAGAAAAATGGCAAGTTGCTACTTCAGATACAATTACCGATATTACAATGCTATTGCCATCCGGAGACATAGACCTTGATCAAACAGACGAGTACATAATATGCAATAACGGACCTCATCTCGTCGCGTTAAAAGGGATCGTCAGCAACGATTATACCGAAGAAGAGATAATACAAATGCTGACTGAGATATACGGAGAAGTAAATATGATCGACCTTACCGAACAAGCCGGAAATGAATAAACGCCATATCCTTCCGGGCAGCACGCATCATTGCCGCAGGCAACATCATCATTATTGCCTCGATTCCCTGATTCCTTTTCCGGACTCAGCCGTTGAACGCTTTGAAGAACCTTATCATCTGCTCCACGTCGAGGCTTCCTCCCATTTCCCGTACAGAATGCATCGAAAAGATGGCGTTGCCTATATCGAACCCAGTGGCTCCGATGGCGGAGGAGGATGCGGGACCCACGGTGGAACCGCCGTGCATATCGTTGCGGTTCACGAATTCCTGATACGGTATCCCGGCGGCTTCACATATGCTTTTAAATATGGCGGCTCCTCTGGGTGATTCTATATATTTCTGCGAATAACTGTGCTTCAGCACCGGGCCCTTGTTAAGGTAGACCACGTGTTCGCCGTCGTACGTTCCGGGGTATGACGGATGGGCGGCGTGTGCCATATCGGCGGAACAGACCACCGAATTCGCTAAAGAACGCCTGTTGTCCTCGCCGTCCAGGCCCAGGTTGGAATTGACGCGTGTAAGGGTGGAGAGGAGCAGCTCCGACCGGGCGCCTCTGTCAGACAGGGAACCCACTTCTTCGTTGTCGAATGCGATGGCCAGGGAACCGCGACCCGCGCCGTTGCAGGCGTCGATAAAGCCTTTAAACGAGCAGTACGCCATCTCCGTGTTGTCCAGGTGCGGTGCCGAAATGAATTCTCCGTTCCTGCCGGTCAATACGGAAGGGGCGGATTCGCACACCGTCAGGTCGAAGCTGACTATCTTATCTTTGTCCGTTCCCGCCTTTTCCGCTATATACGACAGGAACGAATCGCCGTCCTCGAACTCCTGAGAAAAGAAGGGGAGCATCTCCGTCTGCGGATTGAACCTGGCGCCTTCGTTGACGCCGCCGTTCATATGGATGGCCAGTTCCGGGATCACCAGGAGAGGCTCGCAGACGCGGATATTGACGCCTCTGAACCCTTCGGGGGCGTCGCCGTCTTTCACGTATACGCGCCCGGCCAGCCCCAGGGGACGGTCGAACCAGCTGTGATGGATGGCGCCTCCGTATATCTCCACGTTTAGCCTCCGGTACGTATTGGCGGAGGAGCAGGGATTGGGTCGCACCCGCAGGCAGGGGTAGTCGATATGAGACAGGCTGACGCGCCAGCCGTTTTCCGGGCCGTACTTTTCAGGCGTCCTGAAGGCCGCCACGCAGGACTCGTTCCTGACGAAATAATATATCTTTCCGGGTACGAGGCGGTCCCATCTGTCCTTTTCATCCAGCCTGATCCCGCCGGCCGCGTCAAGCATTTTAGACAGTTCTTCCGCCGCGTGGTAGGGGGTGGGTGTGCGGTCAATAAATTTCAGAAGCTCTTTCGCTTCTCTCAGCTCGTTCTTTTTCATGATCTGGATCTCCGTCAATCATTTGAATTTTTTGTTTGCCTGTACCACTGCGATTACCACCGCGATGGCGAATGCCACCAAGCAGGATATGATGATATGAGTCCTGGTGAAGAAAAAGCCGCCGGAGCTGTTTGCGTCGCCTTCGCCTTCGCCGTTCTCTCCGCCGTCTTCGGTTTCTGCGGTCTTCGCCGTTTCTCCGGCCTCTCCTGCAGTATCCGCAGTCTCCGCGGCCTCAGCCTCTTTCGCCTGCGCGCCGTCAACAGTTCCCGCCGTTTCCGTGCCTTCTTCCGCCGCCAGCACTGCCTGGGTCCCGGAAAAGATCCTTCTGCCATAAGGCGTTGTCGCCGAAGCGGCAAGGGCGACCAGCGCCGTCAGCAATACCGCCGCCAACGCTTTAACCGAACGCTTTTTCCCTGTGCTCTTATTAACAGTAATCTTTTTCTCCATGACCTGTCACTTCCGGCTCAAAACAAAAGGCCGTGCGCAAAAGCGCACGGCCAAGCAGGGGAGACGCGACTCGAACACGCAACGGGCGGTTTTGGAGACCGCTGCTCTACCAATTGAACTACTCCCCTTCGCGCGAAGTGAAGTATACACTACCGCCCGAAAGGTTGTCAAGCCTTTTTTCTCTTAAGGATCAGGATCGTTGCCACCACTATTCCGATGATGGCCGCGGCGCCCACAGCGATGGCGATAATGGCGCCGGTATCGAGTCCGGATCCGCTTCTGTCCTTGTCCGAAGTGCCTCCGTTGCCGGTGGCGGGGGCCACCGCTTCGGTGGGTTCGGCGACGGGTTCCGAGGTGGGTTCAGCCGTGGGCTCCTCGGTGGCGGGAGGGGCGTTCCTGTCGGGGCCTGCGGCCACGATCACTGAATTGACCACGCTGCGCGGGCTTCCGTAAGTGCCGTCGGATTTCTTGTCGCTGGGCCTGTTGACCAGCTTGTATCCCGCTTCTGCCAGCTGCACCATCGTGGCGGAACCGCCTCCGTCAACTATGAACGCGTCTTCGAGTTCCAGATCCCTGGCCAGCTGCAGGTATGATCCGAAAGGAATTCCCACGCTGTAGTCGGACTGCCTTCCGTCGGCTTCGATCAGGAGCATCTTTCCGGATTTGGTGGTGGCGATGATGGTGGTGGGATATCCGCCTTCTCCGCTGAGGCCGTTGTATTTACCGTCTCTGGCGAATTCCATGTGGCCGCCCACGGCGGTGTAGACGTTCTGCCAGAACTCGGTGTTTTTGAAACCGTCTTTCACGCTGATGTCGATGGTGACGCTGTCTCCGATCTCGTAATCGGAAACGCTCTCTATCTTCTTTCCGCCTCTGGCGGTGAGGATGATCCGGTTTTCCTGCATGGGCATATTTTCGTCGCCGGGGCCGCAGATGCCTACCACCGTGCCCGTGATATTGGCGCCGTGTTTAATGACGTAATCTTCATTGAAATCGATGACGATCTCGTATGCGTCTTCCAGAGAATAGTTGGAAACGGGACCTTTATCCGTGTACATCATTAAAGCCTTGTTGGAGGGGAGGCGGTTGATGCCGTTGGGCTTTACGGTGGTGCCCTTCGTGTTGTTGGTGACGACGATGGTCACGGAGGGTTTGCCCAGCTGGGCCTGTCCATCGGCGCTTATTCCGAAGGAAGTAAACTCGCCCTCGTAAGGGGTCTCGGCGCTGTTGTGCGGGGTGCTTATGATCTCGCCTTTATAGACGTTGAAGCCTCTGGGGATCGTAAGGCTCTGGGTGACTACGGGGTCGCCGGCGAAGGATTTATAGGAACCGGTGAGAAGGTCTTCTCTGCCCAGGATCCTGGCGTGAGCGTAGGACACCATCCACATGTCGCCGTTGACGCCTGCCAGCGCCGTGTATCCGGGATGGTTCGCGTTGTAGTCCTCCATGGTCTTCTGGACCGATTTGAGGGTGTTGGAGTACTGGGCCTCGTTAGTGACTTCCACGTAAAGGTCGCTCTGGGCCGGATCGAATTCCACTATGTGGATGCGGTTCAGCTTGTACGTGGAGGAAGCGGAGGATACCAGATTGTATGCCATTACGCCCGGATAGAGTTCATACTCTTCGTAGGATTCGACCCATTCCTTGTCCTTGAGGCCTTCGATGCCGTACACTCCGGTGGATACGGTGAGCAGGCAGGCCAGCATGACGAATACGGCCGTGACCGATAGAAGCCGGACAAAAACGTTTTTTCTCATTCTTATATTGCCCCTTTCTGTTTCCGCGAAAAACGGTATTAGAGCTCTTTTCAGCAGGACGATTTTACTCTATCGGCGCTTCGTTGTCAATTGCCCGACCGCCAATAAACCTCGTTTTCTCAGCGGATCGTCCCCGGTTTTCCGACGTTTTCCCCGCCGGAAGAGCCCCGTTTCTCCGTCAATACGCTTGACAGGGCGCCGCTATATTATGTAAAATACGGACAGCGAGTTCAGCCCGGTCTGCAAGAGGGGACCGTACCTCCGGGCGGCAATACGTTTCGACACCTGCCGCAGCCGCGTACGCCCGGGCGAATAATTAATCAAGGAGAGCGTATTACTATGAAAATGCTTAAAAAGGTATCTTTTCTGCTGGCATTGGTAATGGTCGTTTCCATGTTCTCTTCTCTGTCCGTTTCCGCGGCGTCCGAGCCGGGTTACGTGTACGATTTCTACTATGAAGACGATATGGACTACGCCTACACCGTCAGCGGCATCTACTGCTGCGACGTTTCCTGGGAAGACCATGCCCTCAAGATCGTCGCCGAAAACCTGGACGATCTGGGAGACCCCTACTTCTACGTCAACAACATTGCGGAAGAAGATATGGAAGCTTCCGATTATCCCTATGCGGCATTCTGCATCAAGAATCTTACCGACGCCACCGAGTACGAGGGCCACTTCGGCACCACGATGCACCCAGTAAGCGGCAGCACCGTGTTCCATTTCGACATCGATCCCAACATGACCGAATTCAAGACCTACGTCATCGATATGCGCGTCCAGAACCAGATCAACGTCAACCGTATCAACGGACCCGACGGCATTTCTGCCGAAGAGGGCGCTACCGGAAACCTTGTTCCCGAGATGGAAGAAGGGGAGTCCTTCTGGGAAGGCAGCGTCACGAACCTGCGCTTCGACAGCGCTTACAGAGGCGGACGCAGCGGACTTGCCGAGGAAGGCGATACCCTGTACGTCGCATGGGTGGCTTTCTTCGAGACCGAGGAAGACGCCAAGAATTACGCGGGCCCCGATCACAGCGTAGAGCGGACTCCGGAGCCTACGGCTGATCTCAGCAACGTAGACAGCGAGCCTTACGGCCTCCTGGTATTCGACAGCGACGCCGATATGTTCTACGATTTCTTCGGCGGCCAGTCCAAAAACCAGATCGAAGACGTGTACTTCGACTCCGAGAAAAAGTGCTGGTCCATAGACGTGGCGGCCGGCGGCGATCCCTTCATCGAATTCGGATTCGGAACTCTCATAGCCAGTGAAGATATGGACTCCGTCTCCGCCGACGATTACAAGATCATACAACTGGGCGTCAGAGTGAACACCGCCGAGGGCGCAGGTTCCGGCAGCATGTATTATCAGACCGACATCCACGGCGGATACAGCGAAGCCCAGAACGTTCTTTACAACTACGCCAAGTCCGACAACATCCAGTGCGTCAATATCGACTTCAACAAGGCGGGCAACTGGAAGGGCGAGGTAGCCAACTGCCGTTACGACCTGTTCACTTCCTGCAAGGAAAACACCACCGTAGATCTGTATTACATCGCCTTCTTTGCGGACAAGGCCTCCGCGGACGCTTTCGCGGCCAAGTTCAGCGAGAACGGCATGGCGGCGCTTCCCACTGCCGCTCCCACTCCTACCAAGGCTCCCACGGCAGTACCTACCGAGGTACCCGTAACGGCGGCTCCCACGGACGCTCCCGCAGTGACCGAGAACGCTCCCGCTACCGACGCGCCCAAGACTACCGGCGAAAAGACGACGGACGATACCACGAAGAGCGGCAACAAATGGCTCGTTCCCGTGATCGTGGTTGCCGCAGTCGTACTGGCCGCGGTGGTTGCCGGAGTGATCGTGCTCAGCAAGAAAAAGAAGAAGAGCTGATAAGCGGAAATAAAGCTATATGAAGGGGCGGTCTTGCATTGACCGCCCTTGGCGCCTTAACGCCCGCCCGGGCGTAGATACGGGAACAGTGTTATGAAGATCTCCAACAAAACTAAAAAAACGCTGATATATATCGCTGCCGTCGTGCTTATCATAGCGGCAGTGGTATATTATTTCTGGAACAGGGGGCAGGACCCCGAAAGCGGCACGTCCCAGGCCACGGGCCAGACCGTATCGGTACCCACCGCGGAACCCGGGGGCAGCGACGTTTCCGGTACGCACGCGCCACAGCAGACTTCGGACAACAAGCCGGATGAAAACGGCAATTACACGTCCAAAGAAGACGTTGCCCTGTACATCCACACCTACGGAAAGCTTCCAAAGAACTTTATCACGAAGGACGAGGCCAAGGCGCTTGGCTGGTCCGGCAACGGCAACGACCTCCTGGAGGAAGTCGCTCCCGGCAAGTCCATCGGCGGAGACAAGTTCGGCAATTACGAGAAGCTGCTTCCGACTAAAAAGGGCAGGACCTATTACGAGTGCGACATAGACACGTACAATAAAGTCAGAGGCACCAAGCGCATCGTTTTCTCTGACGACGGGCTCGTTTATTATACCGAAGACCATTATGAACATTTCGAGCTGCTTTACGGGAGCCCCTGACGACGGGGGACAGTGTTGCGGCAAAAAGGTGAAATTATGATCCAGGAAAAATATGTTGACCTTAGAAGGGCAAAGGATAAGAAGGGCGCCATCTCGCTGATCTACAAATCCGTGGGCTTCGAAGGGGAGGCGGGGCTGAACCTTGACGCGCTCCACGACGTGCTGACCGCCTGGGGGACTCCCGTGAGAGTCCATTTCCTCTACTGGAACGGATTTGCGGCCAGGCTGGAACGGGTCGCGGAAGGCATATCCGAAGTATGTTCCGATTCCATGGAGGAAAACAGGAACGTTATATTCGCCTATCACCCGAAGGGCAGGTAAGCCCAGACGGCATTGCTCTTTTCGGACTTTTTGATCTTTTTGAAATTAACGATTCTTTTATAATCGGAAAAGGAGTGAAATTTATGGATTACGCGAAAAAACTGATCTCTGAATTTCTGGGAACGCTGCTTCTGGTACTGTTCGGATGCGGAAGCGCCGTTGCTCTCACCACCGTTTCTCCTTTCAGCGACGGAGGAACGTACGTTTTCATCGCTCTTGCCTTCGGCCTTGCGCTGATGCTGCTGGCATACGCCTTCGGAGACGTTTCCGGCACCCACGTGAACCCCGCGGTCTCTCTGGGAATGCTGATCGCCGGCAGGATGAGCTTTAAGGATTTCATCGGCTACGTGCTGGCCCAGTTTGCAGGCGGCATCGCCGGCGGCGCATTGCTGCTGGTATTCTTCGACAAGGACACGGGCCTGGGCACCAACGGCTACGCGGCCAACAGCGCTCTTCAGACCACGCTGCTCCAGGCGATCCTGATCGAGTGCATACTGACCTTCGCCTTCGTGCTGGTCATACTGTACGTCACGGACAAGCCCGAGCGCTCTCCCATCGCGGGCATCGTCATCGGCCTTTCGCTGGCGCTGATCCACATCGTGGGACTGCCTTTCACCGGCACTTCCGTCAACCCCGCCCGTTCCTTCGGACCTGCTCTCTTTGCAGGCGGCGCAGCCCTTTCCCAGGTCTGGGTATTCATCGTGGCGCCCCTCGCAGGCGGCGCGCTGGCGGCGCTTCTTTACAGGTTCCTGAAGTCTAAAAAAGAGCAGAAATAATGGTCCTGACGCCCGGCGTCACGGATCCGTTTACTCTGAATTACCAGATGGCTGAAAAAAGTTTTAACGAAACAAGATCATCGAGATCCAGGGCACGCGCCGGAGGGAGGTTCCTCTCCCCGGCGTGTGTGTTGCTGCTGGTCGTATGCCTGCTCACCGCGGGATTGACGCCGCTGCCTTCCTACGCCGCCCGGCAGAACAGGAAGGCCACGCCGGAGAAATTGTCCGCGGACGGATTTGCCGTGCTGGAGATAGAACTTGACGGATATCCGGAGAGCGACATACACAGGTCGAACTGGAAGCACATAACGTACACTCTCAGGTTCGACGGGCAGATCATATCCGAGCAGTCCGCCCAGATAAAAGGGCGGGGCAACTACACCTGGGAACAGCCCAAGCGGCCCTACGCCATAAAATGCGACGAAAAGGCAGACTGGTTCGGCTTCGGGAAAGCCAGGGACTGGGTGCTTCTGGCAAACATCACCGACCAGAGCCAGATGAGGAACCTGATCGCTTTCACGCTGGTTGCAAGATTCAACTTCGATTTCACGCCACAGTGCCGCCCCGCCCACGTGTTCATTGACGGGCAGTACAACGGCCTTTACCTGATCACCGAAAAGATCGAGATCGACAAGCAGAGGCTCGCCCTTGACGAAAAGGGCGGCGATATGATCATCGAGCTGGACAACAACTACGGCGGCGGCGAGGCGGACAATTTCCGCTCCGTCCTGGGCAACACCTACGTTCCGAAAGATCCTTCCCGGGACGAGATGAACGCCATGACCGACAAAACCGTGTCCTTCAACCAGGCGCTGAAAAACGCCAAGAACAAGATAAACGATTTCGAGACCGCCATAAGCACTTTCAGCGGCTACTCCATTTTTTCGCAGTATATGGATATGGATTCTCTCGTTGACTGGTACATATTCAACGAGATAATGAAGAACGACGATACGCTGTTCAATTCCAGCATATATCTGTACAACGATTACGACGGGATGCTCCATATGGGGCCGGTCTGGGATTACGACCTGGCTATGGGAGGCATCGACCGGAACGACGGCAAGAACGTGGATCCCGAGGGCTTCATGTTCGAGGAAGATTACTGGGGGCGCCCCAACTGGTTTACGTACATTTTAAGGAGCACCACCTTCAATCAGAAAGTCAAAGACCGCTGGACAGAGCTTTATTATTCCGGCGTTTTCGAATATATTTTTTCGTTTTTCGAAGTGCAGAGGGAATACCTTCGGGAAGCGTACGACTACAATGAATCGGTTTGGGAAAACGGAGGCGTTTTCGTGCCTTCGAATTCATACGACGAAGCCGTGGATTACCTGAAAGATTTCGTGGTAAGGCGCGTGGCCTGGCTGAATTCCCAGTGGAACGGTTCGGAAGTGACGCCCGAGCCGGTGGAGATAACTCCGGAGCCTACCGCCACGCCCCCCAGGACGAAGCCTCCCAGGACCGGCGAAGCCACTCCGGCTCCTTCGGAAAAAGCGCCTGCGGAAACGGCCGCGCCCCGTGACGACGACGGCGACAGCATCTTTTCCGGCAAATACGCCTGGGCGGGATACGTGCTTTTGTTCGTGGGAGTGTTCGCGGCCTCTACGCTCCTGCTGTTCTGCGTTTATCTGATCGCCAGGGGCAAAGGCGGCGGCGAGGCGGAAGGCGACGATGAAACTGACGGCGGCAATGAGACGGACGGCGGTGAAGGGAAATGAAACGAAAAATCCTGATAAGTAAAATATTATTGACGCCGGCAATGCCGGTCATTTCCGCGGTCCTTTTGCTGACGGGGCTGCCGGGCTGCGCAAGACCGGAAGGGCCGCTGCCCACGGAAGAACGGACGGCCGAGGCAACGCCGGAGCCCACGCCGGAAAAGAGGTACAGGACGATGCAGCTTTTTGACGACGTAGATTATAAAAAAGGCTTTACGGTCATAGGACAGAATACGGTGAAAAGGGGAAATATATATCTTGACCCGGAGAACCCCGAAGGCACCGGCGGCAAACCCTCGTGGATGATCGCCCAGTGGAATTCGGGCCCCTGCCTCTACCGCGAAAGAGTCGATTCCGACTTCAACGTGATCACCGACGGCAGTATAAAGACGGTGACGTTCGACCCGGCAGACCGGTCCGTGTCGTTGAGGCTGAACACGATCCCTTACTATAATGGAGCCCCCGGGACCACCGACAAATGGCCTCATCTCCTGCTGGAGCAGTCTCCTCTGGACTTCGATCCCTCCGCCTCTTCCGACAAGGAAAAAGCTCCGTTTTATTCCTGCTCCGCGGATAAGATGGTGGTGTCTCTGGACATAAGGATGAATTCGTACGAATTCGTTTACGTCGACGGCGTCAACGCCGCCCAGTTCCTCTCGTATTATTACCTGAAGAGCAAGAAAGGCGACGATTTCGTCTGGTTCGGCGTGCCGCTCTTCGACAACAGGGGAGAGACGGGCATTTACTGGGCCATCGACACTGCCGGTTCGGACAGGATGATCTACAGCATCGCCAGCACCGACACGTATAAAAACAGTCCTCATTCGCTGCTGGACAAGGACGGCGCCCCCATCGTTTCCGACGAGTGGATCCACGTGGAAGTGGACATCAGGCCTCATATAGAGGCGGTGCTTGAAAGAGGCCTGGCAGAAGGCGTGTTCAAATACGCCAAAACGCTGGACGACCTTTACGTTTCCGGCGTCAACATCGGCTGGGAGACCATCGGCAGTTTCGATATAGACGTACAGATCCGGAACTTCGGGCTGACGAGCTTTATCGAGGAGGAGCCGTAAGGTATTGACGACGGTCGGAACTATACGGGATAAACGTCAACAGGCGGCCCTGCGAGGGGCCGCCTGTTGACGTCTTGTTGTCCGATCTTTCTTTATCCTACCACGAACGTGAACCGGCCTCCGGGAGCCGCCTCGCCGTCGGTGTAAAGGTTCATTATGTTGCCCTCGTTGTCGCCCAGAAGGTTGTTGTCGCACCACTTGAACGAGAAGACGGGAGGCTCGCAGATCTCGGGCATATCCAGCATCGTCCTGGGGACGCGGATCTGGATCACGTTTTTCCTGACGTAATATTCCACGGTCCCGACTGCTTCCCAGTTCCAGCCTCCGGTGGAGCGCTCGAGCGTGCAATGGGTCTCGTCGGAAGGATTGACCCGGTTGATCACGAATTCGAAGCCTTCCCAGTTCGCCCGGGAACCGGTGCGGTCCGTGTCGATGAACAGCCTCATCCAGCCCTCGTCGGTGTACGGCGTCAATAAGTCGGCGGTATCGGCGTAGAAATAGATATATCTGTCGTCGTACGCTACTTTGGCCGTGACAACGTCGTTGCGCCCCGTTTCGTTCTTGTAGACCTTATTGCCGTACCCCCTGGAGCCGTTGGCCTTGCTGCGCACCCAGGTGCTGTGAACGTAGGTGTTGAAAGCGGGCACGTCGTTCCATTGGGAGATCCTGCCGCCGATGTCGATGGTCTTTTTCCTGTCGGCCTTTTCGGCTGGGGTGACTCCCTTATAACGGCGGATGTTCTCGCAGAGCTGATAGTAGTAATAGTCTTTCATGACGCCGTTGCTGGGTTCGCAGTCGCGGCTGTGTTCGGTGTCGCACTGGTCCACCATGCAGTTGGTGAGCGTCTTGTCGCCTTCCCACTTTTCCATCCTCATAGCCACCCATTCGTTCCAGCCGGTGACGAATATGAACTCCGGATCCAGGCTTATGGCGTAATCCCACTGCTGCTGGAAATTGATGCCGTAGAATTTGGAATTCTCGATGGAACTGCTGACGGTGACGGTCTCGCCGTTCTCTTTTTGATACGTGTAGGAGTAGTCGCCCTTGGCGTAGCTCCGGCCCATTACGTGGTATCCGCTCATGGCCGTGATCACCTGGCGCTCGTAATCGGCGTTCTGGGCAACTCCCACGGTAATCTGTTCCACCGTGCCGTCGTCGTTCCTGTACGCCGCCTGAGGGTACGTGGAGAGCCAGCCCCAGTGGGAAGCGTCACGGTCCTCGACGAAGTAGGAACCGTCGTTCTTTCTCCAGGTGAAGAAGTTCTTTATGGAAACGTCGGTCTTGGAGGAACCCAGGCTGTCGGGATAGCCCATCATAAGGGGCTTGCCCTTCCAGTAGAACCAGAGGTCCTGGTATTTGCCCTGGCTGTAAATATCTTCCCAGAGCATCCGCATCTGCTCTGCGGCCCAGCTGACGGCCCCGAAGGGGAGCATGAACACGATCTTGGGGACGTTGACGCCTTCCTCTTTTGCCTGGGTGAACGTCTCGAATATGGCGGTGTAGGACTCCTTCCAGGTGAAGGTGCCGTTGGTGTTGTCGAATATTATGCAGTCCACGCCGGCGTCCGCCAGCAGCTCCGCCTGCTTCCTGATGACGTATTTGTCCGCGGTGGAGTAGTAATTGTATATGGGTTCGTCCCAGAAGTGATATCCGGTGTTGTTTTTCCAGACCTTGTTCTTGAAGTCGTGCTTCAGGGCTTCCTTTTCCTCGTCGCTGTAACTTTCAAGTATCTGGGTCACGTTCCTTATGCTGGTGGTCCTGCCCAGTTCCTCGTGCCAGTCGGAATAGAAGATGCCTACGTAATGCTTTTCGTTTCTGTCTCCCACGGTACAGGTCAGCAGGGAAGAGGAATAGCTGTCTCCGTTAAAAGAAAGCGTCCTTCCGAGCCCGTCCACCGCGGCGTAGGTCTGTGGAAGCACGCTGCTTATCTGCTGCGTCGTTACGGGAAGGTCAAAACTTACGTCGTAGGCCTCTTCTTCGCTGAGCGGCGCCGCCGTAGGCGTTTCCGGTTCGATGGTGGGCAATTCCGTCGGCTCGGCCGTTCCGGCCTCCTCCCGGCCTCCGCCCGCGGAACACCCGCTGAGCGTCAACGCGGCCATCAATCCCAGCGCCAAGATCCGCACAAGTCTGTCTCTGATCCTTTTATTCATGTCTGTCTCCTTTCGCGCCGCCACACTGTAAAAAAGAGTGACGTCCGGCCGCGGCCCGGGCCGCTTTCGGGGAAGTTCTGTGTTTGTTATTTTGAGTTTTTTACGGGTATTATCCGGTGTGATACAGACAGATCACGGAAGCAGCTCTTTCAAATATCCCATTATCTCGTCGGAGATCTCGGGTATGGGGCGCATCTTTCCGGAAGCCCGGGCGCAGGATATCACTTTCACGCCGCTGAACATACCGGCGCAGGTGAGATATCCCTGCCTCACCGTATTCAGCAGCACGTCGTCCTTCTCGTACACGTCCGCTCTCTCGCCGCCCACGTAATCGCGCCTGCCTTTTTTAGCTACGTTGTCCTTCGAAACGCTGACCGGCACGTCGAAAACGAAAAAGATATCCGGCTTCGGGATGCCCAGCACGTCGAATTCCAGCCTGAACAGCCACTCGATATATTCTTCCAGCGCCTTCTGAGAATCCTCGCCCTTTTCCATCGCCTTGATCTGGACCCTGGAGCCCTGATAGGCGGCGTTGGCCATGGTGGAACGGTTCAGAAGGACCACGTCGTACTGCTCCGCGTCGAAATCTTCGTAGGCCTTGAAACGGTCCATGGCGTACCAGAGGGACATCGACCGCACGTCCACCTCTTTCGCCGACACGTCTCCGTCGCCGGCAAGATATCTGCCTACCTCTCCTCCGAAGAATGAGCCGTAGCAGGGGAAATCCAGCTCTCCTACCTTGTAACCCGCGTCCTCCAGCCTCGACCGGAGCAGCTTGAACTGAACGCTTTTACCGCTGCCGTCAATGCCTTCCACGGCCACGGTGACGGGAGTGCGCTTTTTAGCCTTGTCCCGGTCCGGAGCCTTCTTCGTACGTCCCGGCAGAGTCTTATCTTTCATACCTGATTACCTCGCCTTTGCTGTCAACGCAATAAAACAATGAGGACGGAAACGCCGCCGTGAGCTGATCCGCGAAATAGTTGGCGCTGCCTTTATCCGGCACGCCGGAAAACATCGCCACGGGCTTTTCCGCCCGGACGATCTCCATGGCCGCGCCGAGCTTGTCGTCCGAATATACTACCTTGAGCTCCGCGTCCGACCGGCTGGCGGCCTCGTCAAGCTGGCGAAGGTCCTCCAGCGTTTTTTCCCAGTTGTCCCTCGCCTCGCTCTGGACGCTGACGACCTTCAGCTCCAGACGTTTATCTTCCGCAAATCTTTTCCCGCAGGCAACGATCCTGTCGGCCGCTCCCGGGTTCGTCACCCATACGAGCAGAGTACCCCCCGTACCGTTTTTCTTTTTTATGTCTGACATCTTACGTGATCCCTGATGTATCGTATTTTTAGGCGTTGCTCCCGGTACCGCATCGGGAACTTTACGGTGTGATGATAACATAATCCGGGGGTTTTTGCAAGTTGACATTGACGGCGGTCTAAACTATAATCAAACCCGGCGGAGTGCGAAGAACGGCGGAAAGATCGAGACGTTTGTCCTCCGGCGGATAATACTAAAGAGAATCGACGGGGAAGTGTTTTTAGTTGAAAAAGAAGATAATTATTGCCGCGGCTTGCCTGATAGCTTTCATACTTCTGATCGTACTGGTCAGGAAAGTCGACGTACAAACGGTGGAAGCCACCGGCACTGAAATAGGGCTTTTCGGGCTCAACGCGGGATTCCATAAATTCACCGGCGTGAACGAAGGCTGGTATAAACTGACTCAGATACTGGGCATTATTGCCCTGGCCTCGGGCGCCGTGTTCGCGGTGATCGGCGTGATACAGCTGATCAAAAGAAAGAGCCTCCTGAAGGTGGACAGGCAGATATTGACGCTGGGGGGACTGTACGTGGTCCTGGGCATAGTATATCTGCTCTTTGAGATCGTAAAGATCAACTTCAGGCCCATAATTATGGAGGGGGAGACGAAAGCAGAGGCTTCTTTCCCTTCGTCTCACACCATGCTTTCCATAGTGGTGATGCTGAGCGTCGCCATAATGCTGTTTTATTACGTAAAGAATCCGCGCCTTCGTATCAGCCTTCAGGCGGTATGCGTACTTGTCGCCCTGGTGGCCGTGATCGGCAGACTGATATGCGGCGTGCACTGGCTGACTGATATCATCGGTTCCGTCCTGATCAGCGGTTTCCTTATTTCCGCGTTCTCGGCGGCCCTGGATATCACCGGCAGAAAGGAAAACGCACCATGAGCAGAAACGTAAACGTGCTGAAGCGGGGGGAACTTCTTTCCCGTAAAGTTATCAAAGGCCTGGAGTCCCGCAATATGAGCGGTTATTTCGCCGCGGACAGGGAAGAGGCGCTGAAGATAGCGCTGGAGCTCATACCCGAAGGCAGCACGGTGGGCATGGGCGGCGCCACCAGCGCCATCGAGATAGGGCTGGTAGACGCTCTTAAAAAGGGCAATTATAATTTCATCGACCGGGACGCCTTTCCGGACAAACGCAGGGCGATGCTGGACACCTACGACGCGGACGTGTTCATTTCCGGTGCCAACGCCATCACCGAAGACGGAATAATGGTAAATATCGACGGAGGCGCGAACCGTGTTTCCGCCATCGCCAACGGCCCCAGGAAAGTGGTATTCATCGTGGGCATGAACAAGGTGACCCCCGACGTGGACAGCGCCATGAAGCGCGCCCGCAACGTGGCAGCCCCCATCAACGCCCAGCGCTTCGGCCTCGACACGCCCTGTTCGAAGACCGGCGCCTGCATGGACTGCAAGTCTCCGGACACCATCTGCTGCCAGTTCCTGATCACCCGCTACTCCCGCCACGCAGGCAGGATACACGTGGTGCTGGTCAACGACGAGCTTGGCTTCTGAACCGCTTCCGTTTCTATCCCGCCGGGCAGTTCCTGCAGGACCTCTGCGCCTGCGGCGGGCACGTACGCCTTCGTGCCGGCTTATATGAAGGATCGTTCGATCGATTACTCCATCCTTCCGCCGTACGGCGCGGATCCACGGGAGAGGCAAAACAAATATAATAGATCATTACGACTGACAGGAGAGTGCTGAAATGACTGTTGACGTTTACAAAAGGTATTACGAGGCCAAATGTGTTTTTAACGGTGTCAAGAGGAAAGCCGCGGTGGTGGCCCTTACTTCGGATTCGGAAGCGGGTATGATAACTTACACCGTTTCGGCCAATTTCTTCCCTCACAAGGATGCCGAGGATTTCGCCGTTTCATACGACGCATATGCCGAGAAGGTGGTCTTTTCGGGCAAAGGCAGGCGCAGCAAAAAGCGCGAGGCTGCGCTGCTCAAGGAACTGGAGACTTATGCCGACGAGGCCGCGGCCGGGATCGGCGGCAATATATTCTGGGACAGACCCATAGGTGAAGCCAGGCTGGGCTGACGGGCGACAGAGCGACAGGAGGAAACATATGCAAAAGAAATTGACCATTCTTCATTCCAACGACATCCACGGCGACTTCCTGCCTTCGGTAGGTAAGAACGGCATAATGACCGGCGGATTGTCCAGATTGTCCGGTTACGTGAAAAAGGTGAGGGCGGAAGAGGAGAACGTGCTCTACGCCAACGCGGGAGACATGTTCCGTGGCTCCGTCATCGACTCGGAGTTCAGGGGATTGTCCACCATCGAATTGATGAACATGCTCGCGCCGGACGTGACCACCATCGGCAATCACGAAGTGGATTACGGCGTTGCCCACCTGCTTTTCCTGGAAAAATGCGCCCGTTTCCCCATCGTCAATTCCGACCTTTTCATCACGCTGAACAACGCCAGGCTGTTCAAGCCCTACATTAACCTGGAGATCGGAGGCCTGCGCATCATGGTGGTTGGCCTGCTCACGGAGGAAGTCATTTCTTCCACCAAGAGCGAAAAGGTCATAGGAACGTACATCGACGTCGCCCAGGCCGCCAAGGAAGTAGGCATCATGGCGGACAACTACCGCACCAAGGATACGGACATCTTCATCCTGCTCACCCACATAGGCATCGAGAAGGACAGGGAACTGGCGTCGCTGCTGAATCCGGACTTCGGAGTGGATCTCATAATCGGAGGTCATTCCCACACCTTTATGGAAGAGGCGGAAGTGGTGAACGGCATACCTATCGTCCAGGCGGGTACTGGCTCCGGCCAGATAGGCAGGTTCGATATCGTTTACGACGACGAGAAGCGCAAGATCACGAGCTGGAAATGGTATACACAGATCATCAACGAATATACGGCGCCTGTGGACCCTGTAATGGAGCAGATGGTGGAGCGGTTCAAGACCCAGACCGACGCCAAATACAAGCGCGTGGTCACCAACTTCGCCAGAACGCTCACGCATCCCACCAGGATCCAGGAGACGGAGATGGGCAACCTCTACGCGGACCTGCTGCAGGACGAGTCCAGCTTCGACATAATGCTGATGGGCTCCGGATCCATACGCAAAAAAGAGATGGGCCCCATCGTGGAATACCAGGATATGGTGGAGAACACGCCCTTCGACGACCAGCTGTTCATGCTGAAAGTCACGGGCAGAGAGTTCCGCCATATGATCAATTACGTGATGCGCGACGAGGCCTGGGAAGGCCACACCGAGTTTTACCAGTACTCTAAAGGCGTGCGCATCGTATACCGCAAGAGCACCCATACGCTGGAGGAACTGTCCTTCCGGGGCAAGGAAGTGGCAGACGATGACGAACTGTTCATCGCACTCCAGAACTACCACTACGTCAATTTTCAGGAGTTCTTCGATCTGCCCATCGAACCCATAAAAGAGCGCATGCGCCCCAGAGTGGTGGCCACCTCCGTCAACAACATCGTGGAGGAGTACCTTTCCACCCATCCCGGCCTCGACGCCCACGTGGAAGGCAGGATAGTCATACTTGATTAAGCCGCGGCAAGGTGGTATGATTTCCTTCGAAAAAACCGCCAAAACGCGGAAAAAACATCATCAGAGGCATTGACGATGACAATTATTGATCTGCTTGAACAAAACGCTAAAAGTGCCGGGGGAGAAGTTGCCCTGGTGGAATTCAACCCCAACATCCGGTCCAGAAAAGAAGACTGGAAGGAATTCAGCCTTAACGAAGGCGGCACGGACGCGAAACTGAGAAAAGAACTCACCTGGGGCGAATTCGATTCGAAAGCCAACCGCGTTGCCAACTATCTTCTGTCCCAGGGCGTGAAGAAAGGCGACAAGGTGGCCATCCTTCTGATGAACTGCCTCGAATGGCTGCCCATCTATTTCGGAGTGCTGAAGACCGGCGCGCTGGCCGTGCCCATGAACTACAGGTACACTTCCGAGGAGATAAGTTACTGCCTCGACCTTTCGGATTCCACTTATCTGATATTCGGGCAGGAGTTCATAACACGTATCGAAGATATTCTTGACGGCCTCAAAAACATAAAGCTTCTGTATTGCGCCTCGGGGCTCCACGACACGATCCCGCCTTTCGCCACGGATCTTCTGGAGATGCTGGACTACGCTTCCAGCGCCAAGCCGAAGATCTCGGCCACGCTTACGGAAGAGGATTTCGCGGCCATATATTTCTCCTCCGGCACCACCGGTTTCCCCAAGGCCATACTCCACAAACACAGGTCACTCATCAATTCCTGCCGAACCGAGCAGAAGCATCACGGCCAGACCAAAGACGACGTGTTCATCTGCATACCTCCTCTGTACCATACCGGCGCCAAGATGCACTGGTTCGGATCGCTGCTGTCCTGCAGCCGGGCGGTGCTGCTCCGGGGCGTGACTCCCGAGTGGATCGTCAGGACCGTTGCCCTGGAAAAGGCGACCATCGTGTGGCTGCTGGTGCCCTGGGCCCAGGATATACTCGACGCCGTCGAGCGTGGAGACATCGACCTGGGCGAATACGACCTGTCCAGCTGGAGGCTCATGCACATAGGCGCACAGCCGGTGCCCCCTTCGCTGATCAGAAGGTGGAAAGAGTATTTCCCGAAGCACGAGTACGATACCAACTACGGATTGTCCGAGTCCATCGGTCCCGGCTGCGTCCATCTGGGCGTGGAGAACATCGACCACGTGGGCGCCATCGGCAAGGCCGGATACCTCTGGGAGACCAGGATCTGCGACGAAAACGGAACGGACGTTGTCCCCGGCCAGGTGGGAGAACTGTGGGTCAAGGGCCCCGGCGTCATGACCTGCTACTATAAGAATCCCGAGGCCACCGCGGAAGTGCTCCACGGAGACTGGCTGGCCACCGGCGACATGGCCAGGGAAGACGAGCAGGGCTTCATCTACCTGGTAGACCGCAAGAAAGACGTCATCATCACCGGAGGCGAGAACCTTTATCCCGTGCAGATAGAGGACTATTTAAGAGAACACGACGCCATTAAGGACGTGGCGGTGATAGGGCTGCCGGACAAACGGCTGGGCGAGATCGCCGCGGCCATCATAGAGGTCAAGCCGGGCATGACGCTCACAGAGGAAGAGGTCAACGAATTCTGCCAGGGCATGCCTCGCTACAAGCGCCCCAGGCGCGTCATATTCGCCGACGTGCCCAGGAATCCCACGGGCAAGATCGAGAAGCCTCGCCTCAGAGAGATCTACTGCAGCGAGCGTCTCGTAGAGGCCCAGACCACGTCGTGACAAATAACAACAGATAAGGTCCCGCCGGCGATACGGCGGGATCTCGTTTAAAATAACGGAACAAAAGATCGGAAAGATCTGAATGATCGATATGTGATCGGAAGAAAGGACCGGTAGAGTAGAAATGATATACAGCGAGATCGATTATTTGAGCGGCTCTCTGGGAATGCACACGCGGGCGCTGGTGCTGATCCCCCAGGACAGGTCGAGGGCGGTGTACGGCAAGAACGGGGACGCGTTCCGGGTGATGTACCTGCTGCACGGATTGTCCGACGACGAGACCATATGGATGCGGCGCACTTCCATCGAGAGGTACGCGGAACAGTACGGCATTGTCGTGGTGATGCCCAGGGGAGACAGGAGCTTTTATTGCGACCTTGACACCGGCTCCAGGTATTTCGAGTTTGTTTCCAGGGAACTTCCGGATATGGTATCCTTCAGCTTCAACGTTTCGGACAGGCGGGAGGACACTTTCGCCGCGGGCCTTTCCATGGGCGGCTACGGTGCCTTGAAACTGGCGCTGGGGGCTCCGGACAGATTCTGCTCCGCCGCGTCTTTCTCCGCCGTGACCGACTGGCCGGGCATTCTCAAGAATATGTTCCCGGGACTGATGGGGTCTCATTACGACTGCCCTCCCTGCGACGATCTATATTATCTGGCGGACAATTTTGGCAACGATTTCCCGAAACCGGACGTGTTCATCGGCTGCGGCACCGAGGACGTGCTGCTTCCCGAAAGCCGCAATTTCAGGGACAAATTGAGATCGCTGGGATTTAAGGTGGAATATAAAGAATCCGCCGGTACGCACAGCTGGGAATTCTGGGACGAATATATAAGATACGCGCTGGAATTTTTCTTCGGAAGGGGTTGAACCGCATGCTTGAACTCAAAGTGCTGCACTCGCTGGCAAAGATCTGGCCCGATATGGACGTGGACGGCGGCGCGGTGGTGAGCGGGGGAGAGATGCTGCTGAACGAGCGGCACAATTTCCAGGTGGCATACCGTCTTACCGACCGGCCTCACTGGGGCGTGGGCGTGCGTGTGGAATCGGACCTGGGAGAAGCGCTCAGCGTCAGATTCATCGAAAACGTACCCTGCGACCATCCCGTGTTTGCCGGCAACGAAGACGTGTGCGAGCATCCGCTTCCCGGCCTGATGCCTGACCTTCTGCGCCCCATACCGCCGGTGCTCTGGGCGTACAAAACGATCTGGAGAGGCCTGTGGCTTACCGTTGACGCGGAAAAATACGACGTCACGCCGGGAGAGCATACTATCCGGATCATAATGAACGACGATAAGGAGATCGCTGCGGAGTACAGGCTCACCGTGTACAACTACAGGCTGCCGGATCAGGAACTTCCGGTGACCAACTGGTTCCATTCGGACGGACTGTGCAATTATTACGGCGTGAGATTCTGCTCCGAAAAATACTGGGAGATACTGGAAAATTTCGTGACCTGCGCGGTGCGTGGCGGCGTCAATGCCATTCTGGTCCCTGTATTCACGCCTCCTCTGGATACGGCCCAGGGCTGGGAGCGCCTTACGACCCAGCTGGTGAAAGTGTACCTTTCCGCAGACGGCGCCTGGTCTTTCGACTTCTCGGACCTCAGGAGATACATAGAGATCTGCCTGAAATGCAGAGCTAAATATCTGGAGATATCTCACCTGTATACCCAGTGGGGCTGCCGCAACGCGCCCAAGGTCATGGGGACCGGCCCTGACGGCGTCCTGAGGCGCCTTTTCGGCTGGGAAACGGACGGGACGGGTCCTGAGTACTCCGCGTTCCTCCGCGCCTTCCTGGGGCAATTAAAGCCCTTTTTGGAGGACATGGGCGTTTTCGGCAAATGCTTCTTCCACGTGTCCGACGAGCCGGACTGGTCCATGCGGGATCAGTACGCCAAGGGCGCCGCGCTCATCCGGGAGTTCGTTCCCGAGATGCAGATAATCGACGCCATCAGCGATCCTGAATTCTATATCCACGGGCTCATCAGCACGCCGGTGGCCGCGCTCACTTCCATCGACCGGTTCATCGACGCGGATATCAAGAACCTCTGGGGATACTACTGCTGCGGCCAGATCCGCACTTCCAACAGGTTCCTGGCAACGCCTTCCTACCGCAACAGGGTGCTGGGCTGCCAGCTGTTCAGGTACGACATAAAAGGCTTCCTCCAGTGGGGGTACAATTTCTACAACTCGCATCTCTCCTACGAGAGCGTGGATCCCTTCGCTTCGTCCACCGGCGGAGGCTGGGTCCCCGGCGGTGACACGTACCAGGTGTATCCCGGCCCCGGCTGCAAGCCTCTGGAATCCATGCGTTTCAACGTCTTCGCCGAAGCGCTGGCGGATTACCGGGCCCTGAAGGCGCTGCTGGACAGCGGCAATGCCGGTTCCCGCGACGAGATCTCCCACGCCCTGGGCATCGACGAACTGCCCTTCGTAGATTTCAAAACCTCCGCCGCCCAGCTGATGTCCATCAGGAGCCGCGTCAACAAACTGCTCGCCGGCTTCTGACAACGGCATAACGACGCGCTTAGAAGAAAAGCGTCAAAAAAATCAATTGACAAGCCCGTCCGAAAGTTGTACTATAAGCGTCCGGACGGGCTTGTAGCTCAGTTGGGAGAGCGCTGCGTTCGCAACGCAGAGGTCATGGGTTCGAATCCCACCAGGTCCATATGACGAAGGGCACACCATCTGGTGTGCCCTTCGTCATATCGCTCAGAAGGGGATTCGAACCGAGCGTTAGCAAAAATAAAAGGACTTGAGACTTAAGTGAAAAGTGCGTAGAAACAAGCCGGTGGCTTGTTTCAGCGAGGAGGGGCCCTAGGCGAAGCATTCTAACAGAGACTAACGGAACGCTTCGCCGGGCGAATCCCACCAGGTCCAAAAGAGGAGAGGCTGTAGGCGGAACCGATCAACATAGCTGCAGGATCGATTCCGCCGGGCGAATCCCACCAGGTCCGGAAGTGCTAGATCGTGCTAAAGTGAGCGCTTGTGGATTGAAGGGGGTCCCTTTAAGCAAAGCAAGTTAAAGATGCATAAAAGACGCAGCTTTGCGGGTTTGAATCCCACCAGGTCCATATGACGAAGGGCACACCATCTGGTGTGCCCTTCGTCATATCGCTCAGAAGGGGATTCGAACCGAGCGGTGGAATAAGTTTAAGAACTTAAGGTTTAAGTATTGAGTTCCAGAAACAAGCCGGTGGCTTGTTTCAGCGAGGAGGGGCCCTGGGCGGAACCGATCTATTAAGATGCACGCTCGGTTTCGCCGGGCGAATCCCACCAGGTCCAACAAAATAGGATTGCCGCATTGTTCAGGGGTTCTTTTTCTTTTAGGGAAACGAGGATTACTGCTTTCCCGTAAACTTTCCTCTTTTTTGGGCGGAAGAAAGAATAACATATTCCGCTTGGAGGGCAAGACCTTACACGCTTTTAAATGGTGTTGGCTGTCCTGTTTGTAGACGGGAAAAAGCAACAAAAACTAAGGCTCGTACCGATGCTGAGTTTGTCGATGAACTATATGCCATTAATCCAAACATTACAGTAATTTCATATTATAAGGCTATAAAAGAGCGAGTAGATGTTCGTTGTGTTGTTTGCGGCCATGAGTGGTCGCCTGTGGCGTACTCTTTGCTTTCTGGCAAAGGATGTCCACACTGTAGTGCAATTGAAGGAGCAAAGAAGCGAAAGGGTCGGCTTGCCGCCAAAAGTAATGAGCGATTCTTAAAAGAAGTAAGAGAAATTAACCCTACAATTGAGATTCTTAGTGAATATACGAATAATAAGACGAAAGTCCTTGCGAGATGTTTAATTTACAATCATGAATGGACTGTTGTTCCAGCGAGTCTATTAAACGGTCACGGATGCCCAGTATGCGCTCGAAAGAGTTGAGCATTTATAATGTTTTAATGGTACTTTTCAGCCTAACTAATTGTTCGACTTAAGTCCTAATAGTTCCATATGAAAAGAGCCTGTCAGGGGTATGTGCTATGTCCAAAATGGGCGTTAACGCATACAATTTTTTATTTTTAATAAATTTGTATTCGTTAACTTGACTTTTCGGATATCGGGCGGTATAATAATGCTGACCTAAAAACAGGAGGTTCTTATGAAACTTTTTTCCAGAGAAAACTATCTGAAAAAGATCCGCGGTTTTTACGACGCGGACGATATAATTAAAGTCATTACCGGTGTCCGTCGCTGCGGTAAATCAAGTCTTATGGCGACGATTTCAGATGAGATCAGACAGTCCGGCGTTCCGGAAGAGAACATCATATACATTGACCTTGATCTTCGCCCGAATAAAGGCATAGAAACGGCCGATCAACTTGAATCTCTTATACTAAAAAAAGGGACTGCACAAGGAAGAAAATACCTGTTTGTTGATGAAATTCAGAACGTCACCGGTTTTGAAGCAGTTATCAACGGATTCAGGACAGAGGGCGATTGGTCAATATTCATTACCGGTTCCAATTCGTATCTTCTAAGCGGAGAATTGATTACAAAGCTTACCGGCCGTTATATCGAGTTCGAGATGTTTCCGCTTTCCTTTGAGGAGTACGAGGAAATGAAACGATTTTATGGCAAGGAAATCAACACCAATCCGTTGGCCGAACTGAACGCCTACATTACCGAGGGCGGTTTTCCCCGGGCAATGTTCTTCGATACCCTCGCCGACAAGCGTAGATACGTTATGGGCGTCATTGACGAAATATTTGAAAAAGACATCCGAAAACGCGTCAAGATCCGCAGCAGAGAAACTTTTGAAACCGTTATGCGTTATGTCATCAACAATTTCGGCGCTACCGCCAGCCTGCGTAATATCTGTAATGAGCTGAACAGAGCCGGAACGGCAGTTACGATAAATACTGTCGTCCGATACGTAAAAGTGCTTGTCGACGCCAAGATCCTTTATGAATGTCCTCGCTTTGATCTTAAATCCAAAAGATCCCTTCAGGGAGAGAAGAAATACTACCTTCCCGATCTCAGCTTCTTTTTCGCGAGGAATACCGACAACCGTATAAACTACGGTCCGGTGCTTGAAAATATCGTTTTTGTCTATGCACGAAGCAAGGATTACTCCGTAAGCGTCGGACGGATCGGAAAACTCGAATGCGACTTTATCCTCCGTGATACAAATCTGTCTTATTCCTACGTCCAGGCAGCCTACACTATCAGCAACAGGGAGACGGAAGACCGAGAGTACAGATCGCTGGAAAGCATCAAAGATAATTACCCAAAATATGTCATGACGACCGACTATCTGCTTCAAAAACGAAGCGGGATAGCCAACGTGAATTTGATCGATTTCATAAAAGCAGGGCAGTTGTTCTGATCACCGCCTCATCTCTTTTATTTGCCCCTCTTTCCCCCAGAAACATTTGACACTCCGCCCTCCGCGGCGTATAATGATCCCCGCAAGGCAAAGGCGTCTTGGGTCTATCCCGGGACGCCTTTGCCTTTTGTCATAAGCCATAAAAAACGGAGCTGTACGGTATGAGTCAATTACGTGAAGAATGCGGCGTGTTCGGCGTCTGCAGCAGGGGACCGGACGATCTGGCGACGATGACCTACTACGCCCTTTACGCGCTCCAGCACAGGGGCCAGGAAAGTGCCGGCATCGTTGTCAACGACGACGGCCTGTTCACTTACGCCAAGGGAGAAGGGCTGGTCAGCGAGGTATTCCATCCCGAAAAACTGCGCTCCCTCGGCAGCGGCAACATTGCCGTGGGCCACGTGCGCTACGCTACCACCGGCGCGAAGCTCCAGCAGAACATACAGCCCCTGATCGTCAACCACCACAAGGGCAGGCTGGCGCTTTGCCACAACGGAAACCTGTCCAACTCCTACGAGCTGCGCACGAAGCTGGAGGAGCAGGGCGCCATTTTTCACACCACCACCGATTCGGAGGTCATCTCATATATCATCGTACAGGAGCGGCTGAGGCAGCCCTCCATAGAGAAAGCCGTTGCCGCCGCCATGAACGTGATCGAAGGGGCCTATTCGCTGGTCATTAGTTCTCCCAGGAAGCTGATCGCCGCCAGGGATCCCCACGGATTCAGGCCGTTGTGCTACGGAGAGACGGATGACGGAAAGATCGTATTCGCCTCCGAGACCTGCGCCCTTGACGCGGTGGGAGCGAAGCTGGTGAGAGATATTGCCCCGGGCGAGATCGCCGTGGTCGACGCGGCAGGCATCCGGTTCGACCGGTCCCTTTGCGGCAGGGCGGAAAAGCGTTTCTGCGTGTTCGAATATATCTATTTTGCCCGTCCGGATTCGGTGATAGACGGAGCTTCAGTGAGCCGCGCAAGAAGAAACGCGGGCAGGTTCCTGGCCCAGGAGCATCCCGCCGACGCAGATATAGTGATAGGCGTGCCTGACTCGGGACTGGAAGCGGCCATAGGTTATTCCCAGGAATCGGGGATACCCTACGCCATAGGTTTTACGAAAAACAAATATATCGCCCGTACGTTCATATCGCCCGGCCAGGAGCAGCGCGACCGGGGCGTGGGGATCAAATTGAATCCCATACGCGACGTGGTGGAGGGCAAAAGAGTGGTGCTGATCGACGACTCCATCGTCCGCGGGACAACGTGCCGCCACATAGTAGGACTCCTCAGGCAGGCCGGGGCAAAAGAGATCCATTTCCGGGTCAGCGCGCCGCCCTTCATAAAGTCCTGCTATTACGGCACCGACATAGACGATCCGGACGTGCTCATCGCCAACCGCCTGAGCGCTCCCGAGATCGCCCGGGAGATAGGCGTGGATTCGCTGGGATATCTCAGCATCGGAAACGTCAGGCTGCTCACGGGAGAGGACACGGGCTTCTGCACCGCCTGCTTCGGAGGAGGCTATCCCACGGCCGTTCCTTCCGGCGGTTCGAAAGGCCGGTTCGAGGCGAAGATAAGTGAAAAGAAACAGGTCTGAAGACCTCCGGAGGGATGACAATGGCAGCTTTTGAAAAGATATTATCCGGGATACCGATGATGGACCAGGCGCTGGACCACATCCGGATGGGGGACAACGTAGTCTGGCAGGTGCCTTCGCTGGAGGAGTTTCGCTACGTGGCGGAGCGCTTCACCCGGCAGGCCATAAAAGACGGCCGCAACATCATATACGTGCGCTTCGCGGAACACGAGCCTATATTGACCCCCAGGGAAGGGCTGAAGATCGAGCACGTGGAACTGTCCCACAGGTTCGAGACGTTCACCGTAAACATTCACAATCTGATCGAGCGGGAAGGCCGCGACGCCTTTTACGTGTTCGACTGCCTTTCCGAGCTGGAGCAGGCATGGTCCACGGACCTGATGATGGGCAACTTCTTCCACCTGACCTGTCCCTTCCTGTTCATACTGGACACCGTCGCCTATTTCCCAGTCATAAGAGGCCGCCACTCCTTCGATGCCATTGCCACGATCAGGGACACCACCCAGCTGTTCCTCGACGTTTTCCGGGACGTCAACGATTTTTACGTCCGCCCCATCAAAGTCTGGAACCGCTACTCCCAGACCATGTTCCAGCCCTACCGTTTAAACCCTTCGGACGACAGCTTCACCGTGCTTTCCGACGGCACCGAGATCAGCCGCTTCTACAGCGTTATGAACAAGGAGGCGCACCAGGCCCAGGACCAGAACCTGGACAGCTGGGAGAGGTTTTTTTTCAGGACGAAGCTGCTCCACGAGAGCGGCGTCGACGTGACAGAGGAATGCTCCAAGATATGCAACATAATGCTCACCAGAGATGCCAAGATGCGGGAGCTGATAAAGCAGAATTTCACTCCCGAAGACTATTTTGAGATACACTCCCGGATGGTGGGCACCGGCATGATAGGCGGCAAGGCATGCGGGATGCTGTTGTCCCGGAAGATCGTGGAGAATTACCGCCCTGACATATTCGAGCGCTTCGAGCCCCACGACTCGTTCTACGTGGGCTCCGACGTGTTCTACGCATATATAGTTGACAACGGCTTCTGGGACCTCAGGATCCGCCAGCGGACCGACGAAGGCTATTTCGCCCTGGCCGGCGAGTTTGAGCGGAAGATAATGGAAGGCAGGTTCCCGTCAAGGATCGAGGCGGAGTTCCGGCGCATACTGGAATATTACGGCAATGCTCCCGTGATCGTCAGGTCCAGTTCCATTCTGGAAGACGGTTTCGGCAACGCTTTCGCAGGCAAATACGAGTCGGTGTTCTGCGGCAACCGGGGCACTCCCGAGGAGCGGCTGGAGGCCTTCGAACAGGCAGTGAGAACCGTGTACGCAAGCACTATGAGCATGTCCGCGCTGGACTACAGAAAGCGCCGGGGCCTCGACAAGCGGGACGAGCAGATGGCCATACTGGTGCAGCGCGTATCCGGCTCCAGGTACGACGGCTTCTTCATGCCCTGCGCCGCGGGAGTAGGTTATTCGGTGAGCCCCTACCGCATGGGCACGGAAAGGCCCAAGACAGGCATGCTGAGGCTGGTGATGGGGCTGGGCACCGCCGCGGTTGACCGCCGCACCGGGTCGTACCCCAGGCTGGTGTCACTTGACGCGCCGGAAAGAGTGCTCAATTCGAATATAAACGACAGGCAGCAGTTCTCTCAAAGGATCGTTGACGCGGTCAGCGAGGGGACCAACGACTTGGAAGGCTTCGACGCCATGAGGATCAGCGCTTCCATACCGGCGCACCTGAAGAATCTGGTCTATTCCCACAATTACGAGACGGAGAACGTTCTGAGGGAGAGGGGAGACTGGCGGGAAGTGCTGTTCGTCACCTGCGACGGCATCGCGGGCAACAGGAAGCTGATGGCGGATATGCGGGACGTTCTGGCGCTGATCCAGGCGCACTATCAATATCCGGTGGACACGGAATATACGATCAATTTTGCGCCGGACGGAAGCTACGTGATCGACCTGCTCCAGTGCAGGCCTCTTCAGTTGACCGCCGAAGGGGACAAGATAACGGTGCCGGAGGGTGTTGACCCGGAGGACGTACTGCTCGAGACCAGGGGCGTGTCGATGGGCTTTTCCCGTGAGATCGCGCTGGACGGAGTGGTGTACGTGGATCCGATACTGTATTATCAGATGCCCTACCGCCGCAAATTCGACATAAAGGACGCGCTCTCTAAGGTCAACTGGCATTACCGCGGGAAGGGCAGACACCTCCTGCTGCTGACGCCGGGCAGGATATGCACTTCTTCGCCGGAACTGGGTGTGCCTTCCGGTTTTTCGGACATCAGCGAGTTTTCGGTGATAGCGGAAGTGTCCGAGTCGAAGGCCGGATACGTTCCGGAGCTGAGTTACGGAAGCCACATTTTCCAGGACCTTGTTGAGGCCGGGATACTTTACACCGCGGTCTTCGAAAGCGGCAGCACCGTGGCCTGGAGGCCGGAACTGCTTAAAGATTATAAAGACGTGACGGAGGAGCTGGCGCCGCTTCCGGAGGATATCCGGGACGTGTTCCGGGTGTACGAGCCGGGAGAGGGAGAACTCACTCTGTATTACGATATTGGCGAAGAGCACCTGCTTATAAAGAAAAGCTGAAATAAACGCCTAAGCCTGAGTTCGGAAGCGCCGAAGGTTGACCTCCCGTGGCGTCGGATAGTACAATTATCCCGGCCGCGTATGGGCGCGGACTTTATGCCGGGCGGTGTATCATATGGCGTCGGAGGGGCGCGGGACAACAGTCTCAGACGAAATATTGGCCGAACTTTTCAGGCTGCGGGACGAGAAATATAAACAGTTTCAGGGAGCGCTGATCCCGAATATCCACCGGGACAACGTGATCGGTGTGCGCACTCCGGAATTGAAAAAGCTGGCGAAAAAGCTTGCCGCCCGTGAAGATATCGACCTGTTTCTCGAAGCGCTTCCACATAAATATTTCGACGAAAACCAGCTTCATGCGTTTATTATTTCAGAAATAAAAGATTTCCACGCCTGCGTCTGCGCCGTGGAGCGTTTCCTCCCGTTCGTGGACAACTGGGCCACCTGCGACCAGCTTTCTCCAAAAGTCTTCGGGAAGCATACCGGCGAACTAATCGGTCATATCAAAAAATGGATGGACAGCGGGGAAACGTACACTGTCCGGTTCGGCATCGGCATGCTGATGCGCTACTATCTGGACGAAGCTTTCGATCCGGCGTATCCCAGGGCTGTGGCTGCGGTCCGTTCCGGAGAATATTACGTGCAGATGATGGCGGCCTGGTATTTCGCCACGGCATTGGCGAAGCAATACGGCGCGGTGATCCCCTTTATAGAAGAGCGGGAGCTGGATCCCAAAGTCCATAACAAGGCCATTCAGAAAGCGCTGGAGAGCTTCAGGATAACAGCAGAGCAGAAGGCGTACCTCAGGATTTTGAAAGTCTAAAAATACTATCTAAAACTTTATTCAACTAAAATGATTCTTTTTTGTGACGCGGACGGTCCGTTTTGCGTCTTACAGGGTGAGCTGACGTACGGCGGCTCGAGTTATCGGAAAGCATGTGAAACGATGGACGACAAAGATATTGTCCGGCTGTACAAAGAGCGCAGTGAAGTGGCAATAGAAGAAACGAGAGCGAAATACGGCGGGTATCTGCTGGGCGTTGCCCGGGGCATACTCAAAGACGAGCGGGACGCGGAAGAGTGCGTCAACGACGCTCTGCTTTCTGCATGGAACGACGTCCCTGTTACGGCGCCTTCCGATCTCAAAGCGTACCTTAAGAAGCTTGTCCGGAACGGAGCTCTGTCAAGGCTGCGCCGGAACAATGCGGCCAAACGCCTTCCCGAGGGCGGCATCTCTCCCATCGATGAACTGGAAGAGGCGCTGGGCGGCGGCAACGTGGAGGAGACGGTGGAAGCGGCGGAACTGGCCGGAGCCATCTCGGATTTTCTGCGGGGCAGGAAGGCGGAGGAGCGCGTGATGTTCATCAAACGCTACCGTTTCGGCGAAGAAGTGGCTTCCATCGCCGGGGCACTGGGGGTCTCCGAGAGCAAGGTAAAAATGACTCTGAGACGCACCCGGGACCGGCTGAAAGTCCAGCTCGAAAAGAAAGGATTTTTAAAATGAATAAAGATAAACTGAAAAACGCCATCGAGAATATCGACCGGGATCTGGTGTCCGAAGCCAGAAATTACGGAGCGCAGAACGGGGAAGAAAAGGGAAAGGCGAAAGGTGAAAAAGGCGCCGGGCTGTCATTTTTCAAGCCTCTGGCCGTTGCCGCAGTGTTCCTGATATTCGTGGCGGCGGGCATTGCCGCGGCAATTTTGATACCGGGGATCAAAAACAGGGGACAGGGGAAAACGGGGATCGGTCAGCCCGGCGAGACCGTGACCGGTCCCACTGCTGCCCCCGAGGATCCGATGCCGGGGGAGACCGGGAGCGCAGAACCGAAAGAATCCCCCGATCAGACCAACGATGTTTCTGAACCGAAAGAAACCCCGGACCGGACCAGCGGCAGCGCCGCTTCCGAAACGCCCCGCGACGAGCTATTCAAAGAAGAAACCTTTAAGATCGAAGTGATGAACGACAAATTGCGGTTCAAGGTCATCGCCTGTACGCCCTGGTTTATTGCGGACGCTGATCACGATCTGAGAGACACGGACGCGCTGCCGGGCGGCGAAATTGGCGCGGGCAGGTATGCCCTTGGCCACAGCGGGACGGTCCTGCATTTTCTCTTCGACACGCTGGACGGGAAAAACGTCATCAGGTTCGTTCATCCGGCGAGACCTCTTTTTGCCCTCGAAGCCAGATATGCCGAAAACGATACTGCTTTCAATTACGCATTCTGCCTGTACGAGAGCCACAAGGCGTTGACGGTGATCGACCTTAATTTAGGGCAGGAGATATGCGCCGTGGCATTGACCGAAGAGGAAGTCGCGGCAATGATCGACCGCGTGATGCCGGAACTCGCCGCTGTCTCTTCGGCCCGTTTGTTCGAGAAATACGATATCGACCGTATCGACCATATCGACGTCAGTTCGCAGCCTTATAACTCCTATAACGGCAGGATCGGCAGCGATGCCGACATAGGCGTTATTATGGATGGCATCTGCCATATGCACGCGCTGGGTACCGCAGGGGAATCCATAGCGGGTATGTCGTGGATCCTGGATATATGCTACGAGGACGGAAAAACGGAAAGGATAGTCCTTATAGGCAACCGGGAAGTACTGACTTCCGACGGCTGCAGGTATTCCATAGCCTTCAAGGATATTTCGAAATTGAGCGACGCCCTGGAGAATATGATCACGGCGCGTTAACAGACGGTCAACAGACTTTTAACAGACGTTTGAGGGACGTTTGACGTACGTTCAGGATCCGGGCGCTTCCGGATCCTTTACGTTTACGGTGACGGTGAAATTCATGCCGCCTGCGATGGTGACTTTCACGGTGGTGGTACCGGGGGCAACGGCGGTTATGATGCCTCTGTCGCTGACTTTCGCCACGGATTCGTCGGCAACTTCGTAGGTCACCGGGAACTTTCTCGGTTCGACTCCTTCGCTGCCGTTGTACGCTTCGCCCCAGGTGTTGTCCGAGAAACGCGTATAGCCCCGGATCTGGATCTGGTGGCCGCCAATTTCCACGTCGTAAACTTCTTTGACCGGCTCGAAGACCTTGACCGTCTTGGAGACCTGCCTGCGTATCTCGGAATATTCGGCTCTGGCGTAGACCTTGAACGTAGTGGTATAGCCTTTGTAAGTGACCGTGACGGTGGTCTCGCCGGTATTGTCCGTAAACATCAGCGCCTGCTTTTTGAAGGTGCAGATCGACTTGTCGTATCCCGAAAATTTTATGTTGCTGACGTCCTCGATGAGGTGTGCGTTCAGCGCGGAATCGAGCCATACGAAAGACATATGGTAGCCTGCACCTTCGCCCGCCTTGTCGTCGATTATCCTGTTGGTCGTGGCGATGCCGATCATGCCGGAGAGCTGCTCCGGAGTGGAGAAATAGTCGGTGCAGAGCAGGCTCTTTGCGTCTCTGCCCGGTATGGGGGAATCCGGGTCGGAATACTTATAAAGTTCCAGGGAGACGGGCTGGAAGGCGGTGGCCCATTTTCCCCAGTTTCCGCTGGCGCCGTCGCTGAAGGCGTAGCCTGCGAAGACCCGGTCTTTTAGCTGCACGTGGCCGTCGGGGCGGTGGGAGAAACCCATATTATGGCAATATTGATACAGATTTTCCCGGACGAATCCGGTCTGCCTGAACGATATGCCGTCTTCCGACTCGAAAATGGCTATGCCGCTGTTTTCCGAAAAGCGGTACTGGGTCGAAAAGGCAACGAATTTTCCCGCGTCCTCCAGATATACCACGTCGCTGGAATCCTGGCCGTTGGTGCGCTGATAGCAGGTGCCCCGCTCCGTGAGCCTGGCGGGCCAGTCCTCTTCGGTGTCGGAAGTGGCCACCCTGGTGAAGCTGCCGTCGGGGCAGATCCAGGTGTAATAAACGTAGAGCGTGTTTCCGCGGACAACGAAACTGGGCTCTCCTGCGCCGTATTGAAGGTCGTACTCGTCGTAATAAATTATGGGCTGAGGGTCTCCGCCCCAGCCGCTGCCGTTCCACTTTTCGTAGGGCCCCTGGGCGTTCCGGGACCGGGCAACGAACACGTTGTTGTTGACGCCGCCGTTGGTGCTGACGATGGTGGAAGTGTATCCCAGATAGTAATATCCGCCGAAATAAACGACTCCCGGATCGCAGCATGAATATTTGTCCATGGAGTCCGGATTGGGCACCAGCGCCACTCTCTCCCGGCCGAAATCCACACCGTTGTCGGAATGCCTCACGGTGATCCAGTCCCACTCTCCTCCGTATCCGGAAGTGGAGAACCAAGCGTCGCAGGACCCGTCGGCGTAGTAGATGATGGAAGGCCCGTACCTGTACCCGCTTCGGTCTTCCAGGGGCGCGTAAACTATATTCGTTTCCGTCTCCTCGGCCGCTCTTATATACACGTGAGTATCCGGGTCCGGCTCCACTTCGGGCAGTTCGTCGTGGAACAGCGCGATCTTTTTACGGCATCCGTAAGCTGACGCCAGTATGGCGGACAACAGCGCCAGCAGGGCTGCGGTCAATATCTTTTCGGCATATCCGGTGCCTCTTTTCCCTCGGTCTTCCATGACGTTCTCCTCGCCGGTACTTCGTTTTCTCCATTATATCATTTTTCCGCTTTTATGAAAAGCGAGGTTGATATCACAAGGGATAAATGGTAAAATCCGGGCATGATCAAATTAATTCCGAACCGGGGTAATGTCATGTTAAAAAACGCTGTAACTAAACGCTACCCGCTTACGAACGAGCGGAAGATCCACGTCTTTCAGGGGAACGACGAAGGCTTCAGACCCTGCAGGCTGACCGCGGAGGCGGGATACACTGAAAAGTTTCCCAACACGCCTTTTAAGGGCTACTACGAAGGCTCGGGCTGCGTTCAGGGCAGATGCGAAAACGCTCCGGCAGGAGAACTCAGGTCCCTTGTAAAATATTACGACGAGCCCCTGGACCTCACCGGTTTTTCCTCGCTGATGATCGCTTCCGACGTGACCAGATTCGCTCCCGGAGACCAGTACTGGCTTGACGTGAAACTGACATCGGACAAAGGCGTTTTCGAAGGTGAGGCGCCCATTCTGGCGGAATGCTGGAACACCACCTCTTTCACCATAGGCGATTTCGAGGGCAAGGACAGCGTGACATCCATAGAGATAGGCGTCAGGAACGAAGGCGACGAGCCCTGGGAGGGACTGTACCAGATAGGCGCGGTCAGCGCCGGAGAGATATGCGACCTGGCTTTCGAAGTGCCGGGCGCCTGGAAGAGCTTCTCGTCCAAAGGCGGTACTATCAGCTTCGACGGTGGATTGAGGTTCGATTTCGACGCGGACGGTACTTCTTTCGACGGATTCGAATGCGGCTTCGCGTCGCCGTATTTTCCTCAGGCGCACAATACCAAATACAACGCTCCTCTGGAGCTCCGCAACACGCTGTTTTTCGTGATGAAGAATGACAGCGGCGCGGACAGGCTGAGACTGTGGTTCCTGGTATCCGGCGATCCGGAATACCGCCTGGAGAATTCCAAAATATTCGAGATAAAGCCTCATTCGGACTTTAAAGCGTACTTTTTCAATCTGTCCGACGTGCCCGGAGCTAAAGGGAGGCTCGCGGGATTCAGGGTCCAGCCCCTGGGCGGCAGCGGGTCGCTGACCGTAAAGAGGATAACTCCGGAAGAGGAGGAGCCCGTCAGGGAATTCGGCGGAAAAGTGATCTCCTGCACCGCGGACGCAGAGACGGTCACCGCAGTGCTCTTCGCCAAAACGCCCGGTACCGTAAGAGTGTACGAGACTTTTATGTACGTGGTGGAAGACGTCGTTGACGGCAGGACGCTGCTGGCGGAGGAAAGGACGGAAGGGGGAGAACTGACCGTCAGCTTCCCGATGAAACGGGGCAGGGTCACCAGGCTGCCTTCTCAATTTATTGCCACGCTGGAAACGGACGAGGGCAGGACGATGCTGCTCTCTCCCAGGTTCTACATAGAGAACTATCGGGATTTCGCGTACAACCCATACGCTTTCGTGCTTCCGGACAATGAAGTCAGCGTGCTGGATTTCGGCGCCGTTGCCGATGCGTTCACGGACGATACGGACGCCATCCAGGCGGCCATCGACCGTGTCAATGAAATGGGCGGAGGCAGAGTCGTCGTCCCGTTCTTCAACACCGGCAGATACATAATCACCAACATAATGATGAGATCCAACGTGGAGCTCCATCTGGAAGAGGGCACGGTGCTGTGGCAGTCCCAGACCGACAGCGATTACAAATACAAGATCTTCTACGGCCACGACGTGCCTATGAGAGACATAAACTGGACCCACGCGCTGCACGTTGCCACGTACCCCCTGATATTCGCCAGGCTCTGCCGGAACGTGAAACTTACGGGCCGGGGCAAGATCAGGAGCATGGACACGGGCAGCGAAGAAAAGCGGATAGGCTGGTATCCCAACAATTGCCAGGACCGTATCCACTGCATCAGCGTGGCTTTCATCGGGTGCGAAAATTACGAGGTCAGGGACGTAGAGATAGTGCGGTCCAACAACTACCACACGGATTTCAGCGCCAGCCGCAACGGCTATATCGCCAACGTGAAGCTCCACGAGGTCAAGTGCGTTTCCGGAGACGGATTCAGTTTCTCCCGGGGCGCCAACCACGTTAAGGTGGAAAGGTGCTTCTTCGAGTCCAACGATGACGCCATCGTGCTGACCAGTTCCTACAACGACCCCAGAGGCATAAAATGGTGGTGGGCTACGCCGGGCATGGACAACGGCCCTCACCATATCGAAGTGGCTCACTGCTACCTGAATTCCGGCGGCGGCAAGGCCATCTGCTTCATAACCTGGGGCAGCGACGACCCGGTCACGGAACGCACCGAGATACACGACATAAACGTTTACGACTGCGTGCTGAAGGGCGGATACGCCGTGGGCACCTGGCCTGACAATCCGTACAACGGGAAGATGCCCTTCGACAACACGGAGACCGACGACTGGTCTCCAGTCAAGAACGTGCGCATATTCAACAACGAATACCTGTCTCCCACGGACCTGCTGTGCATTAAGCCGGTCAATTTCCTCTCCGACACGCCCATCCGTTCCGCCTCCTTCTTCCAGAATCCGGACTTCGCCCTGGGCAGGACTTTCTGGACCGAGGAAGGGGACGTGTGGTTCGAGAAAGGCCGAGCCTGCGTCGGTGCGGGCAAACTTTACCAGGGACTTTACGTGGAAAAGGGAGACCACGTGCTGCGGCTCAAGGTAAGCGGAAAAGGCAGGGCCTTCGCGGCGGACGCCCTCACTTTCGAGACGGTGGCTGAAGACTTTTTCGATCTCAAGGAGCCCGAATGGTTCGAATTGAGATTCACGCTTGGCGCCGACGGGACGCTGGCGCTGGGCATTTACGAGGGATATATTTACGATGCGGAACTGCTCTGACGCTACCACGCAATACGACGTCCGGAGGGACGCGTAAGAACGGCGGGTTCGCCGCCGGAACGATTAGCAAGACAGGAGGACGGGTATGCTGAACATAGGCTGTCATCTTTCGAATTCAAAAGGATATATGAACATGTGCTCCGAAGCGGCTTCCATCGGCGCCAACACTTTCCAGTTCTTCACCAGGAACCCCAGGGGAGGCGCGGCAAAGGATATCGATCCGGAAGACGTGAAAGAGGCGCTTTCGTTTATGAGTGAAAACAGGTTCGTCACCATACTTGCCCACGCGCCCTACACGCTGAACCCCTGCGCCGCCAGGCCGGAAGTCAGGGAGTTTACGGAAAATACCATGCGGGACGATCTGGCCAGAATGGAATACACGCCGGGGAACCTTTACAATTTCCACCCGGGCAGCCACGTGGGGCAGGGGATCGACGCGGGGATCGAACTGATCACCGAAATGCTGAACAAGATATTGACGCCGGACCAGACCACTACCGTGCTGCTGGAGACCATGGCGGGCAAGGGCAGCGAAGTCGGAGGACGGTTCGAGGAGCTCAGGCGGATCATTGACGGAGTTGAACTGAAGGAAAAAATGGGAGTGTGCCTCGACACCTGCCATGTGTTCGACGGCGGATACGATATAGTGGGCGACCTTGACGGAGTGCTCGGGGAGTTCGACCGGGTGATCGGCATCGAAAGGCTCCGGGCAATCCACATCAACGACACCAAGAATCCTTTCGAGAGCCACAAGGACAGGCACGAGAAGATTGGCGAGGGCTATATCGGCCTGGAGGCTTTCAGGAGGATCGTGAACCATCCGGCTTTGAGAGGCCTGCCTTTTTACCTGGAGACGCCCAACGAGCTGGATGGGTACGGCAGGGAGATAGCTTTGCTTCGAAGCATTTACGAGGAATGACCTTTGCGAGGAACGAACGCGTTCCTGAGATAACGGCGCATGATAATATATGATTTTTTCAAGGACGATAAGGTGCTGGCGGCTTTTTCGGAGCGCTCGGGAGGAGTGTCTCCGCTGCCTGAAAACGCGCTGAATCTGAGCTTCAGCCGGGAGCCCGGGGGCAACCGGGACAACGTTTTGAAGAACCATGTCATCGCCGCGGACGCCCTCGGGATAGACGTAAAAATGATCACCAGGATGCCTCAGCTCCACGGGGACAATATCCTCGTGGTCGACCGGGAACTGGCGGGTTCCGGCATCACCAGGCCATTCCCTCCCGGGGCCGAAAAAGGTTACGACGGCATGGTTACAAACGTGCCGGGAGCAGCGCTTTCCACCTCCCACGCGGACTGCGTTCCCGTGCTGCTCTACGACCCCGTAAAAAAGGCCGTGGGCGCCGTGCATTCGGGCTGGAAAGGCACCTGCCTCAAGATCTCCGCCGCCGCCGTTAAAAAGCTGGAAGAGGCCTTCGGAAGCAGGCCGGAAGATATAAAAGCCATAATCGGGCCAGCCATATGCATGGACCATTTCGAAGTGCGAAAAGACGTGGCGGACAGGTTCATAGAAGCCTTCGGAGACGCCGACGGAAATTGTCCCGGGACGCTCATGCGGCTGCCCGGGCCGGGAGAACAGGATCCGAAATGGCACGTGGATATGAGAGGATTCGTAAAATTGACGTTGACGGAGTCAGGCCTTAAGGAGGACAATATATTCGTGTCGGAGGATTGCACTTTCGGGGAACCGGAGCGCTTCTTCTCACACAGGCGTGACGGGGCAATGAGCGGCGCCATGGCTTCGTTCATATGTTTGAAAGGATGATCCGCGGCCAAACGCACGGGTCGAGACTGTCAATGAAGATATATGGCACTTCAACCGAATACGACCGTAAAAACAGGACCGGCTCCCGGAAGGCGGTCTCTTTGTTGACTGCGCTCCTGGCGTGCCTGATGCTGCTTTCCGGCTGCTACAACGATTATATCCACCCTACGGAAACCGTGGTGCCCCAGATACCTGACGAGACTCCGGAGCCCACCAGCGAAGCGGCGCCTTCCGGCGGCACGCTGTCCGTGGCGGTGCTGGGAGACGGAAGCTCCGTAAACCCTTTGAATACCCTCAATGAAGATATCATTTATTGCGCCTCCTTCTTCTACGAGCCCCTTATCAGGCTCGGAGAGTCGATGACGCCGGAACCGGCCCTGGCAGAGGACTGGCATTCTTCAGACGGCAAAAACTGGACGCTGACTCTCAAGAGCGGCATCGTTTTTCACGACGGTTCTCCGCTTTCCGGAGAAGACGTAGCCGCCACGGTGGAAGCCATCCGCAAGTCCGGAGGCGCGTATACCGAATGCGTTTCCGGGATCCGGGAGATAACTTTCGAGGGCAGCACGGTGAACGTGCGGCTCGGGGAAGCGGACGGGCTTTTCCCCTGGAAACTGTATTTCCCCATATTGAAGGCGGGCGAGGCGGGGAGCGACGTGCCCTCGGGCACCGGGCCCTTCAAATACGAGGGCGCCGCCGGGAATATGCTCCGCTTCGTCAGGAACGACGGATATCACGGGGGGCGGTGCCATATTGACCGGCTGGAATTGAAGTTCTTCGGAGACGCTTCCGAAAAAGCCGTGTCCGGCAGCGATATAATAATATTGACCGGGGACGCCTCCATCAAATACGGCTCCCAGCTGGGTTACGGCGTAAGGCGGTTCGAGGAAAATTCCATGATCTGCCTGGTGCCTTATCTGTACACCGGGGACAAGATCGAGTACGACCTGGGCAAGAACAAAAAGATCGTGCAGTATCCCACCAAGCGGCAGGAGGCGCTCAGCGTCAATATGCGCTCCGTCATCGCAGAGATCGTCGACCGGGACCGCATCATCGAGCGCACCGTTTCGGGCTGGGGCAAGGCGTACGACTGGCCGGGACTGGACAATTGCGTATTCAGGAAGAACGTGGATCTTCCCACGCCTTCTGAGCAGCAGGTGGAAAAGCTGCTGAAGGCCGAAGGCTACTCTCACGAAGGGGGCAACACCAGCTGGTACAAGGCGGAGGACAAGGATAAAAAGAACCCGCTCACCGTCAATTTCCTCACGGACAGCGAAGACGTGGAACTGATACACGCCCTTGACAGCGTGGTGAGCCGCCTTAAAGGCGTAGGCATCAAGACCACCGTGAAAGTGGCAACGGGAGGGGAGTTTACCGCCCTGTTCCTTTCGGGAGAATACGATTACACGTTTATGCGGCTGAACATGGACTTCTGCCCGGATCTGGCCGGAGCGTTTGCAAAGGACAGCATTTTCAATTATAATGGATACGATACGGAATGGGTCCTGTCGGCTCTTTCCGGCCTTGCCGGAAGCTGGCGGCAGAGCGCGGATATGAGCGGTCCGGAGGCCTGCCTGTCATACGCGGCTAAAGTCAGCGACGGAATGGAAAAGATATACAAAGGGTTCAGCAGGGATCTGCCTTTCCTGGGGCTTTACGTGCGCACCGGAGGCGTGCTGCTCAGTTCGAGGCTGAACACGGTGGATTCCGTGGGAGTGGAGAGCTGGAACCTGTTCCCCGATATAACCGAATGGTACCTGGTATGATCAGCGAGAAGACGGATTATGATCAGCGAGAAGACAGAAAAGAAAGATAATAAAGAAAAATCGAAAATAAATACGGATAAAGTGATACGGGTGCTGATCGACGTGGCGATACTGATCGCCGTCTGCGCCGTCATCATTGCCGTTGACCAGATCACCAAAGAAGCGGTGTACAGAAAGATATACTACGGGTCGTCCATCGTGCTGATACCGGGGCTGCTGGAATTGTCCCACGTGCACAACACCGGCGCCGCCTGGGGCATATTCAACACCCATACGGAGCTGCTTTCCGTGGTCACCGGAATAGCCTGCTGCGCGCTGTGCTTCGTATTCTTCCAAAGCAAGAAAAAACTGTTCAAAGCCGCTCTGGTACTGGTGATCGGAGGCGCCATCGGCAACGTCATCGACCGCGTCTTCAGGGGATACGTGATCGATTTCATCAAAGTGTGGATATTTAAATACGAATTTCCCAACTTCAATGTGGCGGATTCCTGCATCACCATAGGGTGCGTGCTGCTTATAATCGCCGTGATGCTCTCCGGAAGGAAAGAAGGAGACACGCTGTTCCGGGAAGAGTCAGTGCTGGGGCGCCTGGTGGCCAGGATCGGTCAAAGCTCCAGAGATAAGAAGGCTGAGACAGAGGCGGAGAAAGCGGCTTCGGGCGATGCCATAGATCTGTACAATGCGGCGGAAGGCGACAATGCAGACGGTCCCGGCGACGGCTGTGAAGGCGGCGACAACGGCGACGGCGGAGAAGAAGACGGCCGCGATCCGGCTGAAGGTGAAAGCGATGGCTGAAACGGTCAACGGCTTTCTTACGGACGACGCGGAACCCGAAGTGCTGGAAGCCGTCGTGGGCAGCGAACACGCGGGCAAACGTTTCGACCTGCTGGTGTCGGAACTGTTTCAGGAAGCCGTGCCCAGCCGCAGCAGAGCCAGAAAACTGATCGACGACGGAGACGCGCTGATAGACGGAAAACGCGGGAAAGCCGGAACTCCCTTAAAAGGCGGAGAGACGTTGACGCTCATTCCTCCCGAAACGGAAGAATGGACCGTGGAGCCGGAAGACATACCGCTGGACATAATATACGAAGACGGCGACATCATCGTGGTCAACAAGCCCCGTGGAATGGTGGTCCATCCCGCAGCGGGCAACAGGACCGGCACCCTGGCCAACGCGCTCATGCATCATTGCCGCGACCTTTCGGGAGTGGGAGGAGTATTGCGGCCCGGCATCGTGCACCGGATCGACAGGGACACCACGGGCCTGCTGGCGGCGGCCAAAAACGACAGGGCCCACATTGCCCTTTCGGAGCAGCTGTCGTCGAGGCGCATGCACCGCATATACCTGGCGGTGACGGAAGGGGTTTTCAAGGACGCGGAAGGGACCGTGGAAGCACCCATCGGCAGGAATCCCAAAGACAGGAAGACCATGGCGGTGGTGGCCTCCGGAAAAGAGGCGCTGACCCGCTATAAAGTGCTTTCCGAGAACAGAAAAGAAGGCGTATCGCTGCTGGGTCTGAGCCTTGACACGGGGCGCACGCACCAGATAAGAGTACATATGAGATATATCGGACATCCCGTTTCCGGAGACCCGGTGTACGGCGTCAAAAACCGCCGCGGCATGACGGGCCAGGCGCTTCACGCGGGGATCCTCCTGCTGGACCGCCCCTCGGACGGAAAAAGGATGCGATTCGAATGCCCGCCGCCGGAGGATACGCAAAAGCTGATTGTCCGGACGGGGCTTCAGGACGGAGAGGAGAAATTTTGGAAATGCGACTGGTGAGTATAATCGTCCCGTGCTACAACGAGGAAAAGGTCCTGCCTCTTTTTTATCCCGAGATATGCAAAGTGGCGGATGAATGCGCCAAAAGAGACTGCGGATTCGAATTCATATTCGTCAACGACGGTTCTTCCGACGGTACGCTGGAAGTGGTCAAAGGCTTCGCCGCTTCGGACGAAAGAGTAAGATTCGTATCCTTCTCCCGTAATTTCGGTAAGGAAGCGGCAATGTTCGCCGGACTCGAGGCTTCCCGGGGCTCCATGGTGGCCATAATGGACGCGGACCTGCAGGACCCGCCTTCGCTGATACCCGAAATGATCCGCATACTGGACGAAGAGCCCTACGACTGCGTGGGATCCAGAAGAGTCACCCGCAAGGGAGAGCCTCCCATCAGATCCCTGTTCGCCAGGCTGTTCTACAAGATAATGCGCAAGATGAGCAAGACGGAGATCGTGGACGGGGCAAGGGATTTCCGTATGATGAAGCGGCCCATGGTTGACGCCATCCTCAGCATGCGCGAGTACAACAGATTCTCCAAGGGCATTTTCAGCTGGGTGGGTTTCCGCACCAAATGGCTGGAATATGAAAATATCGAGAGAGCGGCGGGGGAGACCAAATGGTCATTCAGAAAGCTTTTGCTGTACTCGATCGACGGAATGGTGGCGTTCTCCACCACGCCGCTTGCCATATCTTCCGTGCTGGGGCTTGTATTCTGCGCAGTGTCCTTTATTGCCCTTATAGTGGTGTTCGTGAGACAGCTTATATGGCACAATTCCGCCTACGGCTGGGCCAGCGCTATGTGCATAGTTTTCTTCATCAGCGGCATACAGCTGTTCTGCATAGGCATACTGGGTCAATATCTTTCCAAGACTTATATGGAGGTCAAAAAGCGGCCTATATACGTGGTTGCGGAAACAAACGTTCAGGAGAAAGCTTCCTGAGCATCCCTTTTTCGATCTCGCCGGGGAAATACGGTTCGAACTCTTCAGGAACGGGGCAGGTGAGCTCCGTTCTTTCTTTTGTTATGGGCTCTTCGAACGCGGCGTAATATTGATGGAGCAGTTGGTGGCTGTTTTTGTCCCCCAGGCAGGCCGGATTGTACAATGAGTCGCAGGCGAGGGGAAGCCCGATATGGTTCATATGGACCCGGATCTGGTGCGTCCTGCCGGTCCTGAGCGAAAAGGCCGCCAGCGCCTTGCCCCGGCTTTCGTTTACGGCAATGATATGATAGTCCGTGACTGCCTCGCTGCCCGAGGGGTCCACTTTCCTGTTTATGATGCTGGACCTGTCTCTTGCGATAGGAGCGTCCACGGTGCCCTGAAGGCCCGGACGTATGCCTTCCGGAGCCCGATCCGTGATATCCAGCACTCCCAGGTATATTTTCCTGTAGGTCCCGGCTTCCGCCTCCCGCCGCATCCTCTCCTGGGCCAGTCCGTATCTGGCAAATATCAATATGCCGGAAGTGCCCAGGTCCAGCCGGTTCACCAGGTGGATGCCGGAAGAAATCCCTTTAGATCTGTAATAATTGACGATCCCCGCGGCAACGGTCCCGGTCCTGTGGAAGCAGGTGGGATGCACCACGCTCATAGCAGGCTTATTGACGGCGATCAATCCGGCGCTCTCGTAAATAATATCCAGCGGGACTTCTTCGGGAGGTATCTCTGAGGGCGTCTCGGCTTTGTCCAGATCCAGCTCCACCAGATCTCCGGCCTTGACTGCTCTTCGAACGTGCACCGGCTCTCCGTTGATGTAAATGCCTCCTCCGTATTTCAGCCTGGACAGCGTAGAAGAATAAATATCCAGTCTGCCGGTGAGCAGGCTGGATAAAAGGACGCCGTTATCTTCTTCTGTGCAAACGTAGCTTATCATTTTCTGAGCTGCTTTGAAAAAATGCCGGCGGCGGGGGTCGAACCCGCACCCTGTTGCCAGGACCGGATTTTGAGTCCGGCACGTCTGCCAATTCCATCACGCCGGCACGTCAGCGCGTTTACGGGAACGTGGCCGTCAACGGCCTTTCTTCCCGGGGCGAAGCATATTTTACACGGGTTCAGGCGCTCTTTCAACCCTTTTTTGCAATTTGCCCGTCAATTGCGTATATATTGCCCGCGCCGGTTCCCTCCGGCACTCCGAAGCCGCCGGTCTCTGCCCGATTCCTGTTGCCCCCGGCCGCGGGGGATGGTATAATTCGACTATGCCCGGAAACGAAAAAAGACCGTGCGGCAGTCTGCGGCGGCAATATGTTCGGGAGAGGGAGTTTCTGATTTGATCAACAGAGTCAGCCCGGAGACCATGGCGGAAATGGACCGCCTGTCCCGCAAAATAAAAGAACGAAACGACGCCATCCGCGAAAGCGGCGCAGGGCCTTTAACCGCCTGCGTGAAGACTTTCGGCTGTCAGATGAACGAGCACGATTCCGAAAAGCTCCGGGGCATGCTGAAGCGCATGGGATACGACATCGTGCCGGACTTCTCTCTCGGCGGCGGGAATCTCATACCCGACGTGGTGCTGTTCAACACCTGCTGCGTCCGTGAAAACGCGGAAGACAGGATATTCGGCCAGATAGGCGCCATCAAAGGAGCCAAAAAGCTGAAGCCCGAAATGATCGTGGGCGTGTGCGGATGTATGACCGAGCAGGATTGGGCGGTGGAGCGCATCAGGAAGTCCTACAGGCACGTGGATATGGTGCTGGGCACCGGCAACACATACCGCCTCCCCGAAGTTATGGCCGCCAGGATATTCGACGGGAAACGCACCGTGGGGCTGGCAAGCGAGGACAGCGTGCCGGAAGGCATCGAGGCGGACAGGGAGGACAGGTTCCGGGCCTACGTCACCATCATGTACGGCTGCGACAATTTCTGTTCATATTGCATCGTGCCCTACGTGCGGGGAAGAGAACGGAGCCGCCTGCCCGACGATATTGTCGCAGAGTGTGCGAAGCTGGCTTCGGAAGGAACTAAGGAGATCATGCTGCTGGGCCAGAACGTGAACTCATACGGAAAAGGGCTGGAGAGCGTTGACGGAACGGAAAAAACGGATTTTGCGAAACTAATAAGGCGGGTCTGTTCCGAGACCGGCGTCAAACGCGTGCGCTTTATGACATCCCATCCCAAGGACCTTTCTCCCGATCTTATAGCGGCAATGGCCGAAGAGCCCAAAATATGCGCCCAGCTCCATCTGCCCGTGCAGTCCGGCAGCACTTCCGAATTAAAACGGATGAACCGGAAATATACCAGGGAAGACTATTTAAGGCGCGTGGCTGAGGTGCGCAGGGCGCTGCCTGACGTGGCGCTGTCCACCGACATAATGATAGGTTTCCCCGGAGAGACCGAAGAGGAATTTCTCGACACGCTGTCGCTTCTGGAAGAAGTCAGATTCGACGCGGCGTTCACTTTCATATATTCCAGAAGGCAGGGCACACCCGCGGCCGCCAGTCCGGACCAGGTGCCGGAAGAAGTGGTAAAAGAGCGGTTCCAGAGGCTTACGGAGACCCAGAACCGGATCAGCAGGGAAAAGAACGAAGAAATGCGGGGCAAGGTGGTAACGGTATTGACCGAGGGCGTCAGCAGGACGAACGTCGACCGGTACACCGGCCGCACCGAGGGCAACAAAATAGTGAATTTTACCGCCCCTGATTCCGCGAAAGTGGATACGGGAGATTTCGCGCGGGTGCTTATAACCGGGGCCCAGACCTGGTCGCTGGAAGGCGAGTTCGTGGAGAGCACGGACTGAAACGAGGAGCAGGACCTGTATGAGAGCAGGACCGGTACGAGGAGCAGGACCTGTATGAGTGCAGGACCGGTACGAGGAGCAGGACCTTTATGAGAAGCAGGACCGATAAATTTTACATCCTTCCTCCGGGATCCGTGAGATTTCCGGCGGACAGCATATTCGATAAAAAGCTCAGGCTGGTGGAGAGCGGCCTCTTGAAAACGCTGGATTTCCGGGCATTGTCCGGCTTTTACCGCGAGAAGAGGAACCAGTTTGCCGCCGGAGAGTTCTGGGGCAAGATAATGCGCGCCTCCGCCGTGATATACGGCTACACCCGTGACGGCTGGCTCCTGGACAAGATGAGAGCCGCCGTCGACGATATCATCGCTATTCAGGGGCCGGACGGGGAGATCAGCACCGCTCCCAGGAGCGAGCAGCCCAACGGCTCTTCCGGGGCCGATCTGTGGGAACGCAAATACGTGATGCTGGGGCTGCTGGGCTACCACGACGTGGTAAAGGCGTCGGACTTTTCCTGGGCGGAAGCGGAATGCGAAAGAGTTAAAAAGGCGCTTTTCGCGCTGCTGGACTATACCATTTCCCAGGTGGGAGAGGGAGAAGGACGGAGGGATATACTTTCCACCGGCTGGGCGTTTTGCGGCATCGAATCCTCGTCAATACTCGAACCGGTCGTCAGGACATACGGCCTGTCCGGAGATCCCCGGCATCTGCAATTCGCGGAATATATCGTCCGACGGGGCGGCTGCGGCAGGGAAAATATGTTCGAAGCTATCAGGTCCGGCAAATCCCCTTATTTGATAGGAAACAACGGGAATCCGAAAGAGAGCATCGCCAAGGCCTACGAGATGATGTCCTGCTTCGAAGGGCTGGTGGAATTCTACCGCGTTACGAAGCGGGAAGAAGACCGCAAAGCCGCGCTGGAACTGTACAAAAAGCTGGTGGCCGAGGAGATAACTTATCTGGGCTCCGGCGGCGCGGACGGCCCCTTCAATCTGGGGCCCGGCACCGGAGAACAGTGGAACCTGACGGCGCAGGAACAGGCCAACCCGGGCCTGGACCTTATGATGGAGACCTGCGTCACCGTCACCTGGATGAAATACTGCCTGCAGCTGCTGAGGCTGGAGGGAGATTCCGGAACGGCGGACAATATCGAGCTCAGCGCCTATAACGCCCTTATCGCCGCGCTGAGGCCCGACGGCATGTTTTTCGAATATTTCCCGCGCTTCAACGGCGTCAGGAATCCCAGGGTCAATTTCTCATACAACGTAGGCGGCTTCGACCTGAGCTGCTGCACGGCCAATGGCCCCATGGGCCTGGGCCTGATCCCTTCCGCCGCTTTTATGCAGTCCGACAGGGGCCCCGTGGTCAATTTCTTCACCGACGCCTTCGTAAGGTGCGGCAAGATGACTCTCGACGTGCGCTCTTCTTTCCCGGAGGAGGGAAAGATCTCGGTGACTGTGGGGGGAGGCGCCTTCTTCTCTGCGGACATACTGTTCAGGATCCCCTGGTATGCCAGAAATTTCACGGTGTACAGGGACGGAGAAAAGGCCGGATACGATATTGACGGAAACTATCCCGGATACGCCCTGGTGAGGGGGCCCTTCGGACAGGATATGACGGTAGACGTGGAGTTCGAGATCGTTGACCGGGTGGAGATATCCGGCCCGAGCGTGGATCTGGCAGGAACGGGACTGGTGCTGCTCAGGCACGGGCCGGTGGCATTGTCCCGGGACAGCCGGTATACGGATACGGACGCCCCGGTGCCTTTCGACGGAGATCCGGAGCCGAAGCTTGCATCAAGCAGGGTGCCCGGAGCGGCGCTGTTCTCCTGCGAATACGGCGGGCATACCTGGATCGACTACGCTTCCGCGGGAGGGACCTGGGACGGAAGCTCCCGGTTCGTCACCTGGAACAGGCCGGAACGGCCGGACACGGACTGAAAAGGCCTCCTGACACGGCAGGAAAAACAGGTTGACTTTAGTTCGAAATACCTTTAAAATACGCAGGTGACTATGTCGCTTTGCGCGGCGGTCCGGGGCAGGTGACGGACGATGTTTACAGACAATTTCTGCAGATACGAATTCAAATTTCCTGTATCCTATGACGTGATGAACGCCATGCTGGAGGATCTGTCCCCTTATGTCCTTAAAGACAGCTACGGAAACCGCCACGGCTTCTACTGCCTTTCCAGCATCTATTTCGACAACGACATCGATCAGTGCTACCACGAGACCATGAACGGCCAGAAATACCGCCAGAAGATCCGCCTGAGGGTCTACAGAGGAGCGGGAGATATGAGCGCCGCCGCAGGCGTGGAAGCGGTGAAAGACGAGCAGATAAACGGCGACGAACCTTCCTATTTCGAGATAAAGGCCAAGATCAACGGCCTGGTGGTGAAGCGCCGGGTGAAGATGGCCCTTAAGGACGCCATGGCGTTCACCGAACTCACCGGCAGGCAGATCGACGCGGGCACCGAAGTTTCCGAACTGCTGAGCCCCGAAAATCTGGAAGAACTCAGGAAATTCAATTCTTCCAACGTACAGATCTTAAGAGAGATACAGTTCATAATCGTCACCAAGAAGCTCCGCCCCAGGAACGTGGTGAGCTACGAGCGTCTGGCCCTTCATTCGAAGGAGAATAAAGCGCTCCGGGTGACTTTCGATATAAACGTGCGCACCAGGGGAGAGGATCTGGACCTGGCAGCCGGGACGGGAGGAAAGCTCTCCTGTGAACCGGGGGTGGCGATCCTCGAGATCAAGACGGGCAGCGAGATACCGCTCTGGCTCGTCAGGATAGTGTCGAAATACGGATACAGAAACAAAACGTTTTCGAAATATTGTTCCTACTACGTCAATATGATCCCGGCAGAAAGCCTGTACGGGGAGTACGTAAAGGCGGAGCACGCCGCAAACGGGCGGCAGGGAACCTGACCGGAAACGGCAGGAAACAACGGACAACAACAGATAACAACAGACAGATAAGAAACAGGAGAACAGGAAAATGGATGCCGTAAAACAGTTTTTTAGCAGCCTTGTGGAGATCAACTCCGGCAGCAACATCATCAACACGGTGATGGCAGTGCTCGTTGCCTCGGTGCTGGGTGTGATCATCTATTTCACTTACAAACTCACCTGCAAAGCTTTTATGTATGACGAAGAAGTGGGGCTGGTGCTCATAGTGGTGCCCATCGTCGTTGCCCTTCTTTTGTCGGTCATCGGGACAAGCATTGCCCGGGCGTTCAGCCTGGCCGGCGCGCTTTCCATCATCCGCTACAGAAGCGTGATGATGAGCCCCAAGAGCCTTGTGTACATCTTCTTCGGCATGGGCGCCGGATTCATCACGGGCGTAGGCCTCTACCTCCCCGCGCTGATCTTCGTGCTGCTCACCTGCGCCTTCATGGTAGTGTACGGCATGCTGACCTCCGGTAAAAAAAGCACCGTATCCCGGAAGACGCTCCTGGTGGACGTGCCCGAGAGCATCAACTACGACGGCCTCTTCGAAGAGACCCTTAAGAAGTACACCGACGGCTTCGCCCTCAGTTCCGTAGGTATCGTGAACGGCGGCACCGTCACCGAGCTGGTCTATCAGGTCAAACTGAAAGATACGGCGGATACGAAAGCCATGCTGGACGAACTCAGAGTGCTGAACGGTAACTTCAAGATCCTTCTTTCTCAATACCGTCCCGTCACCCAGTGATCCGGCAGTGAGATAATCAGTCTCGGAGAGACTATAACAGAATAGCGTGTTGGGCAGCATTCCTGCTTTATTCGGAGGATTTACGATATGAAAGTGGAATCGGTACTGACGAACAAGGAAGTTCCGCAAGTTATAACGGACGCCTTTAACGAATGTATACAGCCTGGAGAACAGCTGCTGTTCGTAGTTGTGGGGGATCTCTCACTCGAAGCAAGATACGGCGAATCCGCCCTGGGCGTTACGGGGGACCGGTTCATGGTCTACGACCCGTCCAGGGAGGAACGCGTAAAGACATACGCGCATTCAGACGTTGCGGACGCGAAAGTAAAACGCATGTACGGCAACGCGAGACTGCGCGTTAATTTTAAGGACGGGTCGAAGGAAGACGTCTTCCGGTTCACCTACGCCGTGGCAACTCTGGCTGATATGGCCGCGTCCTTCATCGAAAACATTTCATCCGGCAAGGACCCCGAATCGGAGTACGAAGTTGTCGCCGCCACGTACGAGAAGCTGATGAACGTTTGCCCCCGCTGCGGCCGGACGCTGCTCCATCCCGGCGCGGAATGCATCAACTGCCAGTCCAAGGGCAAGATCGCCAAAAAGCTGCTCAAATATATCAAGCCGGAAGTAAAGACCCTGGTCATCTGCCTGTTCCTGTCACTGCTCACCACCGCCGTTGCCCTGGCGCCTCCGTATATGACCGGAAAGCTGGTCGACCAGGTGCTGCCTGAAAAGAACAGGGCTGCGCTGCTCTGGATCGTGCTGGGGCTTCTCGGCACTTATATCTTCCAGCATTTCATCGGAGCTTTGAGGGGATTCCTCTTAAGGAGAAGCGGCGACAGGATCGTGCTCTCCCTCAGGAACGACGTATATAAAAAGGCTCAGCACCTGCCCCTCAGGTTCTACGACAAGACTTCCACCGGTTCCGTCATCAACCGCATATCCGGCGACACCAACACGCTCCAGGCTTTCATGCTGAGGATATCCCAGGAAGTGGTGGTGCAGTTCTTCCTGGGCATCGGCATCATAATCATAATGCTGGTGCTGAACTGGAAGCTCACGCTGCTTTCGCTGATCCCGGTGCCTCTCGTGGTGGTGGGAGCCAAGATATTCGGCCGCAAGATACTGCCTTTCTACAGAAGGACCTGGAGGCGCTGGGCGGGAGTGGTATCCGTGCTCACGGACACCATACCCAATATAAGGGTCACCAAATCCTTCGCGGGAGAGGAGCGTACCGTCAACAAATTCAACAGCTACAACCAGGAGTGGCTCAAGACCGATATCGGAGCTGCAAAAATATCCACCGTTTTCCCGCACATCGTGTCCTTTTTCGTGACCTGCGGCACGCTGCTCATCTGGGCGGTGGGCGGCAACTGGGTCATCAGCGGCGCGGGCGGACTCAGCCCCGGCCTGCTGGTGGCTTTCCTCAGCTACGCCAGCATGTTCTACGGGCCCGTGAACTTCTTCGCCTACCTGAACGACTCGTACCAGCAGGCGCTGTCCTCCGCCGAAAAAGTGTTCGACATACTTGACGCGGAAGACGAGACGGACGAGGCGAAAGGGAATTGCCCGCCCATCCGCGGAAAGATAGAGTTCCGGAACCTGAACTTCTCCTTCGACAGGACCAAGAAAGTATTGTCAGACGTCAACATCACCATCGAGCCCGGGGAGATCGTGGGCATCGTGGGCACCACCGGTTCGGGCAAATCCACGCTGGTGAACCTGCTGATGCGCTTTTACGACAATTACGAGGGCGAGATACTGGTGGACGGCGTCAACACCAAGGAGATCGACCTTCAGTATTTCCGCTCCCAGATAGGCTACGTGCAGCAGGATCCCATGATGTTCAGCGACACGGTGTACAACAACATCGCCTACGGAAAGCCCGACGCCCACGTGGAGGAAGTCATACACGCGGCGGAAGTGGCCAACGCCCACGAATTCATTGCCCGGCAGCCTGACGGATACGACACCATGCTGGGCGAGAGGGGAGTAGGACTGTCCGGCGGCGAGAGGCAGAGGATATCCATTGCCCGGGCCGTGCTTAAAAATCCCGCGCTGCTCATATTCGACGAAGCCACCGCGGCCGTTGACTCCGAGACCGAGAACCTGATCCAGGAAGCCATCGAGCGCCTGATCAGCGGCAGGACCACGCTGATGATCGCCCACCGCCTGTCAACGCTCCGGAAAGCCAACCGGATAATCGTGGTGGATCAGGGAAAGATCATCGAGAACGACACTCCCGAGGCCCTGATGGCGCTGAAGGGCAAATATTACAAACTTGTCCAGATACAGACCATGGCGGATCAGCTGGCAAAGAGCAAGCAGGAAGAAAATTTCGAGTGAGGAGGCCGGAAAAATGTCAAGATTTTACGTTGACGGAAACTCTGCCCGTTTTACGCGGAAAGACGTCTGCCTCGTGGATATGGAGCTTTTCGGCGGAGAGAAGGTAGAGGACCTGGAGCCCAGGCGGCTCTTCCCGGTGAGCGGCAGGATGAAATATATCACTCTGCTTGACTCGGAGGGGAAGGAACATGCTATAATAAGGGACGTGGAGACACTTTCCCCCGAGTCGAAAGAAGTGATCCTCGAGTGCCTGGAAGAGTACTATCTCATACCGAAGATCACCGCCCTTCTTGAGAGAACAGATAAATACGGAGTG
>JAEEGL017456186.1_pt1 | contig 80584 bp, 66 predicted proteins | sample 9134231 | NCBI WGS metagenome assembly JAEEGL01 (sample SAMN16246548, study PRJNA631951) | gut metagenome | biome: gut microbiome; feature: rumen; material: fiber-attached | host: Bos | place: Iran: Karaj | collected 2018-10 | reverse complement strand
TTCGGGTAGACGAGAGGAAGCGCTTCAAGTCCTCCTCGAACCCGTCAACGTTCGCTCCGAGCGGAGCCACCCAATTGGTGTCGAACGCCTCCTTTATGTAATCCATCTCCCGGCCACTCATGTGCGCCAGACAAAGGTATATCATCTTATTCTTTCCAGTGATTGACATTTTACAAATTTATCAAATGTCCGCCTCAAATCCAAGAGGTCGCAGTGAGGTTAAATCAATCCTCTAAATGCTAGCCATAGGGGGAAGAACTGATCATTAACACTATAGGCGTTCTTGTCCATGGTGACGAAATCCTTTTCAAGCAGACCTTTCAAGGCGGAGCTTACACTGCTGGCAGAGTTGAGCCTGTGTTTATTGATGAACTTACCTCCTGTAACCGAAGAGGCCTTCCTTTCTTTAGCGATCGCAAGGAAGAGCATACGCTGCTTTTCCGGCATCTGATAGAACAGGGCCTCATAGGTATCCGAAGACATCCTCAGGATGAAATCTATTGCCTCATCGACCATCGCCACGTCGCAAGTCTCCCCTTCCCTTGTCCTGGCATATAGCACATTCAAGACACGATGCATATAACTGGTCACCGCATCGAAACGCTGATAAAGTGAGGAGACAACATCTGGGGCCAGATGCTTGCCGTCTTCTTCGAACTTACTGATACAGAATTTAGTATACACATCCAAATCCAGCGGCTGGAGATTCATGATGGACACGGCCTGGTAGAACGGACGGGAAGGCGACGTGAACATCTCGTTCATCATGTGGCGCTGGGAACCAGAGAAGATGAAGTGCGCATTGGTGCAGCGTTGGACATAAGTGCGGATAATAGCTTCTATTGTATCATCATCATAATGGGTAATCTGCTGAAACTCGTCAATAGCGACCAGGCAAGGCTTGTCCGCCTGGTTAAGGTATGTGAAAATCTCTTCCAGCGTAACCGCCGGATTATTGATAGAGCCAAGCCCAACACTCCAAGTGGGCATTCCATTCATGTCAAAGGAAATCTCCGAACGCAATGAAGACACAATCCTCACAAACTTCTCCCATGCCCGCTTTCCTTTTGGTCGAAGCTCATCCATCACCGCTTTGCCGAGCATATTCACAAAGTCACTAAGATTCTTTGTGGCATAGATATCAACCACAAAGCAGTAGTGAGTGCGGCGGATCTCGTAATCATCGAAAACATGCCAGATGAGATCCGTTTTGCCCAGACGCCGTGGGGAAATGAGAGCTACATTGTTCTCATTGAGCAGGAGATCACGAAGCGAAGCGGTTTCTTGAACACGGTCGCAGAAATATTCCGCACCGGCATAGCCATTGGTAACAAATGGATTTCTCATAGGGCACTTCTATTTATCTGAAGCAAAGGTAAACAAAAGAATCCAGATTACCATAAAATAGTTACTATAAAATGATAATCATAAAATGGCGATAAGAATCAAAAAATAGCCTCCTCGATAGCCGCTTATCGTAGAACATCCTCCTCCGCCAGGGGTGCATAGGGCCCATCCTTGACCTCAAGGATCACGGTACCAGACTCTAAGGAACGAACCGTATGCCACTGTCCAGCAGGAATATTCAAAGCCACCACGGGTCCACCGGGAGTCAACTCAATAGAATCGACAACTCTGCCCGCCTCATCGTAATACTCCTCAACCAGACGCCCCCGAAGGCATACAACCGTCTCCGTCGACAGCCGATGCCGATGAACAGGAACCTCACTCCCCGGCTCGATCGCGTTCAGCATACGCTGGCTCTGATCCTCCGGCGAGTTCCGAAGATCCATATTCATCCTCAACCTCGGCGACGCCTTCCCCTTAGCAGTCAAATCATCCAATAACTCTCGCGTAATCTTCATTTCCTCAATGACGCCAAATACTCCTCATGCAAATGATAATACTTCTTCATGAATATGACATACGCCGCCACAAGCACCGCTCCGACAACGATCAAATAAACCCAGTGAGCAACCGCCGTATTCGGAATCAAATATATCATAATCAAAGAGATAGCTAGCTGCAGCCCCATATAGAAAAGCGAAACCGTGACATGACTCATCCCAAGCTCATTCGCCATTAGCTGATACGCATGCTTGCGATGCGCCTCCCCCAGATTCTCATGAAGCATGATCCTGTGAATAATCGTACAGCAACCATCAACCCCGTACACAATAAGGAAAGTCAGCCAAGTGATATCATTCGTCGCAAGGATCAACTTCCCGATCACGAATAGCATGATAAAGCCTATCCCAACACTTCCCACATCCCCCGCAAAACACTTCGCCTTCCCCTTCGGACGGAAGTTGAACCAACTAAACACCAGCACCCCGATAATCGCCACCACCAGGAACGACTCATCGATAAAACCTTCTGTCATCCTGAGCGAAGCGAAGGATCTATCCCCCCCAGCCACAATATAATAAACAATCAGGAATGATGTACAGTTCGATATCCTTTCCATTTTGCCGGAATAGATAAATCATAGTTCTGCGCTTTCAAGTGAACCACATCAGAAAGTAGACTCTGTCTAAAACGACTTTCGTATCTATCGAGCATAATAGGATTGCCGTTCGCCATAGTCGCCAGATTACTTGAATAATGATTAGGAGGGAAATATACAAAAACACGTTGTCCAACCCTCTTGGCAATCTCGACGGCCGGTATCATGTCACTATCAGCCGAAACGATTATAGCGATGTCACAGTTCTTCTCATAAGCATCCGAAACAATCTGAGTCACAATACGAGCATCGGTCTCCTTTTCTTCGTGAGAATGAATGACATTTCCACAATTAAAGCATGTTATATCTTTTGGAATGTAGTTTCCAAGAATAAGCTGGAATTTAGGATTCTCTTTATTGGCTTGAAAGAAAGCATACTGCCGTGTATTCTTGCCAGGATTGTTTGTAGGACGAGCAGAGAAATACTTAACGGCTATTAGTTCTTGTCCAGGTTTCATAAAACGCTCGAAGAACTTGACAACATCCAGCCAATAATACTGTTTCCATCGTCTCTCTGAGCGAAGTCCATAATAAAAGTTGAAGCCGTCAACATAGACAATGACTCTCTTTGTTTCCATAAATCTAAGTCTTAAAAATAAGCCACCCCGAGAGGTGGCGAGCCTTAGCCTTTTTCATCTAAGGGGGATAATTGTACTGCAAAAATAAGCATTTTATTTATAAAACCAAAACTATTTCATTAATTTTTAATCAAATGGCAGCACACAACCACGTCACAAATCTCCCCTCCTGCGAAGTCAGCTTACCGCAGAACATCCTCCTCCGCCAGGGGTGCATACAGTATTCTTGGAATACTTGATGATAACTTAACGGCCACTTCGTGACTACTTGGTCACTTGAGACATTACTTGTCCCTTCTCAAGCCGCTTCCTGCCTCCAAAGCACCACCATAACCTCCTCATGTTTCCAAACAAAATAATCACAGCAACCCCGTCATGTAAAGTGGCAGATACACCAGCCCGTCCTTTCGCTCCACATCATTTGCAGACTGTCGTATATCTTACGTCTCATAATCACATTTCCTAAGAGTTTTCAGAGTCAGTTTTTACACATTTCCAAAGCTCTTCAAATCACAATAACATTCTGATTATCAAAGATTATCACATTAATTGCAATATAAACAGGCTTCAAATTCTTTGCAAAGATAACGCCTTGCCCCCGAAATTATTGCATTCCTTAACAACATTTATTCTTCTTTAACATGAAACTTGAAGGCTGCGAGTAAGCGAGAGAAGTGTGAAGCTTGCTTCGACTTTTCCGAGCGGAAGCAGTCTCGACGTCAGTCAAACTTGAAACTAGTTTACGTTATTTCACATAATATCCACCCGTCTTCTTGCTTCCACGACGCTCTATCAATTCTCTATCAGTAAGTACTTTTAATATTTTATTCAACGTATCTCGTGGAATCGAGAGTCTATCAATGATTTCCTGAGCCTGGACTCCGGGCGCTTTAGCAATAAAAGCCAGCACATCCTTCTGTTTACTATTTAATATGCCGTTTAATGTGCCGTTTAATGTGCCATTTAATGTGCCATTTACTTCCCCATTCTCTGTTCCAGTCACTTCCCTCCTCCACATCACCACCATAAAGTCCTCATCCTGACGGAACTCCGGCTTACGCAGCCCGAGCTCCACGCACCTGTCTATCACATCATTCGTTCCCGTCCCCACCTGCTCGATATACCCAGCCAGATACACAGGATTCGCTAGTAGCGGGTTCACCGGCAGCGAGGCATGTTCCTCCGCCAGTTTCTCCACCGTCATGCCCTTGGGCAAACGTCCCGGATTCCACACCTCCAACCGGTCCTTAAACAGCATCACCTGCACACTCCCCGTGCTCATATAGTCGCGATGTACACAAGCATTTACTATTGTCTCAGTCACCGCCTGCACAGGCAGTTCATATTCCACGTCTACTTGCGCCGATTGCGTCCGCTCGCCCACACGCGCATCAATGTGCGACATCACAAAGGCCACAGCCTGATCAACGACCTCAAAAACGCTGCCTCTGTATATCTGCTGATATGCCAATGGCTTCTGCACTTTGGTGCCATAAAACTGCACACACTTCACCGTCGATGACACGAACCACTTCTGAGGATCCTTCGCAAACAGCAGCAGTGCCGCATTCGTCACCCGTCCGTCATCCGCTATCAGATGCAGACTGTTCAGAATCCTATGCACATTCTCCTCACTGTATGTCAGTGGGAAATTCCTCTTCTCCCTCGCCATACCCGTCCACCACCTGATTTTCTCCTTGTCCAAATCATCGATGGTCGCATTCATATTTAGCGCAGCATCAAATGGACCGTAGCGCAGGAAGCCCCTTAGCACAAGATAATGCACCAGCGCAGCATATACCCCACTCTTTAACTCTTCCAGCGAACCGAACATATTCCGCACCACGTCCTGTTCCGCCTTCTTTATCAGCGCCTTCTCCTTGGGGTGCCGGTCATCCGCCCGCTTGATCAGTACGATTCTGTATTTATGGTTCTCCGTAGCGCAGTCATATTCCCGCTCCGTGGGCGACACACCCTCCGCATCCTCATAGCCATAGTGAACCCCGAAGAGGCCCAGATACACCTCCGTATCCGCCACCTCCGTCAGGTACGCCTGCCGAGCGGACACATCCTTGGCCGGCAACTCCTCGAACAGGAACGGCTCGAAGAACCGCCCCATCACCGCATCCTGCCGGATGTACGCTGCCACCTCCCGACGCTCCGCCTCAAACTCCCGCTGTACGCTGCTTATGAATAATTTCACCATAATGGTCTAAATCTTATTTGTATTTCTCAGTCTGTAAGCATCACTCACAAAACTACACATGGCCTAATTCAAAAAGGCGTCTGAACTCCACGGAATAATCCGAAGCCCGTTCATCATCATATATGACAGGTACATTCTCTATATTCTTCCTTTCTGCTTTCTCAGACCAGTTATATGACCCCGTTAAAACCTTCTGATTATCGATAACACAAAACTTGTCATGCATTATTCCACCTTTGGGCACCTTCACTTTTCTATGAGGGATTCCTTCAAGATTCACTCCAAATTTTGCATTAGTATAATCATCGAAAGATACAACTTTAACATCTAAGCCTTCCTTGAACTTCTCTATCAGCACATCTGCAATACGCTGATTTGTAAACCATGCCATCGCAACTGAAATCGAGACGCGGGCTCTCTTCAAGTCAACAATAACTTGTTTCTCTATATTGTCAAAATAGGCTTCAGTTTTCACAGTTCTTGCCACCACAGAATGTGGTTTATTCAAAAAATAAGAATTGAGCGTTTCCGTGATTTCCTTTTCAGCATATTCTGCGGATACCATCGGTTTTAGATAGACAATCAAATACTGCCCCGGATGGGAGGCACTCTGACTATTGCCCATATTAACTTTTTTCACGCTATTAACAGCTTCAACGATCTCTTTAGCCTTGAGCGCATTGCTGTCATCTAGGAAAAACACCCTTATGTATTGGCCACTTGGCGACGTGCTTATTTCTGTACTATACTTATTATTAGGTCTCATGTGCTGTTCCAATTGATGTCTCTTTTGCTGTAGGAAGGTCTCATACTCCAGTTTAGCATCTTTAGCATAAGAGTATAATTCCGTGTAATCCTTTAGTGGCAGTGACCTTTCCCACAATTCGTTTTCTATTACTTCGTGTTCAGAGAGGAAACTGTATTTCTTTTGTCCAATTGAATATTTTGAATATTTCAAACTGCTATGTTCCTACCTATATATGTTCCAAAACCTATTATAATACTCTTCAAACAATAAGGTCTGGTCTTTCTTAAGGGAATAGTCCTTTTGTTTGTTACTATAACTCAAATATGAAATGAACCATGCTACAATACCCCAAGCAATCTAAGGACACTTGTTATTACGCTCCTCATCTGTCAAACTTGCAAACCATCCATCTGTGGCTGGGCATGTACTGATACCACACGGAATCTGACTGCTTCCTCTCTTCTTAGACAAACGAAGATATGGATTCAAAGAGTTAACGACAAGTATGAACTGGTCATAGTCGCGTCCGTATTCCGCCTCGCTACCAACTGGGATAACGAAATCACAATATGAATATTCCTCTGGAGGCCAACCATTCTCTTTATAGAAATCCTCCTCTCTATAGAGTTCCACGCCTGCAAAATGCTAAAAATTCATCACAAACCGTCCGGACGACTGCAAATCTATCCAATAATCGATCCCTTCGGACTCATATCCAAACTTCCTCAGCGTCTTACCTATCTTCGACAGATTGCGTGTGGTCATAACCACATTCATATTACATTCCTGGGCAATATCTTTATCATACCTGTTGAGAACGCCCACAAGGCCTTCCATAAGACTTACATCACCCTTACCTATCATGTTTTCATTCAGATATAGCCTCAAATAAGCGATGCAGGTATCCAATCCGTCACTATTCCTCAGCAATACACGGTTGATGATGACATTGACATAGTGCACTATATCTTTATGGGTTAGCGTATCTCGATTCTGATAGACAAAATTCAAGGCATCCCGCACTTCTTCTTCGTAAATGGACAATAACCCATCATCTACATCTTTCACACCACTTACTGCCCGTAGCGTCTCTTGTGCTTTGACATAAGTTCTTTCAAAATCCTCTTGCTCCTTCAGTCTGCCTCTATAGTAATTCATAAACGACAGCATCTCCGCCAACAGCCCGTCAATATCACCCAGTGAAGGAAGAAAACCATGTTTTTTCCCATAGTCAGCCAGCTTATCCAGACTTTCTTGAAGCCTATGATAGATAACCAACAATGACTCCTTGTCCAAATAAATCCGACGGATAAAACTTGTTACATTCAGATACGTAAACGAGGTATAATGCCCTTCCGCTGTCACGCCGCTCCTCCACAAGAGCGGACTGTTGCACACCGATTCCACATAAACCTTACGCTTGGCAGGATCGTCTTTCACGAAGAACTGGGCACTCTGATAAACCACATTATCTACCGTTTTTCCCTTCAGCCCGTTCAGGATATCAACACATTTCTCCGCTACTGTTTCAACCTGTTCTTTATTCAGAATCCGGTAGATATTACCAGCTATGGTCAGTTCCTCAGGCTTATTGATCTGAGTTATAAATTCTTCAACGGTGGGCAACACGCTCTCACTTTTCCCGTCTGTCTTTACCACATGCAGATGATACAGACAATTAATCGCAAAACCCGTATCCTTCTTCGCGGCCTTCAAAACATCTACAATTATACGTGTTCTTGCAGAAGGACCTTTCAGACTGTTGAGACCCTTATATACAAATGAGTCAAAAACATCACTCAAACGGTTTTCTTTGCCATCCAATCTCCAAACCAAGACATTCCCATCCCAGATTTGCATAAACTGATTCTCCCACTTGGCAGATGGAACCGACACAAACAGCTCTTTGGATATGGTATAGATAGCTTCTGTCAAATAAAATGGTGTATCATCCGAAAGCAATGCTTTGAGCATGTTATCAAGTATCTTCTCCAAGCAAGTATCTTTCAGAAGGTCTGAATAAGCATAATCCTGCCCAATCCTGGTACGCACCTTTTTATCCTGACACATCAAGTCGTAAAACATCATTACATAGGGAAATCTTTCGTACAGATTCTTGTGAACAGGATACCAGTTTGTCGCATCAACGAACGTATAGAAGTTCCTATAACTTGGCAGCGCCGGTGCCTCCACCAGGAAGTTAAGCACTGCCATAGATTCAGCCAACTTGTTGGGTTTGCTCCCTCCAATATAGATTATTTTCTTATTCTTACCATCGCCATATCTGCCTATCTTGTCTTTGTTTTCCTTAACGCTGTCAATATAACGGGAAAGAACCTCTGCATAGTCTTGTATATTTGCATTCTCAAATGCCGCTAAAGAATGCTTTTGCGGAAACACGCCTTCGGCCAAATTCAGCAACTTGGTTGCGTAGTATCTTTCTTTGGCATTCCCCTCCTGGTCCAAATAGGCTGTCAATAGTTCCGTCGTGCCTTCTTCCATGAAGAAATACAAGAGAACTGCCTTCTTGATGACATCCGGCCCTGCAGGTTGCCAACTCTCCATCAATGCCTTGGCGGATGTAAAGTCCAGGTTATAAAGATGTCTTAAGATAAATTCATAAGCATCTTCAGGCTTCTTATCTTCTTCCGTCCAGTCATTGCTTAATGTTTTCGCTCTGTCCACCAGCCGGTTCAGCTCCTTAACATCCTCCTCTCCAATTCCTGACTCTGAGATTATCTTAATAAGATTATTGTCCACCAGAATACCCGTATCCCTCAGTGCCAAAAGGGCAAGTTTCGCCTCACTTTTGGTCAATCTGCTTTTATGATGGATATGGTTCAAATAGTGTTTCTGCTGTATAGAATAGTTTACGAAACGATTCCAAACCTTTATCTGCCTAAGTCGTCTTAGCTTTTCTTCATCTATAGTCAAGGCTTCATCATAGCGACGATTACCGGCATTCACTTTGAGTTCATAAACCTCATTCCATAAATTCTGATATTCAAACTTCTCTATCTGGGTTACGTCATGGCTTTCGCCACCTTGACTGTCTGACTGTGGATAGGCATCTCCTTCCAGATAATCAAAAAAGCGACAAAACACATCCCTCACCTCATCCGCAGACTCAGCCCCTATTGCTTGCTTTACATCATCTCGCAGTATCGGGATGTAGAAGATGTTATGATTCTCGTAGAATAGCAACTTGTCCATGCCGGGCATATCTTCAAAAAGCCCTATAAGGTATATCTTATAGTCCTTCTTTTGGTCATTCCCCGCATGAGTCTCGTCACGTTCAAGTATGTCCCTCACCCATTCAATCCAGTTCACAAAGTTTGGGTCATCTCCCGAAAAACCAATCAGGCAGAACACTCCCTGCAACAGCGAGATTCTCATCAACTGGGTAAAAGCCTCATGGTCTTTAGGATATGCTTTATAGTCTTCTGCAGAAATAATATACTGCTGGTGCGGATTCCCATCGAATCTGAAATCACGTGGGAAATTCGGGTGATATAAATCTCCGTGCAGTTTGATGATAGTCGGATCATTTCGAAACACAGAGAGGTTTTTGGCCTTTGTTATTGGCGTAAGAGTCCTCTGGTTTGAACTCGCGGCATATTCCAGCAACCTGTCATAGTTCGTTGTGTACCGTTGCACCCAACGTTTCCCCTCAACAAGTTTTACATGGGCAGAAAAATGGGCTGGATTGATTATCACACTCTTTCCCGCATTCTTTCCTGCATATCTAAACACACTGTTCTCTTCATCAATATAGGGTATTCTTTCTTCAATGTAATACTCAATAGATTCTCTGAATCCCTTTCGACTGATATACTGCGAAACCAGCTTCAGTGGCCCTACCCGGGTGATAATTCTGTCAGCCTCGTCCTTTGTGAACACCTCCAGGCTCATCTTAGCCGCTGGCTTGAGTTTAAGATAGCGAAGATACGCTGCCTCTATGTCATTCTGATACATCTCCACCACCATATCATACAACAGTTCGTTCCATGACGGGAAGTCCGGACAAGCATTCTTCGAGAAGCCTGCCCCAACCATCACAGAGACCCTGTCGCTTTGATACTGACGACGAAGCTCTGCTAATTGTTCCAGCACTATATCAGACATACCGTATCGTGTAAAATTGGCTTATACAAGCTAACGTTATGGTCCAATCACTAACCATTATTCGCCCTACACCACTCCCATATCGTGCAAGATGTCATACTTCATCTTGCTCAGCGGACGGTCAAGATACTTATTTTCCTTCAGTTCCGTTCCGAACAGCATCCTGTAAACCTCCTCTATCGTCAATATATGCCCATTCTTTGCTGCATCCTTTAACACATCTGTCATCAGTTGCTTCAAATACCCCGTTGGATATTTCTGTTTAAACGCCATCAAGTCGTTCACCTCCGTTCTTCCGTGCATCGTATATTGCTCGTTCAGGCACAAATCTTGTATGGTCCTCTCTTCCTTGCTTCCCGGAGCGGCATCCAGTACAACATCCCACATCACCTCCTTCTTAGCCGCTGCTGATACCTTAAAAGAAAAGTCTGGATGCCCATCTTCGTGGACATACGGATGAATATGCGTAGCCAATGAGTATTCGTCGCTTCCCTTCACCGAACTATTACATATCGAACAACTCGGTATCAGGTTGAACAAACTCAACGACAAAAGCGGATGCTTGCTCATTGCAAACCAATGGTCAAACACCGGTCTTGCTATTCTTTCCTCCTTCACCGCTCCGTCACCCTTTTCTACGGTAAACACATACTGCCTGTTGCAATATACGCAAGTGTTCTTCCCGACAGCCTTTGCCAGCCAAAACGCCTTCGACTTCGAAGCACTGTCAAACACGGCAGTATAACCCATGATGGTTTCCAGCACCTTGTTACTGGGCTGCTCAGCGGCTGGCAACGCAGCAAGTTCTGCCTTTATCTGCTGCTCTAACCTTTCCAAATCTGCGGGCTCTGATATCAGCAGTTCCTTCAGCCTCCCTGTTTGCTGGGGATTGTCGGTATTCCAGTCCGGCAGCAGAACCTTCTTGGCATTATCGCTCAGTATAAATCCGGAACCATCCTGAGGCACCCCATATTTAATTCGTTTAACAAGTGACGGCTTCAGTTTCCTGAAATACTCGTTCCTCACTGCCTGACTGGGCTTTTCCAATTTCAGCATCATCGTTTCAACCTCCTTTAACCAAGTTCCGCCAATTGTCGTTCCAGTTCACGCCGTTTAGCCGCTTTATAGCCGCCATCATTATCTGGAAATGTTCTATGGAAGTCCTCCAATAAGATATGCTTCACCACAGGCTCATCAAACATCTCAATCTTTCTCAAAAGACTCTCTTCCGAGAAATCCTCCTTAAAATGCTCAAACGAAAACCTTCTCTCATTCTTACCATCTACATACTCTATATATTGGTATCTTTTCAGAAATCCGTATGCTGCTTCCTCGTCCTCCACATCAAAGGGCAGGTGTAACAGGTCTGCGCCCTCAGTTCTCACCCATCGATACACTTCCATGCAGGCTGCCAGATGTCCGACCTCCCATTGTGCAAAATAGCCCATCGATCCCCCCTGCAGGAAGAAACTGTCCTTCAACAAATCGTGGATATTCGCGCCAAAAGTACGCAACCCGTTTACCGGCTTCACCTCATCTTTTTTTAGTGCCAGCACATTCGTTCTTGGAATGTCCGACAGCACGTATGGCGAATGTGTCACCACCTGCACTTGTATGCTCAGTATATTCTCCAGGTTCATCTGGTTCAGTCCGTCTATCAAGAACTTCACAAACTGCTGCTGCAACTCTGGGTGATAATACAGTTCTATCTCCTCCAGAATCACGTTCACGTGTCTGTAGTGAATCCTGTTCACATTAAACTTGTCATCTTGGGTAGAATTCAGATTGTCCAAGTGATACAATATGGAACTGATGCTGTATATCTGCTGCTTTTCTCCAGAACTCAGAGTCTCAAAGTCAATCTCAGTCCCTTCGTCATCCATATCACACACGTTTATCTGGTAGCAGAAGAAAGGCGGAACCGTCAGCGCACTTAGGCGTATATGATTCCACAGAGGCAAATACATAATATCATCCGAGCGCTTAGTCGCTTCCTCATGCCACTTGATAGCCAAAGCAGAGAAATCAACCTCTGTTTGGTTTCTCGCGAGTTTTCCTTCATTATCCAGGGCAACGTCCAAATCGAAAATACCGAATAGCAGATACGCCAAAGTCTGCATCACCTTTCGGGTAATATGCGAATGATCTACCGATTCTCCTTCAATCAGTTTCTTCAGTTTGGCCTCATCATATTCATCCGACATTTCTTTCTCTGTATGGAAGAAGTCGTGATGTTCCTTGTATTGCTTCGACACTTTCAGCGTCTTATACACCAGATAGTCCACCGCCTGTTCATAATAAGGTCTCACAGCGGCGTGGCTTGTCAAGTCCTCATCAAGCAGCAAACTCCATTCACTCACTATGCCATCGCGCAACTTCTCGTAGCCGTCAGGAGTCAGATTCTTGAAACCCACATAGTCCCGCACTGCCTCATAGCCATAATATGTCTCCGTTTCAAACGAGTATGACAGGCTCTTCACCTTCAGATGACCATTGATAGTTCTCAGAGCTTCTTGCTTTACAAGCAGCGTCATCAGCCTCTCCAGAGCAAGCAGATTCTCGTTGTTGATGTCAATATTGCCCTCATCTCTGAATGGCGTAATCACGATGGGCGTTTGGTAGCCGTCGTTCTTATGGAATATCCCGTGCAGCCAGCATTTCTCCTCTGTTATATATTGACCTTGTGGCAACTTGGGGCCAAGCGCAGCCAATTCCTTCTCCTCGCTGTTACACTCTGCATAAAAATCATTGCTGTTATAGGCATAGATTGACTGATTCGCCACAAGCGTATAGAAGAAGTGCTCATACAATTGTTTCAATTCAGCCTCATCGCTCATCCCACTCAGGACATCCTTCACTTCAGTCTCGTCATCTCGCCGCTGATTGTCAAAAAGTCGCGTTTCATTCCCATAATATATACAAGATTGGTCGCGACCGTTTTCTTTCAGCTCGCCCAGCGTCACGTGCGCATTCTTCACTTTCAAGTGATAGACAGCTCTTTCCTGTGCATACCACAGTTCTCCGTCCACTTGGTCTATAAAGTGCAGCCGTGTTGCTGCCGGCCCTTGTTTCTTTTCGCCTAATGAGGCCGCTGCAAAGTTATTAACAAGCCTCATCATAAACTCCACGATGCTGCTCTTCCCTGCTCCGTTCTGTCCTACGATGGCAGATACTTGTATGTGTGGCTTCCCTGCCAGCCCATCCGTATAATAGTCATCATACAGTTTATCCTGGTCTTCACGCCACAGTGCTTTCACCACCACGCCTTCTGCAATGGTATAGCCCTCCAGCAACTGATACAGCTGTCCCGGTGCCAGTTTCCTCTTACCTCTACTCGAGGCAGCGTTACATCTGATGGCTATGATGGTAAAAGACGTGTCCTTCCCTTGCAGCGTTTTGATGAATAGGTCCTTCATCATCTCATTCGCCACTACTTCTTCGTCCTTCCCTATATATTTTTTTATTCTCTTCCAAACGCTCATTATCTTTCTATAATGAATGACTTTAGCACATGACTATCTCTATTACTTGCTTTTAAACTATTCTCCATTATCCGGCAACCCTAACTTGTCAAACAATATCTGGTTCCGTTTACGCGCATCTGCCTTTACCTTGTCATAGGAGTAAACCACAACAAATCCGTTATAGCGTTTATTCCTGAAATTGTAATATCCCAGCCCGTCGGGAGTTTTCATAAAATCACGCCGTTCAAGAATCTTTCTTAGTGAAGCTGTCAAATCGCAAACTATATAAATATAAAAAGGAGTGTCTTTTGTTATGGTGATAGTTCTCCCTTTTCTATTTTTGATTTTCCCATCAATTAAGTCCTCCACATATTGTTCCACCTGATCCAAGGGATTCTTCTTGTCATCATTATCCTGATAGTTATCGCGCTCCGGTTTTTTAAACTCAACGATGCTGATAGACTGATATGGGGCATCCTTTTCTTCAGAAAAAGCAAAGGCATTGTTCAATATCAGCAAGTCCGGCCTACTTTCATCATTTTCAGCCACCTCCACACCTTCCATAGATGAAAACATCTTATCTGATGCCAGATAAGAATGGTACGATAGCCTTTCATCAAGCAGCCAAAGGTTTTGTTTATTATATGGCACCACGTCAGATGTCGTTCTTATGGGGAAGAAAACACAATGAACCAAGTCCTCGTTAGCATACTTGTCCTCCAGGCCTTCTTTGCTGGTAAGAATATCCAACAAATCTAAAATAGACTTTCTGTGCACAATGTAACGAGCCAACTCAGACTGCCCCACCTCATTCATATCGGAAAGGTACTCTTCATACAGCTTCTTATATTCATCCATTGTAGTCACATCTTTCTTCTTCTCAATAATCTCATTTCCCCTCTTCTTTATGTCCGCTTTCCAGTCTGATTCAATTTTGTATAATTCATAATCCAACTCCTGTTTGCTCAGGTTAGCGGCCAATCGTTTCACTTTATCTGCCTTATGATTCAACACAGCTCTGTACTGTGGCATCTCAGCATTAACGACTTGGCGATAGTTTTCTATCTTTTGCGTTCGTGCCTGCTCAATGTACTCAGATATCATTGACTCTATGGCGGCCACTGCCTTCCTCCTTATTTTGGGCAGTGTTATTTCTTCTGCCTCGTCATCCTCTTCTTCGTCAGCATCAGGAAAAGTGAAACCAGTTCTTTCATTGCTTACGCTCTCGTCAAGAGCATTGCTCACAACAAAAGCAGCATAGTAATAGCTTTCATCCCCCTCCCGTACTGCCGTCTTTCCGAGTTCCACTATTAAGCCTCCGAGCCAATCATACTTGACACTTCTATTGTGAGCGCAATAATGCAATCGATGACTATTGGCGGAATTAGTCTTCGAAAGATAAACGGTAAATACATCCTCGCCTATCTTGAAATCTTTGTCAGTAACTCTCGCATTAAAGTATTTCCTGTATTGTTGATTCAAATCAATAGAAGTCCCATTCTGGTTAACTACAATAATTTGTGGAGCCTCGTTACGTATAAAATACAGCTGGAAATGGGTTATGATACTATTGGCAATCTCTGCCATTGGTTTTGGGGCAAACTTCTGGTACTTTTCAATGAAATCATGAAGAATGCATGTCGTTCTGAATAGTTCTATCTTCGAAGGTTCATCTACAGTCACCTCAAAACCAACTTTCGTATTCTTTAAGTTTATCTCCCTCTTGCGGAAGCCGTTACTTACCTTATACGTACTCTTTACGGACAGCCACTTAAACGCTTTAAGACATACAAATCTACCAAGTCCCTTTCCACCTATATCAAGTTTGTGATCTGTGTCTGCCTCTATAAACGACCTGAAGTTTTCTTCGTTCATTCCTATTCCATTGTCCTCGACCTCTATACTATGAATCGGGTATTCATCATTAGTCCGAATCTGTTCTTGAATTTTTGGGTCACCATTTCTGATTAGCCTTACGATAATTCTCCCAGACACCCCTTCCTCCATCAATCCAGCCTTCTTACGTTCATCGATGGAATGAATAGAATTACTAATCAGCTCATAAAGAGGCATAAGCCCCTGATACTTCGAAAGGCTTGTATTTCTGATTTTGTTAGCAACGTTGATGGTTGCTACCTGCTGATTAAGCAATTGATTTGTATTATTAGACTCCATAATATTTGTAATCAAATCGTTCTATTCGTATTCGAAACAGTTGTTGTTCGCGTCAAGGTTGAAATAACCATTCACCATTAACCCTTAACCTTGAACTATAAATCATTCACCACGTACTGCGCTTCTCACTCCATTAAACATAATAGCCGCTGAGAACCGCAGCGAGTCAAGCGGGAATATCCTCGCATGGCGGCACAGGTCCTTTACTCTCCACCAGGCTGATATGGCCTTTCTCGCAACACAAGGATACCTGCCGTAATAACTCATATCCCTGTTATGTCCAAAGTTCCCCACTTCCAGAATGAACTCCATGATCCTCTCCGCCTTCTTCTCTAACCGTGCCCTCGACCTCTGGTCGCTCATTCGAGCTTGCGAGTCTTGAGAACCATGAACCGTTAATCCTAAACCGACATCTGGCATCCCAAGATACTTGCTTGCCAGAGCATAGAACGCTTTCCATTCACTTATCAGTCCCATTCGCTTGATCCGTTGCTCCAACAGGCGCACATCTATCTCGTCGCGATATGTCCACAGCAGCCTGCACCAGTCGCACAGCTGTCTCAGCGTCACGCCTCCCTCTTTATAAAAATGCTTGATGAAACGCGTAAATACCAGGAACACATCCTCATCCACCCCCGGCATAAACACCTGCACGTCCCTGGAAGAACCCTTTACCATGAACCATGAATCATGAACCATTAACCGTGAACCATAAGTATTCTATGATTTCTGTGTGACCTAGACTTGAAACATGAACCGTGATCTTTGAACCCTGAACCATCACTTCATCCTCCCCTCTCTCTTCAGCACCTCTTTGAAGCCCTTGGTCGCTTCATCTATCCATTGTTCCCACAACCTCTTCTGCTCCTCTTTCTCTGCTGGAGTCAGCGCAGAATGCTCTATCTCCTCCTCTTTCAGTTTCTTGGCATATTTCTTCACAGCCTCTATCTGCCATTCAGCCACGTTCTCACTAAAAATCCTCACACCAAACGCAGCCCATAGCATTCCGTCAATATATGCCTTCGCAGTATTAACCTCATTTATCATATTCATCATTAAGAAAACTGATTATCAATTATTGCCTCCGTGTTTCTGTTCCTCTCCAGCATCCGATCATGCTCCTGTGCCTCCCGTGTCTTCTTGCCCACTGCGAGTTACAGCCCCCCCTACACACTCGACGGCTTCAGGAGATGGTTCCAGACGCCGGACCAGAATGCGGACCACATGGACTCTTTATAGCACAGGCGGTGCTTCCATCCATTGGCGCGCCAGCGGCGAAATTTGAATGCCACACGAGGTATCAGACCGGAAGGCTCCTCCTCATTGAATTCCGGCGAAAGAATATCCGCCAGAACCCTATCCTTCAATGCTTTATCATACTCCCCTTCCGGGAATATCCCCGCCTCGAAACCAAGATCCTCTATACATATAGCATTGAAAATCCGGAATATATCAGTCATCCCATATTCCTCCAGCACCCCAGCGAGCCAATCCCAATCAACCTCTTTCCCATGAGCCTTTACATGGAAGCCCCAATCAAGGAGCTGGCGGACAGTAATCTCTGTCGAAGCGAAATGCGATAAAGCATGCCTCAGCAAGAACAACGAATGAAGATTTGGCGAAGGAATATAAACCCGCTCACCTTCCACCTCCACCGAGTAAGAGTCATCACGTCCTAACTCTTTGAAAGTTCTCTCCATCAACGCGCTAGAGCGATGATGGTGGACATTGATAAAGTCGTAGTGATTCTCCACCATGAAGCCCTTCCAATGGAACACAGTGTGATGGTGATGGCTATTATCAACCTTCACACCGAGTTCACTCTCGAGCGCCACATCCCCTTTCTGATACTCTCCAAACTGCCAGATGTCGATGTCCCCAGAAGGACGATGCGACGGCATAGGCCAATCAAGAGAGCATGCATATCCTTTAAGGATCATCATCTTCAAACCATGAGAAGCATAGAATCCAGCCAGGGTGCTGATAGCATGGCGATATCTCTCATATCGAGACTCATATTGAATCATTGACCCTATCCAGGTCCTTTGGAATTCAACATTAATATTCCAACCTTTCGGCATCCGTCCTTCCCTGACCAGACGATCAAGTCCATCCAGAACTATAGCCGAAAGCCCCTGCCGTTCGGCAAGGGCTTGGAGATTATCCCAACTCATGGATTCTGGGAGTACGGCACATTCATGCCCTATCCCAACTCTCACAAGAGAAAGAAACGACTGAAATAAAGTCTCTTTCACATCAAACAATCAGAATTTCCTCCACACCATCTTATTCACGATGCCAGTGTAGCTCTGAATAATCTTCACGACCTTCGTCGACACATTCTCATCAACATAGTCTGGCACAGGAGTACCATGATCCCCTGCCGCATTCATCGCCACAGCTGTCTCAACAGCCTGAAGGAGGCTACCTGAATCAATCCCGGCAATAAAGAAACAAGCCTTGTCCAAAGCCTCTGGCCGCTCTGTTGAAGTACGGATACAAATGGCCGGGAAAGGATGACCAACAGATGTGAAGAACGAACTTTCTTCTGGTAAAGTGCCGCTATCACTAACAACAGCAAAGGCATTCATCTGAAGGCAGTTATAGTCATGAAATCCCAGCGGTTCATGCTGAATCACACGACGATCCAGTTTAAATCCGGAAGCCTCCAGCCGCTTACGGGAACGAGGATGACAGGAATACAATATCGGCATATCATACTTCTCGGCCATCGCATTGATAGCGTTGAAAAGCGACAGGAAATTCTTCTCCGTATCAATGTTCTCCTCACGATGCGCGCTCAAGAGAATATACTTTCCCTTCTCTAACCCCAGGCGTTTATGAATATCCGAAGCCTCTATTTCCGGAAGGTTCTGATGCAGCACCTCCGCCATCGGGGAACCCGTCACATAGGTCCGCTCTTTCGGCAGACCGCAGTCAGCCAGATACCGACGCGCATGCTCCGAATATGCCATATTCACATCTGAGATGATGTCCACAATCCTGCGGTTCGTCTCTTCAGGAAGGCACTCGTCCTTGCAACGGTTGCCAGCCTCCATGTGAAAGATAGGAATGTGCAGACGCTTGGCTCCGATCACGCTCAAACAGGAATTCGTGTCACCAAGTACAAGCACCGCATCCGGCTTCACTTCGACCATCAACTGGTAGCTCTTGGCGATGATATTGCCCATCGTCTCGCCAAGGTCGGCCCCCACCGCCTCCATATACACATCAGGATCAGCAAGCTTCAAATCCTTGAAAAACACTCCATTAAGGTTATAGTCGTAGTTCTGCCCCGTATGCGCCAACAGACAGTCGAAATACTCACGACATTTATTGATCACCGCCGCCAACCGGATAATCTCCGGCCGAGTTCCCACGATGATAAGAAGCTTCAGCTTCCCGTTATTTTTAAATGATGCCATATTATTATACAGGTTCAAAGAAAGTGTCTGGTTTGTCGGGGTTGAAGATCTCGTTGCAGTACATGACAGTAACGAGGTCTTCGGTCTTCGAGAGGTTTATTATATTATGTGTATAGCCTGGAAGCATGTGGACAGCCTGAATATTGTCCCCAGAGACTTCCCACTCCAGAACCTTGCCTTCCGGATCATTCAAGTTCCGTTGCTGAATCAGCCCATGACCTTTCACCACAATGAACTGCTCAAACTTGGTGTTGTGCCAGTGCTGCCCTTTCGTGATCCCTGGCTTCGAAATATTAATAGAGACCTGCCCCGCATTATGTGTATGCACGAGCTCAGTAAACGATCCGCGGTCATCCACATTCATTTTCAGCGGAAAGGCAGCCTTCTCCTTCGGAAGATAGCTAAGATAGGTGCTGTAGAGCTTTTTGGCGAAACTACCCGCAGGGATCTCCGGAATCATCAGAGTCTTCGGCTGCTCCGCAAACTCCTGCAGCAATGCGACAATCTCCCCCAAAGTCGCCTTATGCGTCACCGGAACATAGCAGTAACTTCCGGAATCAGATGGAAGGACCTCCAGCCCATCGAACTCGCACCGATGTTCCTCACCACGAAGGCAAGCGATCATCTCATCCACAAGATCATCAATGTACAACAGTTCCAATTCCACTGAAGGATCATTCACCGTATAGGGCAAATCATTAGCGACAGCATTGCAGAACGTCGCCACAGCGCTGTTATAATTAGGCCTGCACCACTTCCCGAACAAATTCGGGAAACGGTACACAAGTACCTTAGCGCCGGTCTCTTCGCCATAACGAAGGAACAAGTCCTCCCCTGCCTTCTTGCTCCGTCCATATTCGGAATTGCCGAAACGGCCTGTCAGAGAAGCCTGCTGGCTAGATGAAAGCATTACAGGACAAGTGTTGCCATGCTTTCTCAAAGTATCCAGCAACGTCGAGGCAAATCCGAAGTTCCCCGTCATGAACTCTTCCTGATTCTGCGGCCTGTTTACCCCTGCAAGATTGAACACGAAGTCCGCCTGGGCGCACCAAGCATCAAGTTCCTCCGGAGTCGAGTCAAGATCGTACTCGAACACCTCCTTAATTGTTACGCCGTAGTTCCGGGCCTTACCGTCCCGGATGTTCTTTAACTGAGCGCACAAGTTCTTGCCGACGAACCCCTTCGCCCCTGTAACAAGGATCTTCATTACTTGACTACATTAGGAATGCCATTGAGCTCGTTCTGAATATACTCCAGCGAAGCGATCTTCGCCTTCGTCTCTTCCAGATTAAGCCTACGGGTGTTATCGCTGTTGAACTCCTCAATCGTCGCCCGCTTCGTGTCACCATCCTTGAAATACTTGTCGTAGTTAAGATCACGGTTATCGGCCGGCACACGGTAGAAATTGCCCATATCCTCAGCCTTGGCACACTCCTCCTTCGTCAGCAACGTCTCATACATCTTCTCACCATGGCGGATACCAATCACCTTGATATCCTCCTTTTTACCTCCGAACAGTTCGCACACCGCCTCAGCTTGAGTCTGAATAGTGCAGGCCGGAGCCTTCTGAACAAGGATATCACCATTCTGACCATTCTCAAAAGCGAATAGCACAAGATCTACCGCCTCCTCAAGAGACATGATGAAACGAGTCATCTTCGGCTCCGTCAGGGTTATCGGATTCCCCTTTCGGATCTGATCGATCCAAAGAGGAATAACACTGCCTCGGCTGCACATCACATTGCCATAACGGGTGCAGCAAATCTTGGTCTGCCCACTGTAACGGCTCTTCGCCACAGCGATCTTCTCCTCAATGGCCTTGGTTATACCCATCGCATTGATAGGATAAGCCGCCTTGTCCGTCGAGAGGCATATCACACATTTCACACCGGCGTCAATAGCCGCATCAAGCACGTTATCCGTACCGATCACATTGGTCTTCACAGCCTCCATCGGGAAGAACTCGCAGCTGGGAACCTGTTTCAGAGCAGCTGCATGAAACACATAATCTACGCCTTTCATCGCATATTTCAGCGTCGATTTATTCCTAACATCCCCGATGTAGAACTTAATCTTGTTAGCAACCTCCGGCATCCTTGCCTGGAAGTCGTGGCGCATATCGTCCTGCTTCTTCTCGTCACGGGAGAAAATGCGGATCTCCCCGATGTCGGTTCTCAGGAACCTGTTAAGCACCGCATTACCAAAGCTCCCTGTGCCGCCCGTAATCAGCAGCGTTTTATTTTCAAATACACTCATAATGTGATGATTGTTTATAAACAACAAGTTGTCAGCGACTATTATCAATTATCTATAACGATATGAGAAATAATGGTGCTGAAAGTATTCTCAACTGTATAATTTTCGCACAAATATTGGTACCCCTTCTCCCCCATAGACTGCCTGTCTGCTTGAATGATCCTATCAAGAATAGTGGTGAAAGCTTCCACAGAGTTACTCTCGCACCAGTAACCATAGCCATTCTCCTCTGCTATTCTTCCCATATCACAATTTGGATCTGTAGCACAAATCACTGGCATCTTGTTTTCCAAGTAGGATAACAACCTTGAAGGGTAATTCGGTATCGTGAACCTATGATCTAAAAAGATCATCCCGATATCACAAGACCGGACAAGCATATCGTAATCCACCTTCGGGAGCCCTTTTATCACTTTAACATTCAATTCTTTGTCACGAAGCTGAAGGCCACGAATCCAAGATTCCAGTTTGCCATATTCTGTCCCCGAACCAACTACAACAAAATAGCAGTCTTTTCTTTCCCTGTTCGCATCCAGGCATTGTATCAAGAAGTCAATACCTTGAGGCTTTCCAAGATTACCACCATAGATAAAAATAGGCTTATCTACAGGAAGTCCATATTTGATGCGAATATCCTCCCTGTCAGTGTTAATTGTGTCACAAGCTTTCGTTTTCAGCTCGATAGAATTAGGAGCAACTTCGACTCTATTCACATCTAAAGCAGGATTATGCTCCAGAATGAACTTCACATTGGCAGGACTCATACAACCGATAAAATCCGAGACTGCATATAGCGCCTTCTCCTTCTTTCTAAAGAACTTATACAACAGTCCCTTCACGCCAGTAGTTGACATCATACCAATATCAACTGCGTTCTGCGGGAAGATGTCTTTCAGCTGAAGATAAGAGACCGCTTGGGGATTCTTCCGCTTCAGATACTTCACAACATTGGTAAAGGTTATAGGAGGAGTAGAGTAAGTAATCAAATCAAACTTAATATCTTTGAGATATTTTTTGATAGCGCCCTTGAACTGAGTCTCTACTAAGAGTGTACCTATGCCCTTCTCCACGATATTCGTCTTCTGAACGTTCAGAGTCCTAACGTTCAGAATCATTACCCCGTGGCTTTCCTTTAGCGATGTCTCTTGTTTAAGTCTCCGTTCAGCAGGGGTAACGATATAAACTTTATGTCCTTCGTCTCTGAACTTTCGCATTAAATCCGAGTATATACTTGGATCTTCAATGTCAGAGATTCGAGACAGGGTTAGAAAGATAACGTTCATTTATACAATCGCATCCTTGATAGTCTCAACAATATACCTAACATCCTCATCACTCACATACGGCCCCGCAGGCAAGCACATGCCCACCTTAAACAAAGCCTCCGAAACGCCATTCAAGTAGCAAGGCACGCCCTTATAGCAAGGCTGTTTGTGCATAGGTTTCCACACTGGACGAGCCTCGATCTGCGCCTGGTCCATCAGAACCCGCAGAGCCTCAACATTGTCATTGGGCTGACAATCTGTCGTAGCGCTCTCGGCCATGTGGATCACACCAGCAGCACCGCCAACAGCGCCCTTAACAATAGTTTTATAAGCATTCTCCTGCCCCTTAATCTTTACATTCTCATCGATGGTGATGGTACAGAGCCAATAGTTGCTATCATAATCACCACCTGCAGGCTGCGAATGGACATGGATACCCGGCACGTCGGCAAGCAGTTCCTCATAAAGCTTCTGCACATGCTTGTGGTGAGCAAGATGATCATTAACGACAGTCATCTGCCCTCTACCGATACCAGCACAAATATTACTCATCCGGTAATTATACCCAATCTTCTCGTGCTGATAATACGGATAGCTCTCACGATACTGCGTGGCATACATCATGATCTCGCGCCACTCATCCTCATTGGCTGTGATCAAAGCTCCTCCGCCGGAAGTGGTGATCATCTTGTTGCCGTTGAACGAAAGAACGCCATACTTGCCGAATGTTCCTAACACCTGGCCTTTGTACTTCGAACCAAATCCCTCTGCTGCATCCTCAACCACGGGAATTCCGTACTTATTGGCGATCTCCATAATCCGGTCCGCCTTGTATGGCATCCCATAAAGTGCAACCGGCACTATAGCCGCAGGCTTCTTTCCCGTCTTTTCGATACGGTCCAAAATAGCCTTCTCAAGCAGCTCCGGATCCATATTCCACGTATCCGGCTCCGAATCAATCATCACTGGTGTAGCCCCAAGGTATGTGATCGGGTGCGTCGAAGCGCAGAACGTGAAGCTCTGCACCAGCACCTCATCACCCGGCTTCACACCAGCCGCCAACAATCCCAGATGTACCGCAGCCGTGCCTGCCGACAAAGCAACCACGCGCTTACCTTCCCCCACGAAATCCTCCAAATCCTTCTCAAACCCATTCACATTCGGGCCCAGCGGCACCACCCAATTGGTGTCGAAAGCCTCTTTAATATATTTCTGTTCCCAACCTTCGTCAGACATGTGCGCAAGGCACAGATAAATTCTTTTTCTTTCAGACATAAATAATTATTTATAGTAAAACTTTTATTGGCCAAGCAGGTATACAGACTTGCGTACAATCTTTTTACAAAGACAAAGCCACTACAGAACCTGCGGCTACTATAGAAATATTTTCCAACTCTAATTGATTGATTATAAAAGGTCCCGTTACATCATACACTATTTCGCAATGTATCACCTTGTTCAAGGTATAAACCATTGACAACAAGGCTTTAAAGTCTATCATCACTATCTCGTCATTTTGGGCAAATCATATCCATCCAATTCAAACATTTCACCATGTCCAGGACAGACCAAGAGACCTCTCCCCTTCATTTTCTCATACAATTCAATCGACTCATTTAACCGATCAGTTGAACCCGTAGGCAATTTTGTCACCGTTCGTTCATCCTTGATGAGTGTATCTCCTGTTAATAGGTAATTACCGATCACAAAACTGATGCTCGCATCTGTATGTCCAGGTGTATGATAAAACTGTATTGAGTAGCCACCTAACTTCATAACGTTGGATAGAGACTCAACACTCACGACCTCACAATTAATTGTAAACGCTTCTTTATTGTCATAGAACAAAGAGCAATTGCGCTTAACATTTTTGATGGCAGAAGCACATAAATCGGAACAAACAATCGGGATATGATACTCTTCCACCAACTGATTCACGCCCCAGCAATGATCGAAATGTTCATGCGTCAGGATAATAAGTATAGGTTTTAAATCCTCTTGCGAAATGAAATCAAAAATGACATCCTCATTCCTGCTTCCCGGGTCAATAATGATGCAATCTTTGCTTCTTCCTTTATCGTAGAATAAATAGCAATTAGATGTAACGGGATTATTGACAAAGGTTCGAACTGACAGCATCTATGCATTAATTGATTGTAAAACCACCATCAACTACATACTCCTGCCCTGTTATCCATCGCGATTTGTCAGAGAGTAGGAAATCCACCATATTGGCGATATCTGCTTTATCGCCATCACCTAATAGATAACGAGGATTGGGGTTTTCCTGAGCTTCATACATAAAGTTTGTGGTTCGTGTCCTAACACCACCGGGCATCACGGCATTAACTCTTACCCTTGGTGCCAGTTCCGCAGCCATAGATTTCATTAATCCGAGCATTGCCGCCTTCACTGCTCCATACGTCGTATAGCCCCCAGTCCCCATGATTGCTGAAATACTAGAAATCATTACAATGCCACGCAAACTATCCGAATTGACTCTCTTGGAAGTCAAAACTCGTGTAATAGCAAAAATGGAAAAAAGAGCAATATCGAAATTCTTTTTCACAAAAGCATAATTAGTCAGTTTTATGGGTTTCACAGCGAAGATTCCCGCTGCGAAGACAGCATATGTCACCTCTAATTGCTCTGTTTTCAGATACTCTATCAACGTTGTTTCTGCCTGCTCTACTTCAGAAAGATCCAGTGCAAGCACTCGATGATCTTCTGGATGCACTAAAGTCATCTTTGACTCAAGCAGTGCGCTCTCATCAAGGTCGGTCATCAGTAACTTGTGCCCGGAGGCTTCCAAAGTCGCACAAATCTGATGACCAATGTCAGAGGTTGCACCGGTTACTAATGTATAACCATTTGCGCTCATTATGACAATACATCATTGCAGAAAGCTTCGATAGAGGCATAATTGCGAATATCAGCAGCTTTCATCGTCTTATGATAATCAGAATCCAACAAAGCAAGAATAGTCAATGCAGCCAAGGAATCATACTCATCATAATCAGTAAACTTTTTGGTGATGTCCAATTCTTCTACTTCTAGAATCTCTGCCAACTTTTCTTTTAACTCTTCCATTTTACTAAAATTCAATTAATTGATTAAACCTAAGGTTTCCTACTTTCATCATTATCGAACTCCAAGTTAGTCCAACGCCAAAGCCTGCCATACAGAGTTGCAATGTCTCATTGCAGAGTGTTTCTCCAAGGTTGAAACTAATGCATGTTGGAACAGTCACGCCACTAGCATTCCCGAAGTTCTCCACAATATTTGACGGCATCTTTTCTCGAGGCACTCCTAGTTTGTCTGCAAGCTTGTTAAGCATAAACTTATTGGGCTGGTGAAACATATACCAGTCAACTTCATTACGATCAACACCACTTTGCTCATAAAGATGCTCAATCATAGGGGGTACCTCGCGTTGAACAAAGTTAAACACTTCATCACCCTGCATCACAAGATTGTCTTTACTGCGAAAGTTGCCGGACGCATCTTCTTCCATAACAGCAGTTTCCGGAGAGCTTGGGAGTCGAAAACCACCTGCTGGAATGTTAAGCACTAATGCTCCCGTCCCATCCATCTTAATATTCGCATAGATGGGATTCTCATCCTCGCATTGTTCGATAATTGTTATAGCGGCAGCATCGCCAATAAGAGGCTTGCTGTTGCGGTCTCTTGGACTTACCTTTGGACTCAAAACATCCGCATTTAATAATGCCACTTTTTTAATAGCAGGTTGATCAAGCAGCAGACAAGATTGTATTAGTCCCAGTTCAAAACCGGCACAACCCTGATTGATATCCATGCATAGGCAATCCTGACGCATTCCGAACTTACCATGCAGGATATTACTTGTAGGTGGCATGAAATAGTCGGGAGACTGCGAAACAAATAGCAGCGCATCTATCTCCTCTGGCTTTAACAGATTATTATCAACCAGATAATGTAAACCGAACTCGCAAAAATCAGAAGAAGTTTGCCCCTCCGCCGCTATACGGTGTTCTTTATATCCCATAGCTAATTTTAACTTCATGCTCTTTGCGGGCGAGAAGTTGTAGTTAGCCATCTCATCCTCAAACTTTACCGACTTTTGCGGCAATACGGTGAGAATACCACTTATTCGTTTGTGCTTAAAAAGAAAATCCATATTCTACTTTGCACCATTCTTTATTAACAATTTGGCAATGGCATCAACCGAGCCAAAATTTTCAGGCAGTATATCGACGCCATCAATAGAAATGCCAAAGGTATTGTCAAGCTCGCTAACCAAGGTCACTAGATCAAACGAATCGAGCATTCCTTCTTCAATGAAATCTATGCCCACCTGTGTGAAATCAAACTCCGGGCGGAGTTCGGTCAAAATCTTGATAATCTGTTCTTTCATTTTAAACACTTATTATACTGCATTACATAATCATACATATTCTCTTCTATAAATCCATAGTGGTGATAACGAACAATAGCATTCTCATTTGTCCTCACCACCCAGAGCAATTGCCTTTTTGTATTCTTTCCTTCTTCAAAGAACCTACGTAATAAACGAGAGCCCACTTTCTTGTTTCGATAATCCGGATGAGTAAACCAGTACCGAAGATATAAGGTCGACGCATTCATCTCAAATATCAAGAATCCAGCCAAAACACCTGCATCATCGCAAACCAACACTCGATTATTTACAATATAGTCTGTCAACTCCTCATCATAGGGGATTTGCTCTGTCTTCTCATCGAAATACTCACGCAATTGCTCAGTAATAAGTTTTTGATCCTTTTCATTAGCATATCTTACCATTGAATCAGGAAGATAACTCATCGATTCAGTCATCCGGGTCATACGTACAAGAGAATTGGCATCTATGCATCCTTTTGACCTAAATAACTCTACCAACGGTTGGCAATTTACATCTCTACCAACGATATCATACATCATCGATACCTCCGGTGTTTGACTCTGAAAAATCTCGACATCATCCCCCAACGCTTCAATTGTGGTAGAACAATAAAACACGTTCCAGAATGAAGTAGACTGACGCACAATGAAAAGTGTATTATTAACTCGATCTGTATAACAATCTCCATTCTTGATCCATACTCCATTCTTACTTGGATCTGGAAAGTAATTAGTTACAAAACCAAGTCTCAAAGATCGAATCTCTGCAACCTGTTTTTGAAGGTCTTCATAAGATTGTACTTTTCTCATAATCTTATTTGAAGAGCTTATTATAATATGCGCGGTCTATCTTACCACTGCTATTCTGTTTTAATATTGCCTCACGATGATACTCCGTAGGCATCATATACCGAGGGATACTTCCAGAAAGAGCTTTGCGGAATTCAGCCATATTTAAATCATCCTTAGCTTGATAGAACAGTACAATCTTTTTGTTGGCGTAATCATAAACCACACAGCAATTGTCCACCATATTAGTTCCAAGAATGCCCGTCTCAATCTCACCCAATTCAATACGGTAGCCATTATGCTTTATCTGCGCATCAACACGTCCTACATACATGATTTCACCCAATTCGTTTTCATAAACAATATCACCAGTACAGTATATAGTTTCAGGATAATGGTTCTGTAATGGGTTCTGGATAAAAGCTGAAGCGGTCTTTTCCGGGTTGTTGTAGTATCCTAAAGCCAGTGAAGAACCTCGAACGCAAAGCTCACCTTGTTCTCCTTTTTGGGCTATACGTTTTCGGTCAACCAATATCAAAACATCGCTGTTTCTACAAGGGAAACCTATAGGTAAAGATTCATCATCAGAGAATTCTCTCTTCACCTCATAATAGGTGCAGTCAACAGTGATTTCAGTTGGTCCATACAGATTGGCATAACGACAATCAGGCAGGTGCTTCCGCCAATAATTGAGGTGCTTGTTAGGCATCACCTCTCCAGCGAAGAATACGTCCTTAAGATATTCCGGTTTCTTGGACGCAAGAATATTCATATTGGCAACATTCACCAGCACGAATGGGACCCAGAATACGAAAGTAATCTTGTTTTCATTCAAGTAGTCAATCAGCTTCGCAGGGAAAGCAAAACAACTCTCAGGAATGATATTCAACGTTGCACCCGTTGAATACATTAGATAAATATCCAACGTAGAGTTATCAAAGTAGAACGGAGCCTGGTTACCAATGACTGATTCAGAAGTAATATTGAAAGTAGAGACAGCCCAATCAATATAGTCTATTACACCGCGATGAGCAATCACAACTCCTTTTGGAGTCCCAGTAGAACCGCTAGTAAAAATGCTATAGACAGGATCCGTGTCAATCTGTAATGTATCATTCTTATCACCATTCTCTGGCGATACCGTTGCGATTACGTCCTCAATTACTAAAATCTTCCCATTGTAGAATCCACTAAGTTGTTTTTCGTGCGCTTTATCGGTTATAACAAACTGGGCCTCCAGGGTTGTCAAAATGGAAGATATTCTAGTATCCGGAGATTTAGTATCGAGCGGGACATAGAAGCATCCGCACATATTGATACCAGCGAAAGATTCAATCATCTTGCAGCTTTTGGGGATATACACTCCGATGGGGCTGTTCTTGACTATGCATTCAGCCTTGATAGCATTAGAGATACGCTTGGCCGAATCCCATAGATCAAAGAAGGTTATACTCATTTCAGAGTCCTTTACCGCTTCTTTATTAGGATAAAGACTGACTGTCTTTTCCAGATATTCAATAACACTTTTTTGCATATTCTAACTAAAACTCAATTATCTTTGCAGGGTTGCCAAATACTGTAATTCCAGCTTTCACATTTGATATAACCACGCTTCCTATTCCAATTTTCACATTATCCCCTATTTTTTTAGACGGGGCTATTGAAACGCCACACGACACATAGACATCTTTCCCTATAGTAACATGCCCATTAATATTGCAATCTCCGCTCAATGTTGAGAAGTCACCTATTGAAGAATCATGTCCCATTCTCGACTCCAATAAGGTAACAAACTTCCCCACTTTAGCATTAGTATTAATACCACTTCGTTGCGTAATTACAGATCCTTCTCCAATTTCAGCGAACTTACTAATAATTGCCGTAGGATGAATGATAGTAGCGAACTGCGCACCTTTAGACTGCAACAAGCCAACACAATGCCGCTTTACCTCCGGTATAGCTAAACCACAAACAAACCACTGATTAGGCTGTGGTTCCCATTCTGAAATTGTACCTATTACTTTATAATCCGCAGGATACCCTTTTAAAGCGTCTAAATTATCGTCAAGGTATCCTAATATATTCCAAGTTGGTTCAACTTCGTTAATATCTTCTATCCAATCTGCAATCTCTCTCCCTAAGCCACTCGCACCCACAATAATTATATCTTTCATCTTATATTTAATTATGCCCATTAAATGCCTCCATTGTTACGGAGGTAGCTGAGGTGATATCTTTACGCATCACTACATTCTTGATAGTCAACAAAATGACTTGCAAATCTGTCCAAAGTGTACAATGATCCACGTACCACACATCAAGTTTAAACTTTTCAGTCCAGCTAATAGCGTTGCGCCCATGGCACTGCGCCCAACCACTGATGCCTGGTCTCACTTCGTGACGTCGTGCCTGTTCAGCACTATATAGCGGAAGGTACTCCGGGAGTAACGGTCTGGGGCCTATTAATGACATATCACCTTTAAGCACATTAATTAATTGTGGCAACTCATCAATTGATGTCGAGCGCACAAATTTACCAACTTTTGTCAACCTATCCTCATCTGGAAGCAAATTTCCGTCAGCATCCCTCTCATCAGTCATCGTTTTGAATTTGATGACCTTAAATATCTTGCCATCCTTACCAGGTCTTTCCTGTAGGAAAAAAGCCCCGGACCCTTTATTCACAAAATGCAGCGGGATGGTTATCACCAGCAATACAGGGCCAATGATAATCAACGTTATCATGGCAATACAAAAATCAAATACTCGCTTAAAAAACAATTTATACATGAGAAATCTAATGAAAAAAAAGCTTTATCTCTGAAATTCTTTAATCTGCAAATTTCAAGCTGCAATTGTCCCTTGAGCAGAATAAAACCCACACCTTCGGCAAAACCCACTCTACAACGCTAATAATCTGTTAAAAAAAGTGACAAGGATGCTGAACATTATAGGGGCATTTTCCCTTCCTTATGCTTTACAGCATCTATTATACCTCTTCTTATATATCTCCAAGTATCTCTTCTATTATCAGAATAAATAAGATTATTAAACAATATTAGTCCAAACTTAGCATATTCTCGTATAATTCCAAGGTGCGCCTTATATTCCCATATGAACAATAAATTGTTCCTAGTCATATAATATAATCGCCAAGGTCGGTGTCTTGTCGCTGTTACATTGAAAAAATAGAATAGTTTTATCTTTACTGTATCACCTAGTTGATGATGCATGACACAATTATTTACACGGATAATCTTATACCCATTCAAAATAAGTTTCATGCAAAACTCATTATCTACAAAATCAATAAAATAACTATCCTTAAAACCTAATACTTTTTTCCATGCACTTAAATTGGTCAGAGAGCCACTTGTCATACAGGCAGATACTTCAGTTTTAACACCATCTATGTTCTTCTGTCGAATATTTACTCCCTCATAATCCACTCTAGGGCAAACTATTCCTACATTATCCTCGCCCGTATACTCAAGTAGGCGATAAACCATATCCTCGCTGCACATTGTATCGTGATCAAGCGTTAGGCACCATTCATATCCATTTTCATAAGCATATTCACATATTTGATTAAGAGCCGTTGCAATACCTTCATTATCTTTATTACAATGAAGATGTACCTTTTTATTGTTGCCTAAGATAGCAATAATACAATTAACATTTGATGATCCATTATCAACTAAAATCAATTCGTCAACTTGACCAAGTACAGCATCAATAACCCGGATTAATCTTTGCACATCCGGATTATATAACACTATACCAGCACAGACCTTACTAGACTTTGTCTTCATGTTTTAATCTCTTGCGAGCGAACGCTGTTAAAGCATCAGAAAACCTTGAGCCAAACACCAATAACGCATAATAGTACACCTTAGTAATAGGATATAGTTTGATATCCAGTGAATTCATTTTATTCCAATACTCTTTAAAGTATTGAATACCCATTCTACGAGCCATTGAAAGGCCAGAATACGAGTGAAGTGAGTACTGTTTCTCAAAAGCATTTATTACATCTGTATTCTCTTCCTCATCAAAATATTTAATAACCCAAATTAAGGTCTTATTGAATTCCAAGTTTGAAATCACACTTTTTCTATTGACTAGCAACTCGTTTCCTCCGCTCGACTCAGACAAACCATATGCATTTTCTCCGTCCCCAACACACCATATAGATGGTTGAGCGAAATAATAACCGCCATGGTGATATATAGTTTTCAAGAACATATACACTTGAAAATAATTCATATTTAAGAATCGGCTTGCATCAAGGTTATTAACACATTCTTTTTTGAAAATAAGGCCGGAAAATAGTATCGAATCATATACGTGTTCTTTACAATTCTTCAATCCTTTTGTCAGTTCCATATCTTTCCCATAATTCCTATCCTTTTTCTTTGTCGAGGTATAAACAAATGGAGAATACAATACTCCATAATCATTCCCAGGATTCTTTAAGAATGGTATTAACATATCTAAGAAACCTTCATAGATCGTATCATCGTCGCTTATAAAAAACACATACTCTCCGTGACTTTTTCTAATAATTGCCCCCAGATTACCATCATATCCTAAATTATGTTCATTCGGGATAAATAATAGTTTAAAGCCCACGATTTTACTCAATGATTGAACTTTCATTCCTATTTCTTTTGATAAAGGAGAACAATCTTCACTTACGATAACTTCCAAGTCGTCAACATACTTTGTATCAACGCTAAGTATACAACGCTCTAATTCTTTAATTCTCTTATATGAGGTAATTCCAATAGATAAGACCATACTGCTTTATTATTATGCTCGTTGATTATTAAACTTTACAAAATTTAAGATTTTTGTTTTCAAATATACTGAGATATCATGTCCTAATACACTACTTGTAAGATAATAGATTACCGCTCCTGCGATAATTGCAACAATAGTATAAATAGTTATATCCTTTATATATAAACCTAATAACGCTATTATTCCAGCCATCATAACACCCGAAAATAAAGAAATAAGGACAAGGCGGTTAATTAGGCAGATTTTAACTACCTTCATACTAAATAATATCAACAATATAGTTACTAATACCTCACAAATAACAGATGCGATCGCCACTCCATTATGATAAAGGTGCGGGATTAATATTAAATTCAAAGAAAAATTAACAACAGCACCTATTATCGTTGCCAATAAAAGCAGCCTTTCTTTATGATAAATAATAAGACAGACATGTCCTAAAACCGTTGCTAATGAAAAAACAACTATAAGAGGCGCAAGAATCCTCAAAGTTATTATTCCCGGAAGAAACTCACTTCCAAACAGGATGTATATAATTTGTGGAGCAAGAATTAAAATACCCAGAAAGGTAGGAATAGCAATATAAAGTGCTGAATTATAATAATTCTGTAAATGTGTTTGATATGAGTCAATATTATCAATTCCATACAAATAGTTTAATCGAGGATTGAATACCCCTGTAACTGCAGCCAATAAACCAAAAGTTGCTCGCACAAATCTCGATGAGTTTGAATAATACCCTAAATATTCTGGATCTGTCAATGCTCCAAGCATTGTTGAATCTAAGAGTACATAAACATCTGTTGCAATAGCAGAAGAAAAAAGAATCAGAATTGGAGATATATGTTGACTTATATTTATCGCAGTGGAATCGAAAGAAACATATTTCTTTAGTGAGATTGCATTCCAAAGATTATTAGCTACCGTTATTCCAGCATATATTAATGCATAAATCACGATATCATCTTTAGTGTGAACAAGAATAAAAATAAGAATAATAGCACTAGACTTAATTATTATAGATCTTATTGCTAAATATTTAAAATCTTCTTCTGCTTCAAACAACCAATCATAATTAGATATATTTGAAATAACCATTAACCCTAAAATAGCAGAAATTCTAAAAGACTCGGAATCGTTACGAAAGACAATAAATATAAGAATATAATAAATAATAGAGGAAATAATAGAAGATATAAAGATTATTCTTGATAATTCAGAGAAAGTTTTGGAGGTCATTTCGCGTGAATCTCTCCTTTTTGCAATTTCCCGTATGGCATAATTAGGTATACCCAAAGATGCAGCTAATGTAAAATAAGTAACAATGTTTATAGCAAACATTATTTTTCCCATTCCAGCTGCACCGAATATATGTGAAATGTATGCTGATACTATTAAGGGATAAAGCACGTTAAATCCCCTACTAAGTACATTAAAAAAAGAATTCTTAACAATAGATATATTATTATCAGACATAATATCCCAAATACCGGATTGCCATTATAAACTCAACAACTGTATAAGCTCCTACTACAAATAGCCTTCTCTGTATTGAACTACGACTATTTTTTAAGTAAATGAACAATGCATAAATAACATAAGGTAAAAACAACCACTGCAAACGCATCGAAAAAACTGAACCATTAAATAATGAGCCAATAAATAAACCAATTATATATATTATAACTGCCCCTTTATATTTATTATCATTGAACATTCCATAGAGCATAATAAACCCAAAAAAATGGTAGGCTATGTATTGCAAAGAAAAAGTAGTCTCAACTGTACCAGAATAACTATCATAATGTGAGAAAATGTCTCCGGCAGAGAGGACTTTTGATAAGAAAGCATCTCCCAGCGAAAAGGAACATAAGCCAAATAGATAAGATAAATCGATTAAAATACTCAAAATAAAAACTATCCAAAGATGCTGGGTTTTAATTTTATCTATGAAGAAAATAGAAAAAATTCCGACTATAAATATTAGTGATGTATATTGAAATGAAAATGCTAATGGAAATAATACTAATGATAATACCTTTTTCCCAGTTATTGCTAGGGCATAAGAACAAAATAATATACTAATGGCAATGCCTAGCCGAATAACTTCACATCCAAACGATGTCCCCCAGTAAATAGAATAGATATAAAACAAGGATAACAATCCATAGCTATTTTTATTCTTGTAGCTCTTAACACCTGCAACTTCTTTATTTTCATTATTGGCAATTATTAAATACGAAAACAGTAAAAAAAGGAGTTCAAACAGGCCAACACAGCTAATAAACGCAGATGCATTATAACCAAACATTGATTTAATCACACCTACGAAAAAGACATACCCTGGTTCAAAATACTTATCATCATCATTCTGGAAATAAGATATATACGAGTTTAAATCGTTATAGTACTCATCATGACCAATCCTAGAGCATATTATCATAACAAATAAAACGCTCATGAGAATAAAAATAACTGAAGATGTTTTTTTTCGTGAGATCTCACTGCTGATAGCAATGAAACCAAATACAACAAAAAACAAATAAAATAAAATATTCATTATACCAATACATTGGTAAATATTGATGCGTAACGAGGCATTGCTTGCGACAGAATCCTTTATTATAATCGTTTTATGACGATAAAATCATTAATTGGATCATTAAACACTGTTTATAAAGACTGAATGCAGTAGGTATAAAGATTCGACACAATGTGGAGAACTAGTAAAAATTGATCACACAAGCACTATAAATGAGCCGTTAATTAGCGACTTAGTATTAATTATATATCTATAACTAGAGACTATTTGCTCAAACAAAATAATCTTAGGCTTCAAAACGCCACAACAGTAGCAAAACGAGGAAATGAGACAAGGAAGTATTAATTTCATGAAACGAATAAATGGCTATCATGATTAATAAACACTGCACATCTTGCCAGACTAAAATGGTAGAATGGCTAGTTGCAATTCAAAATTGCCGAAGTTCCTCATATTTTATACTGACAAAATCGCACACCGACAATCATCAGAATCACAAGTTATTGTTCTCCGTTTTATCAACGACTGTCATCTCCGACTCGAAGACGATTACACTATATTAAACCGTGTAGCCATACATGAGTTAGATAGACAAATATATCTTTATCGATTTAAATATTGCGTTTCATAGTACTCCTGATACTCCCCACTCGTCACATTATCAAGCCACTCCTGATTATCCAGATACCACTTCACAGTCTTTTCAATTCCCTCTTCAAACTGAAGACTTGGCTCCCATCCTAGTTCTTTCTGCAACTTCGTAGAGTCAATGGCATAGCGCAGGTCGTGACCAGCACGATCGGTAACATAGGTAATCAGATCCATATCAGCTCCTTCCGGACGGCCAAGCAGACGGTCAACAGTGTTGATAAGCACTTTAATAATATCAATATTCTTCCACTCGTTAAAGCCACCAATATTGTAGGTTTCAGCTATCTTTCCGTTATGGAAAATGGTATCAATAGCACGGGCGTGGTCTTCCACATATAACCAATCACGCACATTCTCGCCCTTGCCATAAACAGGCAGCGGTTTGCGGTGACGGATATTGTTGATAAACAATGGAATCAGCTTTTCAGGGAACTGATAAGGGCCATAGTTATTGGAGCAATTAGTCACGATGGTAGGCAACCCATAAGTATCGTGGAAAGCACGAACAAAGTGGTCACTGCTGGCTTTAGCAGCACTATATGGGCTGTGTGGCTGATACTTCAAGTCCTCCGTAAAGAACTTCTCGCCGTATGCGAGATGGTGCTTACCACTGGATGCTTTTGTGGTGAATGGAGGCTCAATACCATCAGGGTGAGTCATCTGCAATGCGCCATATACCTCATCGGTGCTGATATGATAGAATCGCTTCCCTTCATATTTCTCGGGCAGACTTTCCCAATAGATTTTTGCGGCCTGGAGCAGACTAAGTGTTCCCATCACATTTGTTTGGGCAAAGGTGAAAGGGTCTTTAATGCTGCGATCCACATGACTCTCTGCAGCCAGATGGATAATACCACTCACCTTTTCGTCTTGCATCAGTTTAAGGACACCCTCAAAGTCGCAGATGTCCATCTTGACAAACTCGTAATTAGGTTTATCCTCAATGTCTTTCAAGTTGGCAAGGTTGCCAGCATAGGTCAACTTATCCAAGTTAATTATCTTGTACTCGGGATATTTGTTTACAAAAAGGCGCACGACATGGCTTCCAATAAAGCCCGCACCGCCTGTTATGATGATTGCACGATTATAAGCCATATAATTTGTTTTTACAAGTTAATTATGCATTTTTTCAAAGAATCGATCCAATATGGGATATCCACCCCAAATGCATCTTTTACTTTGGTCTTATCTAAGACTGAATATGCCGGACGTTTCACCGGGCTCGGGAACTCCTCGCTATGACAAGGCTGAATGTCGCAACCAGTGTGGCCTGAATACTCAGCGATCATCTTGGTGAAGTCGTACCAGGAGCAGACGCCTTCGTTTGAGAAGTGGTAGATTCCATAGAGAGATTCTTCGCTACGCTCAGAATGACAAGCGGAGTGCTCAGAATGACAGTCAGATTGTTCAGAATGACAAATACGGTTAATTATTGTCACGATAGCGTCAGCAAGGTCCTTGGCGTAAGTTGGAGTCCCAACCTGATCAAAGACAACCTTCAACTGGGGCTTCGTGGCAGTGAGGTTGAGCATCGTTTTTACGAAGTTCTTTCCAAACTCGCTATAGAGCCAAGCCGTGCGAAGGATGATATAATTCACGCCTGTCTTCTGGATATTCTGCTCACCATGAAGTTTAGTCAGGCCATAAACGCCCGTTGGAGTCCCCTTCTGGTCTTCCTTGCATGGGGTGTTGTAAGGATCTCCACCAAAGACATAATCTGTAGAAATATGCACCAGCAGTCCCACAACCTCTCTCATGGCGATAGCCAAATTCTCAGGAGCCTTGGCGTTGAGCAACTCCACAAGATCATATTTCTCTGGATCTTCCGCCCCATCCACATTTGTCCATGCGGCGCAATTGACAATGACCTTCACATCATGCTGGCTTACCATCGACCGGATGTCTTCCAAGTTGGTAATATCCAGTTTCACGGTGCTGGTATCGACATCATCACCTGCCAGTTTTCGCAACATAGCAACGGATTCCGGATGCTCGTCACAAACGTCAGTGAAAATATATTTGTCTTTGGAGCCTTTGGTTACGATCCGCATCTCATTTCCCAGCTGGCCGTTGGCTCCGGTTACAAGTATTGTCATTGTCAATAAAGGTTTACGTTTATATCAAATGGGCTATCAAAATCCTTCAGCAATGCGTGCTTGGTGTCTTTCTCACTAAGATTCGCCTTTTCTGTCGGGATTTTCCAATCAATTCCTAGACTACCGTCAAGTATACTTATGCCTCCATCTGCCTCTGGATGATAGAATTCATCGCATTTGTACTGGAATACGGCTGTTTCACTTAACACAGCAAAGCCATGGGCAAAACCACGGGGCACAAAGAACTGGCGGTGATTATCTTCCGTCAACTCAACGGCTACGTGCTGTCCGTATGTGGGGCTACCTTTGCGAATATCTACCGCAACATCAAGCACTTTCCCTTTCACACAGCGTACTAACTTGCTTTGTGTGTATGGCGGTCTTTGGAAGTGGAGCCCGCGCATCACACCATATAAGGACATTGATTCGTTGTCCTGAACGAAATTGATGGTATGGCCCAATATTGGAGCGACCTTCTCATCAAACTCCCTCTGGGAGAAACTTTCAAAGAAATATCCTCTCTTGTCTCCAAAAACCCTTGGTTCTATTATCAAAACACCTTCAATGGCCGTCTTTATTACTTCCATCCTTAATCTTGAGTTAAAGTTCTGGAGTTAATATCCTCCTTCATTTCATCGATAACCTTGAGCAGGTACTGCCCATACTGGTTCTTAAGCATAGGCTGAGCGATTTCCCTCATTCGCTCCTCACTAATCCAGCCATTACGGTATGCAATTCCTTCCAGACACGCAATCTTAAGACCCTGACGCTTTTCTATAACCTCCACAAAATTAGACGCTTCGCTCAAGCTATCATGAGTGCCGGTGTCAAGCCAGGCAAAGCCACGGCCGAAGACCTGGACTTTTAGATCGCCATCCTTCAGGAATTCCTGGTTTACTGTGGTAATCTCAAGCTCTCCCCTGGCGCTAGGTTTAATATGCTTAGCGACATCGACGACCTTGTTGGGATAGAAATACAACCCCACAACCGCATAGTTGCTCTTAGGTTCTTTCGGTTTTTCTTCTATACTCAGGCAGTTGCCTTGCTTGTCAAATTCCGCGACGCCATAACGCTCAGGATCTGATACCCAATAGCCAAAGACGGTAGCTTTTCCATTCTCTTCCGCATCAGCTACAGCTTTTCGCAATAAGTTAGTGAAACCGCTGCCATAGAAGATGTTATCGCCCAGCACCAGACATGCGCTGTCGCTTCCGATGAACTTCTCTCCGATAATGAATGCCTGAGCCAGACCATCAGGAGACGGTTGCTCCGCATACTCGAAGTGCACGCCATAGTCAGAGCCATCGCCAAGGAGACGCTTGAATCCCGGCAAGTCATACGGCGTGGAAATAATCAGGATATCCCTAATCCCCGCCTGCATCAATGCGCTGATGGGATAATACACCATCGGTTTGTCATAAATAGGCAACAACTGTTTGCTAATCCCCTTAGTAATCGGGTAAAGCCTTGTGCCGGATCCCCCGGCAAGTACGATTCCTTTCATATTTATTCAAACTATTTAGATATCAATTACATGGTTAAATTCAACCCGTTCCCCAGCGGACACACCCTATACGGGCTGAAAATATGGTTTCGCATCATTATCACTCACCTTCTGATTCGGGCAGCACATCCATTGTATTCACCGGCGGCAAGTAGTCGCTTGCATTGTCCGGTGAAACCTCCGAATGGCCCAGCCGTAACTCTAACTTGCCACGAACCGCCTTGGAAACAGTACCGCCTTAGCTGACGGTATCGACTGCACCAGACGGAAAAGCTGCTCAGTGTCAGTGATATCAGTCTTCAGTTGGTGACAATTTGTCACCGTTTCATTACCCTCCTTCTCATCGTCCCAAACGGTACGGACTTTCATTTGTGTCATGATTGTTTAAGTTTAAGATTCTTCGCTACGCTCAGAATGACAACCGCTCTCGCGCCTCGCGCTCTTTATCTGACAGCTGTGTCATTATTTTTCGTCATTCCATCACACCAAGCAACAACCGATCTTCCCCTTGCTTGAGCGAGGGGTCGACCCGGTCGTCAGACTTGGCATTCCTGATCGCGGCAAGCTCCAATCCAAGAGCGTTTTCCGTGACCGGTGAAATTTTACAAATTTAACAAAAAATCCGGTTCTAATAATATATAAATAAGAATACAAAATCCTGTTTCGGCTTATTTTCACCAAATTGACAAGATTTCGCGCCAAATAGCGACTTCCGAAAGGGAAAATATTAGTTAGATAATCGCTTCACGGATCGTCCGGACAATACGGCGGACATCCTCATCCGTGACCAACGGACCGCTGGGAAGGCAAAGTCCGACTTTGAACATAGCGTCGGAGACGCCGTTCAGGTAGGCAGGGGCATCCTTGAAAACCGGCTGCCGGTGCATCGGCTTCCAGAGCGGACGAGCCTCAATCCCCTCTTCGGAGAGATATACCCTGAGAGCCTCGACATTGTCGTTCGGCTCGCATCCGGTCCGAGGATTCGCGGTGACGCGGACCACCCCGGCCGCCCCGCCGATAGCGCCCTGGACGACACTCTGGTAGACATTTTCCTGCCCCTTTACCCGGATTCCGGGATCGATGGTGACCGTGTTCAGCCAATAATTGCTCCCGGCCATCCCCTCATGGAGAGTCACTCCCTCCACATCCCGCAGGAGCTCCTTATAAAGCTCCATCACATGCCGGTGATGGGCGACATGGTCGTCCAGCACAAGCATCTGCCCGCGGCCGATCCCGGCGCAGACATTCGACATCCGGTAATTGTAGCCGACGGCCTCATGCTGGTAATATGGGTACGATTCCCTCGCCTGCGTGGCGTACCACATGATCTTGTCCTTCTCTTCCTTCGAGGGGCAGATCAGCGCCCCGCCGCCGGAAGTGGTGATCATCTTGTTGCCGTTGAAACTCAAGACCCCGAACCGTCCGAAAGTGCCCATGCAGCGGCCGTCGAAGCGGGAACCAAGTCCCTCCGCCGCATCCTCGACCACCGGAATACCGTACCGGTCAGCTATTTCCATGATGCGGTCGACCTTGTAGGGCATCCCGTACAGAGTCACCGGGACAATAGCCTTCGGGACCTTTCCCGTCTTCGCTATGCGGTCCTTGATGGCTTCCTCCATGAGGTCAGGATCCATATTCCAGGTCTCCTTCTCACTGTCCACCAGGACGGGAACAGCGCCGATGTACTTGATCGGGTTCACGGAGGCGCAGAAGGTGAAGGACTGGGCGATCACCTCGTCGCCAGGGCCGACTCCGCAGGCCAGAAGCGCCAGATGCAGAGCCGCAGTCCCCGAACAAAGAGCCACAACCTCCCGATCAAGCCGCTCCTCGCCGTCATGGCCGGCCATATTAGCCTGGCCGGCCATCCCCGTCACATAAGCCCGCAGGTCCCCTTCGAACCCATTCACATTCGGTCCCAAAGGCGCCACCCAATTAGTGTCGAAAGCCTCTTTTATGAAGTCCTGTTCCCTGCCACTCATGTGCGCCAGGCAAAGGTATATTCTCTTGTTTGCGATCATAACTCACAAAAATATACTATTTTTTCCTAATCGCAAATATCCCAGAGGCACTTTCAACGGACCTATCTGGTCTTCGACACCGACGCCCCTCTACCAATCGAGACAAGGTCCAGCATAAGCCCATCGTACCCGACATAACGCACATCAGACGCGCCAGAAGCTTGAATCGAGAGACGGTTCCGCACATTCACATCGCACTTCGCCGCGCCGACGGCCTCCACCTTCGCGTCATCGACAATAGCACCGGAAGCCTTGACCTTCGCGGCTCCCCCGGCGGTCATCGAAGCGGTCTTCGCGTTCCCTGACCAGACAAAATCCGCCGCGCCGGAAACCTCCAGCTTGATGTCGTTGAAATCCCCGTTGAGATTCGGCCTGGCGGATCCCGAAACCTCCATCGACAATTTGTCGGCAGAAAAGACAAGAGAAGACTTCGAGGCCCCGCTCATCTCGACAATGGCATTGGTAAAGTCGCCATGGATCGCCGCCACAGTCGCCCCGGACATCTGGGCATACAAGTTTTTAGCATTGATATCCAGCTTGTTAACCTTGGTAGCTCCGCTGATTTCGGCCTTGAAGTCCTTACCTCCGAGGTCAAACGAATCCTCGCAATGGAACTGAGTAGCGCCAGACATCTCCAGGCTCCTCAGCTCCGGCATAGCGACATCGGCCGTCATGTGCCAGTCCCGCAGGATGCGGGAAACCCTCGTAGGAATACTCTCCAGACTGATCTTCAGAACCCCATTGATGACCGTGACCTTCAGGTAAGGCTCGACATCCTCCGGAAGATTGACCGACACTTTGTAGGAATTGGATTTCACAAGGTGCACATCAACGATCCCGCTGACGGAGATCCCATCGAAATTCTTGTAGGAAAAATCCTTGGTCACATACTTTACCGCAGGGTTCTCTCCCGCCAGGAGAGCGGTGGCGGCAAACAGGAATGCCGCAACAATCGCAACTAACTTTTTCATATTGATATAAAATTATTTAATATTATTTATTTCAACCAATCCATCAAGAAGATTTCCGTAATATTCTTTCAATATCGCGGCACGTTCCTCAGTGCCCAATTCGTCGGGAAGTTGGTCGATCATCGAGACTCCTCCCTCCGCCAGGCTGGCCACCTCGACATCCATGCTCCCGTCCGGGTGCGCCCTCGTGATTGACTCATAAAGATCCGCCATTCTCTCGTAGTAGGCGTTGCAGATTTCGACCTGATCGTTACCGACTCCGGCGAACCAATCCTCCTCTCGATCCTCAGGCCGGTTTATGAATATCACGACCGCCGCGACAGCCGCCGCTGCCGCTATCCCGATCAGCCTAATCCACCTCATCCGAACCACTTTCCGGGGCTTGTCAGACAGCCCTACCAGCCCGTCATCCTGAGCCTTTCCAAGGGCCTCCAGCCTCTCCTCGAACCTCGCCAGATGCCCCTCAGGAAGTTCTTGATCGTCAAACGCTTCCCGGCTTTGCCTAATGTATTCCTCCAAGTTATTCATATTCATTTCAAACTATCAAATCAAACATCCTTACCGCCCCTTGCCAAGCCTGTCCGCAAGCATCTTCCTCGCCCTTGAAAACCTCGTCCGCAGCGCCCCTTCCTTGACCCCGGTGATCTCGCTGATCTCCTCATAATCCAGTCCCTCGATCAAGACCAAGGTAAGGATCAACCGGTATGGTCCCGGAAGAGAATCCATCTCCTTCTTCACAGTCTCTATCGTGATCTGCCCGACCTCAACTTCAGGGCTCCCCGCTTCCTCGGTTTCCGCGGCATATTCCTCCAGGAACTCCCGGTCCCTCTTCATCCTTCTCAAAGCGTCAATCGATCCCCGTACGCATGTCCTCACTAGCCATGCCCCAACCCGGGCCTCACCCGCGATCCCCTTCTCCCCCGCAAACTGGATGAACTTCAAAATAGAATCCTGCATAATCTCCTCCGCCAGCGCGCTATCCCCAACTATCCGGAAGCTGACGTTGAACAACTTCCGTGAATATTTCGAGTAAACCCTTATGCACTCTTCCCTTGTCATTAATTCCGATTAGGATCAAATCTCTTGACCGTTTCCATCTAATAAACGAAATCTTTTCCGCATTGTTACAAGGATTTCCATAAAAAAAGCATCCCGTGCCGGAGAAACAGAGAATTCGGGCACGGGACGGATAATATCTAATTCAATCGGGATCAGGCGTCGCCGCCATCATCATCTCCACCGTATTGGGAGATATTGTCATCAGGAAGGGTCGAATCGGCCGGAGCGTCGGCGGAAGATCCCGCGACCTCCTCGTTACCGGCGTCCTCCTCACCCTCAAGCCAACGCTCGAGAGCCTCGGCGTCATCGGTCTTAAGCTTGATCTTGACAAGGTAGATCGAATCCGGAGTCTCGATCGTCACAGCGTTGAAGGGAGTCCCGTCCGGTTTCTTATACTGGACAAGATCCTGGAGGTAATCGCTGAAACCCTTGGGATATTTCTCGTTAAACAATGCTGCCAACTCCTCGGACATGTTCTCGTAGCTGACAACATGCCTTCTCCTTAAATCTGGATTCATATTCTTACTCATTTCGGGTGCAATAATAAGACTTTTTTCTTAATCGCGACGCATCCGAACTACTTTTTTCTGAAGAAAAATGATTTCTGTCGCTTTTTTCGCTCCGGATCCCGCTCCACGAACACCGGACGCATGGTCCTCGGATCAAGTCCCGTGTAGTACATGACAGACGAAGTGGTCATCGGAGTGGGCGTGAAATCCTGCACCTGATCCATGAATATTCCCTTCAAAGCCGGATGCCTCGAAAGGTTCTCCATGTCCCGCATGGTGCATCCCGGATGCGACGAGATGAAATACGGCACTATCCCGGTCCGACGCCCGTTCTCCCGACAGATCTTGTCGAACTCGAACCGCAGCCTCTCGAAGAGCCTGAACGACGGCTTCCCGAGATATTGCAGCACCCTGTCCTCGGTGTGTTCCGGAGCCACTTTAAGGCGCCCGGAGGTGTGATCCAGGATAAGGGTACGGAGATATGGCTTCGAAGTCGAATCGACAAAGCCGTCCTCAGAAAGGAACAAGTCGTAGCGGATGCCGCTGCCGATGTACGAGTGACGCACTCCCGGCACGGCGTCGACTGCCTTGTAGAGATCCAGCAGCTTGGCGTGGGAGCGGTTCATATTCACGCAAGCGGAGGGGAAAAGGCAGGATTTCCGGCGGCATTTCGCGCACAAGGAGGTGTCTTTCCCGGTCATCATGTACATGTTGGCTGTAGGTGCCCCGAGGTCGGAAATATTCCCGGAGAACTCAGGCATCGCGGCGAGCTTGCGAACCTCGGCCACGATCGATTCCTTCGAGCGGGACTGGATGAATTTCCCCTGGTGGGCGGCGATGGTGCAGAAGTTACAGCCTCCGAAGCATCCGCGGTGCGTGATGATGGAATCCTTGATCATGTCGTAGGCCGGGATCCTCTTCCCCCGATACCGCGGGTGCGGCAGTTTGGTAAAAGGCAGGTCCCAGAACGAGTCCATCTCCTCGGTCGTGGACGGCGGCTCCGGCGGGTTGACCTGGACGTACCCGTCCCCGACCGGCTCCACTATCGTCTTGGCGTGGAGCATGTTGGCGTTGGTCTCGATCAGGTGGAAGTTCTCCGCCACGAGCTTTTTGTCGGCCAGGCAATCTTCGAAAGAATGAAGCACGATCGCCTCAGAAGAGGCTTTCGGTTTGCCCGTCATCTTGAAGGCTATCTGCGGAATATCCCGGATCTGGTGGAGACTGCGGCGATCCTCGATGGCCTGGGTGAGCTTGAGCATCGTCTTCTCCCCCATCCCGTAGCACAGGTAGTCCGCGGGGCACCACTCAAGAATAGACGGCAGCAGCTCGTCTTTCCAATAGTCGTAGTGCGTGAGCCGGCGCAGCGAAGCCTCGACTCCCCCGATCACGACCGGCACGTCCGGATAGAGTTCCTTCAGGATCCGGGAATATACGCTGACGGCGTAGTCCGGCCTGGCTCCGGCCTTCCCTTCAGGGGTGTAGGCGTCGTCGTGGCGCAGGCGCTTGCCGGCGGTGTAATGGTTGACCATGGAGTCCATGGCCCCGGAATTGACGGCGAAATATAGCCTCGGAGCTCCGAGTTTCCTGAAATCCCGAAGGTCGTCCCTCCAGTTGGGCTGGGGGACGACGGCGACCCTGTAGCCGAACTTCTGGAGCCAGCGTGAGATGCAGGCCGTCCCGAAGGAGGGATGGTCGACAAAGGCGTCGCCAGTGAAGAAAATGATGTCGATGTAGTCCCATCCAAGGGCCTCCACCTCCTTCTTGGAAGTCGGGAACATGTAATCCATCACATTCTCTCGGGGAGCTCGATCCCGAGGATGCCCATGGCTCTGCGAAGGACGGCTGAGAGGGTGTCGATGAGGACCAGGCGGGCCTGGAGCATCTGAGGATCCTCCTCCTTCAAGATCGGGGTCTCATGGTAGTACTGGTTGAACTCCTTGGCCAGGTCGAAGGCGTAATTGGCGATGATGGCCGGGGAATACGCGTCCGCGCCTTCCGCCACCTTCGACGGGAAGAGGTTGAGCAGTTTGATGAGCCGCACCTCCTTGGCACTCAGCTCAATCGGTTGGTGAGCGGCCCTTCGGCTCCGCTCAGGGACCGGTTGGTGAGCGGAGCCGAACCACGGTTGGTGAGCGGCCCCGAACCACGGTTGGTGAGCGGAGTCGAACCACCCGCGCTCCGAAGCCTTCCGGAGAATCGACCGGATCCTCGCGTGAGTATACTGGATGAAAGGACCAGTGTTGCCATTGAAATCAATGGACTCCTTGGGATTGAAGAGCATGGTCTTCTTGGGATCAACCTTGATAATGAAATACTTCAGGGCCCCGAGACCAATCATCCTGTAAAGCCTCTCCTTTTCATCCTCGTCCATGTCGGCCAGCTTGCCGGACTCCTCCGAAGTGGCCTTGGCCTCCTGATACATCTTCTCGATCAGGTCATCAGCGTCGACGACAGTGCCCTCCCTGGACTTCATCTTGCCCTCAGGGAGCTCCACCATTCCGTAGGAGAGGTGGTAGATGGCGTCGGCCCAGGAGAAGCCGAGTTTCTTGAGGATGAGCTTCAGGACCTGGAAGTGGTAGTTCTGCTCATCGCCCACGACGTAGACATGCGAGTCGAGGCTGTACTCGGCGAACCTTCTCTCGGCGGTTCCGAGATCCTGGGTGATGTAAACGGAAGTTCCGTCGGAACGGAGCAGGAGCTTGCGGTCGAGCCCGTCGGCGGTGAGGTCGCACCAGACCGAGCCGTCGGCTTCACGGACGAAAACACCCATATCCAAACCCTTCTGTACCAATTCCTTCCCGAGAAGATAAGTCTGGCTCTCGAAGTAAACCTTGTCGAAGGTAATCCCGAGGGCGGCGTAGGTCTCGTCAAAGCCGTCGAGCACCCATTTGTTCATCCGCTGCCAGAGGTCGCGGACCTCAGGGTCGCCGGCCTCCCACTTGCGGAGCATCTCATGGGCCTCCTTAAGGCAGGGAGCCTCTTTCTTGGCGGTCTCCTCATCCATTCCCCCGGCCACGAGAGTCTCGACTTCTTTCTTTAATATGTCGTTGAAAGCCACGTACATATCCCCAACAAGATGGTCGCCCTTCTTGCCGGAGGACTCCGGTGTGGCGCCATTGCCGACTTTCTGCCACGCGAGCATCGACTTGCAGATGTGGATGCCTCGGTCGTTGACGATGGTGGTCTTTATGACGTTGTTGCCGCTGGCCTTCAGGAGCCTCGAGACAGAGTCTCCGAGAAGGTTGTTGCGGATATGCCCAAGATGGAGGGGCTTGTTGGTGTTGGGCGAGCTGAACTCGACCATCACGTTCTTCCCGGTGGAGGGAAGGTAGCCGAAATCAGGGGTGGAGACGATCTCCGAGAAGAGCTCGTTCCAGTAAAGGTTGGAGAAAAGAATATTCAGGAATCCTTTCACGCAGTTGAACCCGCTGATCTCCGGCACGTTGGCCACCAGCCAGTCGCCGATCGCCTTGCCTGTGTTCTCGGGAGTGGTATGGGACATCCTTAAAAGAGGGAAGACGACCAATGTGTAGTCGCCTTCGAACTCCTTGCGCGTCACGCCCACTTGAAGGGCGGACGGCTCGATCTCTGTATTATAAATCGCCTTTATGGCTTCTGAAGCCTTGGAGGCAATGAACAGGTCTGGGGTCATTCTATCCGAGGTAGGTTTTTAGAAGTTTGCTCGCGGAGGGTTTCTTGAGTTTGCGGATCGCCTTCTCCTTGATCTGGCGGACGCGCTCACGGGTGAGGTCAAGCCTCTCGCCTATCTCCTCCAAGGTCATCTCCTGGCAGCCGATGCCGAAGAAGCTCTTGATGATCTCCCTCTCGCGGGATGTGAGGATCTGGAGCGAGCGCTCGATCTCGGTGCTGAGGGACTCGTTGACGAGGCCCCTGTCGGCCATCGGAGAGTCGTCGTTGGGGATGACGTCAAGAAGACTGTTGTCCTCTCCCTCGACGAACGGGGCATCCACGCTGACGTGCCTTCCGGAAACACGGAGGGTGTCGGAGATCTTGTCCTGGGGGATGTCGATCATCTCGGCCAGCTCCTCATTGGAAGGAGCCCTCTCGTTCTTCTGCTCGAACTGGGAAAGAGCCTTGTTTATCTTGTTCAGGGAACCCACCTGGTTCAGCGGGAGCCTCACGATCCTGGACTGCTCGGCCAGGGCCTGGAGGATGGACTGACGGATCCACCACACGGCGTAGGAGATGAATTTGAATCCCCTGGTCTCGTCGAACTTCTCCGCGGCCTTGATCAGTCCGAGGTTGCCCTCGTTGATAAGGTCAGGAAGGCTAAGTCCCTGGTTCTGATACTGTTTCGCGACGGAAACGACAAACCTGAGGTTGGCCCTTGTGAGCTTCTCGAGAGCCGCCTGGTCACCCTTGCGGATCCTCTGGGAAAGCTCGACCTCCTCTTCTGGAGACACCAACTCCTCGCGGCCGATCTCCTGGAGATACTTGTCCAGGGAAGCGCTCTCGCGGTTGGTGATGGATTTTGTGATCTTAAGTTGCCTCATATCTCAATATAAAAAACTATTCCCGGCAAGGCCACGATCGAGCCCTGCCGGGAACGTTCAATCAGTAGCCGATGCTATTCTTTGCCGAAGCCGAAGAATGCCTTCCTGCCGTTGGCGGTTACGCCTTCGATGTAGACAGACCTCTTGGCGGCCTTGGCGATGTCAACGACATCCTGAGGTTTGGAGACGGGCTGGTCATTGACATAGGTGATGATCAAGCCCTCGGAAGCGCCGGCCTCAAGCATCTTTCCATTGCCCACGGAAGTCACCTGAACACCGTTCTTCAATCCGAACTTCTCGAGAAGATCCTTTGGAGCCTCCTTGAGGGTGGTCCCGTAGAACGCTATCTCACCGTCACCCACGACTGTTCCGTTCTCCGCGCTGCTGCCCTGGAGCGTGACCTCGATGGTCTTCTCCTTCCCGTCACGAATGACCGTGAGCTGGGCCTTGTCGCCAGGATGGTAGGAATTGACCTTCACCTGCACGGCAGATCCGTTCTTGACTTTCTGCCCGTCGACGGCGACAAGCACGTCACCCTTCTGCACACCGGCCTTGTCGGCCGCTCCGCCTTTGACAACCTCATCAATATATACGCCGTCCGTGGAAGAAAGTTTCATTTTTTTCAACATGTCGTCGACGGACTCGTACTTGAGGATCTTGGCGAGGGCCTCACCAAGGTCAACCATCTGGATACCAAGGACCGCGCGCTTGACTGAACCGAAGTCGATCAGGTCGCCGACAACCTTCTTGACGATGTTGGCCGGGACCGCGAAGGAATATCCGGAATATGAGCCGGTCTGCGAGACGATGGCGGTGTTGATGCCCACGAGCTCGCCGGTCTTGTTGACAAGGGCTCCGCCAGAGTTTCCGGGGTTCACGGCGGCGTCGGTCTGGATGAAGGACTCGATCTGGAGGGTGTTCTTCTCCCTGGGATCATGGGCCATCTGGCGGCCCTTCGCGCTGACGATACCGGCGGTGATCGTGCCGCGGAGCTGGTAGCCCATCGGGCTTCCGACAGCGAGGACCCATTCTCCGAGCCTGAGCTGGTCGGAGTCACCGAACGGAAGGGTCGGGAGACCCTGGGCGTCGATCTTGATCAGGGCGACATCGGTGGCCGGGTCGCTTCCGATCACCGTGGCCTCGTAGGTCTTGTTATCATTGAGGGTCACCTGGATCTTGGTGGCGTTGGCGACAACATGGTTGTTGGTCACGATGTAGCCGTCGGGACGGATGATAACTCCCGAGCCGCTGCCCTGGACCTGCCTTGACTGGGGGACGCTCTCTCCGAAGAAGAAACGGAAGAAGGGGTCGTCCATCTGGTACTGCTGGGTTGCGGTCACCTCGACGTAGACGACAGCCTCGACGGCAGCCTCGGCGGCGTAGGTCAGGTCAGGATAGTCCGACTGTGCCAGATTGACAGTTTTGGTGACTTCGTTTGTGGAAGGTGTTGACACTTTGTCCGAACCTTCCACGTTGGCGGCTTTCAGCACGCCATAGGCTGCCAGCATGCTGAGCAATACTGACAAAGCCACTGTGAGAATACTTTTCTTCATTGCTGACATATTTTTTCTTTTAATAATTTTTCCCGGAGGGGGTATTTTTCAAATAAGATGCCACAGAATTAAAGGAATATTCCTATATTTGTAATATTAAAACCACAATGAGATGAAATTCAACGTATCCAGCGCAGAGCTGCTCAAAGGGCTGACCAATATATCCAAAGCCGTGCCGGCGAAATCGGCCCTCCCTATTCTGGAAAACTTCCTCTTTGACCTCAAAGGCAACATCCTCGAGGTGACCGCTTCCGACTCGGAGCTCACCCTGCGGACAGAGATCGAGGTCGACTCGACCGAGGAGGAAGGCAGGATCGCCGTCCCGGCCAGGCACATCATCGATCTCCTCAAGGAGCTCCCGGACCAGCCCGTAACGATCAACACGGCTGGTGACAGCTCGATCGAGTGCGACTGGACGAGCGGAAACTCCGTACTTCCCTATTTCCCCGCCGAGGACTACCCCGAGATCAAAGGCGCTTCCGAGGATGCCGAGAAGGTCATGTTCCCCGCCTCCAGCCTGATCGAGGGCATCGTCAGCACTGTCTACGCGACCGCCGACGACGAGATCCGTCCCGCGATGAACGGAATATTCTTTGACTTCGATGTGGATTCCACCACCCTCGTGGCCTCGGATTCCCATAAGCTGATCTGCTACACGACCAAGGACGCGAAGGCCACCGCCAAGTGCTCCTTCATCCTCCACAAGAAGCCGGCGAACGTCCTGAAGGCCATCGTCGACAAGGAGGACGGGGATGTCGAGATCGCTTTCGACTCCAGCACCGTGGTGTTCACCTTCGGCAGGACCACGATGGTCTGCCGCCTGATCGTCGGGAAGTATCCCAAGTACCGCGACGTGATCCCCAAGAACAACTCCTCCGTCCTGAAGATCGACAGGAGCCTGTTCCTGAACACGGTCCGCCGCGTGGCGGTCTGCGCCAACAAGGCCTCGAACCACATCAAACTGGACCTCAAGCCCGGCCAGATGGAGATCACCGCCCAGGATCTGGGCTTCGCCATCGCAGCCTACGAGAAGGTCCCTTGCGACTACAACGGCGACGAGCTGACGATCGGCTTCAAGTCGACCTTCCTTGGCGAGATCCTGTCCAACATGAATTGCGACACCGTCGTCATGAAGTTCGCCGACGCCCGCAGGGCCGCTTTGATCGTTCCTGCCGAGGAAGACGCTGCCAGCGAGAAGATTTGCGGCATCCTGATGCCTATCATGGTCCAATAATAAAGATTCACGATCGTGGAGCTTTCTCTTAAAAGGCCCCTGTTGTTCTTCGACATCGAGAGCACGGGGCTTAATATTGTCTCGGACTGCATAGTCGAGCTCAGTTTCGTCAAAGTCTTCCCGGACACCCACCACGAGATTAAGACGTGGAGGGTCTGCCCTTGGGATTATGCCACCCAGACCCAGAAGAAGATGGATCCCCGGGCTTCCGAGGTCAACGGGATCAAGGACGAGGATCTTGTGGGTGAGAAAAAGTTCATCGAGATAGTAACGGAAGTAGTTGACTGGCTTAAGGATAGCGATCTCTCGGGGTTTAATTCCGCGAAGTTCGACCTTCCTCTTCTCGCGGAGGAGATCGAGAGGGTCCGGGCATATTGCAAGAACCGCATCTCCGATCCAAAAGTCCCTGAGGCCAAGAAGGCGAAAGCCCGTGAGATGCTCTCGTCCCTGGACATAGACCTCCATTCAAAGCAGATGGTCGATGTGCAGACGATCTACCACTACATGGAGCCTCGGAACCTCAGGGCCGCGTACCGTTTCTACTGCGGGGGCGAGGATTTTGAGAACGCGCACAGCGCGGAGGCCGACACGATGGCCACTTACGAGGTGCTGAAAGGGCAGTTGGAGATGTACCAGGTGCCGGACAAGTACCATGAGCAGGCGCTGAAGAATGATGTGGACTTCCTTGCAGGGGTCGCTGGAAGGCCAAGGACGATCGACTATGCCGGGCGGCTCATCACGGGTCCGGACGGCGAGGCTGTGATCAGTTTCGGGAAGCACAAGGGCAAGACGGCCCGGAGTGTCTATGAGACTGAGCCGGCGTATTTCGCATGGATCGAGAACGGGGAGTTCACGATGGACACCAAGCGCCAGTTCGCCCTGCTGAGGGAGCGTTTCGACTCGGAGCGCAAGGCGGCCGCGAGCAAGCCTTTGGAGGGGGATGATCTGAATGATGCGGTGGCGAGGCTCAAGGGCAAGTTCCAAGGTGGTAAATTATTTTAAATGAATATATTCCGTCGCCATATTTTTCTTTTTGCCGCATTGGGGGCTTTGGTGTGTTCCTGTGGTGGCAAGGTGGTTGGCGACGGTGGTCGTGATGTCTCGGAGCCTCGGTTCCTGGAGTTTTTTGAGAGACCTGAGGGGGGATGGACCGTGGTGTCCGTCTCCCCTTTTGACGGTTCAAGGGATTCCCTGGTCATCGACCGGCCCTTTAGTCGCCTCGTCGCGATGAGCACTTCCCACTACGGCTTCCTCGATGCCCTCGGCGCCACCGACCGCATCGTCGGCATCTCCGGTCCCGATTATCTTTACACAGGCTTAACTGCCGCCGAGACCAGCTCTGGCGGCTCGACCGCCTCGCTTCGCCCGGCCCCACCGCTCGCTACGCTGCGCTCCGCTCCGGTCCCCCCTCTTACAGAGCCGAGGGTGGCATGGGTCTCGCCATCCAGACTGGTCTCGTCGGCTCTCGCTAGCGATCTGGCGGCAGGTCTGGCAAGTCCGGACCATGGACGCCCTCGTCATGCAAGAGGGAGGGGCCCAGATCGAAGGAGAGGAGGTGAAAACTTGTTTTCACAGACTCTCCGAGAGATGGGAGGGGCCTCGCGAAGCGAGGAGTCCGGACTGCCAGAGCCTGCCGGCAGGTCGCAAAAGGCTATTGCCGATGTCGGGTATGACAGTGCGCCGGATTATGAGAAGATCGTGGGGCTGGGGCCGGATGTGGTACTGACGTATGCCGTTTCGGGGGCCAAGTCGCCTTTTGAGACGAAGCTGGAACAACTTGGGATAAAGGTGTTTACGGTCAATGAGCACCTGGAGCGACATCCGCTGGCCCGAGCCGCCTACATCCGCCTCTTCGGCGCCCTTACCGGCCGAATGGCCGCCGCCGACTCGATCCTCTCTGAAGTGACGAAAAGCTACAACACCATAGCGGCCGAAGTCAAGGACAGAAAAGAGGCGCCCAGGAAGGTACTCCTCAATATTCCTTACAACGACCAATGGTTCGTCCCCTCTGAAGACAGCTACCTGACCGCCCTGATCCGCGACGCTGGCGGAGAAGTCCTCGGCTGCGAGAAAGGCAAGGCGGCCTCAAGCGTGATGCCGGTCGAGAAGGCCTACACCTTAAGCCAGGAAGCCGACTGCTGGCTCAACACCGGCTGGTGCCACACCCGTAAAGACCTCCTTGGAGTGAACCCTATATTCAAAGACATGCTCGGGAACATCGAGAGCAACGCCGCCGAGCTCGGCTATGGAAGCTACCCGGTGGTCTGGAACGACAACAAAAGGGTGAACCCCAAAGGCGGCAACGACATCTGGCAAAGTGGCGTGGCACGACCGGACCTCGTGCTGCTGGACCTGGCCGCCATCCTCCATCCCGACAACCAGGGCGAAGCCCTTAAGACAATCTATTACAGACAGATAAATTAAAATAATAAAACGACATGGGAAAGTACGATTTCGATGCGATGACAGTTAGACGCGGCACAAACTGCGTGAAATGGGATGCCGACAGCCCCGCTGGCCCGATCGGCGAAGATGTGATTCCCCTTTGGGTGGCTGACATGGACTTCAAGGTCGCGCCGGCGATCACAGACGCGCTCCGCCGCAGGGTGGACCATGAGATTTTCGGATACACCCATATTCCGGAAAGCTACTATGAGGCCGCGATAGGCTGGTGGCAGCGTCGCCGCGGCTGGCACACAGAGAGAGACTGGTACATTCCCATCGACGGGATTGTTCCCGGAATGTCAGTCGTCGTCACAGCCTTGACCAAGTATGAGGTCAACGCCGAAGGCAAGGTCGTGGAGAAACCCAACGGCGGCAAAGGCCCCAACGGAGAACTCCCGAAGGTGATTATCCAATCCCCCGCCTACAACTGCTTCTTCTCCTCGATCCGGAACGTCGGATGCGAGCTCTCCCTTAACAAGCTGATCTACGACACCGAAGGTGACCAGGCGACCTGGTACATTGATTTTGAGGACCTTGAGAGAAAGGCCGCCGACCCGATGGCAAAGGTCCTGCTGTTCTGCAACCCTCACAACCCCTGCGGAAGAGTATGGCCGAAGGAAGACCTTCAGAAAGTTGCTGAAATATGCCGTCGCAACGGAGTGGTCATCGTCAGCGACGAGATCCACTGCGAGCTGGAGATGCCCGGATACCACTTCACCCCCATGGCGGTGATCGACCAGAACAACACGATCACGATGAACTCCCCAAGCAAGTCTTTCAACATCGCCGGACTCGGAATCTCCAACCTGATAACCAACAATCCAGACTGGAGAAAGCAGATCGACAGGGTCATCAACATCTGGGAGCATTGCGACATGAATCCGTTCGGAGTGATCGCCCTTCAGGCCGCCTACAATGAAGGTGAGCCGTGGATCAAGGAGCTTATGGAATATCTCCAGAGCAATTACAGGTTCATGCTTGAATATTTCGAGCGCGAGGTGCCGCAGTTCCCTGTCACCAAAGTCGAGGGTACTTACCTGGCCTGGGTTGATGTCAGCGCGATCAATATGCCTTCAATGGAGATCGAGAAGAGCCTGATCGAGAATGAGAAGGTCTGGATCAACGGTGGAGAGATGTACGGCCTCGACGGCTTCATGAGGATCAATATGGCTTGCCCTAGGGCGAGGTTTGAGGAGGCTGTGAAACGCATCGCCAAGGGCTTCAAGAGGCTTCTTAAATAGTTGGCGATGAAAAGGTTAGTTTCTTTGGCAGCGTTGATTGCCTTGTCGCTTAACCTGTCTTTGGCCGAAGGGCGGTTGGACTTCACCAAGACTCTCCGTCTCAACTACATCTTCAGCGGCACAGACAAAACCCAATCAATCACCCTCGCCGAACTATGCTCAATCGACGGCTGGGCCGGAAAACGAGTCAACCTCGACAAAGTCCCCCTCCGGGGAAACGGCCAGATCACAATGCGGGTAAAATCGGCGGAAGGCGCTGACTACGACAAAGTTATCTATGCCACCTCCTTCTCAACCCTGTTCCAGGAATGGCAGCCAACCGAAGAGGCGACCAAACTGGCAAAAGGCTTCGAGAACGTGTTCCTCGTGCCCATGCCATCAGAGCAAGCCGAGATCACCATTGAACTTTTCGACTTCAGGGACGGCCATGTGTCGTGCTCATATTCCCACATCGTCGATCCCACGGACATCCTCATTAGGCCTGTCGGAATGAATCCCACTCCCCACGAGTGGATCTGGAAAGGCGGTGAGGACCTGGATTCTGACCCCAAGAGCGATGAGCGGATCGATGTCGCCATCGTGGCTGAAGGATACACCCAGGAGGAAATGGACACCTTTATGGCCGATGCCCGGGAGGCTATGGCCAGCCTCTGGGCCCACGAGCCGTTCAGGTCGATGAAGGATAGGTTCAACCTGGTCTGCGTCAAGGCTCCCTCGAGAGACAGCGGAGTCAGCGTGCCGAGAGAGGGCCTCTGGAAGGAGACAGCGGTCGGCTCGAACTTCGATTCTTTCTACACCGAGAGATACCTCACTACCCTGCACCTCTTCCAACTCCACGACGTACTGGCCGGAATCCCCTACGAGCACATCATAATCCTCGCCAACACAGACACTTACGGCGGAGGTGGAATCTACAATTCCTACACCCTTACGACCGCCCATCACTCGGGTTTCCGTCCCGTGGTGGTCCATGAGTTCGGCCACAGTTTCGCCGGCCTTGCCGACGAGTATTACTACGACGACCAGTATTCGGAGTACTATTACCCCGATGTCGAGCCATGGGAGCGCAACATCACGACCATGAAGGACTTCGATTCGAAATGGAGAAGCCTGAAGGGACAGGAATTCGGCAGTGATGACACTTCCATCAACTGGAAGGGCAAGAAGCCGGTGGGCAAAAAAACAGCCGTCGACCTTTACGAGGGCGGCGGCTATCAGAGCAAAGGGGTTTGGAGAGGTTTTCCGGACTGCCGGATGCTGACCAACTCTTACCCGTCATTCTGTCCTGTCTGCCGGGAGGCGATCAGGTACATGATAGATTTCTACACTAAGGAGCTGGATTAGAAGAGCTTGGAGCTCACGACGGTGCTGACGAAGTTCATGCTGACCGTGGGCTCGAAACGCGCGACCACCTCGCCTTTGGAGTCGACAAGGAACTTGGTGAAGTTCCACTTGACGTCAGGCTTCGAGGCATAGTCCGGGTCGCGCTTTTTCATCATCTCGTCCATGAACTTGGCCTGGGCGCCGTTGCCGAAACCCTTGAATCCTTGCTTGGACTTGAGATAAGCGAACAGAGGACTTTCATTCTCGCCATTGACATCGATCTTGTCGAACTGGGGGAAGGTCGTCGAGTACTTCTCGGAGCAGAACTCGTGGATCGAGGCGATGTCGCCGGGAGCCTGCTCGCCGAACTGGTTGCAGGGGAAATCAAGGATCACGAGCCCCTTGTCCTTGTACTTGTCGTACATCTCCTGAAGCTCCTCATACTGAGGGGTAAAGCCGCACTTGGTCGCCGTGTTGACGATCAGCAGGACCTTGCCTTTGTACTCCGACAGGGACACTTCCTTTCCGTCCATGTCCTTGACCTTGATGTCATAAATGCTCTGGGCGCTCATAGTCGCCGAGATCGCCAAAGCGGCCACGGCCGCCACCAGATTGTTAAGTCTCATTCTTATCGGTATTATTAAGCCACTTCTCCACTGCAAATTATGTACCTTCCAGCAAGGGGCGCTTTTAAAGAATATAAACCTGCGAGGGAGATGAGCGGTGAAGTGTCTGGAGATTGGTAACGTCCTTGGCCGTGTGGCCATTGCCAGCGTCAATCAAACGGAGAGCCTCCGCGGTCGCCTCGAAAGCGAGAGCGGGGGTGTTATTGTTCTCGCTGAGGTGGCAAAGGAATATGTGCCTCAGCCCCGGATGCCAGAACCTCCGCACGGCCACGGCGCACTCATCGTTAGAAAGGTGACCGTTGCCTTTGCATATTCTCATCTTCAGATCGTGAGGATATGGCCCGCCGATCAGCATTTCAGTGTCGTAGTTGGATTCGAAGACCACGGTGTCCGCCTTTGAGGCATATTCAAGAGCTTCCGGAGTCACCCTGCCAGCGTCGGTCATGAGGAAAAAGCGGTGCCCTCCCCATTCGATGTAGAACCCGACCGTCTGGGTGGCGTCATGAGGAACGACGAAAGAGGTCACTGAGGGGCAAAGCTCCGGCTCCGGACGGATAGGCAGGACAGTGCTTCCCTCTCCCAGGACCTTCCGGCAGGGAGCTATCCAGTCCCGGGTGAAAGTATGTCTGGAAAGCGCGTCATGGAGGGTCCTCGTGGCATAGACAGGCTTCCCAAGATGCTTGCACCAGGCGCCCAGATGACGGATATGGTCAAGGTGGTCATGGGTCACGAGAACGGCCTGGAAAGAGTCGAGGCCGAAACCCCTCTCTGTCAGATATTTCTTGAGCCGACGAAGACTGATCCCGGCGTCTATCACGAGGCCGGCTGTCCCGTCATGGAGGAAATAACAATTGCCGCAACTCCCGCTCGAGAAACTCACGAAACGCAGCATCACTTCTCTCCCTCCTCGCAATACTTTGAGATCACGCTGTAGGCGTCACCTACCCCAAGCTCTCCGGCCCGGGACAGGTCAATGCAACCTTTCTCCTTGTCTTTCAGGTAGATGAGGACCAAACCTCTATTGTAGTAGGCGTCTCCCATGTAAGGGAACACCTCGATCGCCTTCGTGTAGTTGTCGACCGACTCGACGAACTTGGAGGAGAGGCAGTAAAGGTTGCCAAGGTTGAAATAGATGTAAGGAACTCCAGGCAGGAGCTTGTCGGCCGCAAGCATGTCGTCAATCGCTTCGGAATAGTCATAAGTGCGGCTGACCTGGTCACGTACTCGCGCCCTTGTGGCGCCCTGGTCGTCCATCGTAAGTGTCTGGACATTATTCTCGATCGAGGAGATGAAGTCGATCATCTCCGCGCGGAGGACTCCTCTGTTGAGATAATAGAACGCTTTGTAATATTCCGAATATCTTCCTTCCGGCTCCGAGTTGACAGCCGCGTCGAACTGGTTCAGAGCGGTCGAGAACTGCTTTGACTGGACGCTGTAAAGTCCCCGGATGAATTGCCGGTCCGCTTCCGTGAGACTCTTCGGGTCGCCGGCCGCGAGATAGGAGTCTCCATAGATGGAGGCATCGATTCCCTGCTCGAACCTGGGCCTGGGGATAGAGTCCGAATTGGAGATGGCCATGCTGATCGGTGAATCAGCTATGAACTTATCTATCAACAGGTTCTCATATCTGTGACGAAGAGCGACAGTCTGGATGTCGCGGCTGGCGGAGAGACTGAACTTGTACAGAGGCTTGAGACGGATGTTGATGTCACGGTTCTGCAGAAGCTCGTTGTCGAATCCTTTCTTGGCGAAATCCGCGTCGAGGGCGATCAGCGAGCTGTATTTCTTGGTCGTGTCGGCGAAGGATGCCTGCTCGTTGGAGGTCTTCGAACGGTACTCCCGCACCTTGCGCTGCGCCGTGTCGTAGTCCTGCTTTGAAGACTTGGTCCGGCCGAGCATATTCTTGACGTATGACCTGTTCAGGTAGGCTTTGGCGAAGTCCGGATAGAGCTCGATAGCCTTGTCGTAGTCGTCAAGAGCGTCCAGCCAACGTCCCATCTGGACGAAATATGAGGCCCGGTTGTAGTAGGCCAGGACGTTGTCCGGATTGATGTTGATGACCCGGTCCATGTCGTCCAGGGCATCCTCGAAGTTACCCACCTGGGCGCTGATTAGACTCCTGTTGTAGAGGGTCAGAGCGTTGCCGGGCTCGTCGCGGAGCACCCGGTTGAGATCCGCCATCGCCTTGTTGTAGTCGTTGGACTCGTAGTACATCAAGGCGCGGTTGAAATAGGCGAAGGTGTTGGTGGTGTCCAGCGAGATCGCCTTGTCCATGTCCTGGATGGCGTCCTTGAACTTTTTCTGGATAGCGAAAACGCGTCCTCTACGGACATAACCTTCCGGATCGAAGCGATCCAGCGAGATCGCCTTGTTGTAGTCCGAAATAGCCTTGGTCGTGTCGCTCAGGAAGAGATAGCAGGCTCCCCTGTTGAGATAGGCCGAGGGGTCTTTCGGCTCCTTGGTGATGTAGCGGTCGAAATCCTCCACGGCGTTCTCGAATCTCTGCGCGAGGAAGTAGGTGACGCCGCGGCTGAAATACAAGCCGATCAGGCCGGGGCGAAGCTCCATCGCCCTGTCGAAATCCTTCAACGCCTCATCGTATTTACCTGAACGGCTGAAGGTTATAGCCCTGAAGTGGTAGCCGTTGGTGAACACGGGATTGAGCCTGACGGAATGGTCGAAGTCGTTTTGGGCTCCCCTGATGTCTCCGAGATTGTACTTGGCGATTCCCCTGTAAAAGAACACCCAGCAGTCGGTAGTGTCAAGCCTTGAGAGGATGTTGAACTGGCTGATAGCCTCAGCGTATTTCCCGTCCGAGAGGGCCTGCCGGCCCCTGAACATAAACACATCCTTGTCGTACTGGGCCAAGGAGGCCACAGCCAAAGACAAGAAAAGTAACAGGGAAATAGCGAGCCGCTTCATTTTTTATTTTATAATAAGGTCTAAAATTCCTATTTTTGTCAGTTGCAAAGATAAACATTTATCGTGCCTTGAAAACGAATTTACGCTATTTTTTCTTCATCATATTTCTGGCTGTCGTACCTGAGGCCATTCTGGCCCAGACTTCCGGGCCCAAAATGATCCCATCCGGCAAGAACGCCGAGAGGATAATCAAAGTTGAGAAGTTGCAGCAGGAGGTTGAGTTTCTCTGCGACACCTTGTTCAACGGAAGGGGCACCGGTACTTCCGGAGCTAACGAGGCCGCGTTCTGGGTCGCCAGAAGGTTCAGGAAGGCCGGACTGATGAAGATGGGCGGCAAATGGAGCCGCTCCTTCGAGGTCGCTGGCAAGGCGGGACACAACATCATCGGCTTCATGCCTGGCAAGAGAAGCGGCCTCAAGGAAGGGTATGTCATCGTGACCGCCAACTACGACAACCACGGGAAGATCGCTGGGACGGTCTATCCCGGAGCGGACAGCAACGCCTCCGGGCTAGTCGCGATGGTCAACATCGCCGACATGTTCGCCAGGATGAAGGAGCTGGGAAGGTCCTATGGGAAGAACCTGATCTTCGTGGCGACGGATGCCAGGGAGCGGAACTCGCTGGGAGCTGAGGCTCTTTGGAGCGACATCGCTTCCGGGAAGCTCAAGGACCCGGTTAGCGGGGAGACGGTGACTCCCTCGAAGATCCAGAATGTTGTTGTGCTTGACATACTTGGCAGCTCGCTGTCCCCCCTCACAAAAGGACGTAAGGACTACCTTATAATGCTTGGCGGAGCCGGGTACAAGTACCAGCTGATCAGCGCCAACAATGCCGACGGGCTCAACCTGGACCTCGGGTTTGACTATTACGGAAGCGAGGGGTTCACCGAGATGTTCCTCTCGAGGATCGGGGACCAGGGCGTGTTCTCGAGAGCCGGAGCCCCATGCGCCGTGTTCACCTCTGGCATTACGATGAAGACCAACAAGGTCGAGGACAATGCCCTGAGTCTTAATTACAATGTGTTCAAAAGGAGGATATTCCTGATCTTCCACTGGTTGGAGAAAGTTCTTTGACGATGAGAGAGTTCATGAATATGATGAGGCGCTACATAGCGCCTTTCAAGAAATACCTTTGGGGATCGGTGGGGTTGAACATCCTTTCCGCGGTGTTCAACATCTTCTCGTTCGCCATGATCGTGCCCATGCTCCGCATCCTGTTCCGGATGACGGACCAGACTTACACGTTCACCCCGTGGAACGAGGTCTGGCACCTTCCGTTCAAGGACATGGGAGCCAGCGTGATGCAGAACGTCTACCACATGCTCGAGGCCAACATCGCCCAATACGGCGAGATCCGCGTCCTGCTGGTCCTCTGCCTGTTCCTCATCCTGATGACGGCTTTGAAGACGGCCTGCTACTTCGGCTCATCGGCCGTGATGATTCCCATCCGGACCGGAATAGTAAAGAACCTTAGGAAAAAGATCTACGACAAGATCCTGGCCCTTCCCCTCGGCTTTTTCTCCGAGGAGAAGAAAGGTGACATCATCGCCAGGATGAGCGGTGACGTTCAGGAAGTTGAGAACTCCGTCACCGGATCCCTCGAGATGCTGATCAAGAACCCGATCCTGATCCTAATCTATTTTATCGCGCTCGTCGTGATCAGCTGGCAGATGACGGCGTTCACGATCATATTCGCCCCCCTGATGATCTGGGCGATGGGAGTGATCGGTAAGAATCTCAAGAAGAAGTCCTTGGATGTCCAGAACCTCTGGAGCGACGTCATGTCCCAGGTCGAGGAGACGCTTGGAGGCTTGAGGGTCATCAAGGCCTTCATCGCTGAGAAGAAGATGTCCGCCAGGTTCGAGGGCGTGACCGAGGCCATGAGGAAAAAGAGCGGCAGGGTCAGCATGCGCCAGGCCCTCGCCCACCCTGTCAGCGAGTTCCTCGGTACGGTCCTGATCACGATAGCCCTTTTCTTCGGAGGCACCCTGATCCTGAAAGGGCACTCGATCATAGATGCCCCGATATTCATCTACTACATGGTCATCCTCTACAGCATCATCAACCCGATAAAGGACTTCTCCAAAGCCAGTTACGCCATTCCCAAGGGCATGGCCTCGATGGAGAGGATCAATAAGATACTGGACGCTGAGAACAACATCACCGAGACTTCCAAGCCCGAAAAACTGGACGGCTTCAATGACAGGATCGCATTCGAAAATGTCAGTTTCAGCTATCCGGATGGCACCAAGATGATCCTGGACGACATCAACCTGGAGATTCCCAAGGGCGCGACGATAGCCATCGTCGGGGCCTCCGGAGCCGGCAAGACGACCCTTGTCGACCTGATTCCACGGTTCTACGACCCGATCAAGGGCGTGATAAAGATTGACGGCACTCCCCTGACCGACGTCAGGATCGCTGACTTGAGGAACCTGATTGGGAATGTCAATCAAGAGTCGATCCTCTTCAACGACACGATTTTCAACAATATAGCCTTCGGGGTCGAGAACGCCTCCCTCGAGCGGGTAATCGAGGCCGCCAAGATAGCGAATGCCCATGAGTTCATCATGGAGAAAGAGGGCGGCTACGACTTCGTGATCGGAGACAGGGGCGTGAAGCTGTCCGGCGGCCAGAGGCAGAGGATCAGCATCGCGAGGGCGATCCTGAAGAACCCGCCCATCCTTATTCTGGACGAGGCCACGGCGTCATTGGACACCGAATCGGAGAAGACTGTCCAGGAAGCTCTTGACAGGCTGATGTCGGCTAGGACCACAGTCGCCATAGCCCACAGGCTCTCCACCATCAGGGGCGCCGACGAGATCATCGTCCTTGACGAGGGCAAGATCGTCGAGCGTGGCACCCACGAGGAACTTCTCGCCCTCAACGGGCATTACCGCAAACTCCATGACATGCAAGCGCTTTAAATAACATGAAGATAATCAAGAAAATAAAAGTCCCCGTGATCGAGGGACTCGAGAGGATGAGTCTTTCCGAACTCGACCTCATAATGGAAGAAAAGGCCGCCAAAGTGGCCATCTGCGAGTGCAATTGGCCAAAGGAAGCCCCTTACACCCCCGACTGCAACGGAGCCGTTGCCAGAAGCAAGACGCATTTAGCTGTGATCTACCATGTGCGCGGCCTGGACCTGCGCGCGACAGCGATGGAGGACAACGGCAGGAGCTGGGAGGACAGCTGCTGCGAGTTTTTCGTGTCGGATCCTTTTGACGGCTCTTACTACAACTTCGAGTTGACATGCGTCGGCAGCCTCCTCGCGGCCAAAGGTGCCGGCAGGCAGAACCGGCAGGCCATGGATCCGGCCCTCCTGACCAGGGTCATCCGCCACAGCTCACTCGAGCGCAGGCCGATCGTGATCACAGGACAGATCATCGGCTGGACAGTCGCCATGCTGATTCCGTTCGAGCTGATCGGAATAGACCCGGACAACCTTCCTGTCAGCGTCAGGGCCAATTTCTACAAATGCGGTGACCTGACGGCCCACCCTCATTTCCTAAGCTGGAACCCAATCCCGATCCCGAAACCTGATTTCCACAAGCCGGAGTTTTTCGGTGAATTGATCCTCAGATAAAGATGAGAAGACGGAACATCATATTCCTGATCCTGTTCCTGCTCTATCTGGGGCTAGTACTGTTCTGCTGCTTCGGCAGTTTCCAGAGCCTGCCTGATGTCCAGAATGAGTTCTTCGGGATCCCGACCGACAAGTTGGTACATTTCGTCATGTTCCTCCCGTTCGTGTTCCTCTGCTACCTGTCATTCGATCATCTCGCCCGAAAGCCTATTCACGTTTTCCTTCTCATCACGGCCTGCCTGCTCGCAGGTGCCCTGATGGCTGTGGCGACCGAAGTCGGCCAGTCCCTGACAAGCTACCGTACCGGAGACATGATGGATTTCGTGGCTGACGCGGCCGGACTGGCGGTGTCCACCATCTTTCTTATCGCGATACTCATATTCATAAAAAGAGAATAACCTCCAGCAGATGTCCCGCAAATCCCTGTTTCTGATCGTCCTATCACTTCTTTTCCCGATCGCCATCCACGCCCAGAAAGTCCAGGACTTCAAGGCGGCGCTCGACTCGGTCCAGACTCTCCTCCGGGAGAGGACCACCGTCCACTCGCAAATCAAGGCGAAGAAGGTGATAAAGCGGGAGTCCACCTTGGATTTCCATTTCACCAACACTTTCGGAGACTACCCCTGGAGAGACTCCGACGTGAAGTGGTTCCGCAAGACTCTCAAAGACCTTTTCCCGGCCGAATGGGCATCTTGCGAGGTCGGTGACATCTATGTGGGCAACAACAAGATTGACTCCTACGTGATGCCGCTCACTAACAACAGCGGGAAGCCGAGGACAGCGATGTACAGGACAAAGGACCGCAAGGATCAAGGCAGGTTCATCACGAGGGTTGGAGAGCCGGTCTTCCCCAAAGGACTGACTGGCAGGAATATAGCCCTATGGCAAAGCCACGGGAGGTACTATGACGAGAAGACCGGTCGCTGGAAATGGCAGCGGGCCCCGCTGTTCCAGACCGTCGAGGACATGTACACCCAGAGCTTCGTGCTGCCTTTCCTTATGCCTATGCTCGAGAATGCTGGAGCCTACGTGATGACTCCCAGGGAAAGGGATCCACAGATCAATGAGATCATCACGGACAACGATCCCGCGTTCAAGACTGGCCGGGGCGAAGGGGTTCGGACTTCCGGCTTCTACCAAGAGACCGGCTCCTGGCACGACGCCGGGACAGGGTTCGCTGACTTCAAGGCCATCTATACCGGGAGAGACAACCCTTTCAGGGCTGGCACAGCGAGGCAAGCCGTCTGCTTTGATGACGAGGAGACCGACCGCTCCGAGGTCAGATGGACTCCGGAAATCCCCCAGAGGGGCGAGTACGCGGTCTATATCTCCTACAAATCCCTTCCCAACAGCACTGAGGCCGCGCATTACACGGTGCGCCACCTCGGAGGCGAGAGCGAGTTCATCGTCAACCAGAAGATGGGAGGAGGCACTTGGATATACCTCGGGACCTTCGAGTTTGACAAGGGAGCCGCGGGCTATGTGATTCTGGACAACGAGGTTCCGGACGGGCATCATCTTCAGAAGAATACAGTCGTGACCGCTGACGCCGTGAGATTCGGCGGCGGAATGGGTAAGGTCGCGAGGGGCCCGAAGGATGCGGATCCTTCCGAATATACCCTCTCCGGCCTCCCCTCCTTCGCCGAGGGCTCATATTACTGGACACAATGGGCAGGCGCGGACTCGACTCTCCTGGATCTTCACGAGGGCGACTACACCGCCGACTTCGGCGAGCGCGGAGCTTGGGTGGACTGGATGTCAGGAGGTTCCCGTACCAACCCGCAGAAAAGCGGGCTTGGCATCCCTGTGGACATGTCTTTCGCGTTCCACTCCGACGCGGGCACATTCCCCGACGACTCGATCGTCGGAACCCTCGCCATCTACACCCTCATGTGCGACGGGAAAGACAAGCTTCCAAACGGCGAGAGCAGGTGGCAGGGACGTTTGCTGGCGGATTTCGTCCAGACCCAGATCGTCGAGGACATCCGCAAGTCCTTTAACCCAAGATGGACCAGAAGAGGGCTCTGGGACCGCTCCTACAGCGAATCAAGGACCACAACGGTTCCCGGGATGATCCTCGAATCCCTCTCCCACCAGAATTTCGAGGACATGAAATACGGACTCGATCCTTCGTTCCGCTTCACTGTAAGCAGGGCCGCCTACAAGGGCATCCTGAAGTTCTTGAGCGCCCGGTACGGACATGAATATGCCGTGCAGCCGCTTCCGGTAGGATCTTTCGCCGCGGAGACCGTCCTCCCCACTGACAGCACCCGAGCCAAGGTCTCTTTAAGCTGGATTCCCCAGACGGACTCCCTCGAGCCTACCGCGGTTCCGACCGGCTTCATCCTCCAGACCAGGATTGATGACGGGACCTTTGACAAAGGCCGAAAGATAGAATTCAGCGTCAACGGGGAAAGACTCTTCCACGAAGTTGAGATCGAGCCAGGGAAGTTGTACAGTTTCAGGATAATAGCCTTCAATGACGGAGGCCTCGGCTTCCCTTCCGAGACCTTGTGCGCCGGTATTCCCGAAGGTAACGGCCCGATGAAGTCGGTCCTTGTCGTCAACAACTTCACAAGAGTCTCCCCTCCCGCATGGTTCGACACTCCTGAATACGCCGGATTCCTTAACAACCTCGACGCCGGAGTCCCCTACATCCGGGAGATCAACTACATCGGAGACCAGTACCAGATCCGCCGTGAGCTTCCGTGGATCGACGACGACAATCCCGGATTCGGAGCTTCTTTCAGCGATCACGCCGGGACCATTATCCCTGGCAATACCTTCGATTTCGCGGCAGTCCATGGCAGATCGATCCTTGGAGCGGGCTACGCCGTCAGTTCCGCTGGAGTCGACGCTTTCTCCGCCAGGAACGTCCGTGACGGTTATTTTGCCGCGGACGTAATCTGCGGGAAGCAGGCTACCACCCCCATTGGCAGCGGCGCGGCGGGAATCCGTTTCCAGGTGTTCCCGAAACCTTTGAGGGAGTCCCTCAAAAAGTTCACGGCCGCAGGAGGCAACATTATTGTCTCAGGTGCCAATATCGGCACCGACGTGTGGGACAAAGTATTCCCGATCAAAAAGGATCAACCTGACGCGGAAGATGCCAAGCTCTTTGTTGAGAGCGTTTTAGGCTACAGGTGGGCAGGTAATTTCGCCTCAAGGATAGGGACGATCCGCCCGGTGCGGAACAACGTTCTCCCCTTGAAGGGAAAACTGGTCACCAATGAGTTCTGGATGAAGCGTAACCCGATGGTTTACAATGTGGAGACGCCAGACGGCCTGGCTCCGGCCAATGTCACCTCAACCCCTTTCCTCAAGTATGGAGACACCGGGATCACCTCCGGGATAATCTTCGACGCGGGGACCTACAGGGCCGTCAGCCTCGGCTTCCCTATCGAGGTAATGAAAAGCCAGGGGGACATCGACATCCTCCTGGCCTCGATACTTTCCGCTATGGAGCGATAAGGCTACTTGCCGATCAGCAGGGCCTTAATCCTAGCGAATATCTCCGTGTTCTCAATAACCTGACCGAATTGCCATGCGGAGGCTCCGTAGGCATAGACGGGAACGGGAATGCCTGAATGTCCGGTTGTCCCGAATTTGACAGCGATTCCGGTCGGGGAATCCTTGCTTCCAAGGAGGGTCACTCCACCGGTCTCATGGTCGGCTGTGACCACAACGAGAGTTCCTTTGTGAGTGTCCGCATAGTCAAAGGCGGCGTTGACCAACTTATCGAACTCCTCCATCTCGAAGGTCATCTGCTCGGCATTGTTGGCGTGCTCGGCGTGGTCGATGTGCGATCCCTCGAACATCGCGAAGAAACCCTTCTTGTTGTCGTCGAGAATGTCCAGGGTGTGCATAGCGGCATCCTTGAGGAAGTCCGTGTCGCGCTCGATGGCCATCGGGAAGCTGCCGTCGGAGAAGAGTCCCAGGATAGGAGTAGCCTTTGTCTGGTAGAACTCCTCAGGAGTAGAGCAATATGTAAAGCCCTCGCTGACGGCCTTATCTATCATATTCTCAGAGACTTTCTCGGGATCAGTGAAATATTTGCGTCCACCCCCGGCGACGACATCGAACTTCGCCTTGATCATGTCCTGGATGATCTCGGTGCTCATTCCCCTCTTGGGCACATGGGCATAAAAAGCGGAAGGAGTGGCGTCGCACACATGGGATGTCACGACGATCCCGGTGGACTTGCCTTTTTCCTTGGCCAGGGTGGCGAGGCTGGGAACATGGGTCCCGTCGGGAAGCTGGCCGAGCATGCTGTTGTCAGTCTTCACACCGCACGCCATGGCGGTACCGGAAGCGGCAGAATCAGTGACCTTGCTGTTTGCTGAATATGTCTTGCTGAATCCGACAAACTGAGCCCTGTCGAAGCAGGTCGGGGCATAAGCGTTGTCGATCATCCATGAGCTGGCGGCCGCGAGACCCATTCCATCACCGATAATTAGAATAACGTTCTTGACTTTTTCGTTTTTGGGTGCCTTGTCGGCCGCGAAGGACTGGGCAAACGGGATTGCCAGAGCCAGGATAGAGATCAGTAATTTCCTCATGATTGCAATAATTTGTGCGAAAATAATAAAAAAACCGGATTTTTTGTAAATTGCGGGAAAGAGACAAAACCATGAGACTGAAAGCGTTCATATTCCCCATCTTTTTGCTGGTCAGTTTCTTATCATATTCACAAACTGACTCGCAGACGCTCCCCTTCGTTGTGAGCGGAACCGTAGTTGATGCCGAATCAGGCAAGCCCCTCCAATACGTCGGAGTGTCTTTCACAGGGCAGAAATATGCCACCGTGTCCAACTCGGACGGCGGTTTCATCCTCAAGTCGGATTCAGAGCCCGAATCAGTGGATTTCACCCTCCTCGGCTACAAGAACGTCAGGGTCCTGTTTCCCAAAGATGGTTCCCCGGTCACGGTAAGGATGCCCCGCGGCACGATGACACTTGAGGAGGCATTCGTTATCGCCGACCCCTACAGCGTTCTGGAGAGAGCCATCGCCAGGATCAATGACAATTATCCGTTACAGCCCGAACTCTTCGACTGCTTCTACCGGGAGACTGTCCAGAAACGCCAGCGCTACATCTTCATTACAGAGGCCGTGTCCCGGATGTTCAAGTCTTCGTACACCCGCAGGACCACGATCGGAGACAGGGTGGCCTTGGACAAGAGCCGGGTGCTTGTCAGCCCCGACCTGAAAGACACCCTCTCTATCAAGGTGGTAGGAGGTCCTGTCCAGGCCGTTCAGCTGGACATCGTCAAGAACAATGAGCTCCTGACGAAGGAGGAGCTATCCCATTACGAGCTGCGCATGGAGCTCCCCCAGACTATCGGCGACAGGCTGCAATACGCTATCCGGCTAATTCCTAGATGGTCCGCGGACTATCCTCTCTACAAAGGTGTCATCTACATCGACCGGGAGACTTACGCCTTCACCCGGTTCGACCTCGAGTACGACATGACAGACAAGGATAAGGTCATAAAGTCCATCCTGTACCGCAAGCCAGCCGGCCTCAAGTTCACCCCGACCCAGGTCGCCATCAGATACGACTATTCCCTCGACAACGGCGTCTCGAGAGTCAGCTATGTGCGAACAATGATCCGCTTCAAGTGCGACTGGAAGAAACGGCTTCTCAAGACAGACTACACAGCCATCAGCGAGCTTGTGACAACAGGTCTCCACACCGAGAATGTCGAGATCATCCCCAAGAAAGAATCATTCGGCGAAAGGGACATCCTCTCCGAAAAGGCCGACAAGAATTTCGATCCGGAGTTCTGGAAAGACTACAACATCATCGAACCTTCCGAGAGTCTTGACAAGGCTATCGGCAGAATTGTACGGAGGAGTGAGAGAAATTGAGTATATTTGCCAGTAGAATGGCAAATGGCAAGCTTTATCTGATCCCTTCCCCTCTTGGTGAGGGTGAACCGGCGGAGGTGATCCCCCAGCCGGTTCTTGATCGTCTTGGGACTATCCGGAAATATGTCGTCGAAGAGACCAGAACCGCCCGCAGGTATCTTTCCTCGGCCGGTCTGAAAGGACATATCGGAGAGCTGGAGTTCAGGGAACTCAACGAGCACACAAGGCCTGAGGAGGTCGACTCGCTTCTGGAATTGTTCTCATCTCCGGACGGGACGCCGTGTGACGTGGGCCTCATCTCCGAGGCCGGACTGCCCGCCGTGGCGGACCCTGGCGCACTGCTTGTCGAGGCCTGTCATCGTCATGGTATTCAGGTAGTTCCGCTTGTCGGACCGTCTTCTTTGATGCTCGCTCTTATGGCTTCCGGTCTCAACGGGCAGAGTTTCGCTTTCAGGGGATATCTCCCCGCCAAGCCGGAAGAGAGGAAAAAGGCCATAAGGGAGGTTGAGAAAGACTCCGCCAGGATCCGTCAGACGGAGATATTCATCGAGACTCCTTACCGCAACGACTCGATGATGAGCGATTTGCTCGCGACTCTCCAGCCTTCAACCCGGCTTTGCGTGGCGGTCAACATCACCCAGCCCGACGAGACGATCCTGACCAGGACCGTCAAGGAATGGAGATCCTCCCCGCTGACTATCGGCAAGAGGCCATGCGTTTTCCTCATACTGGCGAAATAGTTGATATTCAGGAATATGATGATAGATCGAGACTTTACGATAGAGCTGACCGGGATGGAGTTCCATGCCTTCCATGGCTGCCTTGAGAGCGAGCGGAAGGAAGGAAACACCTTTGTGGTGGATTTCCGTGGCAAGGTGGACGCCAAGAAGGCCGCAAAGACTGATGACCTTTCCAAGACCGCGGACTATAGCAAAATCTATGAGATTGTGGCGGCCGAGATGGCCAAGCCATCAAATCTGCTGGAGAATGTCGCCGCAAGGATCGTGGATGCCATCGAAGCCGCCGGGCTGGGCTTCTGGTTCGTCCAGGTTAGGGTTTCGAAGAAGAATCCTCCGGTGGGTGGTGTCTGCGCCTGGTCTAGGGTCACGGCGACTTCCGGCGCTGATATTCTTGAAAACAACGGCATCAACGAGACATTCTGACAATGAAGATAGCCTTCCTCACACTTGGCTGCAAGCTCAATTATGCCGAGACTTCCACTTACGAGCGGGGTTTCGTGGCGGCTGGTCTTGAGGTTGTCCAGTGGGAGGATAAGGCTGACGTGTATCTGGTCAACACTTGCTCGGTGACAGAGCGGGCCGAGAAGAAGTGCCGCAATGTCATCCGCAAGGTCCATCGGGTCTCTCCCGAGGCTCGGATCGTGGTGACGGGCTGCTATGCGCAGCTTCGGCGGGAGGAGTTGGAAGCCATTGAGGGTGTGGCGCTTGTGTTTGGTGCCGCCGACAAGACCCGCGTTGTTCCCGACACGCTCGCCCTTCTTGGCGTTGGTAGTCGGCGGGAGGTATTGTCCCCGGCGGGTGAGCGGCCCTTCGGCTCCGCTCAGGGACCGGTTGGTGAGCGGAGCCGAACCATGGTTGGTGAGCGGAGTCGAACCATGGTTGGTGAGCGGAGCCGAACCACCATCCTCGAGGCGTACTCCTCAGAAGAACGCACCCGGTCATTCCTGAAAGTGCAAGACGGCTGCGACAACTTCTGCGCCTACTGCACAGTCCCCTATGCCCGCGGCCTTTCTCGCAACATCCCCATCGCCGACGCCATCGCCCAAGCCAAGGCAATCGCCTCAACAGGAGTCAAGGAAATAGTCATCACCGGAGTCAACACCGGCGACTTCGGAAGGACAACCGGCGAGACTTTCCTCGAGCTGCTCAAGCGTCTCAACGACGTGGAAGGCATTGAAAGATACAGGATCTCATCAATAGAACCGAACCTCATCACAGAAGAGATAGTGGACTGGATCGCCTCCGGGACGAAGTTCCAGCCACATTTCCATATTCCCCTCCAATCCGGCGCCGAAGAGATCCTCCAAAGGGTCAGGAGGCGTTACACGACTGAATTCTTCGCCGAGAGGATTGACTACATCCGCTCCGTGATGGACCCCCGTCCCGGAGAGCCAGAGGGCAACCTCAAGCCATACGTATTCTTCGGGATAGACGTGATCGCCGGCCTTCCTGGTGAGACGGACGAGCTATTCGAGAAGACATATTCATTCCTGAAAGAAAGGGTGAAACCGGCGTTTATCCACGTGTTCCCCTATTCCCGCAGGCCCGGAACAGTCGCCGCGAGCTGGAAGGACCAGGTCAGGGATTCCGTCAAGACAGAACGGGTGGCGAGGCTTGAGGGCCTTTGCGAAAGCCTCCACGAGGAGTTCGTTCAGAAGAACCGGGGACGGCTTTCCCAGGTGCTTTGGGAGTCGGACGTCAAGGATGGGATGATGGGCGGATATTCAGGCAATTACATCAGGGTCGAGAGGCCTTGGGACCCTTCGAGGGTAAACACTATAGAGGACATTGTACTATGACAGGAGGCAGGGCCAGATTGACTTTTCTTGGGACCGGGACTTCGCGAGGAGTGCCGATCATCGGATGCAAGTGCGAGGTGTGCCGTTCGAAAGACGAGCGTGACAAGCGTTTCAGGGCGTCCGCGCTAGTTGAATATGAAGGGTTGACAATTCTGGTGGACGCGGGGCCAGATTTCAGGATGCAGATGCTGCGGCTCGGGATCAGCCATCTCGATGCTATCTTGCTGACGCACAACCACAAGGACCATACAGGCGGGCTGGATGATGTGCGTTCGCTGAACTATGTGGATCGTCGTGCGGCGGAGATTTATTGCGAGAGAAGTGTCCTGGAGGACCTGATCCGGGAATATCCTTATGTCTTCACGTTCCCGAAGTATCCGGGGGCGCCCGAGTGGATGCTCCATGTGATCGATGAGAGGCCGTTTATCATTCGCAAAGATTCTTCCGAAAAGGAACTCGTCTGGGTCCACGACGTCGGCTACCACTACCGTCTCCCCAACGGCCAGCTCATCCCCACCGCCCGCTGTCTAGACGATATGATTGACGAAGCCCCGAAAGCGGTAGCTGCCGATGTGTCACTGCAGTCGGCAAAAGGCGCCTGGGCTCCCTGCGCTTCGCGCCCTATCCGGGAAAACCAACGCCAAACCGAGCGAAGTGAAACTTGCTTCACTTCCGAGGTGCGAAGGAGGAAACCGAAGGTAAATGCTCGCCCAGGCGCATTGCCGCCTGCAGCAAACGCTGGCGAGCTGTCGTCAGGTCTGGCAAGTCCAGACCGTAGCCACCCTCGGCTCGTAAGAGGGGGGACCGGAGCGGAACGAAGTGAAGCGAGCGGTGGGGCCGAGCGGAGCGAGGAGTCTGGACTGTCAGAGCCTGACGACAGATTCGAAACAGCTGAGCCGTCAGCGACAGAGGTGACGATTATTCCTATACGGGGGCTGCATGATAAATTACCGGTGCTGGGGTTCCGGTTCGGGGACATAGCGTATATTACCGACATGAGCTCAATCCCGGAAAGTGAATTCACCAAACTGGAAGGACTGAAACACCTGACACTCAACACGGTGAGCTACAACCCCCACCACTCCCACTTCAGCCTCGACGAAACCTTCGCCCTCGCCGACCGCATCCGCCCCCAGTTCACCTGGCTCACCCACCTCTCTCACTCATTCCCCGTCCACGAGAAGTTCAGCCAGGAACTGAAACGCCTCTGCGCCGAGCGGAACATCCACTCGGTGGTCCAGCCAGCCTACGACGGCCTCGTTCTCGAATAGCGCTTATTTCTTGACTCCGCTGTAGTACCGGGCGAAATTGAAGGCCCGGACAATCATGGATTGCTTGTCACCCTCAAGAGAGGCTCCCGCGGGCAAGGAATCGGTAGGAGCAAGGGCATCGGCCACATGGACCCACTTGTCAGCCCCACCCACATTGAAAGACAGCGAGGATCCGGACTCGGAAACATCCAGTGTCACGACGGAACCCATCACAAGAGGAAGGTTCACGTCATCATGTCCGGCCGGGAAGCCGCAGCAGACCGGGATATTGTAGTCCTTCAGATAAGAGCAAATCATCTCCTCGACGCTGCTGAAATCAAGGTTGGCACCGCAATCCGTGAACTCGCCCAGTACAACACCCTTGCAACGGTTGAAAACCCCATTGAGAGCCAAGGTGTTGATGAGTCTGTCAATATGGCTCATGTCCTCCTCGACCTCCTCGATGAAAAGGATGATGTCCTTGCCGCGGGTAGCGTCCGCCTCCGTGCCCAGAATCGGTGAGAAGGTACACAGGTTGCCGCCGACGAGCACCCCGGTAGCCTTGCCGGGAATATCCGAAGGATGGGCGGGGATCTCATAATGCGGTATGGTTCCGGAAAGGATATCCTTAACCAGGAGACTCGACCGGTCAGTGCCTCCGGTCTTCGCCAGGAAGGAGCCCATAGTGCCGTGGACACTCATCACCCCGGCCATAGTCTCCATCTCATGGAGAGTCGTGATGTCGCTGAACCCGACCAGCCATTTGGGATAGCGCCGCAATTCATCCAGATTGAGCCTGTCAACGAAACGGATGGTCCCATAGCCTCCCCTATTGCAGATAATAGCCTTTATTTCAGGATCATGCAGAGCCCAGAGGATGTCTGACTCACGCTCCTCGGGAGTCCCGGCATATTTGCCGAGATATTCCTTCCCGACATTCGGTCCGATGACCGGCTCATATCCCCAGGAGCGGATGACCGCCGCAGCGCTATCCACCTTTGATTCAGGAAGATAATATGACGGGGAAAGCAAAGCTACTTTATCTCCCGGCGACAAGAAAGACGGAGCGGTACAGTACAGGTCAACAGATGAATACTTAACCTGATCCTTGGAACATGACGCCGCAAGAAGGATAACCGCGGCCAGCACGGAAGAATACCTGACTAATCTTCTCATATACATCAATAATTATCTTTGGGGCTCATTCCCATCGCTACCTCTAGCTTTCCTCCGGAGACGACCTTGTCGAAAGGAATGAACGGCGAGTGAAGTTCCTGTCCATTAAGGGCATAGCTTTGGGCATATTTATTAATTCCGGAATTGTCACTGGTCACGATCGTGAATGTTCCTCCGGGGTAATAATTCTTGTCAAGAGTGATAGTCACCTCGTCGAACTTGGGGCTTCCCAAGGCGAAGGCGGCGTCCTTGTCGCACAGGCCGGCGACATCGAAAAGCCCCAGGGATGAGATCACGTACCAGGCGCCGAGCTGCCCCTGATCCTCATCCTGACCATAGCCGTAGCCATGGATGCCGTCAGTGCCGTAGAAGTCGTCGAGGATGGCCCTGACCCATTTCTGGGTAAGGGAGGGGCGGCCAGCCTGGTTGAAAAGCCACGGGATGTGGAGGCAGGGCTGGTTCCCCTGGTTGTAGTAAGTCTGGAGCCCAGCGAAAGCATCGATGGTCTTTCCTCCACTGAATATGTTGGCCTCAGAGCGGGTGAAGATGCTGTCGAGACGGGCGGAGAACTCCTCGGCTCCCATCTTAGCTATCAAGCCCTTGGGATCGTGAGGCACATAGAAGGTGTACTGGTAGGCGTTGCCTTCCTGGAATCCCCTCCAGACCTGCATGGGGTTGAAGTCGCCGATGAACTCGCCGTTCTCCCACTTGGGGTGGATTAGGTTCTCCTTATCATCATAGATATTCTCCCATCCCTTTGAGAGTTCCATGAGGCGGTCATAGTCCTCAGTCTTACCGAGTTCCCTGGCCATCTGGGCGACAGCGTAGGCCCCGAAACAATATTCCAGAGTGTGGGAGGCGGAGAACATCCACGCCTCGTCCGGCCAAGGCCCCGAGTCCTTGTGTGGGACAAATCCCAGCTTGACAAACTGGTCCGTGTCCATCTTCCCGGCGCCCATCGGACGGTTCTCTCCGTCGAGCTCGTTCTTACGGGCCGCAGCGTATCCGGCCTCCACGTCGAAAGTCCTGATCCCCCTCATGTAGGCCGCGGCGATGGTGTTTCCAAGCTGGTTGGTGCCGACTCCGGAGACATATCGCCCGCAGGCGATCCCGTCGCCGAGCCAACCGGAGTCCTTGTACACCTGGATATGGGTATTGACAAAGTCGGACAGATATTCCGGATAAGCCAGCGCCCAGACCTGCGTCAAGTTCCACTGGCCTCCCCATATCCCGTCTGTGTTGACATAGGAGAAAGCCGGATTGCCGTTCTCGCCTTTCGGCAGATGTCCGATCCCGCCGTCATGAGTCGGGTAATCCCCGTTCACGTCGCTGGCCAGTCCCCTGCCGAGGACAGCGTGATAGAGCCCCGTGTAGAACTTGACCTTATCTTCGATCGAGGCGGTCTTCACACGTATTCTCCCAAGATAAGACTCCCATGTCCGGGCGGACCTGGACCGGGCCTCTTCGAAATCCAGATTGCCTCCCTCCGTCTCGGTCTCGCGGTTCAGGCGGGCATTCTCTATTGAGGTGTATGAAAGGCCGACCCTGGCAGTTACCGTCCTTGTCCCTTCCGGGAAGGTAAGATAAGCTCCTGCTCCTACACCCTTGACCGATTTCGCGCCTGCGAAAACCTTCTTGCCCAGGAAGGTACCTGACACGGACGGCTTATTGTCGAGGTCTGCCGAGAAGTACATTGTCACGGTCGCGCCATCCTGGTATTTCGCACTGTAGACGGGCAGGGTACGCACCCAGCCCTCGATTGTACCGTCCTCACGGATAAGAACTTCCGAGTCCTGCGCCGGGCCGCTCTCGCCCTGACGGTTGCCGATGTCGAAAAGCAGATTGGCTGTCTTCCCGCCGGGGAAAGTGAAACGCTGGTAAGCCACCCTCTTGGTAGCGGTCACCTCAGCCTTGATCCCGTAATCGTCCAGCCAAACGGAATAGTAGCCGGGAGCGGCGGTCTCATTGTCGTGACTGAACGCCGAGCGGTAGCCATCCAAGGAGCCATCCAAGGTACCCGGGACAGTTTTCAGGGCACCTGTCGTCGGCATCAGGACTATTCCACCGACCTGGAACTCGTGGAGGCAAGGGAAGCCTTCAATCGAAGTGTGGCGGTAGTCGTAACCTGTGGCTTCCCATCCGGATTTGTTGCCGTAGCTGCCGTTAGTCGAGGGACCGGGTTTCGCGAGGCCGAAAGGAAGGGCTCCCGGAGCCACATGGAACCAGCGGCAATGGGCGCTGCCTATCAAGGGGTTAACATATTGCGAGAGATTCTCTTCCCCGCTTCCGACATGCTCCACCGCCCATGCCCTCAAAAGCCTGATGGCTTTGCAGAGCACCCCGGCCGAGCCCTTGAAAGCGGCTGACCCGCTGGGCACATTGCCCTGGGCATACCACTCATAAAAGTCACCATTGACTATAACCCTGTCGATCATAGGGCGGATTTCCTGATACGCCTCCGCGACAAATCCGTTCCTGACAAGCTGCTGGATCATCCTGCCGCCGAACCAGGTCCAGTCGCCCCCGTTCTGATAGTTGAAAGGGTCCTTCATGCCCATGGGAAAGAAACCGGCAGGATAGGTAGGATAAAGCGTCAGGCCAACAGAGGGCATCCCAGACGCCTTGACGTTGGCGAGCATATCGGAATTGACCTTGGCTATCTCTTCTTTGGAGAGCAGATCGGCCTCGATAGCGACGGCGGTGCCCCCATGATAGTAAATCTGAGTCTCGTCAAAGTCGACATCATCCGGCTTCCCATCGGGGTAAAGATGCGTGATGAAACGCTGGTTCTTCTTGTCCCAGAGGTATTTCCGGGTATTCCTGGAGAATCTGTCCTGAAGATCTTTCCAATAGGCTTTCTCCTCCGGATCGGACGTGAGAGCCTGAAGGTCCCGAAGCGCGATGATCATCATGGCGTTGTCATAGATGTCGATCGTCACCGTGGATTCTGGCCCGATGTCAACGCAGTTCTCGGGATCGTTCTCCACATCACCCCAGTCCGCTGTCAGCGCGCCTGTCAAGAGACCGTATTTACTGTCGTATTTCTCCCTCAGGAGGTACTCCATCGCAGCCTTAAGTCTCTGGTAGACAGTCTTCCCGCCCATATCCTCAGAGAGGAAACCGGTGTCGCCTGTCATCTCGACGTATTTCCGGACCGCCTGGACCAAGGATGTCTCCTGGTCAGTCTCAACCGTATTTTTGAACCCGACATGGTCAGGAGCGTTGTCAGAATGATACGTTACCGGATCGTACCAAGTATAGTCAGTATTAAGCAAATAGCCGTCAATTATCTCATCGTTAGGCTGCTGCAACAATAAGAAATAGCTGAGGGCGTTCTTGACATCGGATGGTTCAACCGCCTCGAGGGATGTCTCGATGAAGGTGTTCATGTCCCTGATCCAAACCTCGGAATAACCGCTGCCGGCATTGTAGCCTTTCGACAACAACTCTTTTCCCATCGCTTCGACTTTGTCAAGTGTCTTGTCGGCAAGGATAGCCTGGGCCAACTCGACGTTACTGTCGTTCCAGGAAGAGCCTTTTTGAGGAGAGCAGGAAACCAACGCCAGAATGATGGTCGCGCTCGCAGTCAACAGGTTGAATTTCATCATATTATTTTTATTTTAATATTCATTCACTTAATTGCCTGCCTCGGCTGACGCTCGGGCCCGGCAGACGTCACACGTGCCGCAATCACATGTGTCGGTCTGCCCGAAGTAGCGCAGAAGGTAGCGTGAGCGGCACTCATCCGTCTCGGAAGCATAACCGGTCATAGCCTCCGAGCGCTGGACATAATTCTCATGCAGCATGGCGAACCTGTCCGGCATCAGGTTGATATTTCCCGGCCTCAAACGGTCGTGATGCAGGAATACGACATCCGAATGGGCCGTAGGCACATAATTGATCACATGCTCGAGGGACAATGAATACAAGATCTGGCGAAGCTGCGGGACGGTCGTCCCGAGACGCCCGGCCACATATTCCTCGTCTATCGTCTGCGGGAACGAGAATATTCCCGTGTAAGTCCTCATCAGGATATCCAGCAAAGAGACCATGTCCTCGCTGGGCAAGTCGATGTCGTAGAGCGCCTTGCGGTCAACCGAGATACGGACTCTGGTGGCAATGTCCACCTCCTCGGAATAAGTCAGGTGACCGGTCCTCTCAAGATACTTCAGGGAATGGAACACCGGAGCTCTCTGCAGCCCGAAAGCCTTGCAGAAGTCCTCGATCGGGAATATCAGCTGTCTTCCCATCCCTGTGTCGTAAGGGATCTCAAAGAAAGCGTGGAGTTTCTGGTACACATCCCCTATATAATCAAGCGGGGGGAAGGTGACTCTCTCGACCTGGGAGAGGCGCCGAAGGTCAGTCCCGTTCCAAAGGAGCAAAGCGAATGAGCGCTTGCCGTCCCTGCCGGCCCTTCCGGCTTCCTGGAAATATGCCTCCGGACTGTCCGGGAGGTCGAAATGGGCGACGAAACGCACGTCGGGCTTGTCTATTCCCATCCCGAAAGCGTTGGTGCAGACCATGACCTGGATCTTCCCTTCCTTCCACGCCTCTTGCCTGGAGGAACGAGTCGCCGTGCCGAGCCCGGCATGGTAATACTCGGCGCTGATCCCTGAAGCCTTCAGCAGAGAAGCGAGTTCCTCGCATTTCCGCCGGCCCCTGGCGTAAACTATCCCGCTTCCGGGGACGCCCCGGCATATTCCGAGAATCTGGGAGTTTTTGTCCTCGACATGACGTACGATATAGCTTAGATTTGGCCTCTCGAACCCTGCCTTCAAGACGAGTTTCTCCCTGAAAGCTAGCTTGTCCATGATGTCGTCAGCGACCTTCGGGGTCGCCGTCGCTGTCAGGGCGATGACGGGGGCGCCGACTCTCTCCCGAAGTTCCCCGATCTTAAGGTAGTCGGGCCGGAAGTCATATCCCCATTGGGAAATGCAGTGAGCCTCATCCACGACTATGTAGCTGATATTCAAGACATCCAGATAAGACTGAAACAGACGTGTGCCAAGACGCTCCGGAGAGAGATAGAGGAATTTGTAGTCGCCGTAGGCGGTGTTGTTCAAAGCCAGGTCCACCTCATGGCGGGACATTCCGGCATGGATGGCCAGAGCCCTCACTCCCCTGTCGGAGAGGTTCTTGACCTGGTCCTTCATGAGGGCAATCAGCGGCGTCACCACCAGTGTCACCCCATCGGCCATCAAACCTGGCACCTGGAAGCAAACGGACTTGCCTCCTCCGGTGGGCATGATCGCCAACACATCTTTTCCCTCAATGGCGGCACGGATGATCTCCTCCTGCATAGGCCGGAAATTATCGTACCCCCAGTATTCCCTCAACACATCCGCCGGATTCATTTTATAAAAATTTTAAATCGTTTTATCACAATTATTTGCGAGCATCCTTGGCAAATAATTTGCAGGGAAAAAACTTGCTTTTACAAATGTACGAAAATAATCGCCAACAGGTTTGAGTAATGCGCGTTTTTTACTTAAATTCGCGTCACATTTAAAACAGATTAATGTTTAACTCAATAATATTTTAAATTTTTTAATTATGTCAAAAATGGAACTACGCAAGTACGGTATCAAGAGAGTGAAGGAAGTCCTTTACAATCCTACCTACGAGGTTCTCTACAACGAGGAGACCAAGCCCGGGCTGACCGGCTATGAGAAAGGACAGGTTACCGAACTTGGCGCCATCAACGTCATGACAGGTGTCTTCACCGGCCGTTCCCCTAAGGACAAGTACATTGTCATGGACAAGAACTCAAAGGACACCGTCTGGTGGAACACTCCTGAATATCCCAACGACAACCACGAGATGTCCGAGAGCGTCTGGAAAGAGGTCAAGAAACTCGCCCAGGAGCAGCTTTCCGGCAAGAGGCTCTTCGTTGTCGACGGTTTCTGCGGCACCCATAAGGACACCAGGATGAAGGTCCGCTTCATCATGGAGGTCGCATGGCAGGCCCACTTCGTGACCAACATGTTCATCCGCCCGAAGAACCAGGCCGAGTTCGACCAGGCTCCTGATTTCGTGGTCTACTGCGCCTCCAAGGCCAAGGTTGAGAACTACAAGGAGCTCGGTCTTCGCAGCGACACCTGCGTGGCTTTCAACGTGACTTCCCGCGAGCAGGTCATCCTCAACACCTGGTACGGTGGTGAGATGAAGAATGGTATGTTCTCCATGATGAACTACTACCTTCCTCTGAAGGGCATC
>JAEEGL011774613.1_pt1 | contig 80587 bp, 81 predicted proteins | sample 9134231 | NCBI WGS metagenome assembly JAEEGL01 (sample SAMN16246548, study PRJNA631951) | gut metagenome | biome: gut microbiome; feature: rumen; material: fiber-attached | host: Bos | place: Iran: Karaj | collected 2018-10 | reverse complement strand
TATCGTTCAACTTCCACACTCCCTTCCCCGGCACCGAGAGCCTGACCCTGCCGCAGGACAAGCGCGAAGAGGTCATCGACACCATTATCCGCTACCAGAAGAAGGGCTACCCGGTGATGCACACCAAGGCGGGCCTGACCCGTATGAAGCGGCTCAACTTCAAAAAACGCTGCTGGATAACCAACTATATACTCCCCGACGGCTCGAAGCACCCGATACCGGTATGCGGCGAGGCGGGCGGCTGCGAGCAATGCGGATTCTCGATGGCGGGCGAGATGGACGCCGTGTTCCATTTCTGCCCCGAGACCATCCTCGCCGGCCTCGACCTGAGGGTCGACAAGTGATAAACAATAGTTATCGTTATAGTTATCGTTAAGGTTTGAATGAAAAAGATAACGAGCGTCCGCAAGCAATAACATTCGTGTAATCTGTGTTCAATTTATCGGTTTTCGTTTTCGTTAGCGTTGCCATAGGCTCGTCAGTGTTGAAAAAAATCAGTCTTTTTTCATAAGCTTGAATATATGTTTCTCGCCGTCGGCGTCCGTCAATGTCAAAAAGTAAGGTCCTTGAACTCGCATGCTCATGTCCAAAGTGTAATGTCCTCCTCCCACATGCACAAGGCTCACCGCCTCGCCGCGGCCACTCAAGTCACTAACCATTGCACTCTCTATGGTGTATGGTGACTTTATGTGTACCGTTCCATTCGTGGGATTCGGATATATCCTTATAGCCATCATGTTATCCACCTCACCTATACCGGCACGAGAGTCCACAGCGATAATGTCGCTCCACGAACTATACGTCACCCCGTCTCCATCACAGAGCGCTCTGACGCGAAATAGATATCGCTGTGCGTCGGGCATCACTACCGTGGCCATCGTGTCAGCGACCTCGACAACCGTGGCCTCATCCCAGCTGCCTGTCTCAGCCACGTAGGCTACCTCGTAGCCCGGATGATAGTAGTGACTGCTCCAAGCAAGAGTCACCGTCCGTTCCTCACACTCCTCAACTCTCAGCTGACTCACCCCCTGGCAGTATTGCAGCCGACGCATGTCCAACAATGAGTCGTATAACAATGTCATCACCGACACTCTCTGGTTGTTTCCACCCATGTCGACACCATCTACAATCGGATTGTTCCCAGTCTCGCCCCTCAGCACCCAGCCACTCGAGCTCAACGCCATATCCATACATAATGCTGTACTGTTGTATCTTATTGGCATCGACTTATCTACCGCCTTGCTCCACTTGTTTATCTTGCACATTTCGGTCTTCCACAGCCTAGGGTAACTCAACACCATCACTATTTCGTCGCCAACTATAGCCATCGAGTTCGTCGAAAAGTTCAACTCCACCGTATCCGCCACGTAATAATCCTCCGCCTCCCCAGTCTCACTATCATACACCACCACCGCGCACGTCGAGCTTTCTCCCGTCACTATCCTTCTCTCCAGTCCACCGTCAATATAGTATCTCATACCCTCATTCACTGCTATGTTATAGCAGGCGTATACCTTTCCCTCATCCAAAGCCAATCCTCCAGCATCCATCGTATTGAACGTCCCGTTCTTCTCCGTATACAACTGTTGCATCCACTCTATATCGCCGTCCATCCCAATTTTCATCACAAAAGGAGTGTTATTAATGTCGTATGTGTTGTCTATTCTCACATAGTGTGCCGTGTCAAAAAAGACCTTCACATCCATCGAGTCTGGCTCAAGGTCAAACATTTCCATTGAAAATAATCCATTGACATATATATACTCCCCATCCAATGTCGCATCTCTTATCTCTACATTCGCCATTCTTCCCTCTGTCATTGTCCATCCCGCCACACTGTCTATCAAAAATCTTGCTTCACTCAGCCTCCATTCTCTGTCCATCCTATAGTACATCGTGCTGCTATATTGCACTCCGTCTTGGGTCTCAATATCTATATAATACCTCTCGTTTGTGTCGCCGTCCACAGTAACATATGCTCTGTGCAACGTGTCGTCTCCCCAAAACGACCCACAGGCAAATATGTGTACTCCCCCTTCTTTGTCTATCACAAAACAGCTCCTGCTCGACCCACAAATATCCAAACTGCTGGGCCTCAGATAATCATACAACGGCGAATTATACGCCATCAGCTGCATATCATGACGCTCCACCATATTCCCAGCCATGTCGAAAGTCACAAAATATGTGTGTCTGTCAAACATACGGTTATGGTCGCTGGGCTCGTAAAGCATAGTGTCAAAAAAATACATCCAGTTCCACAATTCTCCTCCTATCGTGCACCCGAAGGCTATCGTTATCCTGTCCTCTCTCACCACCATGTTGTTCCAAGGCAGACAATGCGAATTGGTGCTGCCGCATCGCGCCGACTTGCACCACAGGACATTCCCCGCGCTGTCTATCTTCGCCAAAAACACACCCGTACTCGTCTCCACTCTATAACCATCTGCCGTATCCATCGGACATATATAATCTCCATTCTCTCCCAATCGCGCCATCATACCCATCTGCCCGTATACATAGCTGTTCCCTTCCTCGTCTACATACGTGTCCATTATTCTGTCAACATCCGCGTTCGACCCCCAGTTTTTCATACTCAGCGTCCACTTGCCCCATCTGTAGGCCGTCTCCTGACCATAGGAACCAATAGCACATAGTGCCATTATTACCAATGTAAAAAAATGTTTTTTCATATTTTCCTGGTTTTTATGATTAATTGATTAGTAACAATTCTAGAGGAAAAAATCAATGCCTGTGAAGCCATACAATAAACCACATCAGCCATCAACCACTACTCTCCCTCTAGTGTATCTCCGATTCCTTAAAAGTCGACACAAAACGGTTAAAAAATCTTAAAACAAATTAATCTCAAACCATTCAAATATGAAAATCATCCTATTAAGTCCAATCCAATTCCTCAGAATTTATATCCATACCCCACAGTCACCCAACCTGTCACGCCCCTCTCGCAACTGTACGATTTCAACTTCGTGCCCTCCGCGTTGGCGTCTACAACATAATCTTTGTTGTAGTCGACCATCAAGGCAACATCAAGGGTACTTTTTTTCCCAAGCCTGTATTCCACACCCATCGTTCCCCTCAAGCGATTGACATAGACTTTGTCGAAACCATCAAGAAACCATCCTGCCTCGCCCTCTGTGCTATAGTCGTCTGTGAGGTAGCTCGAGCCGTTGTAGTAGGCGCTGATGGTGGGAGCATTGAGTGTGTTGCGCAACTCAACGCTGGCATAGGGTTCCAAGCGCTGCAACCCCTTGTATTGCAACTTGAGGCGACTCTTCAACGTCATATCGGTACGTGGATTTTGATATTCATTCATATCACCACAGCGATAGGTGGTCTGGAAGCGCTCCCGAAGCGAAAGACGCCAGTTTCCCCAACGCAGTCCCCCTGTGATATCAAGCATCATACGGTGTCGACTACTTTTGAAGGCTCCATCCGACGAACTGTATGGGTTTATCATAGCGTAGCCTACCCCAAGTTTAAGATTGTCGTTAACCTTATAAGTCAGTCCCAACGTGGTGTGGAAACGATCGAAAGCACGGAAGTTGTTGTCAAGCCTAACCTCCTCTTCGAGAGAGAGATGCAGACCTCGAGTCAGTTTTTTGTCGAGAGAAAAAGAGAAACGGCCTCCAATTTCTGTGTCAAGAGCCACATCGCTCTGAGCCTCAGCGCAAAACATTAACAACAAATATAACGTTAACGTTAACCCTAACGCTAACTGGCCTGACGGCATGTGGCTTACGGGAACCCTTACTATTAATGCTAATGTTATTTTTTTCATTTTTTTTGATAATTGTTATAGAAAAGAATAAAGGGTGTCACCATAACGTTAACGTTAACCTTAACGCTAACTGGCCTGACGGCATGTGGCTTACGGGAACCCTTACTATTAATGCTAACTTCAACCTTAACCTTAACGTTAACCTTAACTTCAACGTTAACGTTAACCTTAACGCTAACTGGCCTGACGGCATGTGGCTGATGGTGTGGGACTATGAGGGCAAGGAGCTGGAGTACAGTTAAAAGATCTTTTTAGTATCAGTCATTAAGCAACGGTTAATAAGCACTGACACAGCTCGTCGTGCTTTCCTCTAGTTGGAGTTAACGACAGCGTTAAGGCTGAAAACTAGTGCCAACCGCCGCCGCCACCGCCGCTCGTGTAGCTGGTCAGGGAGACATCGGTACCGCCGCTGACAGTGGGACCCACAAGCAGCATCCCCTCAAAATATGAGCTTCCTTCGCTTGCTGTTACGCCGCTCTTCAGCGTCGGCTGAACACGCCCTGAAACCACCAGTTTGGTGCCTCCCGACGAGGGCGTTTTAAAGGCATAGACATTGTCACCTACCGTGATCGAGTACCAAGCATTTTTTACCCACGACGTAGCTTGATAGCAAGCCTGCGTAAGTTGCGCGCCGTTTTCCAAACTGCCAAGGGCTATGAGTGTGCCTCCCTGTACATAGAGTTTGTACCCCCCTTCGGTATTGGCGTCGACGGCCATCTCGGCCCCCGAGGCTCCTATGGCATATACCAATCCGCCTTTGATGTAGCAGTCGCCGTTGGCGTCGATGCCGTCGTTGGAAGTGGCATGAGCGCATATATAGCCATCGTTGATGGTCATTGTGCTGGCGCTATTAATAGCGTCGTCGGCACCAGAATAGGCGTAGATGTGACCACCATTTATCGTTAGCTCACCCTTCGACTCTATAGCCTCGTGCTTACTACATTTCACAACAACACTGCAGCCACTGTTGAAGGTGATGTCGCCGTCAAATTTGATACCCTTGGCTCCAACGCTGTTGTCGCTACCTTGACCACCGCCAGGCCATCCTCCGCCGCCGGGCCATCCTCCGCCGCCTCCCGTTGTGCTCCCAAAATTGTTGCCCGTAACGTTGATGTTCACGACGCCACCATTGAATTCGGCGGTGCCGTCACCACTAAGTCCTTTGGCTCCTGTGCCACTACAGGTTATCGTCAACGTACCATCGCTAATAACGAAACTGTCTTTTCCCTTTATTCCCGCCACCTTGGTGGTGTCGCCATCGCTGACGAAAGTGCTCGCTGTCGAGTTTATGGTTATCGTGCCACCTGTTATGCTGACATAGTCGTCACTGACAATGCCGCTTTTGCCTTTGGCGGTTACGGTCAGACTTCCACTTCCACTAATGATTATCTGTCCTTCACTGAAGAGGGCTGCTTTCTCATCCTCTGTGCTGGGAGTGTCGCTATAACTCGTGCCGTCGGCAAGGGCATTGCTACCGTTTAGCACCAAGTAGACAGCCTTACCCTTAGCTGGGGTTTCGGGCGCACCCTGCACATTGATGGCGGCGCCATTGGGATTGGTGATACTCACCCCGTTGAGTTCTACAACCTGCTTCTTGACACTATATATCTTCAAATAACCATTCTCGGTGGCGCCCGTCAGCAGATAAGTAATAGCCACACTGTCGTTGTTGACAATAGTCACACCGTTGCCATCGATGGAGACCGACTGTCTTGACGATGCACCTGTAACCGTTGCGTTGCCGCTGGTGGAGAATACAACACTGATGGTGTCTGTTGTGACTATCGTCGTCGGCTCTCTGCCAGGCTCGTCAGTGATGATAATGTTGTCTTTGGCACAGCCAACAAAAACAGCAGACAATACTCCTATAACGAAAAGAATCTGTTTCATAAAACATTTATCTCTTTTTAAATTTGGTAATCATATCGATATCATTGGGTTCAGGGTCGTCGGGAATATAAGTCACCTTAAGAAAAGCAGTATCTTTTAGGAAGTCGATGCTTCCCACCTGCACCTTAACAATGTCGAGTCCCGTCCTGGCTTTTAGGTCGGCAATCAACTCCTCACGTCGGTCGGCATGAATAAGCTCTATTTTTTCGTAGTTGATGATTTTCTGACCCTTACGGTTGAACATCCCCACGGCCTCAAGTACGGCGATGATGAGAATAAATAGCACATTGACCGCAATAAACGACACATAACTTGTAGCCATACATGAGCCATTGATGATACTTATGGCTATGAGCACAAAGAGGTATGTCATCTCGCGTATGGGCAGCTGTTCGGTGCGGTAGCGTATCATGCTGAATATGCCAAATAATCCCAGCACTATGCCCACTTCCATCTTCATGGTCTGCAGCTGATTGAGAATAAAGAATATGGCTGTGGAAAAGAGTAGATAGGTGAAATAATAGTCTCGCCGACGACTTTTGCGATAGTAGAAAAAATGGGTTATTATCCAGCACACCATCAGGTTGATACCGAATAAAATTAGCATTTTCCATAAGCCTGGACCATCAAAGAGTGGCAGTCCCAGAAAGTCTATACTCTGTTCCTCGGCACTACCAAATTGCCCGGCTATCTCGGGGTCGAAATCTAATTGTAGGAGTTTCATGGTATCTATTATATGGTTTAATAATAAATGTTTAAAGTGTATTATTTTTTGTGATTTTATTTATATACAACAATTTGGACTTAAATCGATTGGTTTTCGCCGATGGGTCGGTAAGGGCTGTGCCTATACAGTATTTGCTCATTCTACGTGGCAGCACATGAAGGTCGTGCATGGCCCGCTCAATATCGCTCAATGGTGCGCCGACTTCGTGCTTCACCTCGATGACCAGCAAACGTGATATGCCTGTACCTTGTTCGCCTTCTCCCCTATTCCATCCTTCTCCTATGCCTGTGGCGCGATTGTAAAACGATATGCCTCGGTCTATGGTTATACGCTCCCGCATACCTTTGTCCACCAATGTTATACGCTCAAAACGATTCTCCAGGCATGGGTGTAGCGACGTCACCGGGAAGGGGGTGTTTTCGTTGACAAATCGTTCCACTTCTCGCACTTCTAAACAATGGTCAAACATTGACACATCGATAGGTATCCTTACCTTGCGGGTCTTTTTCTTGTTGTCTTTGTTCTTGATCTCGAAAAAAGTGGTGTCGGTCGAACGGTATGTGCGCACTCGCAGCTTCTGACGGTTAAGCTTTTGGTTGTGGTGCATGGTGTACATCCGCAGGTCGTCGGTATCATAATAGAGCGTACGATATGGAGCCAGTACATTGCCCTGTATTTGCTGCACATAGTAGCCTTCGGCTATGCGCGTCAACAGCTCCTCCAAGAGGTCTGCCGATGCCATATACTTCTGGTCGACTCGATTCATGAGCCTCACGGCTTTCATGTCGTCCAGTCCTATCGGCTGCATCTGGTTCAATACGCTCATCATCAGTGTTGGCCTCTATTTATATGAATATTCATATGTCTTGCTGCTCTCCAGCTTGCCATTGGGCTTGTAGTTATACTGTGCCTTGCGGGTACCATCGTCGTTGTAGGTATACTTTTTTATCCGCGCCACATGGTTCTTGTCGTCATATTCTATTTGGCGGCTGCACTTGGTCGAATTGCCCTCATACTCATATACCGTACGTCTTTTCTGCCCGTATGAGGCATATTCTATCTCCTCGATTTTTCGACCCAACTCATCGTATGTGACAATATTGTCAAGATAAGGTGTCTTCGTGCCCGCCTTTGTGTTCCACTCCTTGACAACAAGGTTCTTCTTGCGCTCTCGCTTGCCACTCTTGTCTTGAGCCCATAAACAGCCCGACAAGATAAACAAAGCTATGACAAAAACGACAATCTTCTTCATATAAATCTATTTTTTAGTTTGTTACATTATTACATTAACTCAAATCATATTTTGCAAAAATACAATATTTTGCATTTCATTATGATAACATATCGGCGGTATTGTTTGGCAAAAAGACTGAAAATAACGTTAACCTTAACGATAACCATAACCGAATTCTACGATAACTATTAAACGACAACATTTTTCATCATTTTTCCCCTTCGGTCTAGATTTTATTTATTATTTTTGCACCATGAAAAGCGATAAGCCATACACGCATCCTATCAACCTTTACGCTCAGAAAATCAGAGAGGAAGGTATCGTTGTTTTCGATAATGTGAGAGGATTGCCAACAGGTGACAAACCTTTTGTATCACCCGATTATGTCATTTGCATCGGTCACCAAGGGCGTATTGACCTCATGTATGACGACATCGCCGACATTTCCGAAAAATATTCTGTAGGAGTGATTTTTCCTAACCATAGACTCCGCAAAGTAAGTGTAACCGACGACTACAAGGCAACCTTAATCGTAGTTGAGGCAGCAGCCCTCAACGACCCCATGCTCCAAATCATCAACCAAATGCGTTACCGTTACGAACCTCACCCCAACGTAAGACTCGACAAACGGGAATACAAGATGATAATGAATGTTGTTGAAGGAATGCGTGAAATCACCCGTCTCAACCTCCCCGACAAAAGGATGCTGAAGACTCGTGTGCTCGAGTTCCTGCTACGACTGCTAAGTCATTACCGAATAACTAAACTTAACGAGCCAAGAACCGACAATCCCATCAGCGCCCGTTTCCACAGCGACCTAGCACAACATTTCCGCGAACATCGCGAGGTCTCTTTCTATGCCGCCAACGCCTGCCTGTCCTCCAAACACTTCAGCTCTGTCATCAAAAAAGAAACAGGTCATACCGCCGCCCATTGGATTCGTCACCATGTTATTACTGAGGCAAAAATGCTGCTCCACATGCGTGGCGACCTCTCCATTCAAGCCATCGCCGATATGTTGGGCTTCGACGAACAGGCCTCTTTCAGCCGCTTTTTCCGTCGCGAAACGGGATTGTCCCCCTCTCTTTTTCGTGAAAAACAATAAGTATACTTTTATACTATAGTTCTGTTTGTCAGTATTCGGTGTGGTGGTTTGGTTGTGGACTTGGCAGGCTGCGCTTGTCTGGCTCCTTTTCCTCGCAATCATGTTGGTGCAGATTGTTAGCGAGAAACGTCGTCTGCTACGCGACTTCGGAGATGAATACAAGGCTTATTGCCGCTCCACTCGCAGGTTTTGACTTCTTTCAATTGTTATCGGGTCTGCATCGCTCAACGCTTCTTTGCGCGCTCTTCTGTAACACCTCCTCAATTCATCAAAAATCTATCGTATAGCTTATATAGGGTATCGAATAACACGAGTATATGGGCTCTACATAGTGTTTGTTGAAGTTGTAAAAGTCGTATACGGCATCTTTGGTATTTAAGATGTTTAAATACTCTAATTCAAATATATGACTGCAGCTTCGCCCGTCAATACGGTATCCTACACTGGCATTTAAATCCAACTGCGGCTTCCGGCGACCACTCATGGCTTCCTCTTCCTTGTACACACAGTATGGCGATCCGGCTGCGTAACTGGCCGCCGACGCAGCTTCGTCTACGGGCGTGTACCTCAACGACCCCATATACGCCGCCGACATACCTACACTTAACAAATGGCCGTTGCTCAACTTCCACTCTTTGCCCACAACCACGTTGAATACCCACCTGCGATCAAACAATGTCGGCCGCCAAATATAGTCTACTCCCTGATACTCGGCCCTGTAGATAGAGCCATTCAGGAGATAGTAGAATCCGTTCGACATAAACTGCTCTACCCCTACCGCTATTCCGTAGTTGTTGGCATGCCCCTTGCTCACTAAAGTGTCTAGCGTGTAAAACAACCGCCTGTTGTATATGCAGTATGTTCCCGTGGGACTCACCGGTACATTCGATTGATACTCAAACCATGCTTCGGCTAGCAAATGTATGTTGTCGCGTATGTTCCATCCGTAGTTTATCACCGACTGGAAGCTGCGTATCATCTTCAAATCTATGTTCTGTGGTGCGGCAAGCAGAGTGCCCCAGTCAACAATCCGCGACACTCGCCCTATCCCGAACGAGAACGTCTGCCGCGACGCTATTCGCCACTCAAACGACAACCGAGGTTGCACATCCCAGTCTCTCGACAAACTCCACCCTTGCACATGCACACCGGGACTTATAGCAAAGTGGTCGTTATGGTAGTTGCACAATGCGTAGAGGTCTATCTGCTCTGAATTGGCTTCTCCTACGGCCATAGGCAACGGGTCGCCTGTGTATATGGTGGCCGACCGCTTCAACGTCTGGTCATATTCGTGGTGGCGCAACGACACCCCAAACTTCACCAGCGTCTGTGGCGTAAACTGTTTCTGTATGTCTGTCTTGGCCGTCAGCCATGTAGTGTTGTTGTCAAAAAGCACATACGGCACTACGGGACCCCAAGTCACGCTCTGGCTGTTATCCATCGTTATTCGTGTAACGCCGTCGTCGGCAAACAGGTAATACCCGTCGTCGGCCTGCCCTCCTCTGTGCACAGCGGCTATGGCGGCGCTGAGCTTCCAGTAGTTCTTTAGCGAGGTGTATAGGTTTATTCCGCCCATCACGGTGTTGGTCCTCTCTACCCAGTCTTCATGGTCATACAGCGTCCCTGTCCAATCGCCTGTGTTTATCGCGTCGGTGACGACATATCCGTGATCCCACAAACCTAATCCCCACATGCTCAGCGTCACCTGCTTGGAAAGCGGAAAATTCAACTTGAATATCATGTCGTGATAGTCGGCTTGGTCGCCCTCTATCAGACCTACACCCAGGTCGTTGATGAGCTTGGTGAGTCCGTAGCGGTAGCTTATCAAGTAACTTGAGCCCGACACAGTGTCGAAGGGTCCCTCGCTGTTCAGGTATACCCCCAGCGGCGATATCTGGAACGAATGCTCATATTTGCTTCTGTTGCCGTATCGCAAGTTGAGGTCCATCAAACCGCCTAATAAATCACCATATTCCGCCGGCGCCGACCCACTGAAATAGTCTCCGTTGTTCAACGTGCTTGTGTGCAGCGCGCTAATGGCACCCGTTCCATACAGACCGGTACCGTCAAAATGGTTGGGAGCAGGTACCTCTACATCTTCTATATGGTAAGTCGTCGCAAAGGCGGGATTGCCATGCGTCGACAGACTTGTGTTGTCCACCGAGCCCACTACTCCTATATAATGCTTCACCACACGCGCTATGTCATCAACAGTACCACTGAATCGCTGCGCCTCGTTGACACTTATCGTTCTCGCTCCCGCCAACGCAGTAACGTTCTGCGGACGCGTCTTGTTCGATGTGGCTACTATCTTTAGAGTGTTCAGCGCCGTATATGCCACTCGCAAATCTATGTCCAGCACAGTCTCGTGGGTTCCTGCTATCTGTACATCTACAATCTGCTTGCTCTCGTATCCTATCAGTCGGCACATTATGTTGTATCTTCCGGCGGGCACATCTCTTATCACATAGTTGCCTTTGCTGTCGGTGTTGGCTCCTAGGTTCGTACCCATTATCATCACCGACGCGCTCTCTATCGGCAAACCCGACACAGCGTCATGCACCGTCCCTCTCAACGTCTGTCCATTCACGGTCATAGTCATTATTACTGCCAACAGCATTATCGCTGCCGCCATTTTCCGCATAGTGTACTCAAGTGTTTTTCTCATTAGTATGGACTTTTTTCACATTTTTATTAGACTCATCGGCTTTTTGCGAGCCAACCATAGCGATAGTACTATTATCACCATTGCCGACATCAGCAATTGCACTATACTCATACTTTCTTCAAAAATAAGATTTATTGGCGCAGCAATGGCATATATTATTATTATCCACTGCGTTAAATATATTCTATTGAGATCCATCGAAGTTCTTCTCACCAGCTCGAACCACCTTTGGCCTCCCTCTCCTGTCGCCGTTATACCAGCAAACCTGCGGCAGATGTAATGACACACTCCAAACACCATCACTATGCCAGGCATCGTTATCAGAAACATATCAACTATGTTCATGTAGTAAAAGCCCTCTTCTATTGTGTATATCTTCATAAATGTGTCACCACTCCACGCAATTATCGATAACGTTATAAACATCAACGCCGAAACAGGTGTCGTCCACGCAAACAAGCGGTCTAGGTCGCCGCACCTTCTTATCAGCTTCCCGCCCCAATAGCCAAAGGCTACAAACACAAACCAGTTCAGCAGCGGGAAACACGAAAATACATACAGCGGGATAATACCGCTCTCACTCCCCACCGCCGGCGTGATGGTTCCTACAAAGAGCGCTATAATTGCGTCTACCGCCACTATTCCTGTGTGCGTCCTCTCTACCAACCATCCCGACCCGTCGGCCACAAGCGATCCCGCCAGCGACATCACCAACGACAAACACAATATCCACCCCATACTCACCTTCATTCGCCGCAACAGGGCCATCAACAGAAACGACAAACCAGCCAACTGCAGTATGTCAACCAATGTCAGCGCGTAGCTGAACAACACTAGCATCCCACGGTCGCCTGTGATCACCCATCCCAACAGCGGCGCAAATCCGCGGACAAGATTCAGTATGTACGACACTATCAGCAGCCGCAATCCACGACGAGCCATCGAGGCTGCATCGCTCCTCCTACTGTAGGCCATCCCTATACCCATGCATGTCATAAATACCGGCGCCCCCAATGGGCCTGCCAGTATGTAATCAAAGGCTCTTATCAACCCCTCGTTCATCTCAGCGCCTCCATACATAAAAGTATGGTCCACAATCATTACAATGATAATGATTGCCTTCGCCAAGTCTAAAAAGGCCTGCCGCTGGGTGTTAACCTCGTCTTTATTAAACAATAAGGATTTTTTCATTAGTGTGATATGTGATAATAACTTTGACGTTAACCTTTACGATAACTTTTTTACATTGCGTAATGAGAGAGGAGATTATAATCTATTATTACCCCCAAGTTGCAACAGCTGAACTAAGCTAATATACCTGTTTTTCCATAGTGAAAACCGCATGTAAGGCTTTGAGCACCGCCCCAAAAACATTTTTTCCGGCAAATAACACACATGAAATCAGCCAAAGCATGCCACCGAAACTAAACTATCAACCCTTATTTACCCCTTTGAACTCGAAACCTGCTTGCTCTACAGCTTTGCGGATGTCGTTTTCACGAACGTTACCCGTCACCACGAGTGTGTTGGCAGCAGGGGTGGCTTCACAAGTTTCCACACCCTTAACCTCCCCTACAGCCCGCTCAACGGCTGCCTTACAATGGTTGCAGTGCATACCTTCTACTACGTATATCACTGTTCCTTCAACAGAATCATGTTTTTTGAATTTGTCTAAAAATTTCATACTCAATGCAGTTATAATGAATATTAATAATAATGCCGAACAGATGGCACGAAACAGCACTCCACCCCCATTTAAAGAAGATGTGGCCTCCGACGAGAAGCAGGCTCCCTTGTTTACGCCACACATTGGATCTATGTCTGCTCCGATACCAATGGCGTTGATGACTAAGCCAAAAATGACGGAAAAGCCCACAATGGTGAGCAGATATATCCACGTAAATCGGTTGCCCATCGACTTCTTCACCACGAGGATAGAAGCGATGTTCACCGCCGGTCCCGCCATAAGCATCACCAGTGCCGCTCCGGGAGTGAGACCTTTCATCATCAGGGCTGCCGCCACAGGTATGCTGCCTGTTGAGCAAATGTACATCGGCACAGCAACTGCCAGTATTACCAGCATCTGCAACAAGGGTTGCTTGCCGAAGGAGAGGAAGAACTCGTCGGGAACAACCACATTGATAAGCGCCGCCACTATCAAACCTATTAATAGTCGCAGCCCGATGTCCTGAATCATGTCGAAGTAGGCATACTTGAACACTCGCCACACTCGGTTGCCACGCTCAACGGCGCAAGTGCAGTCGGTGGATGACTGCGCTGTGGCTCCGCTTGCAAAGCGGTTGACCAGCAGTCCGCCGCATACTCCTGTCACCAAGGCTGCCACAGGACGCACAACGGCAAATCCAAGTCCCATCAGCGAGAAGGTTGCGAGGATGGAGTCTATGCCCGTCTGCGGAGTGGCTATCAGGAACGAGGCGACAGCTCCTTTCGACGCCCCTTCGTTCTTCAGTCCCACGGCGGTGGGAATGACGCCGCACGAGCACAAAGGCAGCGGAACACCAAGCAAGGCCGCCCACAACACCGACATTTTGTTGTTTGGCGAGAGATATTTAGCATAAAATGTTTTCGGCACAAACACATGCAACACCCCAGCGATGAGAAATCCCAGCAGGAGATAAGGACTCATAGCGCCAGTCACCTCAATCAATGCGTGGAGAATATCGTTCATGGTCATGTTTCTCTCTTATTTGCTATGCTAAAAAAACGTTGTAACGATATAATTGTTTTTTTTATTGACTAAAATCAAGAAATAATCTTCAGCCCATCAACCATCGTACATCAACATTCAACCAACCACCTTCAACTAATAGTGCAACAGGCTGTCGGGGTTGATTATGGGAATAGTGATGTCTTTGTATATTGGTTCTGGCTGGTCTATGACTATCTCTTGCTGCCGCTTCTCCATAAACGCCATCAGCTCTTGCTCGGTGATGTCCACAGCCGCCATATTCTTCTTGTTGCAGTAGCGCAGATACTCAGCCTCATAGCAGGCCCATTTCCGCAAATTGTGTATCATCAGCATCTTCTGCCGCATACCCGGGTCACGTGCAATCTTGGCCCACGTTGTACTGCCTTCATATTGGTCGGGATGGGCCGCAATCCTGTTGAAGATATCATCCAACTCTTGCTGGAACCCATTCCACCGTTCCTCACATATTCGTATCAAAGAGAAGCACGAGCCGACCATGTCGATAAACTGAAAGTTGCCCATGTTCTTCCAGGTATCGATGTTGTTGGAGAAGATGTTCTCGGTGGTTTTGTCGTATGTCAGAGACCCTATGCTTTTGGCTTTTGCTATGATTGGCAACAGCTCTTCTTTGTCCATCTCGTCCAATGAGTCCTTGGGGATGTTCAGTAGCCATGCAACAGCGGTGTCGGCTCCTGCCGCCTGAACCCATGCGGTGTCAAGCTCCCGGGCAAAACTCTCTATGTTGCTCATCACCATCAAGGCCGTCAGACGGCGGTCGCTGGCTCGTTGACTTTTTTCTATAATTTGCGCGGTACCGAAAGTGAGCACCAGCGACACTGTGGTACCCAACACCAGCATGCTCAGCTGTTTCCAAAATCCTCCACGCTTACCTTTAATATTTATTTCTGGAGGTGTCAAGATATTCGGATTATCCATTCTATTATCACTTTTTATAAGCTATAATAACGCACTTTGGCGTTATTTATTGTCCTACAGATATCTTCTTTGGGAAATAAAGTCAAAAAAGTTCGGCGACGATCCATCCAACGATTACCTGTAGCATATCAAAAAGAGTAAAAGCAATTCTAAACCTCTTTCGGTGAGATGTTTATAAAAGGAGCTATGTTTATAAAAAAAGGGTTGCATATATGCCAAAAATGTGACTGCAAGCCAACTCGCAGTCACAACTTTAATAATTCAATTTACAATGTATTTACTTTCCGGCAGCGAGGTATTTCTTCAACGCTTTCACATAGTTTCTGAAAGCCTCTGTCCCCGACGGGGTTATCTTGCAAGTGGTACGCGGCATTTTCCCTTTGAAGCCTTTCTCAACGACAATGTACCCTGCTTCGGCCAGTTTGTCAATCTGGACACTCAGGTTACCGGAGGTTGCACCCGTTTGCTCCTTGAGGTAGTTGAAGTCAGCCTCCTCTACTCCGGCAAGGAGCGACACGATGGCCAGTCGCAGTTCCGAGTGCAGTAGTGGATCAAGTTTCGGAAACATAGCCTATTTGTATTGAATTCTGACAATCAAACCCGTGGCTATCAACACAAAGCCAGCAAACATGAAAATGAGCATCTGCTCCCATCCCGAGCCTGATATATAATGGATGGCAAGACCGCCAATACCGGTGACAACACCCGCTGTTTTGATAACCATATTCTTGAGCGCTACACCGGAAATACATTCCGACAATCCGAATAGTAGTACCAATTCGGCTGTCAGACCATTAACCACAGAAATGAGGCGAAAAAGATCTGAGGACACTTGTGTATAAATAAGAGTGAATGCACCTACGGCACAAGCAAAAATGCCAAAGGTGAACCAGATGCCACTGACGATACGGCTTACATCATTGCGCACATGGTCTGTCCCCTCCTTGCTACGCAATAACCTCTCTGAAGGAATACCTATTGCCGGCATTGCGAACCAAAGCCAATTCCAAGCATCTTTGTCAGTGAATTTGCAGAGCATATATATCAATAGCGAAAAAAATGTGAGTAATATGCCCCAAAAGATGAAATACTTCCCGCTTTTGCGGGTAATATCTTTGCGGCTGTTGTTTAAGGTCTCTGTGATGAGCGACAAACTCTCCTGAGCCGTCATCTCTTTGTTTTGTTCATTTGTGTTTTCCATGACTGTTGCATTTTTAATGATTTACCATTTTGTCATTTTTTGTTTTTTTAGTGCACTTTTGTTTTTAAACGACGATGCAAAGATAAACAAGTTTACAATATAAACCAAATTATTTTATAAATAATTTTCCATTAATCTAATATACAATAAGATAAATTTTCACTATGAGTCACTAATAGCACAAAAAACGTCATTTTTTAGTATAAAAATAACGGTTTTTTGATTGTTTTTTCTGCTACAACAAATTGAGAGAACTGTTGTAACAGAAAATCAGATGTATAACCCACATGGGGAGGGTGCGGACACTATAAGGTTTTGTCGGCTGGAATATAGGTTATTTCACAACAAACTTGGCTGTTTCGATCTGTTTATCACACTCTATACGCAATATATAGATGCCTTTGGGCAATTCAACAACGTTGATGCTACCATCGGTGACACCTGTTGCAACCTTCTGTCCCATAGTGTTGTGAATGGTATAATTAACCGACTCGCAAGGAATATTCATAATATGAATGACCTCTGACGCCGGATTGGGATACACTTCCATCGGTTTTGGGCGTGAGGGCTCGGCGACAACTATGCTGGCATTGGTGGGAATAATGTTGACGATAAGACCCTCTATCTTTGACCATCCAAAAGCAAAACCTTCAGGATCGGGGAGTTTGTACCAATTGTCTCGTTGTCCGCCCCAGCCGAAATTGATATGGAACTTTCCATCACTTTCGCGGTAGCCATCAACAACGACATTGTGGCCCGATGTTCCGGAGGGATTTTCGACGGCAAGATGGGCGGGATAGCCGGCTTGAAGATTGGAGATGAGGATGGCGAACATTGTTGAGTCGGGTTCCTTGAGCAGCTGACAGTTGGTAAAGCCAAATCTTCTATAGGCTTCAAAGGCTTGATTCACATAATAGGTGCCCGAGCCATAACTGTCGGAGGCTGTGAACACTTCCTTGCATGCCACACCGCAGGCAAAAACGACAGCCGCCATCAAAGATTCGGACAGCGTCGCGCCACGCTGGAATGTGGCGTCGGCCGAATCCAGCATCTCGTTAAGCTGCGTGAAGGATGGGAAGCCATAAGTCTCCCAATCGTCATCAATATTATACTGACGACCGAAATAATCACCCGTGTAATAGTCGTCGTCATCGTTAAAGCGAGTGCCTTGCGTTGTTTGCAGATAATTGATAATCTGCCCCATCGCCGTGGCGGGACACCCGGTATAACAATGTTTGTCATTCTCAAAAGGATCGGTGGGACAATGTTGGTTGTAGGGATATTCCTGCGTCCAATGGGTTTTAAGGAGAGGTTGCTGCGCCCAACAGGACATAGCGCAACACAAAAACAGTAAAGCAATTAATTTGTTCATGGTGATGTTTAATTTTGTTGAATTCGGGGTGCAAAAGTACACTTTTTTTTCAATATAAGAGCAAATACTCACTCAAAGCTTGCGGAGAACTGCGGGAGAAAGCGATGTCTTGTACGGATATCGCCATATATTGTAATAGAGTATTCATATTTATAATATGAGCCGCCACATTCAATTATTGAAAGTGGCGGCTCAATTATATCGTCATTATTAAGAACCGTAGTCGTTACGAATGCGTGACGATAGATGGTATTAAAGATTCATACCAATTCCAAAGAAAGGTCCGCTGACGGTGGTTTTGATGTTGTCGTTGTTATCAACATCCAACAAGCCATAATTGTAACCGCCGTAGATACGGAACTGATTGTAGGAGATAGCTAAACCGAAGGTGGCGCTGAGATTGAAGGGTTTGAGATTGAGGGCTCCGGCCTTGTCGTCAAACCATTCAACTTCGCTGCTTCCGCTTACAAGGCCCAACACATTGCCTTCGTATTTGGTCTTGCCAACGAAACTGTAACTCAGTTTGGGACCTGCGAAGAGGCCAAGAGAGACGTTGCTTCCCAGTTTGAAGTTGTAGTTGAAAAGCACAGGGATATCCAAACCGACAAGGGTGATGGTGTGCTGACCGCTGGCAAGACCATAAAAACTGCCTGAGCCGCTCTTGGTTCCGTAACGGAGACCCAAGCCGACCATGAGATTAAGGTCACCCGTGAGAACGAGATTGTCCTCAACGCCTACAAAGAAACTGTTAACATCGGTTGTGGTGTTCTCATTAGCCCATGATTCGGGAGCAAATCCTAAATGGACACCCATCTGAGCATTACTTTTTCCGGCAAAAAGCAACATTGCCGAAAGAATTGTGATCGTAAAAACTTTTTTCATTTCTTTTACTATTATGTTATTAGTTAATGATTATTCAAATACAAGCATTTTCTCATCACTGAGAATAGCACTCTTTTTGACAATTTCCGATTATTAACGCAACGAATAATGTATTATTGCATGCTATCATAAAATAAAATTTACCACATGACAAGACATATTTTAGTCATTGCCAACAGGAGCTCTAAGTACTATCTAGGTACTATCAAAGTACTATCGAAGTACTATCCGAACCTATCGCAAAAAGTGTGCAATAAATGATAAACAATGACGTTACTGAATAAAAAAATTACTACCTTTTTTGACGATATCTGAGTGCACCTCTCTTCAAATCAACCACAACATTTTCACAACAACAGGACATGAACATCATCATATATGGCTCGAAATACGGCACAGCTCGCCAATACGCTGAGCATTTGGGCCGACAAACCAACACAGAGGTTAAAGCGTTCGATGACATAAACGACATAAACACGTACAACACAATAGTATATATTGGAGCCTTGTATGCTGGTGGTGTTATGGGCATGAAAGAAACGCTAAGCAAAATAGACACTCTCGAGAATAAAAAACTCGTCATCGCCACAGTCGGTTTGGCCGACCCCGACGACACTCAGAATATCGAGACCATAAGAGACAACATCAAACGACAACTACCCGCCACACTTTACGAACATGCCGACATATATCACTTGCGCGGAGGAATAGACTATTCTCGACTTAGCCTCAAGCACAAAACAATGATGTGGATGCTCTACAAAAAGACAATTAAAATACCTGAGAGCGAGCGTAATGCCGAAGTCAGAGCCATGATAGAGACATACGGCAAGAAAGTGAACTTTGTCGACATGAAGAGCTTGGAATGCCTGACGAATTACCTTAATCCCAACCAATGAAAATCATACAAACTATAGGTAACAACAATCTGTGGGAGCGCGAAAAAACTCTTTTTCTGACATCCAAACGGGCTCCATACCCGACCTATGCCAGAGTCTTCAATTGGGTGGATTCGCTGACAATAAATGATACCATAGTTTGTTTCAACACATCGGAACTGGAAGCCGAGGTTGTCAAAGCTCTGCTTGTCAACCGCATACCGACAGTACTCGTTGTGATGGATTACTTTCACGACAGATACAACGTACAGATAAACAAGGCACTGGAAGAGAACCGCATACTTATAATGGTATTGAAACGCGAAGAGGCCGACGGCCGAGGGACAACGCCATACCTACGCAATAGATTCATCATTGGGCAAGTGCAACACACAGTGTGTGGCTATGTCAATACAAAGGGATCTATCATCCTGGTTCTGAACAAAAACTATGATATCACTTATTTAAAGGACGACGCAACACTTCTTGCCGCCGAAATGGAGATGCCGACTCGTCGGTGGAGCATCGCCGAGGATAAACGATTGCTGAGTATGTACTACGACGACTTGGGAATTCACGCCATCCACAAAGCCATCAATCGACCATATAGTGTTGTTCTTAATAAAATCAAGTCGCTGGCAATGGACGACGAGAGCTTGAAAGGTCGACAATTCGAGGACTATGTCGTTGAGTTGTTATTCAACAAAAACAATGGAGAGCTGACCTTAAAAGAATGGCGCGGCGACAAGTCGATTCCCGGCATCTACCCTACCTACAACAGCGCACCCGACTTGGTTTTGGACTATAAGGGTATGCCTTTTGCTATCGAATGCAAATGGCGCAGCCATATTCCCCACAGTATCGCTAAAGATTTGTTGCCACCAGAAAGAATAGAAGCTTATAAAAAATATTCACAAGAACACAACATCCCCATCTTGCTCGTACTTGGCATTGACGGCTCTCCCGACAACCCCGACTATATATTCCTCGCTCCCATAACAGAGAAAATAACATCGAAAATAATACTCTCCAACATTGTAAAACCCACCGAAATACTAACACAATCACTATATCTACTGTCCTCCTCCACCGAGCCGAAGACAGAGAATCATGCCACCAAAAAGAAAAAGCAAAAAAAAGAGAGATAGTTGATTCATCATAAACCAACCATCTCTGTTTATACAACTTATGCTATAAAAAATGTAGAGCCTTTGCTTTAAAGAATTAAGCTTTCAGAAGGAAGTTCAAGTCGCTCTTTAAGCCATATTCTTTGGTGTTCTCCATCTTGGTCTTGAAGACCTTCATCTTGTTGGGCTTGCCAATGAGCGACAGTTTGCCGTTCTCGAGCAACAAAGCCGTAGCCTCACGAATGGCAGCCACAGTAGCCTTGGGATTCACCATGATATACTCCTTCAGACGGTCGTCGCGGGTTTCGCCGCCATGCTTGGGATCGAAGAAATCGGTGTAGTGGGGGTTGATTTGGAAAGGCACGATACCCATGCAGTCGAACGATGCCGGCATAACAATAGGCATATCGTTGGTGGTGCACAATGTAGGACCTGCCACATTGCTACCAGCGCTCCAACCCATATAGGGCATGCCGTCGAAGGCACGCTGACGAATGGCCTGCATAAGACCCGTGCGCTGCAGTTCGCGAACCAGATGGAAAGTGTTGCCGCCACCGACAGCCACACAGTCGGTGTCGTACACAGCGTTGATAGGCAGAGCCTTGTGGTGCACGCTTGTCAGCTTGACGCCAAATTCTTTATACACCGCAGCGACCTTAGCCTCGTAGGCGTCGTAGCTCTTGGTGAGACCGCCTTCAGCCAACGAAACGCCGGCATAGGGCACAAAGAGAACTTTCTTAACATTGTGACGACTGCAAAAATCGGCAATCATATCCTTGCACCATCCAAGGTAGGCTTCGCCACGCATGGTGCTGTTGCTGATGAGAAGGAGATTTCTTTTGTCCATTTATATAGTAAGGGTTTAAAGGTTTACGATTAAAAAATAAGAGTTTAACTGTTTAAAAGGTCCTGCGGATAATAAATCAGAACTACCGTTCGCTGACGCTCAACTGCTATAGGTCGAGGGTAGCATAGGTTGCGTTCTTCTCGATAAACTCGCGTCTAGGTGGCACATCGTCGCCCATAAGCATGCTGAACGTACGGTCGGCGCTGGCTGCGCTGTCGATGGTGATTTGGCGTAGCTGGCGGTTTTCGGGATCCATAGTCGTCTCCCAAAGCTGCTCGGGGTTCATCTCACCAAGACCTTTGTAGCGTTGTACGTGGACAGCCGTTTCCTTGCCGCCGCCCAGTTCGTCGATGGCGCGAAGACGATCCTCTTCGGTCCAGCAGTATACATTCTTCTTGCCCTTCTTCACGGCGTAGAGTGGCGGTGTAGCCAGATAGACATAGCCATTCTCGATCAATTCAGGCATATAGCGGAAGAAGAAGGTTAGCATAAGAGTGTCGATGTGAGAGCCATCGACATCGGCATCGGTCATAATGATGACCTTGTGGTAACGCAGGCCTTCCATATTCAACGCCTTGCTGTCCTCGGCGGTGCCGACCTTAACGCCAAGAGCAGTGTATATGTTGCGGATCTCCTCGCTTTCGAAAGCGCGGTGCTGAAGTGCCTTCTCGACGTTGAGGATTTTGCCTCGCAGAGGAAGAATGGCCTGGAATCTGCGGTCGCGACCCTGTTTTGCACTTCCGCCTGCCGAATCACCCTCGACAAAGAAAATCTCACACATCGAAGGATCGCCATCCTGGCAGTCGGCAAGTTTGCCAGGCAAACCGCCGCTGCTGAACACTGTGCCGCGCTGCACCATCTCGCGGGCTTTGCGCGCTGCCTGACGGGCACGAGCGGCAAGGATAACCTTCTCAACAATCATCTTGGCCTCGTTGGGATGCTCCTCGAGGTAGTTCTCCAACATCTCGCTCACGGCGCTGTCCACAGCACCACGCACCTCGGTGTTGCCGAGCTTGGTCTTTGTCTGACCCTCAAACTGAGGCTCGGCGACTTTGACGCTGATGACAGCCGTCAAACCCTCACGGAAGTCGTCGCCGCTGATGTCGACCTTGGCCTTGGCCAGCATGCCGCTCTTGTCAGCATAAGCCTTCAAGGTGCGGGTCAAACCGCTACGGAAACCAGTAAGATGGGTACCACCCTCGTGGGTGTTGATATTGTTGACATATGAGTGGAGATTCTCGCTGAACGAGGAGTTGTATTGCATAGCAATCTCGATGGGGATTCCCTGACGCTCGCCCTCGATATAGATGCTGTCGGGCATAAGGCTCTCGCGGTTCTCATCAAGGTATTTGATAAAGTCACGCAAACCATTCTCCGAGTAGAAACGCTGCTTGAAAGCGTTGCCCTGCTCGTCGACATTGCGACGGTCCTCAATATTCAGCTCAATGCCCTTGTTAAGGTAAGCAAGTTCGCGAAGTCTGTTTTCCAAAGTGGGGAAGTCATATTCCGACACAGTGAAAATCTTCGGGTCGGGATGGAAATGGATCTTAGTGCCTCGTTTCTCGGTGACGCCAACCTCCTTGACAGGATAGAGAGGAAGTCCGCGGCTGTATTCCTGGCGGTACACCTTGCCATCGCGGTAGACCTCGGCGGTCATGTGGTCGCTCAATGCGTTGACGCAGCTGACGCCGACACCGTGCAAACCGCCCGACACCTTGTAGCTGCCCTTGTCAAACTTGCCACCGGCATGAAGGACTGTCATAACGACCTCGAGAGCCGAACGGTGCTCCTTCTCGTGCATATCTACTGGGATACCACGACCGTTGTCCTCAACGGTTATGGAGTTGTCTTCCTCTATGGTGACATTGATTTTGTTGCAGTAGCCTGCCAACGCCTCGTCTATCGAGTTGTCAACCACCTCATAAACCAGATGGTGCATACCTCTGAAGTTGACATCGCCGATATACATGGCCGGACGCATTCTTACGGCCTCCAAGCCTTCGAGGACAGTAATATTATTTGCACTATAATTCTCTTGTTTCAAATTAGTTGCTTCTTCACTCATTGTTTCTGTTCTTTGATGTTTCAAACTGCAAAAATACTATTTTTTTTCCATTCCCACTCTTTTTTGCTCAATAAGAGTTTTCAACAATATGTTAAAAAAATAATGTTTCAATTATATACTATTTTTTTACTATCTTTGCAAAAATATTTTTGTCGCCACAGATGAACATAAAACGCTCAATACTATTGATAATGTGTCTCTTCTGTTCAACGGTCTTTGCCCAAGAGTTCCGTTGCGGCGTTAGCGTCAACTATCAGAAACTGCAAAGCACAACCCAGCAGTATGAGACCGGCGACAACAAAATATTTGAAACAATGAAGCGCTCAATCGAGGAATTTGTCAACAATCGCCACTGGACAAACCTCGAAATGGAAAATCAGGAGCGTATCGACTGCTCCATCAACATCATCCTCACTCAGCGCACTTCGGCAACCGACTTCACAGGACAGATATCCATCCAGTTGCGCCGTCCCATCTACAACTCCAACTACACCTCGGGACTTTTCAACTACCTTGAGGGCAACAACGACTTGGTTTTCTCTTTCAACGAAAGCCAACCTCTCGAGTTTGACCCCAACACCTTCTACGACAACCTCTCCTCTACCCTCGCCTACTACTGCTATATCATGCTAGGCATCTATTTCGACTCCTATGGTCCCAACGGCGGCGAGCCTTTTTTCGAGATGGCCCGCAACATTGCCCAAGTGGCAGGTACCACAACCCGATACAAAGGATGGAACTCCGGCGACAGCCAGAAAGCACGCTACTGGTTTATGGAAAACCACACCAACTCGGCATACGAGGCTCTGCATAGCGTATACTACTACTACCACCGCCTTGGTCTCGACATGATGACCAAAGACCAACCGCAGGCGCGCCAAAACATTATTCAGGCTTTGCGCTACCTGCAGCAGGTGCACAAAAAACGCACCAACCTTCTCTCCGTAACACAATTCATAGATGTGAAAATGGCTGAGATTGTCTCCATCTTCACTCCAGCTCCGCCTCAAGAGCAGAAAACCGTTTACGACATCATCAAAGAGATCAGCCCCATCAATGTGCCCAAAATGAAAGACTGGGACGTCAAATAACGAAACAAACTAACAACCCAATATATTTACAACCCTTAAACGATTCAAATATATAATTATGACTCAAATACCAATAAACAAAGAGGTGATCGACCGTATCGCCGCACAAAACAAAATAAGCAACCCCGGCAAAGCCAGCATCCGTGAGATGCGTAAAATGATACAAGACGTTGAGAAAGAGACCGAAGTGCGCTTCGTGAAGATGGAGATGGGCATCCCCGGACTTCCCGCTCCTAAGGTTGGCGTCGAGGCTCAAATCGAGGCTCTCCGCAACGGTGTCGCCTCCATATATCCCGAAATCTACGGCACCGCCGACTTCAAGAAAGAGGCCGCTCGCTTTGTCAAGAACTTCCTCGACATCGACGTCACTCCCGAATGCTGCGTGCCTACAGTAGGCTCCATGCAAGCCGGCTTCGCCAGCTTCCTCACCCTCACCCGCTACGACGCCAAGAAGACCAAAGTCCTCTTCATCGACCCTGGCTTCCCCGTACAGAAACAGCAATGCCGCGTTCTCGGCATCCCCATGAAGACCTTCGACGTCTATGAATACCGCGGCGACAAACTGCGCGACAAACTCGAAGAGGAACTCCGCGACGGCGATGTGGCATGCCTCATCTACAGCTCGCCCAACAACCCCGCATGGTTCTGCTTCACCGACCACGAACTCCGCATCATCGGCGAGATGGCCAACAAATACGGTGTCGTTGTCCTCGAAGACGACGCCTACTTCCTCATGGACTTCCGCAAGGACTACAGCGTTCCCGGCAAAGCCCCCTTCCAACCCACTGTGGCTAAATACACCGACCGCTATGTCCTCATGATTTCCGGCTCCAAGAGCTTCAGCTATGCCGGCGAACGTATTGCCATGATGATTTGCAGCCCCACTCTCTTCAACATGGAGTGCCCCGATCTGGCTCGCTACTACAGCCAAACCCAGTTGGGTCGCGCGCTCATCTTCGGCACCCTCTACTGCCTCAGCTCGGGTACCGCCCACAGCGTTCAGTACGCTATGGCTGCCATGCTCAAAGGCGCCAACGACGGCACATTCAACTTTGTTAAAGACATCAAAGAATATGGCGAAAAGGCAGGCATAATGAAGAAACTCTTCACCGACAACGGCTTCTTCATCGTCTACGACAAAGATATGGGCGAAGACATCGGCGACGGTTTCTACTTCACCTTCTGCTATCCCGGCTTCGAAGGCGTCGACCTCCTCAACGAGCTCATCCGCTACGGCATCAGCGCCATCGCTCTCGACATCACCGGCAGCCACAAACAAGGCATTCGCGCCTGCGTTGCTCTTGTTCAGCGCGACCAGTTCCCCGACCTCAAAGTGCGACTCGAGAAATTCCACGCTGACCATCCTATAAAATAATCGGTTTTGACACTTTCGCCGACGGTTTTCCACCGCATTCGGTGTTTATGCAACCAGAAAAAGCCAGATATCTTAATATAGGATATCTGGCTTTTATTTTATTAACAATCAGCCATATAATAACAATTTATAAAGTTCGCTGTTTGCACAAAAGAAAACAATGACTATAAAAAACACTAATTCTTTGGCAGATACAAACAATATATGTATATTTGCAAATCAAATCAATAAAAATAAACTAACAAAAAAGTACATAACATGAAAATGAAGAATTTATTTGCCAGCGCATTGTTTGCCATGCTGCTGATGGTCGGAACAGCACCTCTTATGGTAAGCTGCGACAAGGAAGACACACCAGGCGAAACACCTGATAATCCCAACAACCCCAACAATCCCAACAACCCGACAGGCAACTATGTGCAGTATGATGGTCAGACCTACACCCCCTCCATGCTCATCACAACTGAGGAAGAGGGTATGTATGTCCTATCACTCCTTTTCGGCGATGGTGGAAGCGCATTGAGTTTTGTCGCCGCTACCCCCTTTGAGGACAACACCTACAATGTCTCCGACAACTATTTGGCGCTGCTCTCTGGCGGCGTGGTGGGAATGATTTATTACTCTGATGAACCTATGTTTTTCAGCGGCACCCTCACAATCACGCATACTGGCGATGTTTACACCATCGACTTCCAAGGTGCTACCACCTCAGCTCATTACGAGGGTGTGATAACCGACATCAACGCCGAAACCGGCGAGGGCACTCTGACCATAGGAGAACAGACAATAGATGTATCCCATGGCGCCATCTATACTGACAACGAAGAAGGTATCTCCTATCAGGCTATCTCCCTGGCTGGAGATGAAGGCGATATCACTTTCGCGACACTCAACACCTTCACCTCTGGCGAGTACACACTCATAGCAGCTTCCGATGTCACGATGTTGCAACCCAACACCGCGGCATGCGAAATATCCTACACCGACCCCTCAACAGACGAAGATGTCGAAGTCATAGTCTCTTCCGGCAGTCTCCAAATCAATATCAACGATGGCACCTACACCATCAATGCATACGGCACCACGGAAGACGAAACAGCGGTTCAACTCAACTACACCGGCACTCTCAACAACATCGCCTTCAAGAAAATCAACAAACGATAAAACCCTCATCAGTCACTAGGCCGACATTTATAGGTCTATTTACGACCGATATAGGTTTGAGCCTAACGATCTGTATAACAAAACGAGTCTGGCATTATCACCAGTCTCGTTTTGTTTTTTTAGCTATTATGATAGTTTGTTTTCAATTGCACAACCAGTTCGTCGCTGATGTTGTTACCTATCTGGCGGCAGACATCCTGGCTCCAGCGTTGCGCCATCTCGACACGTGATTCTTGGTCTTCCATCCCCCGCATCATAGCGTATATGTAACCGGCGTTGAAGTTGTCGCCCGCTCCCACGGTGCTGACGGTCTCCACGGGTTGCACGGCAAACACATCCATGCATCCATGACAGAACACACATGTCGGACGCGACCCGTCGGTCACAATCAGCGTATCGCAAAACCGGCTTACACGATCATATATGGCATCCATGTCGGTTAGGCCATACAGATAGCCGAAATCCTCCACCGAACCTCGCACCACATCGGCCAAACTCATATTCTCCTCCACATTGGACAGCACCCGCGGCAGGTCGGCGATATGGTTTTTGCGGAAGTTGACATCATAGTAAAGCCAAGCGCCAGCATTGCGAGCAAAGCGCAACAAGTCCCCCACAACAGGACGTATGGCGGGATTGATGGCAAAGAACGAGCCGAACAGCACCACATCGTCCTTGGTCATTTCCGGCAGCTTGCCGTCGAGGGTCACAGAGGCGTGATCCTTGTAGAAGATGTACTGCGCGTCGTTGTTCTTGTCGAGGAATGCCAGCGAGATATGCGACTTGACATTCTCGTGGCGGCATACATACTCCGATGAAACTCCGTTATCCTGCAGATAGCGGCAGATGATGTCGCCAATATGGTCGCCGCCGGCCTCAGTCACCATAGCGCATGTCACACCGGCGCGCCCTAATGAGACAATGCTGTTGAAGGTCGAGCCTCCCGGAACAGCCTTCTGAGGCTGGTCGTCCCTGAAGAGGATATCCAGCACCGTTTCACCTATACCTATTACTCGCTTTTTAATCATACAGTCATATATGTATTATACTATTTACATATCCCAATATGGGGCATTTCCTTATTATTCCGACACCTATTCTCCGCCACTCCTCTTTTATCATCTCGACTGATAATACATCATTTATAATTCGATTTGCCTATGGATGATTATAAACATATATCATTATAGATGACGGTGCAAAAATACACAAAAATCAGCTATTATAAATATCGACGAAAAAAAATTGCCTCTCTGTCGAAATCAGAAATAATAGAGTCGTCTGTTTTGCGTTATACATATATAATACAGTCACACCCATCAGACCTTAAAACACAGAAATATATGAGAAAAATAATGACATTACTATGTGCGATGACCATCATGCTGAGCATGACAGCGTGCGCACAAAACAAACAAGAAAAGGAGACAAAAGAAATGAAAAAAACTCTCGTCGCCTATTTCTCGGCAACAGGAACCACCAAGAAAGCCGCAGAAAAACTGGCCAAAGAACTCGGAGCCGACATTTATGAGATCACTCCCGAAAAGCCCTACAGCAGCGCCGACCTCGACTGGCGCGACAAACAGTCCCGCTCTACCCTCGAGATGAAAGACAAATCGTCACGTCCCGCCATCAAAGGCACCTGCGAAAACATCGCCGACTACGACGTCGTATGGATAGGCTTCCCCGTGTGGTGGTACACAGCACCCACCATCATCAACACCTTCATCGAAGCTCACGACCTCAACGGCAAAACCATCAACGTATTCGCCACCAGCGGTGGTAGCGACGTCAAAGGCTCCGCCGCCGACCTTAAAAAAGCCTACCCGCAGTACAACTGGGGCGAAAGCAAGCTGATGAACTAAGTGACATAGGATTATCAAAACAAAAAGCGACGACACAGAGTCGTCGCTTTTTTGTGGTCCCTCTTGGGCTCGAACCAAGGACCCGCTGATTATGAGTCAGCTGCTCTAACCGACTGAGCTAAGGGACCAAAACCCGACAAAAGTAGGTGGTAAAAAAAATAAAACATCCACCTCTTTCTCGCAATTTCAGTTTGCAAAAGTACTAACATTTTCCGAAACGGACAAAAAAAAATCACATTTTTCGGCTCTTTTAGCCTTAATACACTTATTATCAAAAATAATTTTTTTTCAACAAAAGCGTTTTTTTTCGCACAAAACACACTCACGTCGGAATTATTTTGTATTTTTGCACCTCGAAAAATGACTCTATTTCCATGGGAAGAATAATGGCAATTGACTATGGCATAAAGCGTACTGGACTTGCCGTCACCGACCCCCTCGGCATCATTGCTTCGGGTTTGGACACGGTTGAGACCCCAAAACTGATGTCATATCTCGAAAATTACACTCGCCGCGAGACCGTCGACCGCTTTGTTGTCGGCGATGCCCGCCACATGGACAACACCCCTTCCGAGTCGGCTCGCTACATTGAACCCTTTGTCGTTGCCCTCAAAGCCAAATTCCCCGACATCCCTGTCGATCGTGTCGACGAACGCTTCACCTCCAAGATGGCATTCCAATCGATGATAGACAGCGGCATGAGCAAGAAAAAACGCCGCGACAAAGCCATCATCGACACCGTCAGCGCCGTACTTATTCTTCAAAGCTATATGCGCTCGGCTGAGATAGCTCAAAGCAGAAATCGTGACACTCAATAACACCAAACCTGACAACAAAACAATTTCCAGTTAAAAAAACATTATAATCATTCCAAATTTCAACAACAATGTATCTCCCAATAGTAGGCTACGGCGACCCCATCCTTCGCAAAGAGGCACAACCCATAACACCCGATTACCCCAATCTCAAACAACTTATCGACGACATGTTTGAGACCATGTATACTGCCGACGGCGTTGGATTGGCAGCACCCCAAATAGACCTTTCCATCCAGCTGGTAGTGATAGGTTTCCGTCCTTACGATGAAGCCACCGACACCTATGGCCCCGAAGAGGAACGCCATGTGCTCATCAACCCCGAAATACTCGAAGAACGCGGCGAGAAGCAATACTTCAACGAGGGCTGTCTTAGCCTTCCCGAACTTCACGAAGATGTGCTGCGTCCCGAAAAGATACTGCTCCGCTGGCTAGATGAGAATTTCGAAGAACACACTGAAGAGATTGGAGGCATGTTTGCCCGCGTAGCTCAGCACGAGATTGACCATCTCCACGGCAAAGTGTTCACCGACCGCCTCAGCCCCCTGCGCAAAACCATGATCAAACGCAAACTCAACAACATATTAGAGGGAAAAACACATCCCAAATACCGAATGAAACGCTCTGTAAAAAATAATAGACCTTAACGTTAACTGTAACTTTAACTTTTATAAGCTATAAACAATAAACTTTTTATAAGCACCAAAAGCAATGAAAATAAAACATTCCGCTCTGCCCCTTATAATGGCCGCCATGATTGCGTCTTCATGCAACAACGCCACCAAAACCCCTTCACACGATGATATGCTCAACGCTATCGACTCGATAGAGGCATCCATAAATGTGGAATTTCCCGAAACCATCGACACCGCCATCAGCAACGGCCTCATAAACAAATATGTCCAATTTGCCGACGCCTATCCCAACGACAGTCTTACGCCTAGCTTCCTGCTTCAGGCTGCAAGATGGGCATACGCCACCAACAATGTCGACGACATGGTCAAATACTACGACCGAATCATCGACAACTATGAAGGCTACGAAAAACTAGACGAATGCATGTACGAGAAAGGTCTCAACCTCGACAATGCCGGACGTAAGGAAGAGGCACGCAAAGCCTACCAGGAATTCATTGACGAATACCCCGAACACTTTCTCACCGAGGATATCAAAAAAGCTATAAAACTGCTCGACATGTCCGACGAACAGCTCAACGAGTTCCTAAACCAGCAAACCAAATAGAGTTACTGCCAGTAATTCCTCACTGATAGCGTCTCCTGTCTCTTGCGTGCAGGTTCCCTACCGTTTGGCACCAGCTTTTTTTTCTTATCGGAATCCTGAACTTGGCCTCGGCCTCATTTATCATCTCGTCGTAGGCTTTTGCCTTGATCTCCGCCGCCAGAAGCTGCGTCTCTGTTTACTTTATCCTTTTCTGAAACCCATTGACTTCGTTGTCTTTGCCGCGTATCTTGCTGATGCTTTTTCGAATGCAGCAGTATCGCTTCCGCAAAATACTTGCGCTGCTTTTCTGTGTGTAATTGCCACATCGTTGACATCCCTTTCTGAGTCAACTTTTTTTCAGTATAACACATTAAATCCCAATAATTTTATTTTTTTTTCGTTCTCCGATGGTAGTTTTCATCGTTTTTTGCGACTAATATATTAAAAGCGCTTTTTAATCATTGATAAATATTATCGTTATTTAAAAACATGTAAAACATATAAAAATGAAAATAAAACGTACATTTCTATTCCTTGCCACAACCGTATGTTTTCTGTTTAATTCCTGTAACAAAAACGACGATTTCATTTCAAGCGAATATTCTTCTTCAAAAGGTTCAAATGTTACATTCGGAGAGACTATGGTGTTGGGGGAAAAGCTCAATAACCCATATTCATTATCCATTATGCAATTGGCATATGATAGCTTAATGAATATGACGAATCCGGAACAATTAACGACAGAGCCGCTTAAGCCCAATTGTCTTTACGTAAGATTTCTCCCAAAAGACTCTGCGGAGATAGCAATTCTTCAGGATATGAAAGTTGATTTGTTTGAATATCCCCTTGATTATGACATTGAGGTTGAGGGAGATTTGTATCGCGATCCTACTATTCCCGAAAACCAAATTACATGGCAATATACAACTGTAAAGCCAGATTTTGAATTTCCTCCGATAGAATACCAAATACTTGAAGAGTGTTTTATTCCAGCTCTGTCTGAGGAGCAATTATCAGATTTGAAGGTTGACCCTATTGAACTTGAACTGCTTGCAATCAGAATTGCAGATTTGCCCGAAAAATATCAACCCATAGCAGAATCAAAAGCATTAGGTTTTGGTAAAAAACCAGAGGGAACTATAAAAGTAATGAACGACAAATCAGGTGTTGCAGAAGCTCTGCGAGGTGTTAAAATCAGGTGCCATTATTTTGTCAACATTAGTAGCTGTTATACAAACGAAAACGGCAATTACAAAATATCCAACCGATATGTTTGTAACCCTCATTACGCAATCGTATTCAATAATGTTAAGGGTTTCGTGATTTGGGGAAATTTTGCTTTTATTGCTGCCGCAAATCACAATTTGGGTTATCATTCGAATTCAGGATATAGTACGACAGTACAAACAAGTAGTAATGGTTGGAAATGGGCAGTTATTAATAATGCGGCATATGATTACTATAAACAATGTACAAATGAAAACATCAAAACTCCACCCTCAGATTTAAGGATTTGGTGCTGGCCTAATGCTACTTCCAGCAGCGCCCCGATGCTTCATCATTTATTTGTTATGAACTGCACCGGGTTTGCATCTCAACTGGTATCAATACTCATTACCGGAACTGTTACACCTGCAGCAGCTATTATTAGTGCAGCAGGAATGGTAGTAAGTATGGGGTTGCCTGACATTACAATTGGAATGAGCAGTGAATATGTAAATAAATCACCTAACAATGGTTATATGGAGCATTACCATGTTGTGTGGCACGAACTTACACACGCAAGTCATTTCCGTCAGGCAGGGGAATTGGTTTGGGGACCATATATCAATTATATTGTTACTCATGGTGCATATGGCGATGGTTCATCGACTTCTACAGGCAGATATATTTGTGAACTTGGGGAATCCTGGGCATATGCAAATGAAAGTATTAAGGCTGGTTGCCATCCTAGCGCACTTACAACCGATTGGTTTTATAGCAGCTGTGTTGGAATCTATAACCTACTAAAAAATGGTACTTTGACCAGAAAGCAAATGTATGATTGTTTAACATCGGATATCAAATCAATTACTGACTTTAAAAATAGATTGATTGAAATGTATCCATCAAAATCTTCAGAAATCAATGCGCAACTGTAAGTTTATTTTCTTTGCTGTAATTCTGTCTCTTTTGTTTTCAGCGTGTATGAAACATCATTCTTCTGCATCTCTCAGTGTAAGTAATGAGTCCGGTGAAGATCTATGGATTGAGTCATTTATTGTATCTGATTATTGTGACAGTACTAAATCGTTTTTGCTGCGTGATGGAAATACTCAGCTTATTGCAATATCTAAACAATCCAAAGTGGAGAATTATTCTGATTTGTCGTTGGAAAGTTGTGTTTTTAATAATGATGCTCATGTGCGCGTTTACACAATTGATAGTCTTGGAATGAGGTCATTAATCCAAACGTGGTATTTTGCAAATAGGCACAATGACGGGCGTGAATTATTTAATGAAACGAATATCGAGAAATCCACTCATAGTAATGCGGCTGGTGATGTTGTTGTTTCATATCTATTTACATTTTTGCCAGAGGATATTGCCGGAACAACTAAAAATATGAAAAACAATTGAAAAATGAAAACATAACAAGAATAGGGGGTTGCCTTCCGTTGGGCACCCCCTATTCTTATATATATACCAGAGTCGCTAAAGACCGTCGACCACTAATGACCGATAGGATGTAAGTCAGATGACGCTACCGCCTAGACTTTTTGAGCAAACACAGGCGACTGACACAGCACCCACATGGCCTTTGTCATCATCCCTCAGGGTAGTATTCGGCAAAAGAGTGGTCGTCATACAAGATGACAACTTTGACAATTCTTTTACCTTTGCCGTCCGCCACATAAGGATATGCCATACCCGATGCACGCCGATCGTCGGGCATGTTTTGCCGCGATGGCGCCATCTCATTTTCCTTCCGCTCTACCTCTACACCGGCCTTGTCGATGGCATCCACGCCATTCTGATGAGGCAATAATTGTCGTTCAACATCGGAATTAGGCTCTGTTGTCGTAGCTTCCGGCGCATTGGATTCAACCACAACATTACCATCTTTTTTGGCTGTTGCCTCATTTTTATCCCAATCCTCAACCTTGCGCCCCTCATAATCGACATCAGAAGGAGGAAATAGCGTCTCATTTTCATTAGACACTACCGTTGGTGCCGACTGCACAGGCATCTTTTTTTCTGCCACAGGATCTATGTCCGAAAAAAGGTCCGGCATATCCATTGTCGATTGTGTCGAGGGAGCAACACCACGTTGCCTGTCCATATAATTATCTTGAGGCAATCTTCCACCAGCAACGGACCCTTGCTGACCCATATCCGACGACAAGCTTGGTGTGGAAGCAGCGACCACCGACTGCGACCGGCTCATATCCACTTTGGCGCCATTACCATAAGCAGAATCCTTTTGCGGTTTAGCCACCGAGTCGACCACAGGGGTAGTGGGGACATACATTTCTCCGACGCCGAGGGTCAGCCAACGAATGTCAATCTCTGGATAACGCGACACAACCTTCATGACAAAATCAAGACTTGGACGGTTGCGTCCCGACAAAATATGAGACATTCCAGAGGGCTGAATTCCGATTTCCTCAGCAAACTGTTTTGGGGTGATGTTTTTGACCTTTAAAATGAGATTTATCCTGTCTACCATAATTTTACACTTATAAACGTAAATTGATACCGTTTACAAAAATACACATAATATTCAGAACATTTGTAAATTTACAAAAATTTATTTTTGTACTCAAATATTTTACATAAGTAATGGTTGAAATAATATGTATTATAATAATGATATATAATAATTTAATAAAGAGATAAATCTAAATTTCCCCTAAAGACATATCGAATTAATATATTTATAGCAATAGTTTAATTAAAATAGTTATTGTGCGTTATATTAATAATTTAAGCAAAACAACAAACTACTATATTCATAATTTGATTAATTTACAAATGTTGTATGATTACATTTGTAATATTTTACAAAATATACCACAATTACATTTGTGTATTACATTTACATCTGTATTGTATTACAAATGTAATTTTACAAATTTCGCTTATAATAAACTTTCTTCATGCTAAGCAATATCACTCCCCTAATAGAAGGCGTTTGCCTCTTAGAAGCCAAATTTTACATTCTTATATTTCCCCCTAATCCTATCCCCTATTTTCATAAAAATGCTTCCGCTTCGCGAGCTAGAAAAAAATAGAAGAAACATGTAGAATAACATATCAAGAAAACAGGATATTTTTTTTCATATTTTATATACGAAAAGGAGAATAATCTCGTTTAAGAAAAAACTTAATAACAAAAACTCTGAAACAATAATAATAAACAACAATGAAAAAAACGATTGCAATCCTTTCATTAGTCCTGGTCTTTGTCGCCATGGCAGCATCGTGCTCACACAAGACATGCCCCGCTTATCGCGGATCCATATCCGAGAATGTAGTGTCTGAATAATAGACATTCCTTTTCGGCAACAGGTCAGGTCTACCCTACCATGCAACAAAACTAAGAGACACGAATACACTCGTGTCCCTTTATTTATAATCTTTAAGAACAATAAGTGAACTAAAGGTCAAACGTCCGAAAGGTGGAATATTATGGCAATTAAGATTGATGACTATGAGTTGGCGCTGATAGCCAGCGACAGCAAAGTATGCGAGGTAACTGGCCGCGACATGGGTGGCAGTGTGACTCACGTATGCCCCCTAAGCAAGATGGTGGCGGGAAAACAGATCATATGGGAGCCCTCCTACGGAGGATATGACGCAGTGAAAGTAACATTTCTTAGCGTCGACGACCATGCCATCCATCTTAGTATCTACAATGGCTACGAAATAGTCAAAGACCTCAAGCCCGACGAGGAATGGCATAGTGGATGGTACGATTTCGGTTCATGGAGCTATCACGTAACTATCAAGCTGCGAAAAATTGAGAAGTAAATCCCCATGGGACATTCTGCTGGCATTACAACCCTGTCACAAAAAATGACGACCTATTGGCTCCATCTTTGTCATAACACCAACTACCGATGCAGTTAAAAATAATAAGGGCGCGAGATTTGAATATTTCAAACTCACGCCCTTGCTGATTTCAAATATGCGATTCTCGTTGAGGAATCCAAAAACCGACTCCTCTCCTATTGTTTAGAGAGCAATTTTCTGGTTGACGATAGCGATGATCTCAGCCTCTTCCTTGATGGCAGCGGCCTCTATTTCAGCGGCTTTGGCCAAGATATCGTTCTTGAAAGCCTCGTCCTTCAAGCTGCTGGCATTGATCTTCACATTAAGGTGTGCTCCCATAACAGCGCTGCGAGCTGCCAAAGCGCCAACACCGCCATCGGTGACGCTGGCAGGATTGCCCCATTCTACCATGGCGCGGCAAACCTCGAATGTCTCGAATGCTTTCTGCATGGTATGGAACGGCACCTCGGTGGCAAACTTGGTGGCGTCCTGGATAGCGGCGCTACGAGCGGCCTTCTCCTCATCAGTCTTCTTAGGCAAACCAAAGGCGTTCATAATCTTGTTGAAGGCATTGGTGTCCTCGTCGACAAGGTGAAGGAGTTCGTTTTTCAGCTGCTGACCGTGGACAGCGACATCGCTGAATTTCTCCCACTCATCGTCGTAGGCAGCTTTGCCTCCGGTAAGGTTGGCAACCATAGTACCCAGCGAAGCTGCCAAAGCGCCCATATATGCGCTTACCGAGCCACCACCGGGAGCTGGACTTTCGCTTGCCGTCTCTTCGCAGAAGCCTGTGCAAGTGAGGTCGACAAGCTTCTTCTGGCTGTTGTCCTCGATAAGGAATTCGATGACTTTCTCTTTGGGGTTGAAAGGTTTAAGATCATCAAGACCCATCGATTTGATGGCTATCTTCATTATTTCGTCCTCGCTGACACCGAGTGAGCGTTTCTGTTTGGCGAGATAGTATTTACCGGCATCGATGAGTACGCTCTTAGGAATAAGGCCCACTATTTCGCATCCCGTAACACGGACGCCACGGTTGGCGGCGCAGCGGCACACTTCGTCGAAGCAGAGGTGAACAGGAGCCACCTTGATAGAGGTGATGTTCATAGAGACCTGCGCGATGCCATAGTCCTCAATATACCAGCCAATGGCCTTGGTACCTTTCAGGGTGCCGGGAATCATGATAGTTTTGCCGTTCTCGTCCTTCATGGGTTTGCCGCTGGGCTTGCCGCCCTCACGCTGAGGACGACCCTTTTCGCGGACGTCGAAAGCGATGGCGTTGGCACGGCGGGTGCTGGTGGTGTTCAGGTTGTAGTTGATAGCCACGAGGAAGTCGCGGGCGCCGACCTGTGTGGCACCTGTCTGGGCTGTGTGGTCGTTCCAAGCATTGGGGCCAAAGTCTGGTTTCCACTGTTCGGTGCCCAGGCGAGTGGACAAGCTCTCATATTCACCTGTGCGGCAATAAGCCAAGTTGCGGCGTTCCGGAATCTTGGCAGCGTTTTCGTAGCAATAGATAGGAATCTGGAGCTCGTTGCCAATACGCTCGGCAAGTTTATGTGCGTAGGCCACAGTCTCTTCCATAGTGATGTTGCTCACAGGGATAAGTGGGCAGACGTCGGTGGCTCCCTGACGAGGGTGGGCACCGTGATGCTGACGCATATCGATAAGCTCGGCGGCCTTTTTCACCACGCGGAAAGCTGCCTCGCATGCCTGCTCAGGCTCTCCGACAAAGGTGATGACGGTACGGTTGGTAGTTTGACCGGGATCCACATCAAGGAGTTTCACACCCTCAACTTTTTCAATCTCGGCAGTAACCTGATTGATGATATTCATGTCGCGTCCCTCGCTGATATTGGGTACGCATTCTATCAGTTGTTTCATATATATTAAATTAATTTACAATTAACTAAATAAAAATATTTCAAGCTAAATGAAATACAAAGATAATCATTTTCCTTATGGTGACCTATAAAAAAATGATTTTTATTATCGATTATTATATTTGAATACATTAATATAAATGCTAAATAGAGAAAAAAGCATATGAATCAGAAAAAAATAGTATTTTTGCATTGTTGTTTGCTACCAAACAAATCATCACCACATCTATTAATTACTCTTGAACACAAATAGCTCGAATCTAACGAATTTATAGAAATACCATCATTTCAACAAGGACGATTAGAAACAAATGCATTTACAGTAAAATAAAATGAAAAAACAATGAAAAGAAAAAAAACATCATTATTGGTCTTGCTGACCATGGCCATTGCGCCATCCGTGTTTTGCCAAGAATACTACAAGCCTAACGATTATTATAAAGCGATCAATTATCCCACCTACACAATTTCCAACACCCCCAAAGGAGACATTCTGACAGGTATGGTTTTCTTTGATGTTGATGTTTTCAGCAGGGACTTGAGCGTGTATGAAAATTGGCGGATAGACAACGTTGTCGACGGCAATGGAAAAAGATACAAATCTTATTTATCCGAGAAAGATGAAGGTAACATATCAACCAATGTTGTTGTAGTGCCCAAAGGAATGTTCACATCTCACAAACTTGTAGGTAGCGAAGTTGTGGTATTGCCATCATCGGTAAAGTACTTAAAAGAAGTTAATTATGCATTTGGTTCCAGTGAAGAGGAATACAATTGGGATGGTTATTATGAGTACAACAAAAAAGTCAAAGGTGGCTATACCGAAATTGAATGGGGAAACATGTGCCTCGAAGGGCCTCAACACCCGGCCGAATTCTATTTCAACAAAACATACGGCATAAAAGAGATTACTAAAGGCACCGTTGTTCAACCCTATTCTGGTCGTACCAATATAAAAGAAGAGCCATTATGCATTCATCTAACAGGATGTATAGGAAACAAAGCGACCGGCGAAGTGTGTTTTATCTTCAGTGTATACGGCAATGCCGATGACGACCGATTGCGGGTCACCCAATTGCAGGCTTATGACGAGGACGGTGTCTTACACAATTATAAACACGATTTCTATAGCAGTGACAAGAGACAAGGTGTGCGAATCGGACAAAGTTATGGACCCGTGGAGTTCTGTATGTATCCTTTCAAGGTTCCTGTTGGAACTCCTTCATTCCAAAAACTGAAAATGTCAGGAAACACCGATATACCGCGTTTAAATATGGAATTTGATTGGAAAGACATTCCCATCCAGTGGATAAGCATCCAAAAATAATATAAACAAATCCTAACACCCTTTGGGGTTAAAAAAATTTTGAATAATGAAAAAAGCAATCATATTTTTCATAGCATCCATATTTTTCATAGCAAATCATGTCGATGCACAACAAATGAGTTATAGCGACGATGATGTTGAAATTCAACTAGTCAAACTTATTGGCGACAGCACCACGGGGATACTAACACCAGTGTTGCGTTTCAAGCCCAAGGACAACGAAAAAAGATACTTAGCCATAAAACACCCTCGCGCCTGGGACGACAGGGGGCAAATGTACGAATCCAAAGATCAGTATTATAGTTTCGGCACTAATGCGAAAGATCCAATATACCTTTTCAATGGAGATAACGAAGTGTGGACCAAGACTAATTGTGACGAATATTTCCGTTTAGAAGGATGGAATAATAGAAATAATACTGTTTCTGTAGTTGCCATCAACTATCTCTGTGACGCTGAGTGGATTGAAGCAAAAATGGAGTACAAAAATGCATACAAGATGATGGTATTCTACGATGTACCTATTACGTGGGAAACACCCACCGATCTGCCCACAGCAACAGCGAAGAAATTCGGTATAAAACCGTTGCGCAACAACATTGGAGTATACCACCCATATAAAAATAACGAGAAAGCCTTTGACGGAAGTATTCGTCTCGAGTCTGTTTTCGGCAATGTCAAAACCGGAGAGCTGAGATTCCTCATGCAGGTAAAATCCAATGGCGCAACAAGATTGCGTTCCGATGAGATTACCATAAAATACAAAGGAGAAATCATCACATTCAAAGGGAAAAACTACAACGATTACACGATAACGCCAAACAAATGGACCGAAGTCACCATCACAGCAAGTGGCAACGGTGTCTTCGTTCATCCCGACACCAAATATCTTGAATATATAGACATTGAGATTGGCGGTTGGCCATCCCTGGGCAACTATATTGTGAAAGGCAAAGTACCCATCCATTGGATGACTTTCACCACTCCGACATCGAGTACAAAAAAAGGAGGGAAATAGCCTCGGGGCATCACACCCACATTGATAAAAAAGCGCCGGCTCATTGATATTTGGGATATCCTCCAGGATAGACCACCCAACGCCCGGCATCATAAAAAAAGTCCGTCACGAAAACGATCGTGACGGACTTTTTTATTTGGAAGCAAAATCCCCAAGCGAAAGGCGGTTCAAAGGTATGTTTATGACAAAACGGGCAGAATTATGCCGATAGCACAACAACAACCCACCTTTTACACCCACTTATTGTAGTGCTATCGCATATTTTTTATATAATTTATCCCCCAGTAATGTGAAATACAAAGTGTCAAGCAAAACAGAATAGCTGTTAACAGAAACAGGAGAATGTGACGCAATGTGTAAACCAAAACTGTGACGATGTATACCAAATTAGGGATATGAGACAAACTATGTAAACCAATTCAGTTTTGCTGTGGCGTCAGCTCGGCTGACAACCATCCCAAATCTGTCTGTTGAGGCCCGAAACAAGCGTGGAGAAACCAATTACTGGGAAAGTCAGGGAAAGTCAATGTGCAACAGACGCCAGTTTATATGCACAAATTTCAGTGCAATTATATATAATTATTGCACTTTTTTTAGTGCATATTAAAAATTTTATGTATTTTTGCAGCCAAAAACACCCAAAAAAGACAATATGATAGACAGCGTTTTAATAGAATTCATGCGCGAGCAGCTTTCGATTACAAGTACTGATTTTGTGCGTTATATATATTCCGACATCAACTGGTCGCTGCGTATGTTCGGCCTTGTCGGACCGAGAGGAGTTGGTAAGTCGACCCTCGTAAAGCAGCACATCATATTTGAAAAGGAACATCAAAAAGCGCTCTACATAACGGCAGACCACAATTATTTCACACAACACACCTTATCCGAGGTAGCATCCGACTGGATAAAAGAAGGAGGCACACATCTGTATATCGACGAGATACATAAATACAACAACTGGTCTACAGAATTGAAAAACATATATGATGGACATCCCACCCTTTATGTGGTATTCACAGGGTCATCGGTACTAGACCTACTCAAGGGGCAAGCCGACTTGAGCCGTCGCGCAGTAATGTATACCTTGCAAGGGCTATCGTTCCGAGAATACCTAGAGATGTTCCATGACATCAAAATGCCAAAATACAAGCTAGATGAGGTCATCAATAACAAGGTAGAAGACAGACTCCTTCCTCATCCACTACCCCTATTCCGCCAATACCTAGAGGATGGATACTATCCATTCAGCAAAGAAGGGGCATTCAAGTCACGTTTAGACCAAATTGTCACACAAACACTTGAGTCGGATATACCCCAGTACGCATCCCTGTCCGTTGCCACTGGGCGTAAGTTGCGTCGGCTGATGGGCATTGTGTCGAAAAGCGTTCCCTTCAAGCCCGATTACTCCAGCATCGCCAACGCCATTGGAGTTAGCCGCAACATTTTACCCGATTACTTCCTCTATATGGAACGTGCGGGCATGATAGGGCAGTTGCGCGATGAAGCCGGAGGACTGCGAAGTCTTGGCAAGGTTGACAAAATATATCTTGACAACACCAACATGATGTATGTACTTGGCTCAAATAGCGCTGATACAGGCAATCTTCGGGAGACATTTTTCTACAACCAGACCAGAGTTGTTAGCGAAGTTATTTCATCAAAAGTGTCTGATTTTGTTATAGGAGAACATACTTTTGAGGTTGGGGGCAAGAAGAAAGGGAAAAAACAAATTGAGACCGTTCCCAACAGCCATATTGTAAAAGACGACATAGAGTACGGCTACGGAATAACCATTCCCCTATGGACATTTGGTTTGTTGTACTAACTGATATTGCTTAGAAAACATACAAAGAAAGTCCGTCACGAAAACGATCGTGACGGACTATCTTATTGGGAAATCCACATTTCAAGCGAATGCCGATTCCAGAATTTCGCTGTTAGTGCGAGTGTTTTGGCCAATCAGCTCGACATAAGGTTCCGCCGAAGCCACATTGTTGTATCCGCACCATTTGGCAAGGACATAGAGGTCCACGCCGGCGCGCAGAGCCATAGTGGCGAAAGTGTGGCGGCTAGTCATATAGTTGACATGCTTCGCAATTCCCGCCACCTTAGCCCATTTCTTGATATGGTCGTTGATGGTCATATTGCTAAAGAGGTGGAACACCCTGTCATCCTGTTTCTCTTGCGGCAGCGAAGCATATTCACGTTCGACAGATTGCGTTTACGTTCAGACATAACTTTTTTATCTTTTAATGACGTTTTTTTTTATTTTTTTTATCTTGCAAGGAAAAATTTTTGTATTTTTGCATCCGATTTAAACATTTTATATATATGCAAAACATTACTGCGACCTACGGCAGATTAATTGAGGAAACAAACTGTGACTATTTGCGTTACATGCACAATCAAATTGCATGGAAAGAGCGTCTGATTGGTATAAAAGGAGCGCGTGGAGTAGGCAAAACCACTCTGCTGTTACAACACATAAAGCTCAGTTTTCCCAATCTGACGAAGGCATTGTATGTCTCTCTTGACAACATTTGGTTTAGCACACACACTCTCACAGAGTTAGCAGACTACATGTACACCCACGGAGTCGAGAGCCTATTCCTTGACGAGGTGCACCGTTATCCTAATTGGGTGCGTGAGATAAAGAATATTTACGACAGTTACCCAACACTTCACATTGTATTCACTGGGTCGTCGTTATTAGAGATCGAACATGCAGAAGCCGATTTGTCGCGGCGTGTAAGCATGTACCACATGTACGGCCAATCACTGCGCGAATATTCCGTCCACATGGGTCTCGAGAAGATGCCTGTTGTAGCGTTTGAAGATGTGCTCAACAACCACTTTGCAGTATCTTCAGGAATTGTGTCCAAGCATAAGGTACTACCTCTTTTCGAACAGTACCTTGAGAGTGGCTACTATCCTTTTATCCAGGAGACTGCCGATATAGTAAGCTATCGAAACAGGATAGGACGTATGATAAACATGGCCATTGATGAAGACATACTTGCGGTGGAGGACCTTTCGTATGAGACGCTGCTCAAAACCAAGAGACTGCTGTCCACATTGGCACAGACAGTTCCATTCACGCCGAGCATCACCACCCTTTGCGAGACACTATCAACCACACGCAATCAAGTTTTGAAACTGATGACTCTGCTTGAGCGGGCCGATCTTTTGATATTACTCAGGAGCGACAGTCACAGACTAAAGTCAGTCGGCAAGCCGGACAAAATACTGTTTAACGACACCAATATCATGCATGCTCTTGCAAATAATGTAGACAAGGGAACTGAGCGTGAGTCGTTCGTTGCCTCATCGTTAAAAGCCGCCGGACACGATATCCAATATCCCCAAGAAGGAGACCTGCTCGTTGACGGGAAATATCTGTTAGAAATAGGTGGACGTAATAAAACATTTGAACAGATAGCCGAGATTCCTAACAGTTATGTCGTGGCTGATGAGATTGAGACCGGCTTCGGCAACAAAATCCCCCTATGGCTATTCGGACTGCTGTACTGAAAGGAATAATCGTCCGCCTCGCTCATGTGCGCCAAGCAGAGATAAATTCTCTTTCTTTCTGACGTAATATAATGATTTTATTGATTTCTATCTATGTTATTATTCCCACCTCGGCCAAATCAACACCAGCCCCCATTACAACCTTCAAACACTTAATACTTACGACTCAAAACATTCCAACTGGCCATTAATTATAAACTATCAACTTTAAGAATTCCATCCACCTCATGCGGCACAAAGGGGCCCTCCTTGCACTCAAATATCACGCTCGATTCTAAAGCTTCAATCGTGTGCCACACATTCTTGCCGATGTTCACTCCATAGCGGCCTTCAGTGGGATCGAGCACGATGCTTTCTATCACCGTGCCGTCATCATTGTAGGTAGTCACCCGCACTTTGCCACGTAAAAGAATAAAAGTTTCTTCCTTGGTGGGGTGATGATGGATTGGCACAACCGAATCCGGTTCAATGGCATTCAGAAAACGGTGGCATTTCTCATCAAGGCTCTGATGGAAATTCAAGTTCATCCGCTGACGGGGCGAAGCCTTAGCCTGAGCCGACACTTCGTCAAGCAGTTTTTTATCTATGACGTTCATAATTTTCTATTCCTTACATAGCCAATGAATTCCTTTAATAGGAAGCGTTCTGCGTTCATGTCAGCATAAGTGGCAAACTTCCAGCGGTTCTGAAGCGTGCGGTGGGCGATGTTCAGGCGACGGTGATTTGAGGTGCGGCCGTGTGGGGTATGTCCTGAACCCATTATGTCGTCCCACACTCTCTGTTCCAGCTCAGGACCGAGTTCCGAGGCTGCTGCCATTTCCGCAGTAGGATCTCTGTCTGCCCATAGGTCAACGTATTGCCATCAATGTGGTTGCTATTGTAGTTAAAGTCAACGGTGAATCTGCGACTTAAACGTTACAAGTCCTTTTCCCCTAGCGGTTGCAGTTCCCGCCATGCTGCCATTGCCTTCATGATATTCAGATACTTCATACAAAACGGAACTTTAAATTGATGCCGCAAAGATACAAAATATCTTTAAAATGGTTGTAATAATACAACCTTTTTAGCATAATTTTAAATATTTGAATGTGTCAGTACTACTGAGCATCTCACCCCTTCGTAATTTTACTGCATTGGCCTGAAAAACGCTTAGAAAACATACAAAAAAAGTCCGTCACGAAAACGATCGTGACGGACTTTCTTATTGGGAAATCCACATTTCAAGCGAATGCCGATTCCAGAATTTCGCTGTTAGTGCGAGTGTTTTGGCCAATCAACTCGACATAAGGTTCCGCCGAAGCCACATTGTTGTATCCGCACCATTTGGCAAGCACATAGAGGTCCACGCCAGCGCGCAGAGCCATAGTGGCGAAAGTGTGGCGGCTAGTCATATAGTTGACATGCTTCGCAATGCCCGCCACCTTAGCCCATTTCTTGATATGGTCGTTGATGGTCATATTGCTAAAGAGGTGGAACACCCTGTCATCCTGTTTCTCTTGCGGCAGCGAAGCATATTCACGCTCGACAGATTGCAGAATTTCCTTAGCAGGCTCCACGATAGGCACCTTCACCTTCTCGTCGCTGTTTTCCACCGGTCTGATAAGTACAAGGCCATTGCCGTTCAGGCGGATAGAGTCCCATTTAAGGTCCTGCACCTCCCCTTTCAGCAAGCCCGTGTAGCAGCTGAAGAGGAAAGCGTTCTTAGTGCTTTCCGCGGGGCACTCAGCGTTCTGCATGCGAGCCAGCTCCTCTTTGGTAAGGAACACCTTCTCGGCATTCTCGCGAGGCGGAACCAGAGCAGAATAATCAATCTGAGGGACATTGTCCACGATGCCGTTCTTCTTCAGCATACGCATCAGAGTAGTCAGCCGCTCCAGATAGTTGCGAGTCGACGACGGTTTCACCCTGTTCAGCATAAACTCCGTCAAGTCACGGCAATACTGTTCGTCGACGACCCTCCTCTCGAAGCCGCCATTAGCAAAAGCCCTCATTTGTTTGATAAGGCTTTCGTAGCTCTGTTGCGTGCTTTTGCTGCCCCAGTCGTTCTTGTCCAAGACAAGCTGTTCGAGCAGACCGCCAGTTAAAAGTTGTTTTTCATTAGATTTAGACATAATCACATTACATACACTAATGCGCAACATTATGCGACAATAGCATTCTTAATAGTATCCACGATATAATGATAACCCTAACTCTTCCTTATCGTAACTATCAAGCCATTCAGCTGCCGCTCGATGGATGACAACTTTGATTGAGCAAAGTCAACTTACTCCTGCCAAACTGGATATTTTCTAAAATTTCTTGCGCCAGCCATAGTTAAGGTCAACGTTAAGGTAAAGGTCAGATGATAGCGTCCTTAATACATTGAACAATATAATGGACGTCATCATCTGTCACATACGGCCCCGCCGGCAGGCACATCACTTTCTATAGTCCTTTTTTAGAGTTTCCAATGCGGTACGTATTTCTTCTATTGAAACCATACCACCCCACATTCGATACACATATTCTGGAGTAATACATCCAAAGTCCATAGAACAAGACTTGGCCTCCTCGTCCATAAACTCCCGTAAACGGGTTACTATATCCTTTTCCATATTGTCAACTACTTATAACATCTTATTAATTTCAACAACCACCTTACATCTCCAGCACATCTGCTGGACTTTGTGGTTCATAAGGGCCATCCTTACATTCAATAATCACGGAACCCGATTCCAATGCTTTCACCGTATGCCATTGGCCTTGTGGTACATTCAAAGCCACTATTGGGCCATTAGGCGAAAGCTCTATTCTATCTGTACAAATCCTTTCCAATTCATCGTAGAACTCCCATACCAATCTGCCGCGCAGGCACACTACCGTTTCGGATGTCTTCTGATGGCGGTGAATTGGCAGCTGGCTGCCAGGTTCTATGGCGTTGAGCATGCGTTGCGATTGATCCTTGTCGGAATTACGCAAGTCCATGTTCATACGCAAGCGAGGAGAAATCTTGGCTTGCTCTGTAAGGCTATCTAACAAAGCCTGGGTTATCTTCATAACTTTTCATTTTTAACTTTTAGCTGCTCCAAGTATTCTTCGTGTAGATGATAATACTTCTTCATAAACATCACATATGCACAAACCAACAGCAGACCAACAACAATTAAATAAATCCAATGTGCCAATGGTGTAACGGGAATCAAATATACCATAACCAAAGAGATTACCAGTTGCAGAATCATGTAAATGAGCGACACCACCACATGACTCATTCCCAGTTCGTTTGCCATAAGCTGATAGGCGTGTTTGCGGTGAGCTTCTCCTAAATTCTCATGCAGCAAAATGCGGTGAATAATGGTGCAGCAACCATCCACACCATATACCAACAGGAAGGTCAACCAGGTGATGTCGCCAGTTTTCATAACCAGGCGACCTAATATAAAGAGCAGAATAAAAGCCATGCCAACACTCCCCACATCACCTGCAAAACACTTAGCTTTATTCTTCGGTCGGAAATTAAAGAAACTGAACGCCAATACTGACATAATAACAACAACAATCAAACTTTCACTTACAAACACACATTGCCCCCCCTTAACATTTAAAACCGCCAATGGAACTAACACCGAGAGAGAATAACCTGCCGTGATTCCATTGATACCGTCCATAAAATTATAGATATTAGTAGCACCCACGCAAACAATCAGTCCAAGTAGCACCATCCACCACATATTCCAATGCAACATCCCAATCTCTTGGAACAACATGAACATAGCAGCGAACTGAGCCACCAACCTTACCGAATCAGGCAAAGAATGGATGTCATCTACAAACGATATACCAGCAGCCAATGTTATAGCTACCAAAGTCCATGGATATTGAAATCCGTTAAAAGCACTCCAAATCCAAAAACCTATAACGAAAATGATTCCACCACCTCTCAACACTATACGCGTATGCGAACTGCGCTCGTTCGGTTTGTCTATAATGTTACATTTATCTGCAATGCGGAAATAAACTAATTCTGCTATCACCAGCAGAGCTAAAATAATTGAATATGACAACCACATAGTTTAATTGTTTTCAATTTCAGAAAAGTTTCGGATTTTTCTCAAACAAAAAACCTTTCACTTGTATTCACAAAGCTGTGAGCCACGTGATTTCTGTAAAGTAACGATATTTCCATCTTGCTCTCCATGTATTACCTACCAAGGCCAGTTTCCCTTTAAAACCTCTCACCGTTTCGTGCAAGTCCAGAGGTTTCCACACGTCATCAAGCATCTTTTTTTCATGAACATCGAAACTTATATCCCGAATATCACCCATTAGATATTTGCCTAATCGGTTATATGCGTCATAGAACTTGCTGAAACCAAACTCATCAACCAAGGCATCAAACACAGACCATTCCAGTTCATTTTTATGCTTGCGAATAAACATCATCCAATCCAGCACGAGCCGCCACGTCAATCCTTCATGCAAAAAATGAGAATAGGCGTGCTCAAGCAAAAACAGAGCCGAAACCATCACTGGTGGCCGTATCAAAAAGGTCTGCGGAAAGAAGTCCGAAGGAATAGGTTTGTGGCTTTTTAACTCATTTTGCAGGAAAAGCTCTAAACGTTGCAAAGTCTTGTCGCCTCGAAACGGCACCATGTATCGGTGGTTTTCAACCATCAGACCAGGCAATTGGAACGTGCTGTTTTTATAAAACACATTTTCCACTTCGTAGCCCGCTTTTTCAATCAAGCCATTCCCGCACTCCCAAGCATCAAACCCTCCTTCTGTTGGAAATAAAAAGCAATCAAAATCAGAGCTCACTCGGTGTTCTGGTTTGGGGTAACATTCCGATACCACATTGCCTTTCAGGACGTAAGTGCAAATACCATTACGATGGAACAATTGTGCCATTTTGCAGGCTTCACTCCATTGTTGGTTATAGCGAGCTTCTCCCAGCCGCACCTCTCCTATCCACCTGAGCCAAGTCACTTGTGATGGTATGACATCCTAACTTGGACCTGTTAATCCCTTCACCTCTTGAACCGCATCAAACATGATGCCCATCAGTCCATTCTGCTTGGCAAAGGCTTCAATGGCATTCCAATCAATACATTTTGGCAATGTAGTATTGTATGAAGTTCCAATGGCCAACCTTATCAGTTGCAGGAACACATCCTTCATTACTTAACCAAGCCCATTAAAACATCCAACTTCTTCAAGCACTTTTCCTTCACAAAATGTTCGTTATAATATTTGGTTGCATTCGCACCTTTTTCATTCAACTCAGCCTTGTCCTTCCGTGAAAGCTCTATGGCCAATTTGGCAAAGTCTTCAGCATCACCTGCTGGCAATGACCATCCACACTGGGCATCCCGTATTACCTCTGCGCCTTCACCATTCAGCACAGCCACAATTGGCTTTGCTGCCGCCATATAAGAAGAAATTTTAGCTGGCGCATACAAAGCAAACAATGGATCGTCACTTAACGTCACCAGCATCACATCTGCTTGGCTGAAAAACCAAGGCATAGTCTCAGAAGGGAAACGACCTAAAGTGAAAACCGTTTCATCCAAACCATTTTCTTTAACATACGACTTAACCCAATCTAATTTACGACCATCGCCAACAATAATCCATTTGATTTCCTTGTGCTCCTTAGTAAGCAAAGCCGCTTTCATAGTACACTCAAACCCATGAGCCTCTCCAACAGCACCGGCAAACATTAGCTTAAATCCATAAGGGATTGAAGGAGATTCTTCTGGTTCGACTAAGGCGCCATCAGCACCATCCGACCATTGCGGATAGTATATTATTTTATCCTTATAGTCGCCATATTCAAGAATACTTTTCTCAAAACTGCAAGAACTAATCATAATCTTGTCAGAATGTTTGTACTCGTTCTTCACATAATGGCGGAAGAAAGCAAGCACATACTTGTTGTTGATACCACCTGCAGCCGTAAGGCTATCCGGCCACAAATCAAGCACCCATGTATAAAGCGGCGCATGACGCATTTTCTTGTATAGCACACCAGGAGCCGACATCATAACGGGTGACAACTGTTGAACAAAAACTTTATCATATTTGTGAAACAATGCATGAAATAGCATCCACACCCAAGCCACAAACAGATAACTAAAGTAGTTCAACATCAGCATAATCTTATTGTTGCCACGAGGTATAATAGGCAGTCGCGTCACCCGCACCTGCCCCTTAAACTTCTTACCCCCTTGAACATCTTGAACGAACGTCTCATGACATTTACGGAACCAGCCATACCCTTTGTGGAATATACCATCAGGATAGTTAGGCACACCACACACCACATGTACATCATGTCCCTCCTCAGCCCAATGGAAAGCGATGTCATTGCCTCGGAATACCTCTGGGTAAAAGTACTGACAAACAAATAATATCTTCATCGTTTATTGCTATCTTCGTTATCTAAACAAACAACTTAATCGCAACATCATCACAAATAATATTTTGTTAGTATGTAGAACACCAATCATATTAATTATCGCTTGTAAATATGATCTTCCACATAAAGTTCACAAATCCGAATAACGCGACTCTGTTTCTTGCGTCAAATCAAATTCACTGCCCATGACGAATAATTTACTCATTGTACTATTATTCAATCTTTGAGATAATTTGGTTACAGCACAGAAAAACCAATAGCTTTTTCTGTCTCTACGAGCGTTTTTAAACGCGAGACTGAATCTAGCAAATCTTGGTGTGATTTCGTACGACTATTCCATTTATAATTCAGGAATTTCAAATTCAAAGTCGATTCATATACCGACAACTCGTCATCAGAATACTCTTTATCGTGTATTACGAAAAAATGCTTTCGCGTATGTCCATATTGAAAGCTATAGTTTTCTAGAAGCAACTGGATATCAGGATCATTCAGTCCTGCACCCAAAAACAAGAATGTCTTGGTAAGAATCAACGCCTCTAACAATTTATAAAACGATGCATATTCACTACGTGCTTTTGCATAATCCTCTTTTGTAAAAATCAGTTTGTCTCTTTCATCAATGGTACCATGTATCTTTAGTACAATCTGTTTCCCACTCTTTACTTGATCTATGATAGCATCGCTGTAGTAATTTAGAATTGGAATTGTACCTGTTGTTTCTGCCGTCACGTAAGAATCATAAATCTTGTCAAAATTAGGAGTAATCACAATAGGCGAATATAAGCCCAATATGTCTTTATGTATATTGGCTGGTTGATATCCAGGTGTTAGAAATTCATCCCGCAGAAAGTCGCTAAAATCATCAGGCTCCAAAGCTTTCTTCACCAAATCACAAGCCATCAAATAATCGTATCTATCCAGATATTGTTTGATAACCTTCTTTTTACCTGCATCTAATCCAGTAGATGCTTGTTCCAACAGAGAGCGCCACTCTTTGGGATGATGTCCAGCAGCATTCTTTGCATTGCACGAAATACCAGAGCCAAGGAAAACCACACACCTGCCCGCAGCAAGGTCTTTTATTAAACTTTTCGGCCAGTTAATCATGGTTTTCTGTATTAGTGATTATGTTATTGGTGATAGTTTCCATAATGTTGCCAAACTCACGGACTTTTTGCAAATGAGAACCAAAAACATTATCAACACTTGCAAGCTCAAAAATCGGTTTGTTTGAGAGTTGAGAAAAGGCAACTAGACTATTCCAGTTTGGAACATCTCCCAATCTCAAACTATCTTTTAGACAATCTTTATAAAAATTGGTAAATTTAGTATTAATCTCCCGAGCAAACTTATCAATTATGCGGTCGTAAGCCTTTACAGGTCTTTTTACTCCATCGTGTGTACGTGCCACATACTGTTGTGTAATATAACCCAAAAACTCAATCGTTGAATAGTTTTCTAAATAAGATTCCCCTTCGGCCTCTTGATATTTTTCTAGCCCGGAAGTCAGGCTTCTCGTCCAGTTTTTCAATGATAATGCTATATTGTCAATAGCTCTCAAACAGAATATGTCTGATGACATGGGCATTATAAAATAGTCACAAGCCAAAAGAATAGTTCTGTTAATTGCGCCCAGTGATGGACCCATGTCAAAAAAAACATAGTCATACTGATCTTTCACTTCCTCCAACAACCCGTGAAAGATGAAAGTAGTCAACAAACCACGAGCTTCACCATTGGTAGCCTCCGACCAGTCTTTGCTCAAAAAATCCTCGGCCAATGCCAATCGAGTATCTCCAATCAATGCATCCACTCCAAACAACGTGTCGTTCTGTATGGGTATTTCATCTCTTTGCAAATAACCACCTTTTACTTTCCTTAGATGTTGTACTACTTTGTAGATTGATGGAGCATCTTTTTTATCATAAAAACTTTCTAGTTTTTCATGATTAAACAAATAAATTGTAGCACTACATTGAGGGTCAGCATCTACCACCAAAACTCGTTTCTGTTTCTTCTTTGTAAAATATGAAGCAAGATTGCATAGAAGAGTGGTTTTCCCGACTCCTCCTTTATTATTAAATACAGCTATTGACGTCATTATCAATCTTTTATTATTATCATTTTATCTCTATATCTATCTGAGTAATCCCAACCAATCGTCTATTCATTCTATAATAAAATCACTTATAACAAACTATTATATAGTTCAATATACTTTTCAAAACATTTGTCTTTACCGAAAAAAGATTCTGCTCTTTGACGGCAATATCCAGTATAGTAATTCTTTCCATTATCACAAATCTTTATAACCGCCTCAGCCATGGCGTTTATATTCCCCTGTTCAACCACAATACCAGTATTCTCGTCAATAGCCTCAGGACTGCCACCCGTCTGATAGGTTATCACTGGGGTACCACAAGCTAAAGCTTCGAGGTTAACTGTGGGAAAGGTATCAGCATAAGTCGGATTAATGAGAACATTCGCTTTCGAATACAAATCGACCAGCTCTTGCACATTTTGTGTGCTGTGAATTCCAAGAATTCCATCGGGCAGACTTGTGACTTGTTTTTCAGAAAGGCCAACTATCGTTATTCTATACTTTCTTGACAGTATTTTTCTTAATTTGATGACATCAGCCAATCCTTTCTCCTTGTTCCATACGTTGGATACAGCAAGAACACTGAACGAGTCACCGCTATTCGTTACACTAGGTTTGAAAACACCTAAATCAACACCATTCTTTATGACTTCAATCCGCTTATCCTTAAGAAACGATTGTCTAACATACCCAGCAATCCAGTCTGAACAAGGTACAATGGTCAAGTTCTTGCAATTTCCGAATAAAGATTTCTTTAATTCATAGTTTTTCTTCGACCTATCTAATACCGTCTTGGGAAGTACATTTCTCATTGGGCATTCGAAACATCCAGTTTCCCATTTATCACAACCCGCATTCACAAAATGGAAACAATGACCAGTGAATGCCCAACAATCATGGAACGTCCAAACCACTTTTATGTCTGTTTGGTTGAGATAATCAAACAGAATCTTATAATTCAGGTAATGGTCATGAATATTATGAAGTTGAACAACATCAGGCATTATCTCCTCAACCTGCCGAATCAGTTTCTTCGTTGCGATCCTAGAGCATAAGCCCTCATTGTCACGAATCCGTTGTTTCGCAAAATGAAAGTATTTGTCCCATTGTCTGCCTATCTTAAAAAGCTGCGATTTAGATGTATTACACAACCGTCCATATGCTATATAGCTTTCCCAGCCATGAATCATAGCTGACACACCTATAGCTTCAGCTATCTTACCCGTACTACCCCAATTGGCAGTTATATTAATTTGGAGAAGTGTTCGCATGTTCTTTTGTTTTAATATTTGCAACTATAAGATAGTGATATGATGCTTGACAAGTCCAATTATAATGCAACCAAAACATCTGTAATTACTATATTCATTATACAACCCAACCGAAAGCCTTTGATTAAAACATTGATATCAAAACTTACTACATACCACATCCTTTATACCATAATTTACACCGACCTCCTTTTGTAGATTATTGTTTTATTTATGGTAACTAACAAATGCGTATAATTGTTAAATCATGATATTGTAATTCGGGGGAAAAAATGATGTCTGCATCGTTTCACTCTAAGAAATCAATTTCTCCCAAACCTTAGTGATTATCACCTTTTCATAAACAGTCTATGTTATATGCAGCCACTTGAGAATCTATTATTAAATTTGAATAAAGACAATAGAACAGTATCTGTCCACCAATTCAATGCAAAGAAACATGATGCACATACTAATGCCCACATCATTTTTTTCATAATCAATACTACTGTCAATAGAGTAAATAGAACGAAAACTATAGGAATAATACATAACAGCATTAACAAACAACCATTTTTATAGTTTTACACTTCAATGAGTGAGATTGGTGCAGGAATACCCATCCATATTGGTTCTTGATGCTTTCCACACAATAAATATCCACCTTTATGCCGTCAGCATATAACTCAACAATAACATTCTCGGATACAGCGGGAAGATTAAAAATAATTTCTCCATCATGGTTATTTTTCCATGTTAGCTCAACACAGCCTTCTCTATCAATAACAGTTATAGGACAGAATATCGGTTGCAAAGTTAGCGAGTCATCCGTTTCCATTGATGAGAACAACTTATGTATATATTTATACTTACTCCAATCCTTATTTCGCTTAACTGATAGCAAGCCGCAATAGTTCTTCAACACAACATCTTCATAAAAGTATCTATTGCCAAAAGAACCTTGCCAAGGGGCAAAAGCTCCTTTACAAATGATTCCATGTTTCTTTGTCCAAACGCAAGCAATAGAGGGACCTTTCTCTGCAAGATATTCTGTTCGTCCTTCAAACCAACAGACAAAAGCATTTTCTGTACGAAGAATGTGCATACCTGTTTCTGTTGAGGTTGGATAAACCGGTTCAATAGACGATTTATCATAATCTTGTATCGCAAGTATCAACCATAATAAAAAATGAGCAATATAAACAGAAGCATAATGATAATCCCACCAAAGATGCTTTTCTTTTCCTAATTGATCATTCAATAGCAGATTATCATTACCAAGCATAACTGGCAATTTATCCTTCAAGTATAACAATGCCGTTGTCAAATCATCTTCCCGACCAGCTGAAGCTAATAAATAAACCCATAGTCCCCATGCAAATATCTGATTTGTGCCTCTACCTTGATAATTTATATCACCATCAGGAGCAAGGGAATTCATAAGAAATCCGAGTTCTTTGTTCAAATTCATTTTCTCACCATGTACATTCTGATACTGAAGAACCGCAACTGTAGCCAAATCATACTGCAGATTAAAACTTGTCCCCTTTGGTAATCTGTCCTCTATTCCCCCATCCTCATTAGTCGCTTGTTTTATAAGCAAGAGGCTTTTTTTTGCTGTCTCTTTAAATTTTTCTTCTCCACTCCAATTGTAACGCTTCGTATTTACAAACGCACGCATGGGCAACCAATTCACAGTAAAATGTTTGCTATCAGACGTGGATAAAACTAATTTTCGTATTTTCTCCGCAAGTATAGGCTCATAATCTTCCAAGACTTTCTCGGCAACACAGAGTGCAAAGTTATTGAAGTCAAAATGATAGGCCGGCATTTTTATTGATATATTCCAACGGTCCAAAATACTCCAAAGCAAAGCGATACCTGTTTCAGAGGCAGCCTTATCTCTAATTAAATCGCCCCAAATAATTAGTGCAGCGGCAGTATGAGTTGCGCCATAATGAGAAGATATCTCAACATTGTCAATGGGATCTATAAACTCCAAACAGCCATCTTTCCCTGACGCGATCCAGGAGGAGCATTTATCCATTATCACTCCAACCCAAGATTTCATAATCTCAAGATTATTCATTAGCATTTATTAATTGATACATCAAACCGAGTACCTCAAGAGAGTCTGAAAGCGGACAAAAGTCACTTTGTTTCTTACCCTCACGAATCATATTTCCAACATGCAAAATCTCGTATTCAAATCCCTCAGAATTATAGTTGAATTTGCTTCTCTCAATCAAGTTCCCGTCCTTAGCATATAGTGAAACAATATTAGTGCGATTAAACTGCGATTCAAATTCAATCGTTCCTTCATTCCCAATAAGCGCCGCCTTACTGGAGGATGCAAAATCTGACGACAAAGATACAAAAGCCTCGATTCCATTCTGCTCTAGCAGAATCTGCCAGTCAGAATCAACACAGTATGCAGAATTCCTGCGCCCTATGGACTTCACATTAGGCTTTCCCATAAAAGCCTGCACGAAAGCAAGTGCATATACTCCATAATCATAAAGGACTCCACCTCTCTCACCAACATTGAATATCTTCAGTTTAGGGTTTACTAATTCTCGTTTGTAAAGATTGGCTCGAATCAATTCCAATCGGCCAATTTTTCCTTCCTTCACCCAATCACGCGCTTTAAGAAAAGTAGGTAAGCACTTCGTCCACATTCCTTCCATCAAGAAGCAGTCACGAATCTTTGTAATTCTCATCAGTTCTTCTAACTGCCAAGAATCAAAACAAATAGGCTTTTCGCACAATACATTCTTACCAGCTTCCAAACAAAGCTTAATATGCTCATAATGATATTTAACAGGCGTTGCTATGTAAACCACATCCAGATGCAATGAATCATCAGCCAACATCTCCTCGTATGACCCATATGAATACGAGGCATGATTATTCGATGCAAAAACAGACGCCTTTTCTTTTGATCGCGATGCCACTGCTACTAATATTGCATCTTTAGTCATATTGATGGCATCTGCAAATACCTGAGCCATATTGCCAAGTCCAATAATGCCCCAACGCAATGGTTTTCCTATCTTATGCGGATATATGTTCAGTTTTCGACGCAGTTTTCTCTCTATTGATCCATACAATCTTGATATATTTTTCATGTTTTGTTTTTCAATTGTTCTAAAGTCACTTCGTACGACAATAATTCTCCAACCTCTACTTTCTTCCATGCAGATACCATCTCAGCAGCCAATCGTCCATATTCTCCAGACAGACTACCTGCTATATGAGGAGTCAGAAACACATTTCTACTCCAAATCAGTGGCGACCAAGGAAACGGAGGCTCGTGCAAAGTCACATCTAAAAGACCACAGGCTCGTGGACGTTTACGTAATGCGCGTGCAAGGTCTTTTTCAATCACTTGCGCACCTCTACCGGTATTAATAAACGTAGCCGTAGACTTCATACGAGAAAACTGCTCATATTTTAACATTTTTCGTGTAGATGCAATATCTGGCAAATGATTGGTTATTACATCACACTCTGCAAACAATTCGTTAAGTTCCATTCGTTGTACCCCCAACTCTAAAAGTTGATCATCCGACACATATGGGTCATACACAAAAACCTTTAGGTCATATGGTTGCAAAAGTTCTACCACTTTTTTCCCTACTTCACCACATCCAATGAGCCCTACTTTAGAACCATAATTTCCCGGATGGGCATCTGCGATAGCCCTTGCTTTGCGAAATGCCCATCTCCATAGCGGCGACTTGGAGACTTTCTGCGCAAGGAAATAGCCCTTTCCTGCCAACACTATTTGTGCGACCACTGTCTCTGCCACAGGTACACCATTGAGAGATGCTGCTGAAAAAACCCGTATTCCTTTTCGCAGAAACGGCTCTGCAAAATATTTGACAGTACCAGCCGAATAGAAAATATATTTCAATGATGGGAACACTTCTCTAACCTCTTCCTCTGTAAAAAGAGGCATATACCATGTAGAAAAAATCGTTCTAACAGTAGAGGTCAATGATGGCTGTGCCAATAATTCCTCCTTTGTGTAAACAGGAATTGTGGCAAATGTCTTGTCTACTACAGAAAGTATCTTTTTGAATTGTTCTCCGTCAGCCTTGGCTCGATTTAGTATGATTATTTCTTCAGACATTTTTCAATAATTCATGAACCATCAAGGCGTATGCCGAAGCATACACAAAAGCCGTTGAGGTATATAAATGATGCACTATCGCCCCTTCCATACAAAAAGAAAATATGCCACCACGAGCTGGGCCTTCAGCACATGTATGGGCCTCACACCAAATCAACGCCCTTGTTGCAGATTCTAAAAGCCGTTTATCGGTTTCTATCGCATTCCAATCCAGAAGCGATTTCGCAATGATTGGTATTCCCTTGCAATCTTCGCCCATCAAAGGACGAGTCAAGTTATAAGCCCACCCTCCATCTTTGCGCTGGGTATAGAGTAAGTTATTCACCGTCTGTCGAACAACCCACCGAATACGCTCGTCCTTCAATACTCTATATGCTGGGATTAATCCTTCTAAGGCCCAAGCCTGTCCTCGGGCGAACTGACCTCCTAACTTCCTATCGTCAGCATCAAGGCTAGTGGCAAAGCCGCGAGTTTTCGCATTATAAAATAGTTGAATATAAACATTAACAAAACGGACGAGAAAATCGCAATAACGAGTATCGCTAGTAATCTCATACAAATTAGCAAATAATGCTGCCGTAAATCCAGTATCTACGATATTATGCTTCAGCCATACTCCTTTTCGCATATCATATCCAACAGGCACCATTCCGTCTTTACGCGCAACACTCATAATCCAATCAGCACAACGCTTCGCCGACTCCAAATACTTAACATCTTTGGTCTCTCTATACATTGTGAGCATTGCATTATTAGCTATGTAGGAAGAATCATTCGGAGCAAGTACTGGCACCACATCTGTAGTACCATAATCATTTCTTACAATCCATCCTCCGCTATCTTGCTGCAATTTTAATAACAGATCTACGATTCTTCTACTATCACAATAACCACTTCTCACTAATGCCGCATTTGTCCAAATCCAACTTGGCAAGCACCAGCCCAACCCATCTATATATCCGGCATAACTCAATCCTTCATTCTGATATCCATCAGGAATGGAAGAAGTCAAAATAAACGCTTTCCATGCTTCTACAGCTTCATCAGGACTTATGGCCAACCTGCAAGATGGACCAGCCTTTTGAAAGGAAGGATTCCCAAAAACATCTACGCCATAGACAACATTCTCTACAGGAAAATAGTTCCGCAGTTCGTTTTGAGACACATCATCCCGTGACACATCCACAAAATGGAATGATCGTACCTTCCGAGAAAACAGAGACTTGACCAAACGATGAGCGCAACAATATGCCCTACATGATAGATTGTAAACTTTCATTTCAAAAATAGTAATATAGTGAATGCCAAACGACGCAACCACTCTTTCCCAGTCAAAGATTTATATCCTAAGGCCTTAGCATAATACTCCTTCGAAATTGGTTTTTCTCCAGAACGCAGTGCCGCTTCTGCCACGGAAACATAATGTGAATGATATATATAGTTCTGATCAGCATCTGTCAAGCTGTTAATTTGAGGCGCAAACTTGGCGAGATACTGTTCCTTAATCTGTATCAACTTCTGCACATCTGGCAAGTTCACATTCTCGTTATTCTTAACCACTAAGACCTCCGGTATGGCAGCAAGGTCATATTTCTCAAATACACGAACTAAAAACTCGTAGTCTTGATGACGAAGGAATAGGGGATCAAATCCATTCAGTTCATCCACTATACTCTTGCGTACAAAGATATTCGAGCCAGTATGGAAGCGAAAGGTACAAGCTAATGCTTCTAACAAATAGTTTCCTGGTTTTATATCTGTATCCACATGATAATCCACCCCACCACGTCTGAACTTACAACCCGTATATACACCAGCTACTGTTGCGGGGGCTGTTTCCATTAATGATATACATTTCTCTAAACGTGTGGGTTCATACTCATCATCACTATCAAGCAGTGAGATATACTTCCCTTTCGCCGCAGCACAGCCCGTATTTCGAGCAACTGCCCCGTTTTTATTCTTTTCATGTTTAATATACTCTATCCTACTATCTATTTTGGCGAATGAAAGGACTAATGATTCTGTTTGTTTTCTAGCCTCACTATCAGGATTATTATCATCGACAATAATATACTGAAAATCCCCAAACGACTGATTCAGAACACTTTCTATACTTTTATTTAATAGAACAGGAATACCATATGTTGGTGTAATTACAGAAATCCTATTGTTTAAATCCATAAACTAGTGTTTCTATTATTAAAAATCTAATTCAACTTTTTTTTCACCCATTGCAAATGAAATCCTTTTATATATTTCCATAAGAATCACACAAGTAAAGGGATAGGATTGCATATAAAAATGATTACTAAAAAACATTTCAACTGTTGCAAGAGCCACTGTACACCAACAGGCAACATCATAAGGAGATCTTGATATTAGATATCGTGTATATACTTTTTTAACAAAAAAGCCCAATAATAATGTTGAAATAACTGAAAGCCAAATCCCGAAATCTTTAAAAGCTACTGAAACAAACGTAAAGGTATTAAAAGAACTATTCGGCACAAGTTCATATTTCTCTTTAAAGAATACATCTGCTCCAACGTAGCCCAATAAAGGCTTTAACGTCCATAAGCCATATGTTCTTTCGTCCTGAGTTTCCACAACATATTCCACATTTCCCCATGGACTTTCAAGATACATAAATGGAAGAAATAAACTTGATGAATAATTCCAATCAAATCTCCCATATTGTTGATATGCATCAACCATATCAGTTTGGTCTTGTTTAGTTGAAGTTCCTCTTCCTTTAATATTTATTGCAGAAAAAGACAAAAACATAATAACAACACCCAAAAGAGCGAAAAAAAACAACCTTAACTTATGCTTCTTCCAATCAAAATACTTTAAATAACAAATTAATATTGTTAAAACATGAAGTAGAAGACTTAATTTTGATGCAATACCTAATGCAATAATGCTCATCATATATAAAAGCGTAATACCATACATCCACTTTTGTTTAGTTTTAATTGAGCATACTATTGCAGGAATTGAAAAAACCCATAAAACAGAAGATAAAAAAGGTATGATAAAGCCCAAAAAATACAATGCATAACATATAAATGCATGCGTTACTAAAGAGGAGTTACTAAGGACACCAATACAATTCTTTTTTTTCGTGAATGGTTTAGTAACAAACATAGCATAAATAAAAGCATAAATATTAATAATACAAAGTATCCATGTTTTTTCTTTTAATTCCGGCATATATATATCTGACAAACTGAAATATGCAGCCAATGTTAATGGACATAGAGAAAACAACAAATATGGGTTCAGCAAAACCTTTTCCTTCACCCCTAGAATAATACATCCTACAAATAGAATTAATGAGCATATACGGAATAGTACTATATTATTCCAAATAATGCAAATAAGAACAAATAGAAACAACCCAAGAAGTAAGCTTTGGCTATTACGTTTTGTCCGCATATTATAAATTATTTCTTTCACCAACATATAGGTTTCTTATGTGGAAGTCTGCGAATAATTGAAAACATTTTTGCCCTAACATCTATTGATTTGAGTAATAACCGTATATCGAATGCCATAACATAATAGAACTGCATTTTTAAATAGTTCTTTATAGAAGGATACCATATCATATGTTTTTTTGCGATATTCAATAATGGTAAATACATATCGCTTCTTGTTAATGGAGCTTCTCTCTTTTTTAAGAACTCAAAAGCATATACCATAGTTTGTTCGTGTTGAGATCTCATCTCATCAGACATATTGGAACTGACTCCTATTCCAGAATAATAAATATTACCTATTTTATTAATATAGTAGAATTTATCGACATTTAAATACAATTGACAATCCTGAGCATTTTCTGCAATATATGATCTCCCTTGGCTAACTTTTTCATATTTTTTCGAGACTTTAATACTATAAGTGGCAGATCTGCCACTTAACAATCCTCGTTCATAAAGTCTAATTGGAGGTATATTCACATGAATATTCTTATTTTTTTTAACAGTAAAAGAATCCCCATTCGGATAAATATTCTGGCTATTACCCAAAATGCAGAAACAATCGTTCTTATAATCAATATTATTAACTCTAATAAATTCCAAGACAATCCTAAACCAGTCTTTGCCACATTCGTCATCTCCAGCCATAGTATAGATGATATCGCCAGAAACCATTTTTGAAACTTTCTCTAGATTTTCAAACATCATTATGTTAGGATCATTCCTATTCAATTTGAATAGACCAGGGTATTGTTCCGAATATTTTTGTAGAATATACCATGTTTTATCAGTTGAGCAATCGTCACTTACACATATTTCATAAATATAGTCTCTTTGTGATATAAGAGATTCTAATGCTCTTGAAATAACATCTTCTTGATTATAGGTTATTATCTTTACTGAAACTCTTGGTATTCCTTCAATCATAATGAAAATGTATTTAATACGTTTATAATGGTTAATATTTCTTCTTCTTTAATGGTCGGGCCAATAGGTAGACTCAACTCCATATCATGAATCATATCGGTAATTGGACGATATAATTGAGGTGTATTCCATGCAACATTTGAATAACAATCCTGTTTGTATGGAGGTATTGGATAATGAATTACTGTTCCGATACCTTTCTCCTTCAAATACAATTGTAACTCATCGCGTTTCTTACAGAATATCGGGAAAACGTGATAAACATTCTGGTCATCATCCATCAGTTCTGGCAATATAATAATAGGATTTTTGATTCCATCATAATACTTCTTAGCCATAGTTTTGCGATGATCATTATCCTCATCAAGATACTTCAGTTTCACATCAAGGGCTGCTGCCTGTAGCTCATCCAAACGACTATTACGCCCTGTATATTTAAAAATATATTTCTTCTGACTACCATAATTTGCCAATGCTCGTATAGCTGCGGCGAGTTCTGGGTCATTGGTAGTAACCGCGCCACCATCTCCTAATGCTCCTAAATTCTTGCCTGGGTAGAAACTATGACCCGCCGCATCGCCAATCGATCCTGTCCTACGACCATCAGAATGCTTGCAGCCATGCGCCTGTGCATTGTCTTCAACCAATTTAAGATTGTACTTTTTGCACAAAGCACCAATCTTATCCGTATAAGCATTGCGGCCATAGAGGTGGACGATGCAGATGGCTTTGGTCTTGGGGGTGATAGCAGCTTCAATTAGGCCGTCATCAATCCCCATTGTATTAAAATTGGGTTCCACCAGAACGGGCTTCAACCCATTCTCGGTAATAGCCAGTATAGTGGCGATATAGGTGTTGGCCGGAACAATCACCTCATCACCAGGCTTCATTACCCCCAACTCGATATATGCACGAAATATCCAAATCAGCGCATCCAACCCATTTGCGCAGCCAATACAATACTTAGTTCCAATATACCTAGCATAATTGGCCTCGAAGGTCTCATTTTCACTTCCTTGGAGGTACCAACCGCCATTAACAACACGGCTGACAGCCTCATTAATTTCCGCTCCATGTAGAGCTGTTACATCTTTTAAAGACAAAAAAGGTATCATATATAATGCTTGTTATTATTATTCACATCATGACCCGGACATATATTCTTATCTTGAGCCATTATAATTATTCTCTCTTTAGATTGCTCCGCCATTATCTTATTACCTTTAGGAAGATTCGTTACAATCTTAATCCCAGGTATATATGCATCCCCGGTGAACAAATAATTCTCCACTGAAAAGGTCTCGCAACTGGGATGATGGCCAGGTGTTTCTAAAACTTTTGCTGACATTTTCTGAAAAAGTGGCAGTTCATCACCTTCTTCACAAATCTGCATTTGTGGACCTTTAACCGCCAAAGGTGTTTCATGATACAATGACATATTGAGTCTTTCATCAGCCAAAGTATCTCTTCCTATCGCGTTTGTATTAATCTTACAATTGGGATAGCGCTTCAGCAACTCTGGCAATCCATAAATGTGATCAAAATGAGCATGAGTCAAGAGTACTCCTGCTATCTCACGCCCTCCTATCTTCTCAAAGATAGGTTCAACATCCCCACAATCCACCAACCAAACCCGACTGCTCGCCGTATCAGAGAGCAACCATGTTATTGAGTCAAAAATTGAGTTTACAATTTTATCTACTTGCAGCATTACAGCTCCATACTTTTCTGAATACGACCTATTAGTCCTGTCAACACCTGTCCTGGACCGCACTCTACAAAGTCGGTCATGCCATCGCCAATCATATTGATAACGCTTTGCGTCCAGCGGACAGGAGCGGTGAGCTGCTTCAGCAGGTTATCCATGATTTCCGCCGGGTCGGTATGCGGCATGGCATCCACATTCTGATACACAGGGCACACGGGCTTGCTGACAGGGGTTTTCTCGATGGCGGCGGCCAATTCGATGCGGGCTGGCTCCATCAGCGGAGAATGAAATGCTCCACCCACAGCTAGAGGTAAAGCACGTTTTGCTCCCGCCTCTTTCAGCTTGGCGCAAACCTCTTTGATGGCTTCCACATTGCCTGAGATGACCACCTGACCCGGGCTGTTGTAGTTGGCAGGGACTACCACCTGACCATCCTTGCTCAGTTCGGCACACACCTCCTCGATGGTCTCGTCTGGCAAGTTGATAATGGCGGCCATGGTGGAGGGGGCTGCTTCGCAAGCTTTCTGCATGGCCATGGCACGGGCATAGACCAAACGGAGGCCGTCCTCGAAGGTTAATGCACCAACGGCTACCAAGGCAGAGAATTCGCCAAGGGAGTGACCGGCCACCATATCAGGGTGGAAGTCTTCCATGCACAGTGCCGAGATGACTGAATGCAGGAAGACAGCGGGTTGGGTAACCTTGGTTTGTTTCAGGTCCTCGTCCGTGCCGTTGAACATGATGTCGGGGATGCGGTAGCCAAGGATGTCGTTGGCTTTATCGAATGATTCTTTGGCTTTGGAGTTGCTCTCATATAGGTCTTTGCCCATGCCTACGAACTGGGCTCCCTGACCGGGGAATACGTATGCTTTTGCCATTTTATATTTCAACTATATCACTAATTCTACAATCTACAAATGGGACTATGGCCGTAGCCCAAGCCATTCCAACGCCAAAGGCGCTCATCATCAACTTCTTTTCTCCTTGCATGTGGTTTTTCAATTCACTGACGATTGTAAGAGGAACTGACACTGAAGACGTATTACCATATTTTTGAATTGTCCAGGGAATGCGCTTGCCATCGAGTTTCAATTTTTTGGCAATATGATTGTTGATGAAAGCATTTGCCTGATGGAATATATAATAATCCATATTTTGGACGTCTTCACCAGCAACCGCCATTATACGTTTGATATCTTTGGGAACTTCTACAATTACGAAGTTGAAAACATCAGCTCCGTTCATGTAACCTTGTTCGTCGGTACGGATATTGCCATACTCGTCAACGACCTTTTCTTTTAGTGTCTCTACTGAGCTCATATTACGGTATCCACCGCCCTTAATCATTATCAGTTCGCCACGAGAGCCATCACTGTTAAGTGAGAAATGACTCGCTCCAAACTTTTCATCGCGCTCAATCAAAGCCGCCACACCAGCATCGCCAAAGATAAAAGCCTCTCGCCTATCCTTGCGACTATAAACTTTTGATCGTGTTTCACCATCAAGTAACAATGCTTTATGGAATCCCCGATTCTGCATCATGGCATAGACGATGCTAAGCGCATTGATAAACCCAGAACACCCCAAAGAGATATCAAATGCCATTGTTGACAGTGACAACCCCAATCTGTCTTGAAGCAGAATGGATGTTGCAGGCATTCTATAGTCGGGCGTTTGAGATAGGAACACCAGTAGGTCTATCTCACTTTTGTCAATGTTGTTGTCGGCAATCAGTCTTTCGGCTGCTGCAAAGCATAAGTCGGAAGCGCAAGTATTGTCATCAACAAACCTGCGCTCGGTTACGCCCACCTTGTCAACAACCTTTTTCACCTCCTCTTCCGGCCAAATATCGAGATCGTAGTGGTAGTTGTCTATCACCTGTCTTGGTACACAAGCTGCAAGAGCAGTGATACCAACATTATTATATTTTAAAATAGCCATAATTACCTAGTCATTCCTCCATCTATTATCAGCTCAGTACCTGTCACCCAAGCACTTGCATCGCTTAATAGATAGATAATACCATATGCGATCTCCTCTGGTTTACCAAAACGCTTCAGCGGATACAATTGTCTATTGATCTCCCATTGCTCTTCCGTAATGTTAGATTTGCCTTCTTTCAATGGAGTTTCCACCATTCCCGGTAAAACTGCGTTACAACGAATACGTTTTGCTGCAAGCTCCAATGCTGCATTCTTCATGAATGATGACAAACCTCCTTTTGTTGCCGAATACAAACTATTACCCACAGAATTTCTGCCACGAGCCGAAATCGATGACGTAAAAACTATTGAAGAATCTTTTGCTATCTTCTTATTCTTCACTAGCAAATGTGTAAGCATTATAGGAGCTTCTAGGTTAACTTTCATGATGCGTTCCAAATCTTCTTTTTTTATGAATTGGATTACGGACATTATGTTATACCCCGCATTATTAACACAGCCATTGAGGAGTGGCACCTCTTTCGCAAGACGTTGAATCTCTTCCTCATTAGCTAGATCAGCAATGATTTGCTCATGTCCCTCGCCCTCTAAATTGATAAATGTCTCATTCAATCTGGCCTCATCCCTGCCTGTGATTACTAATTTGGCACCCATTTTTGCACATTCAAGTGCGGTGGCTTTTCCGATTCCTGAAGAAGCACCAGTAACCAAAATCGTTTTACCTTCCAACGAAAAAGGATTATATGTTATATCCATTTTGATTCTTCTTTAGGTTCTTCGACTTCTACCGTTTCTGATACTACCACATTATTTGATTCAAATGCGACAGTACCCCATGAAAGACCAACACCAAAACCGCAGCAGATAAACTTAGTGGGGTTGTTTTCGAACTTACCTTTTAATTGCGTTACAATAGTAAGAGGAATGCTTGCAGATGAGGTGTTGCCAAAACGATACATGCAAGACGGCACTCTTTCTGGGTCAAGTTTCAACTTCTTTACAATCTGATTGTTCATCTTCATATTGGCTTGATGGAAGATAACATAATCAGCATCAAGATAGTTAAAGGCAAAACGCTCTGCCAACTTCTTAACAGATTTGGGTGCAGTTGTGATACCAAACGAGAAAACATCCATACCCTTCATGTGAGTTTGAAGTCTATGCATCTGTTTGCCTTCAACATCTTGCAACTTGAAAGAATCCATTGAGACTTGATTACGACTGCCTCCATCTGGCATAATAATGGCATCATATCCACTACCGTCAGTTCCAAAATGGAATTTGAAGCCTTCATTGCCTTCATCATACTCAATCGCTGTGGCTGTACCTGCATGTCCAAAAAGAGGGTCTAGAGAACCTTTTGCTCTTTTTTTTGCATCACCGGCCAACAGGAGAGCCTTTTTTATTGCTCCCGTTGAGACAAGAGAAGCCACGTTGCTTAAACCATAAACCCAACCCGAACAACCAAGCGCAACATCCTCAGCATAACACTCTTTTGACAACCCAAGTCGGTTCTGCAGGATACAGGCCGTGGCAGGTAGTACATAATCAGCAGTTTGGGATACGAATACAAGTGCTTCAATTTCTTCTTTGTTCCAATTCAAATCTGAAATGAGCCTTTCAGCAGCCTCATAGCACAAGTCAGATGTCGTTAGTGTGTTTGAAACGTGACGTTCAAGCACACCCGTTGTCTCCACAAAAGCTTCAGGGCTATACTCAGAAGACACGCCGTCACTTTCCAATGGGTGGAGGTTGCTTGCGACAAATTTAGGAACGCCGGCGGATATACCGGCGATCCTAACATTCTTGAATTCTACAAGTGCCATACTGCTTAGATTTTACTTTTTACGTTGTTGTACAAATCCTCAACAGTAACCGCATTCTTCACATCGTCACCTTTCAGAGCAACATCAAACTCCTCGTCAACCATAGCGATAATGCTCAAACCGATAAGGCTTGACCATTCATCGAGGTCGTGGAAAACAGTGTTGGCTTTGATTTCACTGGCATCAGTGTCATCGAACTGCTCTGCAAAAAGCCGTACAAATTCTTCTAAACTTTTCATTTTGATTCATTATTTAAGTTAAACAATAAAATATATTTATTTTTTGCTTTTAAATACTTCTCTCTATTATATCGCAGTGTATATTCAATATCATTTTCTTCAATTATCTCAGCACCCATAGACAAATGAAATTTAACAACTTGATTATTTCCCTTGCTAACATTAAATGGTCCAGAATGAATATCAAATAATGACTGTATTTCACTTAGAATAAACGAAGTTGCGAGAGACTCTTCTATTAAGGAACCTTTTTTACATATCCAACTTCCACTTGTAGAACTTGTCTCCGTGATATTATACAGCCTGTTAACACCTATTGGTCCATTTTTTGAAAAATAAATAAAATAATAGTCTTCACCTCGTTCCTCCCTTCTTTTATACTCACGTATCCAATCTATCTGAGCTTGAAGGTCATTATCGACCTTATGTACGAATTGAGACAATTTTGGATCAGTACGTAACTGTAATATAAAAGATGCATCCTCTTCTCTTACAAGACGACAGGTTAATCCATATTTGGAATAAGTAAAATCAGATGGTATTTTTTTCATTTCTGTAATCTATAAAATCATTATATTCTCTTATATAATCTTCTTTTGCATAACCATGGGATGCCAACACTAAGCAAATACTACCTGACGAGAATCCTTGTTCTGCCGCCCAAATACCAGGTGGTATGTGAAGCCCATAAAAAGGGCGATTAAGAAGAACCGTACGCTTATTAACGCCATCATCAAGTGCAACCTCAAATGCACCACTTGCGGCAATTAAAAACTGGTGACACTCTTTATGGGCATGAGCGCCACGACTCTCACCGCCAGGTATGTCATAACTATAAAAAACACGCTTTACATCAAAAGGAAGATTTTTAAAACCTTCAATGGATGTAATATTTCCCTGTCTCATAGTTATTTTCGGCAACTCTATTACCGAGCAGTCGTAGACAGTTGGGATCTTTTTGTCAGCCATCGTATAACGGGGTTTATGAAATAAATCTGTACCATAATCGTTGCAATCAATGTGATAATAAAACATATTATTATCAGCAATACCTGCAAGATGTACCTATTATCAGTAACAAGACATAATGAGGGTCTAAGACCTTTATAAACATAGATAATGACGAGTTTATGAATCATAAAGAACGGGAAACTGTACTCACCAAATTTTACCAGCCATTTGTTTTGGAAAATACTCGTGATTCCTAATGTTGAATTAATACTTGTCTGAATGATTATGATTACTATTAATGGCCAGAAAAACGCACTTACAGAATGGGTTCTTCCTTGTATACAGATTGTCTCAATAAGCAATAGAACTATTGCCACTATTACACTCCAATTAGCTAACCTTTTATGATTAAGTACAAAACCAGCCCTATTGTTGTTTATTACATCAAGGAATACTAATCCAGCAGAAATACCTAGAATGAAATCAAATATTCTTATAATTGGATGTATATATAGAAACGCGTGCCGATAATTATTCGGAATGAAAACGGCAACAATACAATAGGCCAATATTAGTATTACACTAATTGCTATTTTGTTTCGTTTACTCAACCCTCTAATGAATTTGAATATGAATGGAAAAACTACCGCGAAGAAAATAGTGTCAGCCAAGTACCATGATACATCGTTATATGAGAAATAAAAAATACTATCCGGAATCCAGGAATGCACGAGGGCCGCATTCATAAGGAACGTAGGCCATGAGAAACTCTTATATGCTAAAGGTAAGAAGGCTAATAAACACAGCCAATGAAGAGGATAAAACTTAATTACACGACGTGAAAGATACTTAGAATAATTAAATGTAGGGGACATCATTTTTTCGTGGTACCCTAAAGTCATAGCAAAACCGCCAAGAATAAAGAAAAAAGCCACTCCCATCTCTCCACCTCCTGGAAAGACTGACATATGGTGTAGGAATATAAATAAGATAAATATCCCGCGTAAAGACGATAGTTCTTTAATCATTACTTGACGTATTCTAAAAACTCTTCGTAATTTCTGATATAATCTTCCTTATCATATTTAGTCGATGAAAGAATTAACGCTAGAGAGTTTGTTGAGAAGTTTTCCATCTCCCGCCAAAATCCCTTAGGTACAAATAACCCATAATAAGACCGATTTAAGGTGTATGAAAAACGCTCTTTCCCATTATCCAATACAACATCCAGACTTCCAGAGAGGGCTACTATAAATTCTTCATTTTCTTTATAAGCATGCCCCCCCCTCTTCTCTCCTCCTGGAACATCGTATATCCAATATGCCCTTTCAATTTTGAAAGGTATTTGTTTATACTCTTCGATAACAGATAAATTGCCGCGAACATCAAAATACCTGGGCAACTCAATAATCTTTGCTTTATTCATCCTCTTCTATTATAACTATCAAATACTGTTTTAACTATTCTAAATGATGGTGTTTTTAATAGATACTGAAATAATAAGTATGTTACAGAAAACATAATAAATGAAACTAACAACTCTACTATTGGGTGCCATGAGCATGCTTTAAATAGCCAAAAGCACAGGATTCCTGTCAGAAATGATAATATGAAGTTGGGCATTACAGCCTTCAACTGTTTTATTAAATTGAGATGGATGTATTTCCCAGCGAAACACCCGGCAAGAATAACTCCAATAATAGAATTCAGTGTAACAACAATAACAACAAATTTTATCCCATAAGGTATGGCAAGAATAACTGCACCTAAGCCAATTATAAACCCTATTACCAAAGTGTATAACAAAACCTTTGGTTTACCAATAGCCTTTAATATACTTCTATTTAAATGGATAATAAAGTTCGTGAAGCCCAAAAAACAAAGTATCTGGAAAAAAGGTACTGAGGGTAGCCACTTTTCGGAATATAACAAAACTATTATAGGTTTAGCGAAACAAATTAAATACACCATCATTGGATAAATAAAAAAAGACATCGCCTGCATTGACTTTAATACGTCTTTCTTCATTGTATCCAGATTGTTCTGTTCCTTTGATAAATAAGGGAAGAAGACTTGGTTTAGGATGGCCGTTATAGAGTAAACCGGTATTTGCTCCAATGAATATGCTTGATTATAATAGCCCAACTCTTTTACCGAGAATTTTTTCCCAAGAATAAAGGATAAAATGTTACTATATAAGGTAGATATTATATTTGAAACAGCAACATAAAGGCCAAAGCCAAATAACTCCTTAAAAGATTTTAAATTAATTTGAATCGAAAAGCTGACCTTTGAAAAGATGTAATAGGATACGAAAAACAAAAGATCAACAATTAGATTACGGATAATCAGGCTCCATACACCGCACCCCCAATAAGCCAAAGTTATACTTACACATGTCGCTATCGCATTAACTCCCAAACTAATACTTGCTAGTTTTCGGAATTGCATCTCCTTGTTCAACATTGAAAAGTTGACGACATAGAGAGCTCTCAGGAGAATCATAAAGGCTTCGACCCTTAAATAAAGATCAAACTTCTCAATAGCCACATAGGATGATATGGCAGGTGCCGATATAAATATACTCAAAAAAAGAATAATGGATATCACCATGTTAGATGTAAAGACCGTAGAAATATCGTCTTTATTAACATCTTTTTTTTGAATTAAGGCATTGCCAAATCCACCATCGACCAATACATCAGCAAGTCCGATGAAAACCATTATTAACCCCACTATTCCATAATCCTCAGGGTTTAGCAACCGGGCCAACACGATATTAGAGATAAAGCTTATAACTAAACCTCCAAAGCGCTGTACAGAGCTCCAAACAGTAGCCTTAATTAAACCCGGCATAATAAATAGGGCAAAAAAGTCAAATCCTTATTATTAGATTCTCATCCAATAACGTGTATCACTTACTAAGCGTTCGTGAGTTAATCTCCTCCTTCATCTCATCTATAACTTTCAAAAGGTACTGACCGTACTGATTCTTCAGCATAGGCTGAGCCAGTTCACGCATTTTCTCTTCACTAATCCAGCCATTACGGTAGGCAATCCCTTCGAGGCAGGCCACCTTGAGACCCTGACGCTTTTCAATAACCTCCACGAAAGTTGATGCTTCACTCAAGCTGTCGTGCGTTCCCGTATCTAACCATGCGAAGCCACGGCCAAATACCTGCACTTTCAGTTCACCATCCTTCAGGAATTCCTGATTCACTGTGGTGATTTCAAGTTCACCTCTTGCACTCGGCTTGATTGTTTTGGCGACATTCACCACCTTATTAGGATAGAAGTAAAGGCCCACCACGGCATAGTTGCTCTTGGGCTCTTTGGGTTTCTCCTCTATAGTGAGGCAGTTGCCTTGCTTGTCGAACTCAGCCACACCATAACGTTCAGGGTCACTTACCCAGTAGCCAAACACCGTGGCTTTCTTATTTTCTTCGGCATCTTTTACTGCATTCCTTAATAAGGCCGTGAATCCACTACCGTAGAAGATATTGTCGCCCAACACAAGGCAGGCGCTGTCGTTACCAATGAACTTTTCACCGATGATGAAAGCCTGTGCCAATCCATCGGGAGAAGGTTGTTCGGCATATTCGAAATGCACACCATAATCACTTCCATCGCCCAAAAGGCGCTTGAAGCCAGGAAGGTCATAAGGGGTACTAATGATGAGAATATCCCTTATCCCAGCTAACATCAATGCGCTGATGGGATAATAGACCATAGGCTTATCGTAAATCGGTAGCAACTGTTTGCTAACGCCCTTAGTGATAGGGTAAAGGCGGGTACCACTGCCGCCAGCTAATACGATACCTTTCATAAATTTACTTTGTTTCTTTATACGCTATTGTCAGAGCCTCGGCAATAAGTAAACTTGCTGTTCGCGACTTGTACAATAGGTTTTTTATTGTGATTTTAATTGTTTTCCGTGGGGCAGTGTAGGCAGTGTGGATGCCCCCCCTGCCCCTGTGAACGGTCACAGCTGCGCGTAAAAAACTGTGGACCGCTATTATTAGATTTTTCTCCAGACCATCTTGTTGACCACACCTACATAGCTCTGGATAATGCGGACTACTTTGGTGCTGACATTCTCGTCTACGTAGTCGGGCACTGGGATGCCCGAGTGGCCGTCTTTAATCAATTCCACTGCCACATCAACACTCCGCAGAAGTCCTACGGTGTCGATACCGCTGAGGACGAAGCAGCCCTTGTCCAAGGCTTCAGGGCGCTCGGTGCTGGTGCGAATACATACGGCTGGGAAGGGATGGCCTATGCTGGTGAAGAATGATGACTCTTCGGGCAGAGTGCCGCTGTCGCTCACCACCGCAAAGGCATTCATCTGGAGGCAGTTGTAGTCGTGAAAGCCTAATGGTTCGTGCTGAATCACGCGCTCATCAAGCCGAAACCCACTGACCTCAAGGCGTTTGCGAGAGCGGGGATGGCAACTATAAAGGATGGGTATGTCGTATTTCTCAGCCATTTTGTTGATGGCGGTAAAGAGGCTCTTGAAGTTTTTCTCTGTATCGATGTTTTCCTCGCGGTGGGCACTAAGCAGAATATAATTCTGCGGTTTAAGGTTTAAGGTGTTTAAGATGTTTGAGGCCTTGATTGCATCAAGGTTCTGATGAAGCACTTCAGCCATAGGAGAACCTGTAACATAGGTGCGTTCTTTTGGCAGACCGGTATCAGCCAGGTAGCGGCGCGCATGCTCACTATAGGCCATATTCACATCACTGATGATATCCACAATGCGGCGGTTAGTCTCCTCAGGCAGACATTCGTCCTTGCAGCGGTTGCCAGCTTCCATGTGGAAGATGGGAATATGAAGGCGCTTGGCACCAATCACGCTGAGGCACGAATTGGTGTCGCCTAACACTAGCACTGCTTCGGGCTTGACCTCTTCCATCAGCTTGTAGCTCTTGGCGATGATGTTGCCCATGGTCTCACCAAGGTCATTGCCTACGGCTTCCATATAGATGTCGGGGTCGTCAAGCTTGAGATCTTTGAAAAAGACGCCATTGAGGTTGTAGTCGTAGTTCTGGCCAGTATGCGCCAGAAGGCAGTCGAAGTACTGGCGGCACTTGTTGATGACCGCTGCAAGGCGAATAATCTCGGGTCTTGTACCTACTATGATGAGAAGTTTCAACTTCCCGTTATCTTTGAATTTTGCCATATCAAATTAAAAACTCTTGGTTTCAGATGTTTAAAATGTTTAAGGGTTTAAGCCGCCAAAGCGGTAGTTAAAAAGTTTAAGCTGTTTAAGTTGTTTAAGTGGTTAATTTTTGTACTTCGTTCCAGTAATGTCGCTCGCTTTGATTTCTTTAATGAAGTTCATAATACCAGCTGAAAGCTTGCGGCATTCTGTATATAATTCATCATACTCTTCCTCAGTCAAGTAGCCAACATCATTGGCTCTTATAAGTTGTGAGCGTACTTCGTTACAGGAACCTTTGGCTATATATAAGAAGTTTAAGAATTCTTTATTTCCACCTCTTTCAAATCCTTCTGAAATGTTATCCATTATGGAACCAGCTGCTGCACGTATCTGCTGTACAAAGCGGAAATCTGACTTGAAACCATCCTTGTTAGTTACAGGATAAATCTTCTTTGAAAGTTCACGTGCTTTCTGGAAGATTGCAAGTTCTTCAAAGTCGCGTACGGCAGCCATATTAAACTTCTTAAACCATTAAACTTCTTGAACTGGTTCCCAAAAGGTATCAGGCCTTTGGGGATCGAATATTTCGTTACAGTACATCACTGTTACCAGATTCTCTGTGTCTGATAGATTGATGATGTTGTGGGTGTAGCCGGGGAGCATGTGGATGCACTGGATATTGTCGCCTGAGACTTCAAACTCTATCACCTTGCCTTCGGGGTCGTTGAGGTTTCGCTCCTGGATGAGACCATGGCCACTTACCACTATGAAGAACTCCCACTTGGTGTTGTGCCAGTGTTGGCCCTTGGTGATGCCAGGCTTGGAGATGTTAATGCTCACCTGACCACAGTTGAGAGTGTGCACCAGCTCAGTAAAAGAGCCACGGTTGTCAACATTCATTTTCAAAGAAAATGCAACCTTTTCTTTTGGCAGATAACTGAGGTAGGTGCTATAGAGCTTCTTGGCAAATGAGCCGGCAGGAATCTCAGGAATCATAAGAGTCTTGGGTTGTTCCGCGAAACTCTTCAACAGTTCCACTATCTCCCCCAGCGTCACATGGTGAGTAATAGGGCAATAGCAATAACGGCCATCAGCAGAAGGCAAAACATCCAAACCTTGAAACTCACAATGCTTGTCCTCCCCTTTCAGACAGGCAATCATCTCATCAACGAGATCATCAATGTAGAGGAGCTCCAACTCAACCGAAGGGTCGTTGACGGTATAAGGCAGGTCTTTGGCAAAGGCATTGCAAAACGTTGCCACCGCACTGTTGTAATTTGGGCGACACCATTTCCCAAACAAGTTCGGGAAACGGTACACCAAAACCTTGGCTCCAACTTCCTTGCTGTAGTCCAAGAACAAGTCTTCACCAGCCTTTTTACTGCGACCATACTCGCTATTACCGAATCTTCCAGTAAGGCTTGCCTGTTGCGAGCTGGAGAGCATCACAGGACAGCGATTACCATGTTTTTTCAAGGTATCGAGCAATGTGCTGGCAAACCCGAAGTTGCCCTGCATAAACTCTTCCTGGTTCTGAGGACGGTTCACTCCGGCAAGATTAAACACAAAGTCACAATCATTGCACCAAGCATCCAGTTTCTCGGGCGCAGTATCCAAATCGTACTCATATACAGCCTCAATGGCCAAGCCCGGATGGGTATTGTCCTTACCAGCCTGTATGTTTTTAAGCGCCCAACAGAGGTTCTTTCCTACAAACCCATTGGCACCAGTTACGAGAATCTTCATACTAGACTAGATTTGGAATTCCGTTCAACTCGTTCTGTATATATGTCAGGCTGGCAATCTTTGCCTTGGTCTCTTCGAGGTTGAGTCGATAGGTGTTGTCGCTGTTAAACTCCTCAATAGTGGCGCGCTTGGTGTCGCCTTCCTTAAAGTACTTGTCGTAGTTCAGATCACGGTTGTCAGCAGGAACTGCATAAAAGTTGCCCATGTCAATGGCTTTGGCTGCCTCCTCCTTGGTGAGAAGGGTTTCGTACATCTTCTCTCCGTGTCGGATGCCAATAACCTTGATTGCCTCTTTTTTGCCTCCGAAGAGTTCGCAGACGGCCTCGGCCTGCGTTTGAATGGTACAGGCAGGGGCTTTCTGGACGAGGATGTCGCCATTCTTACCATTTTCAAAAGCAAACAATACCAAGTCAACAGCTTCTTCAAGAGACATAATGAAGCGTGTCATCTTTGGTTCGGTGAGGGTGATGGGGTTGCCCTTACGAATTTGGTCAATCCACAGCGGAATGACACTACCGCGGCTGCACATCACATTGCCATAGCGGGTGCAGCATATTTTAGTGTTACCACTAAGGCGGCTCTTGGCTACAGCAATCTTTTCTTCGATGGCTTTTGTGATGCCCATGGAGTTGATGGGGTAGGCGGCTTTATCAGTACTAAGGCAGATGACACACTTCACACCGGCAGCGATGGCAGCATCCAAAACATTGTCAGTACCAATCACATTGGTCTTCACGGCCTCCATCGGGAAGAATTCGCAGCTAGGAACCTGCTTCAAAGCAGCGGCATGAAACACGTAATCAACGCCCTGCATGGCATACTTGAGCGTGCTCTTGTTGCGAACATCACCTATGTAGAATTTAATCTTATTTGCGACTTCTGGCATACGAGCTTGGAAGTCGTGGCGCATATCGTCCTGCTTCTTCTCGTCACGGGAGAAGATTCGGATTTCGCCAATGTCGGTTCTCAAGAATCGGTTTAACACTGCATTACCGAAGCTGCCTGTTCCTCCAGTAATGAGGAGAATTTTGTCTTTGAATACTGACATAATATAATTATTTATATTGAATCTTTAGATATTTTGGGGGTTCACCCATAGGGATTTTAAAGATCTTGTTAATCCAAATGAGCAGAACAAAGTTTGCTTTTGTTACACTATAGCGTGAAAACGACCCCAAAAGGGAACCATAAATGAGAGATCTATGGGTTCACCTCCTTGTTTGATGTCTGATGGAAGAATCATTGATTTAGTTAAAAGATAATAGAGTACTTCGATGTTAGAAGGAAGACGTAAGATGGAAGAATTTTGATGGAAGATGGAATATGTAAGATGTTAGATTTTATTAATCATCCATAGCTTCTTTCTCTCCATTCTTATCTTCATTTAGTTTTTTGCATCTATGAACTAGAAGTTTTACAAGTTCTTCGCAGTCTGTATATAAACTGTTGTATTGTTTGTCGTCTAAATATCCATTACGATGTAACAAGTCTATCCAATACAATGACTCACGTGCTTCCTTCAATGCTATGAAGCTCTTGCTCTTAAAGTCCGCCTTGCTTATCGCATTAAATGCCTCGGCGTTGTTGGCACCGATACTAGTGCCACTTTTTAGCAATTGATTACAGAGGGCAGCAACAGATTGCAAATGAAGTGGGATGGAAGAAGGATGATGTAAGATGGAAGATGTCTTTTGTCCAAACTTACGTTGCCTCAATTCCTTCTTATAATTCTCATGTTCCATCGCTGCCTGACTCAAAAGGTAATCATTCAATTTGATCACTCTGTCGCTAAAGGCGAGGCATTTTGATTGGATTGCGTCTGAAATTGAGCTCATGAGGGAAGATGTTAGAGGGATGATGGCAGAAGGCTGAGGGATGAAGGATGATGTATTTCCTTCCTATTACATTTCCCTGCTTATGCCGTTACTTTATTTGTGTGTTTGACTGTTGCCAGCAAGAACCCACAAATAGTTTAGGGTTCATTGTTCATGATTCACGGTTTCCATCATCCCTCCTAACCATTTTTTCAGATTGCTTATTCGTTTGCTTCCTTTTCTACTTCTTTTCGTTCTGTATTACCGTGTGGTACTTCTGGACCATACCATTCTCCCGTCTGCAACCAAGCCTCATAGAAATAAATCCAAGCAATAGTCCATTGCATAATCATAGTTGCTACCAATTTATCTGCATTCCACTTAAAATTATCACGATGGTAGAGACATAGAGAATCATCTTTATATCTATGTGGACATTTGTCATCCAATTTTGGACTGTTTACATACACCTTGGGCGGTAAATTGAAACGGTAATGAACAGATACGTTGTAAACAGGTAATTCTGGCATTATCATTAAATCACCTGTAAAAATGAGTTCACCATCTTTCTTCTTGCATGAAAAGTTTGGAAATTTACTTTTCATAGCCTGAATCTGGATTATCTCATTCCCCCTGTGGCGATTCGGTATCTTCCCCATAAAAACCTTTTGATGCAGCTATCGCACTTCCTACAGCTGTTGACAAGCCTGCTGACGCACTCCATTTTAAAGATCCATCATTTATGGCTTTTCCAAAAGAACGAGCTTCATTCACATCTACTGTAGGAAAGTCTGTTCTGAATATTTCTTTCCAGATTTTTATAGCATCTGAGGGCTTACCATCATCAGTATATGCTTTCGCCTCATTTATTCTTTTCTTAGTTGCTCTTATAGCATCTCTTACTTTTTCAAATTGATTATAGGATCCAGTCATTCCTTGAGTCAAATACCCTTCTGCATGGTCAAACCATAAGCGGACACCCTCTTCCACATTTTTAAAAGTAAACAAATTGAAAATGTAGCATGCTATGACTTCTATCTGGAATGATGGTAAAGGTAAGTCGCGGTCATTCTTCCATCTCTTAACAGCCTTTACTATATCCTTCGCTTTATAGTTACAACGACGGTCAAGGTCACTAAAGTTAAGATTATGAGTCTTAGGGGCAGTGAATATCCAATGAGTAAGACTGGAATCAGGAATACTTAATGCACCTGCATGACGTAAGGCGGGCAGCACATCTATATGCAACTTACTTAAATCAATCGTAATGCATGGTCTATCTTGACGGCACTTATCCTTATAATCTGGGATATTGTTCAAGTAGTTTTTAAATGACGTTAGGACAGACTGTGGATTAGGCACTTGGCCATTGACATAGTAATCGGAATCATCAATTACCGCAAACACATCTATGTCATTAATGGGGCGTATCATTGTTCCACGAATGTATGAACCGTTGAGAAACACCTCCTTGATTTTGAGTTTGCAGTCATCGCTGTTCAGATAACCTTCGACATTGTCATACGCTCCCTGAACAACATCCCCTTGAAGGTCAGAGGGGGTTATCTTGTCTATAAACTGATTGATACATTGAAGTAATGTTGCCATACCTATAAAAGATTATATGCTTCACAAACTTTTTCTGCACCGTAGTAAGCAGCAGCCTCGTTCTTTTTCCTGTTTAATTTGTAAAACAAGTCAGGCACAAGATAAAATGTCTTGCGATGCAAGAATATGAAGTTTTGGATTTCCTGAAGTGCATTTTGATTAACACAGTGATGTTCTTTTGCTTGAACAAAGCCAGCTTCCAAGAGCGGTTCTATATTACACAATGCTTTATAGTTGGCACCGTGTTGTTTGTGCAAATCAATTACCCAAGTGACTAAAGGCATCAAAGGAACAATTCCATAAAGAAAAGCATCCCACATACCTGCGTTTTTCCACATTCCAAGTACCGCAACAGCTATTATTGCAATGAAGGTTAGCACATAGCACAATATAGAGTACGCCTTACGCAAGGATTGGTCATATACGACATTTGTTCGCATACATACCAGCACACCTACAGATGGTGGTAGTTGAGAGACTATTGTTTCATACCAATTGTTCAGTTTCTTGTAACTTGCACCCCTAGTGGCCTTAAGAACATCCTCTGGCTTGGGTTTAGCACCACAAAGGGCGTTATTCCATTCCAGGCCAAACAGTTCGCAATCGAAGAGTTGTTGGATACGTGCTGCTGTAACTTTCAGGCTAGTGGATAAGTCCTTTAACCATATCCGTAACAAGGTAGCTATAACGCTATAAACGACGATAATCTTAGGAAGTCTATCGCATTCCGGATACAACACTTTTGCAATAGCCAACAAAACCGGCAACAACACACAAACAAAAAATACTATATTAGAGAGCCTTTTTGCTTTCGAATACAAATGTCGTTGTGCCGCCAAACGATCAATAAACGTTTGCTCGTTCTGTTTCGTTGTTATATTGTTCTTTGCCATCATTAATTCACTGTCGCTTCCTTAATTATTCAATCTCTGAAGAATCCAGAGCCTCTTCAATAAATATTTCCTTTTTCAAATTTGTGCCTTCAAACCATTGCGTTTGATACCACACATCAGCAGAAGGATTCTCCGCCTTCCATCGTCTCACATTCATTGCCCATTGGCCAGGATTCTGACCTTCAATAATGTTAATGATAGTCATTTCTGGGCCTCCAGATCTTAACTGAACCGTCTCACCTAATTTAAACTTTGCCATAATTATGTCAAAATTTTAACTTGTTAACTTTTAATTAGTTTTGTTTTGTGGCCAACGGCCGCTCTAAAAGTCTCACAGCCGGTGGCGGAGTTTACGGAGCCAAGGGCTGTACCGCTTCCTTTAGCGGAAGGCTCTTTTGCGGACTTGTTTCGCAAATGTGCCTGAAGCGGTTGCTCATCGGCCACCTATTAGTTCCTGGTTTACTCATCAAGTTGACTCGCTATATCTAACTTTTTCAGCGGTGCTCGCAGGCATACCACACAGGCCGTGTCTCCAGCGGAGCCAGGCAGGACAACAATGTTTGTTTTCAATCGCGTTTAAAAATGTCCCTAGTATATACCTTTTCTTTCACATCGTCCAGACAGCTATC
>JAEEGL010227984.1_pt1 | contig 80663 bp, 64 predicted proteins | sample 9134231 | NCBI WGS metagenome assembly JAEEGL01 (sample SAMN16246548, study PRJNA631951) | gut metagenome | biome: gut microbiome; feature: rumen; material: fiber-attached | host: Bos | place: Iran: Karaj | collected 2018-10 | reverse complement strand
GTCATAATAGCTTATCTTTTCAAGCACATATAAGGCAAGGGCAAATGTATGCTGCGCAACGGCCGGAGTTGAATAGGCCTTCACGTTGGCCACACCGATACCACGGCTTCTGGCGTAATCAAGATCTATATTGTCATATCCCGTGGCGGTAACACACAAAAGCTTTACATTCTTAGCATCCTTAAGCATCTCCTCGTTCATAACCGCTTTGTTAAAGATAATGACATCGGCATCTTTAATATATTCCCTGTTTTTCTCTATGGTGTCGGAATCATGCTGTTCATAATCCCCAAAATCGGCAAATACATTCGTATCGATATCATAACCGAGTGTATTACGGTCGAGTTCGACTATTTTCACTTTTCACCTCCGTATTATAATTCAAGCCTTCGGAAAACCGAAGGCTTGTTGTTACTCATCCTTCATCCTCTACAGTGATGCATTCAGATATGCTTCCTGCTCCGGAGTTAAAGTATCTATCTCTTTTCCTAAGAATGCAAGTTTACGTCTTGCCACGTCCATATCTACATCGACCGGAACATCTATAAGCTTCTCCTTAAGCTCTGAACCATGTTCAACAAGATATTTGGCTGACAGAGCCTGAATCGCAAAACTCATATCCATGATCTCTGCAGGATGACCATCTCCGGCTGCGAGATTAACAAGTCTGCCCTCTGCTATAACGCATATCCACTGTCCCGTAGGAAGCTTATATCCCATGATATTGTTACGCATCTCCTTGCTCTCTACAGCCATGGCGCGAAGTCCCGCCATATCTACTTCACAGTCAAAGTGACCTGCATTGGTAAGGATCGCACCGTCCTTCATTACTTTGAAATCTTCTGCACTGATAACCTTGTCACATCCTGTAACCGTTACGAAGAAATCGCCGAGTGCAGCTGCCTTTCTCATGGGCATTACATCAAATCCATCCATAACGGCTTCAATTGCCTTTACCGGATTGATCTCTGTAACGATAACCCTCGCACCGAGACCCTTGGCTCTCATGGCCACACCCTTACCGCACCATCCATATCCGGCTACTACCACGTACTTGCCTGCTACAATGAGGTTCGTCGTACGGTTGATACCATCCCATACAGACTGGCCTGTTCCATATCTGTTATCAAACAGGTGCTTGCAGTCCGCATTATTGACTCTTACCATGGGGAACTGAAGCTCACCCTTGCGGTTCATGGCTTCAAGTCTGATGATACCTGTTGTAGTCTCTTCACATCCTCCTATTACCTGAGGGATCAGATCTCTATACTGCGTATGCATCATGTGCACCAGATCCCCTCCATCATCAATGATGATATTGGGTCCGATACTTAAGACACTCCTAATATGCTTATTGTATTCCTCTTCAGTAACTCCGTGCCACGCAAATACGTTAAGTCCGGCCTTGACCAGCGCTGCCGCAACATCATCCTGCGTCGAAAGCGGGTTGGAACCGGTAATGTACATCTCCGCCCCGCCTGCCGCAAGTACCTTGCATAAATATGCAGTCTTGGCTTCAAGGTGTACCGAAAGTGCGACCTTTTTACCGGTAAACGGCTTGGTCCTGCTGAATTCTTCCTCAAGAGTCCTTAGCAGATCGCAGTTGCGCTTCACCCATTCGATCTTTCTTTCACCTGACTCGGCTAAATTAATGTCCTTAATCTCACTCATTTTCCTGTCCTTTCTGTGAATCTACAACATTACCCCAGCCGAATTTTTATTGTTGGTCGTCTGTCCTATCAACATTTAATGATTACTCTTCGTCGTCCTCTTCTTCTCCGGCTACAGCAGATATGACCGATGTAACAGCAGATACCACAACAACTGCCGCTATGATGACCAGTAATCCGCCTGCCAGTATAAGAAATGATCCGTCCATTGCAATACCTCCGTTATGGCATAACAAACACGTCTATGGTTTCTTCTGATATGTTAACACAATTACAGCATATTATCTATCTTTAAGATATGTCTTTTATTGGCTTTTTGGGCAAAAAACTTGGAAAGATTGAACGATCGGAAACTCATATCGTATGAGGGACAGTCATAATCTTCATCATCCGCCCATTTTCCGAAACTCTCTTCATAGAATCGCATCATATGCGAATTTCCGTCATAATATTCTCCGTTCCTGTATTCTTTTCCCTTGTAATGAGTCTGCTCATATTCATACAGCTCATCGAAGTTTTCCAAAATGACCGGTATCGCATCAGTTCCCAATTCGCACAGATAATCTATATCGATCATTCTGTGTCTTTCTGTCATCTGGTAGATATTATATCTGGCTATGAGCGCCGTCGGATGAGAGAATACCATGACCGTCACGGCAACGGTAATTATTGTGATGCCGTATCTGAACAACGGAAAGCTCTCTCTGTATATATAGATTATCACTCCTGCCAGTAATACAGCCAATACCACCAGTGCGTACAATACATATACCCTGAGTCTTGTCAGATCATATTCTCTTACATAGAGCATCATCCTGTACGCACTCGACGCTATCATTACATAAGTGCAGATACAGATGACGGTGAGTATCGCTTTAAGTACCCTGCTCTCACCGAAGAAGTACGATGCCACGAGCACAATGATAAGATTCAATATGCAGACCGTCAGCAGCTCGTAGAAACCTTCACGGGCATATTTGGCATATGTATACCCGTCAGGCAGAGTCAGGAAATTGCCGAATGTCAGATATACTACCTGTATACCGCAGAAGAACAGATATATGACTGTAATGATCGAGGTGACCGTGATGGCCAGAACAGGCTCATATACATGATGTTCTTTGTCATCAACACTTATACTCTTTTCATCAAGATATCTTATGACCGCATAAGATACGGTGAATATAAACAACATTGTTATCAATACGCCAATTATGTTCTCAAGATCTATAACTTCGAGTATCCTGTCCACCGCTTCTTTAAATACTGCATCAGCTTTGCATAAAAGAGCCAGTATGACGGCTACGAGCGGAATGGATGCCAAAATACCGATACCGACATATAAGAGTTTGCTGTTCTTTTTAGTAACCGGATTACCTTCCTTATCGACTTTTTCTTCTTTATTCCTGGCATTCTGCATAAATACGAATGTCTCGGAAAATGCGGATACACAATTCTCCACCGTTCCGCCGATCAGCTGTATAAGTGCCTGTATATATCCCATGAATTTCCATTCTTTTTCATCATAGAGTATATGCAGACCAAAAATGCCTATAAGGATGGCTGTCATACATTTGGCAAGTCCGGTCATCTGCTTATCTTCAGTAAGAAATACACTTACTCCCAACAATATGATGACTATCGGATACCATATGTCCTTACGCTGCCATTTACCTTCCATTTTTCGCAGACAAAGGACGTAATATGCGACCGTGGAAAGCGCAAAGAACGGGAATGTGATACCTCTGTGATTTTTATACAGACAGAAAGTCGCAAAAACGGCATATATTATCGTGTACAGTCCGTATTTGGATATCTTCTCTTCTCTTTTTGCAACGGCTTTTGTCTGTCTCTGTTTCTGTGTCATCTGCACAGTCCTGTCTGTTGCGGCTTCTGTGGCAGTTTCATTGTCGCTCCCCGGTCTGGGTACAAAAATTCCATTGTTTTCCATTTTTCTTCCTACTTTTATTCCCCTGTAGTTTCCTTTATAAGCTCCGTGATCTTCGCGATGGGATCGATCTCCATACGCTTATTCATATTGGCTATATATCGTTCTCTGTCATTATATACACTCATCACGGTCTCGATCAACATGGAAGGATCCAGTGCCTCTTCCTTGATTACTTCGGAAAAACCGGAGGCCTTGAACGATTCGGCATTAAGCACCTGATCTCCCCTGCTGCCTACGGACAAAGGTATTAGTACGTTGGGCTTTTTCAGCTCAAGTATTTCATTGATGGCATTGGCACCCGCTCTGGAGATGATCATATCCGCCATGGCAAAGATATCTTTGAGCTCATCTTTTATATACTCATACTGCTTATAGCCTTCAACATTAAGCATCATATTGTCGACCTTGTCTTTACCGCACAGATGCACGACATCAAAGGTACTTAAAAGCTTGGGTAACGACTCCCTGACCATTTCATTGACACTCTGTGCACCCTGCGAGCCTCCTATGACCATAAGGATAGGCTTGTCTCCGCTTAATCCGGTAAAATTAAGACCTTTTTGTCTGTCACCGGTATGGAGTTCCTGCCTGATCGGTGATCCTGTAAGCACCGCTCTGTTACTCGGCATATGTTCCATGGTCTCCGGAAAATTACAGCATATCTTTTTAGCTACGGGAATACAAAGCTTGTTGGCAAGTCCGGGTGTCATATCCGATTCATGAATAACACATGGAATATTCAGTTTTGCTGCTGCCCTTACCACCGGAACTGCAACAAAACCGCCTTTTGAAAAGACTACATCCGGTCGAATATCCTTAAGGATCTTTTTTGCTTCCTTATATCCCTTGATGACATGGAAAATATCAGAGAAATTTTTAAGGTCAAAATATCTTCTGAGTTTTCCTGTGGCTATTCCATAATAGGGAATATTTATATCCTCTATAAGCTGCTTTTCTATTCCTGCATAAGATCCAATATAGCTTATATCATAACCTGATTCTTTAAGACTCGGTATAAGCGCTATATTCGGTGTAACATGTCCGGCTGTCCCTCCGCCGGTAAGAACGATTTTTTTCATATTCCTTCAAGCCTCATCAATAAAACATAAGATTCAGATCCGCATCTCCCTTGATACCATCCACACTTCCTGCAGCGGTATATTGCCAAATTCTGCATTTGTATGGGAATCTCAGAGGATAATGATAATATGCAAACCACTTTTCATAACTTTCAAGCTGTGCAAAATCAAGCATGATAAGCATACTCTTTAAATTGCCGTATATCATCGGAGTATACCCGGCTTCTTTTATTCTCTCACAAAATGCGATAACTGCCTTAGTTCTGTCTTCCTGAGTCAGATTTCTTGTTCTGCTCCTACTTACATTGGCAGACTGTTCCACATCGAGGACTATAGGAAGTTCTATATGATAATCCTGCAAAAGATCCAGTACATACTCTGCTTCTTCTATACCTTCCCTTTCATTTAAAGCTTCCGTAAAAAAATACACTCCGCAGTCCAGTCCTGCTTCATTGCAGCCTTTTATATTATCCTCATATTTTTCATCAGTTACTATCTTACCGGACTCATAGCCTCTGTAAGCAGCTCTGATAATGGCATATTCGACTCCGTCATTTTTAACCCTATTCCAATCAATATCACCTTGGAACTTGGATACATCTATTCCTTTTTTTGCTTCGACCCCATCTTTGGAATATTTTGCCTCACCTTCATATTCTCCGGTCTCTTCGTTTATAACCGGATATTCCAGTGAAGAAAAATCTATTTCACTTAACTGTAGGCTGTCATCAATATCAAAGAAACAATACCTTCCTATATCCGGTACAACTATAAGATCAGGAAAAACCGTTTCCAGCATGCTGAGTGTTTCGCCATTTTCCATATATCCGCGTATCAAAGACCTGTATTCATCACCTGTCTCCTGTGCCACATCTTTGACAGCCTCATCAACAGCAGAATTCATCAGATTTTCTGCTTCTTCTATCGTGATATATGAACCGGATTCCATATCACTTTTTAAAAGCTCCAACTCTGCCTGATTCTCATTTAGGCTGTTAAGCGTCCGCTGATACATCATATACATATACCCGGCAACACCTGAGGATGTAATAATACAGAGAATCAGTATGACCGTGATCACAGCCCTTCTTCTTCTGGCTTTTTTTAGCTTTTTTCTTCTGATCAGTTTTTGTTCTTCTGCTAATCTGTTAGAATCCATATACTCCTTTATTATTCATCTTTTTCATTCTTATAAAGGAATGCCTGATGATCTCTTGTATTGGCTCCAATATCTTCCTTGGTATATATCATCTTAAGCAAAATCGGTGTAGATATCGATGATACTATGATAAGAAGAATGACCGCTGTAAAATATACATCATCCATCATACCGACAGACAGACCTTTCTGCGATACGATAAGTGCCACTTCACCTCTTGTCATCATACCGATTCCGATCTTTAGAGAATCGGATACATTAAATCGGCATGCTTTGGCCATAAGTCCGCATCCGATTATTTTACAAATAAGTGCTACCAGCACAAAGCATACACAGAATAAAAATATATCTCCTGATACTCCGATTATGTTGGTCTTAAGTCCGATACTTGCGAAGAATACCGGTCCGAACAGCATATATGAGTTGACATCCATTTTTCTGGCTATATAATCGGAGTCCTTGATCGAACACAAGATGATACCTGCCACATAAGCACCTGTAATATCAGCTATTCCAAAATATCTCTCGGCAATGTAGCTGAGCGCAAGACAATATGCCAATCCCGCTATCGGTATTCTTCTGGTATGGGGATATTTATTATCCATCCATTTGAATACTTTATATGATATAAATCCGACGATAATGGCAAAAACAAAGAACAATACCGTACTTATCACAACCGTCATGGGTTTGTTGTTGGGATTCTTGAATCCGATCACAAATGTCAGTACGACTATGCCTATTACATCATCTATGATCGCGGCACTTAATACGGTGGTACCAACCTTGCCTCGCAGCTTGCCCAATTCCCTTAAAGTCTGGACGGTTATGCTGACGCTGGTGGCTGTCATGATCACACCTATAAACACTGCTCTGTAGAAACCTTCAGATCCCCATGGTGCCGTTCCGTAAAATCCCATATACAGAAAAGTTCCGCCAAGAAGTGGGGTAAATACTCCTGCACAGGCTATCAAAAATGCTATCGGCCCTGTCTTAAGCAGTTCCTTAAGATCAGTCTCAAGTCCCGCTTCAAACATGAGCAGTATAACGCCTATCTCGGCCATATTACTGATAAAATCAGTCTGTGCCACAAGACCTAAAACACATGGTCCGATAAGCAGGCCCGCCAATATTTCTCCTACAACCTGTGGTGCTTTTAGCTTTCTTGCGATCAATCCACAGAATTTTGCTGCGATCACAATAATAGCCAGATCTTTTAGAATTGCATATGCTTCCATTGTTACCTTCCTACCTGATCATTGAATGCCGTTCAGTTCCTGATACAGATTCTTGGCATAACTGTCTGTCATACCGCATATGTAATCAGTAACCAATAACAGTCTTAAATACAGTTTTGTATACTCGTCCTGATCTTTGCTGCATATCTCATAGATCATCTTATAATCTCTCGAAATCAGATCTATCAGTCTTACATCCAAAGCTGACAAACTGACATCTGTATCATAATGTATGACTGCATGGATGAATTTATTTAACAGGAAATTAAATATATTGTCTGCTGCTATCTCAAGTTTGTATATAGGTCTTGATGAGAATACATATTTATATGCTATATCTCCCAAAGCTTCCATAAGCTCTGCTATTTCAGTATCCGCAAAAAGATCCTTATTGTATGTACCGCTCATGATCTCATTGTAATGCTCAATAAAGCTGTCACTTACAGCACCAATAGCTTTTCCCTGTACAAAGACCGACCAATTCTGAATAGCATACATCTCAGGATGCATATGACATATATTCACAGCTTTTTTGTATTTCCTGTTAAGCTCATTAATATATTTATTATCATATTCCTCACCATCCGCTGGAATATTGCAGCTTAGTCTTTCACATAATTCTTTTATGAGAATATCCGTTGTAAGTTTGGACTTTTTAATCGCATCTTCAATATCTGCCGTTCTGTATGCAATATCATCTGCCGCTTCCAGTAAAAATGTAAGAGGATGTCTGTTTCCATTTGTTCCCGTAGACTTCTGTATATCCTCAAACGTCTCCTTATCGGCAGTGAAATATCCCATTTTCTTACATTTGATATCACCGGGGATTTTCCTAATCTCCACAGAGCTTACCGGATATTTTATGATGGTACCAAGTAAAGCTTTGGTCAGATTCATTCCGTGCTCATCCACCAGAAAATGAAGTTTGGTCACCACTCTGAGTGCTTGAGTGTTTCCTTCAAAATGGTAAAAATCATTTTGCTGTTGTTCACTTAATATCTCTGTAAGCGGCCTGCCTTTATACATCAACAAAGGCATATTTTCCTTAAACCAACTTTGGAAGACACCCTCGCCATAATGTCCAAAAGGAGGATTGCCTATATCATGAATAAGTCCGGCACAAAGAAGGATATTGCAGATATCTTCTTTTTGTCTGTCCTTAAAATCCGGATCGAGTCCCTTATCTATTATCTTCTGTCCGACACTTTGACCCAAAGATTTACCAAAAGAACTGACTTCCAAAGAATGTGTAAGCCTTGTCCTTATATAATCACTTTTATCAAGCGGAAATACCTGTGTCTTATCCTGCAGTCTTCTGAATGCCGCGCTTCCTATAATCCTGTGATAGTCTTTTTCAAATTCTGTTCTTAAGTCATAAGAAACCGTACTTTTGGTATAAGAACGTATTCTGTCTTCACATAATAACTGTTTCCAATTCATCCGTCTCTCTCCGGTCACACAGCAAATATCATACACCGTTTTTCTTTGACTATAACAACAGTCGAGAACGCAGTAATCTGCGTTTTCGACTGCTCTCTTTACTATATGCTGTCTGTTTTATTTTCCCTAAGCATCGCTGCCTTCTTCTTCCGACGATTCTGTATCAGTGTCTGCATCAGCATAGTCGTCCGGAAGATCCACTTCCATACCATTATCATCCTGAACCTTATCACGCACCTTGGCAATCTTGGCAATCTTGACATTATCCTCAAGGTTCATCAGTTTTACACCTGTCGTAATCCTTCCAAGCTCTCTGATATCTGACATTCTGATCTGAATGATTATTCCTTCGGTCGTGATCATCATGATCTCATGTTCATCATTAACTGCTTTGACTCCGACAATCGTTCCGGTCTTGTCGGTGATCTTATAACACCTTAATCCCTTACCGCCTCGTTTCTGCAGTCTGAACTTATCTAGGGTTGTTCTCTTACCTATACCGTTCTCTGTCACAAGCAAAAGTGAATCACCCTGAGTATCTATCTGCATTCCGACTACTTCATCATTCTTGGCAAGCTCTATAGCCTTAACACCCATGGTGTTACGTCCGGTCGTCCTGACATCTGTCTCCTTAAACTGGATACACATAGCTTCTTTGGTAACTATGAATATAGTGTTGTTTCTGTCAGTCGTCTTAACATCAATGAGCTCATCGTCATCGGATATGTTGATAGCGATCAGTCCGTTCTTGCGGATATTGAGGAACTCCTGAGTGGAAGTCTTCTTAATGATACCTTTTTTGGTGATAAACAATAGATTCTTATCTTCTTCAACACTCGTAAGAGGGATCATAGCTGATATCTTCTCTTCCGGATTAAGCTGCAGGAGATTGATGATAGCAGTTCCTCTGGCAGTTCTTCCAGCCTCAGGTATCTCATATGCTTTCAATCTGTAAACTCTTCCCATGTTGGTAAAGAACATTACATCATTATGGGTATTGGTCATGAGAAGATCTTCAATATAATCATCCTGTATGGTAGACATTCCTTTAATTCCCTTACCACCTCTGTTCTGGGTATGGAAGTTGTCCATGGTCATACGTTTGATATATCCCAGATTGGTCATGGCTATGACTACATTCTCATCTGTGATCATATCCTCTATAGAGATATCATCATCATCAAAGCCTATCTTGGTACGACGATCATCACCGTACTTATCGGCTGTCTCCTGCATTTCTTTCTTGATCACACCAAGTAATACTTTCTTATCGGCAAGAATCTCTTTTAATTCTTTGATCTTGATTAAGAGTTCCTGATGCTCTGCCTCTATTTTTTCTGATTCCAGTCCGGTCAACTGACGCAATCTCATATCAGCTATTGCCTGAGCCTGAATCTCGGTAAGACCAAATCTCTCTATGAGTCTGTCCTTGGCTTCCTGAGTAGTCTTGCTGCTTCTCATGATCTTGATGACTTCATCAATATTATCAAGCGCTATGAGTAAGCCCTGCAAAATATGATCTCTTTCTTCTGCTTTCTTAAGATCATATTTGGTACGACGTGTAACCACATCTTCCTGATGCTTAATATAATACTTAAGCATATCAAGAAGACTCATGACCTTAGGCTGATTATTCACAAGCGCAAGCATTATTACGCCAAAGGTATCCTGAAGCTGTGTATGCTTATAAAGTTTATTGAGCAATACGTTGGCATTGACATCTTTCCTAAGCTCAATAACAATACGCATGCCTTCTCTGTCTGATTCATCTCTAAGATCCGTAATGCCGTCAATCTTCTTTTCTTTATGAAGCTCTGCGATCTTTTCAATAAGTCTGGCTTTATTGACCATATAAGGAAGTTCGGTAACTATGATCTGACTTTTACCGTTTTCCATGGTCTCTATATTACATACCGCTCTGACCTTTATCTTGCCACGACCGGTTCTGTATGCTTCTTCAACAGCCCTGGTTCCAAGTATTATTCCTCCTGTGGGAAAATCAGGAGCCTTAACAAGAGGAAGCAGTTCTTCTATCTCTGTATTTCTGTCTTCTTCTACACGGTTATCAATGATCTTGACTACTGCCGATACCACTTCTCTTAAATTATGAGGAGGAATATTGGTAGCCATACCTACAGCTATACCCGTAGTTCCGTTTACCAAAAGATTGGGATATTTACTGGGCAGTACAACCGGTTCCTGCTCTGTCTCATCGAAGTTGGGAGCAAAATCAACCGTGTCTTTATTGATATCTGCCAAAAGCTCCATCGAGATCTTGGAAAGTCTTGCTTCCGTATATCTCATTGCAGCTGCAGCATCACCATCCACTGAACCGAAATTGCCATGACCATCTACAAGCGGATATCTGAAGTTCCACTCCTGAGCCATATTGACCAATGCTCCATATATGGAACTGTCGCCATGAGGGTGATATTTACCCATTGTATCACCAACGATACGCGCGCATTTTCTGTGAGGCTTATCAGGGCTGTTGCCCAATTCGATCATTGAAAAAAGTACACGTCTCTGTACCGGCTTAAGACCGTCCCTTACATCAGGAAGAGCTCTTGATGCGATAACGCTCATTGCGTAATCAATATAAGAAGTCTCCATTGTCTTTTTAAGATCGGCCGGCTTTATCTGATCATACATCGGATTGTTGATTATTTCGTTATTATCCACAGTATTCCTCCAAGTCTTATATCCCGGTTCGCGGCGAAGCCGCGGAAAATTTTAGATATCAAGGTTTTTAACGTATTTTGCGTTCTCTTCTATGAATTCTCTTCTGGGTTCTACCTTATCTCCCATTAAAGTAGTAAATGTGAGATCCAGTTCAGATTCAGAATCTTCATCCATGTTCACTCTGAGAAGTATCCTCTTCTCCGGATCCATGGTAGTATCCCATAACTGTTCGGCATCCATTTCTCCAAGACCTTTATATCTCTGAATCTTGTTATTCTGATCTCTTCCTACTTCAAGAATGATCTTCTCAAGCTCTGCATCAGAATATGCATACCAGGTCTTTTTATTCTTCTCAAGTTTATAAAGAGGAGGCTGAGCCAAATATACGTAGCCCTGCCTGATAAGCTCCGGCATAAATCTGTAGAGGAAAGTGAGCATAAGTGTAGCTATATGAGCACCATCCACATCGGCATCGGTCATGATAATGATCTTATGATATCTTAATTTGCTGATATCAAAATCTTCATGTATTCCTGTTCCGAATGCAGTGATCATTGCACGTATCTCCGCATTGCCAAGTATCTTATCAAGTCTGGCCTTCTCTACATTAAGAATCTTACCTCTTAAGGGAAGAATAGCCTGAGTCACACGACTTCTTGCAGTCTTGGCACTGCCTCCTGCGGAATCTCCCTCGACTATAAATATCTCACAATTTTTAGGATTCTTATCCGAACAGTCTGCAAGCTTACCGGGAAGAGCAAGTCCGTCAAGTGCAGACTTTCTTCTGGTTAAATCTCTTGCTTTTCTTGCTGCATCTCTTGCTCTTTGTGCAAGGATGGATTTTTCACATATTATTCTCGCAACAGTAGGATTCTGTTCAAGATAATAAGTAAGCTGTTCGGTAACTATACTCTCAACAGCTCCTCTTGCTTCACTGTTACCAAGCTTCTGTTTGGTTTGCCCTTCAAACTGAGGTTCCTCAACTTTTATTGATATAACAGCAGTTAATCCTTCTCTGATATCTTCGCCTGAAAGATTTTGATCGCTGTCTTTAAGAATCTTATTGTTTCTGGCATAATCATTGAATGTCTTGGTGATAGCATTCCTGAATCCTACAAGATGTGTTCCACCTTCAGGAGTGGTAATATTATTAACAAATGTGGCTACATTTTCGGTATATGAATCATTATGCTGGAAAGCAACTTCAACATATACATTATTCTTGGTACCCTCAAAGTAAAGAACATCACTGTATAAAGCAGTCTTACTGTTATTGAGATATACAACAAATTCCTTAATACCACCTTCATAATGGAAGACTTTTTTCCTGATGGTACTGTTGCCGTCCTCATCTTTTTCTCTTACATCAATAAGAGTGATCATAAGACCTTTTGTAAGGAATGCTGTCTCTCTGAGCCTGGTCTTTAATATATTATAATCGTAGACTGTCTCTTCAAATATCGTATCGTCCGGCATAAAATCTACTCTGGTACCGGTCTTGTCTGCAGGACAATCGCCTATCACTGAAAGTTCTTCTACTACTTTACCTCTCTCATATCTCTGTTTGTATATATGTCCGTCTCTGTATATCTGAACTTCAAGCCAATTTGAAAGTGCATTAACAACAGATGCACCAACACCATGAAGACCTCCGGATACCTTATATCCTCCACCACCGAATTTGCCGCCTGCATGAAGAATGGTGAATACAACCTCAACTGCAGGTTTACCGGTCTTATGGTTAATATCTACAGGAATACCACGGCCATTATCAATTACTGTAATTGAATTATCTTCATTGATGGTAACTTCTATCTCACTGCAGAAACCAGCCAATGCTTCATCTACAGCATTATCTACTATCTCATATACAAGATGATGAAGACCTCTGGATGATGTGCTGCCTATATACATACCAGGTCTCTTTCTTACGGCTTCAAGTCCTTCAAGTACCTGTATCTGGTCTCCGCCATATTCAAGATTACTCTCTTTACCCATAAATCCTCCAACTGATTATTCTTGTACAATACTTCCCTTATTTATTTTATATACTTTATTTATCTTAAGTCTGTGACCTACAAATTCATCAAGACCGGTACATGTGATTATAGTCTGTATATCACCTATACTGTCTAAAAGATAATTCTGCCTGTTACTGTCAAGCTCTGATAATACATCATCAAGCAGCAGTATTGGATTATCTTTAATCAGCTTTTTTACAAGTTCTATCTCTGAAAGCTTAAGTGAAAGTGCCGCAGTTCTCTGCTGACCCTGTGATCCGTATTTTCTGATATCTATAGTATTATTGTCACTGTCTTTTACAATAAAAGAAATATCATCTCTGTGCGGACCTACTGTAGTTTGCTTAAGTCTTATATCTTTGTCATAAGATTTGGATATTGTATCTTCGAGTTTGTCTGCATCACAATTGGCAATATATTCTATATGAATATCTTCTTTGCCTCCTGATATTGACCTGTGAATGGAATTAATGATCTCATTAAGATCATTAATAAACTCTATACGTCTGTTTATTATTTTTGTTCCATATGAAACAAGCTGCGAATCCCATATCTTAAGCGTATCTTTAAGTTCAGGATTATAATACATATCCTTTAAAAGATGATTACGCTGATTGATTATCTTATTGTAATGATTAAGATTATATAGATAAAAACTGTCCAACTGACACAGTTCCATATCTATAAATCTTCTTCTTTCAGCAGGACTGTTTTTTATTATTCCAAGATCTTCAGGTGAAAAAAATACTACATTCATAAGACCAAGAAGTTCTGCCGCTTTTTTTATCTTTACACCATCTATAGCAATACCTTTGGTCTTATTTTTTCTGAGATGCATATCTATTCTTGTCTCAACTTCTTCTTTTTCAAGAATAGATCTTATATGAGCTTCTTCTCTGTCAAACCTGATAATATCGCTGTCTTTACTTCCTTTATGAGACTTGGTGGTAGCCGATAAATATATTGCTTCAAGTATATTGGTCTTACCCTGGGCATTATCACCGTAAAGTATATTTGTTCCGCTTTCAAATTCAATATCAAGGGTTTCGTAGTTTCTGTAATCAATTAAACTTAGTGATTTAATTACCATACTATTTCTCGATATTAATGATATTGCCGTCAAATTCTACAATATCACCTGAAAAAAGCTTTCTTCCTCTTCTTATTTCTGTCTGCCCATTTACCTTTACAAGGCCGTCACTTATAACTATCTTTGCATCAACACCGGAATCAACCATTCCTGATGCTTTTAAAGCCTGCCCTAATTTTATAAATTCTTCTCTTAGTTTTATAGTTTCATTCATAATTATGCAGTAGTAAAGTTAACAGGTAATACAAGATAAATGTAATTATTTTCTTCATCCCTTATAAAACAGGGAGCTTTTGCATTAACAAGATATATGCTTACATTTTCATCATCTATTACTCTCAAAGCATCTATTAAGAACTTAGGATTAAATCCTATCATCAGGTCTTTACCTTCTTTTTCTATATCAATGCTTTCATTCATACTTCCAAGTACTGAATTAATATTTATGTCAACCTTATTATCTGCAATATTAAGAATAACAGGCTTCTTATCTCCTTCTTTTATAAGTAAAGTTGCTCTGTTTATACAATCAAGCATCTCTCTTTTATTAATACTTATCTTTGTCTCATAATCATTAGACAACATTTGATCTATTCTGAAATATTCACCTTCTATGATACGTGATACTACAGTTGTCTCATCAAATTCAAACATCACATAATTATCATTGAAGAATATATTTACTTCATCTTCATCATCACCGGATATTATCTTACTTATCTCATTAAGAGTCTTACCAGGAATAACTACTTTTATATTATAAGAATTATTAAGCTTTATATTCCTAATAGATATTCTGTGACCATCAAGAGAAACAACTCTTAAATTATCATTAACGATCTCAAATAATTCACCGCTCATCATCTTATTTGAATCATTATCTGATATAGAAAAAATAGTCTGTCTTATAACTTCTTTTAGTGTAAGTTTTGAAATTGTAATAGGAAGATTCTTATAAACATTAGGAAGATAAGAAAAATCTTCTCCACTTCTGCTGTTTATTTTATCAAATCTTATCTTTTCACATGTTATAACTGTATTGTAATCAGCATCAGTATCTATGGTCACATCATTATCAGGAAGACTTCTTATAAGATTAAGGATAATACCTGCATCATAAGCTACCGCTCCTTTTTCATGAATGGTTCCTTTAACTATTGTCTTAATACCAAAATCCATATCATTGGCTATAAGTTTTATTACACCATCATTACAATCTATAAGAAGGCATTCAAGAATAGACATCGTCGTCTTACTTGGAACTGCTTTTGATACAATGTTCAGTCCTTTCATAAGGTCGTTTTTATTGCATGTAATTTTCATTTTTTTTCCTTTCTTTTTTTTAATTTTATTAGTATTAGTAATAATATGCTGTGTGAATATGTGGAATTATAAAAAATACACTATATATATTTATTAAACAATATAATTTATACAATATCTTCTATATTATATGTTCATATTTTTGTGTATTTACTTCTAATAATATGTTTATAAAATAATCAGTTCTTAATATTATTTATTATGTTTTCTATTTTCTTTTTAAAATCATCATCCTCTTTTATTCTGGAATCTATTTTGTTAGCTCCATACATAATAGTTGTATGATCTTTTTTACCTAATGTTTTTGCTACACCTTCCAAAGAAGTATCAAGAAGTCTTCTGCTTATATACATTACTATTTGTCTTGGAAGAGCATATTCTGCATTTCTTTTTGTAGAAACAACATCATCATATGTAACATTGTATTCTCTTGCTACAGTATTAATAATGTCATCTATTGTTATTTGCTTATTTATATCTGTCTTTATAATATCTTTAAGATAATTATCAACATCTTCTATAGTAAGCTGCCTGTTATTGCTTAATCTGTATTGAGCAGCTATCTTGTTAAGAGCGGATTCGAGTTCTCTTATGTTATATTTTATCTTATTTGCAATATGATCAAATATATCATTACTTATATCTATATTGAGGTTTTCTGCATTTCTTTTTAGAATAGCAAGTCTTGTCTCATAGTCGGGAGATTGTATATCTGCTATAAGACCCCATTCAAATCTGCTTATAAGTCTTTCATCAAGTCCCTTAAGATCCTTAGGTGGCTTATCAGATGAAAGTATTATCTGTTTTCCCATACTGTGAAGGGCATTAAATGTATTAAAGAACTCTGTCTGTGTACTTTCTTTTCCTATTATAAATTGTACGTCATCCACCATAAGAACATCTACAGTTCTGTATTTATTTCGCATTTCATTAATGGATGAGTTATTTCCGCTTCTTATTGATTCAATAACCTCATTTGTAAAAGTCTCACATGTAACATATAAAACTTTCATATTAGGATTATGTTCCAATATATAATGACCTATTGAATGCATAAGATGAGTCTTACCTAGTCCGGGACCGCCATATATAAAAAGCGGATTATACATAGTTCCTGGAGATTCAGCTACTGCTAAAGAAGCATTCTGTGCAAATTTATTATTATCACCTACTACAAATGTTTCGAATTTATATTTAGGTATCAGATTTGCAGAAAGATAATTGATGTTATCTGAAATAGATGCATTATCACTGACGGATTCTCTTTCATTGAATCCGTTAATATCTTTTTCAAGGATAAATCTTACATCATAATTCTGATTCATCATTTCAGTTATTATGATTCTGAAAAAATCCTTATAGTTCTTATTAATATAGTTAAGTGCGTGAGACTGATCAGACGGAATAATAATACTTACTACATTATCCCTGTCATCATAGAACTTAAGAGGAACTATCCACGTATCAAAAGAAACCTGTGAAAGGTCATATTCATCTTTTATATTATTCTTAATTTCGTCCCAGCGTGCCTGAATTTCACTCATTATAGTTACCGTAAGACATTTTTTGAAAATTATGTATAAATGAATAATAAAATGGCTTTATAATACCAAAAACCAATCTATATAATATTACTCTAAAATAGGGAAAAATTCAAATAAATAATAAAATGTTTATAGATTATGTAAACGCAATGCAATAATTTTGTTTTATGTGAATATGTTTATAAAGATGTGGATAAGTTGATAACAGGTTATAAACAATGAAAAATGCCTATTTTTCAATATTTATTATAATTATTGATATTTACATAATTAAATTTATAAACTTTTTATCCACAAAAAGTGAATAATTTTATGTTAATTATCATTTATCCACATTTTTATGTGGATTTCAACATTTTGTGGTGGATAACTTTTTTTACTAACAATATATAGATTTCATGTTTTTTATTTATGTAAAATAATGCTGTCTTTTTATTTTTTACTGTAATATCAGGGCTTGACGGTACTTACTTAATTATATATAATTGTTGAGATTGTTTCCTATATGGATATATTCCAATTATGGAAAAGGAGGTGTAGCCTTATGAAAATGACATTTCAGCCTAAGAAAAGACAGAGATCAAAAGTTCATGGCTTTCGTTCAAGAATGAGCACGGCAGGCGGTCGTAAAGTTTTAGCTGCCAGAAGAGCTAAGGGAAGAAAAAGATTATCTGCATAGGCCGCATTTTGTGGCCTTTTTTTCACCCTAATGAAATCAAGCGAATCAATAAAAAAGAATGCGGATTTTCAAAACGTATATAAAAATGGTAAGACAAAAGGTAATAAGTACCTTATTATGTATGTTTTAGGAAACAATCAAGATATCAGTCGTTTTGGGTTTTCCGTAAGTAAGAAGGTTGGCAACAGTGTAGTAAGACATCATATTGCCAGACTTTTGAGAGAAAGTTACAGACTACATAAAGATATGTTCAGTAGTGGTCTGGACATTGTAGTCGTAGTTAAGCCGGGTGCATCTGTATGCAGTTACAGAGAAATAGAAAGTGCCCTATTACATCTTGCAAAGCTTCATAATATTATGAAGTCATCAGAATATCAGAATGAAAAATATTTTGATAAGAATGATTAAATTCTATCAGAGATATATTTCTCCGATGAAGTCAACAAAATGTCCTTATTTTCCTTCATGTTCTCAATATGGAATAGAAGCCATTCAGAAACATGGAGCATTAAAGGGAAGTTTATTGGCGGTTTGGAGAATACTCAGATGTAATCCTTTTTCTAAGGGAGGATATGATCCTGTTCCTTAGTGATCAAGATGGACCTTATCGTTTAGGAGGAATTTTGTTTTGACAGGTATATTATTAACTCAATATGAGGGTTCTATCCTGGGTCCTATAGCCAAATTGCTTGGATATCTTATGGAATGGATATTCAATGGTCTTTATGCTATAGGTATTCCTAACATAGGACTTGCAATTATCATATTTACCATTGTCATTTATATGCTCCTTTTACCTCTTACCATAAAGCAGCAGAAGTTTTCAAAGCTTTCTGCAAAGATGAATCCTGAGATTCAGGCTATTCAGGCTAAGTATAAAGATCGCAAAGACAATGATTCCATGGCAGCCATGAATCAGGAGACACAGGCTGTTTACGCAAAATATGGAGTATCACCTACCGGCAGCTGTGTTCAGCTGGCTATTCAGATGCCTATTTTGATGGCACTGTATCGTGTGATCTATTCTATTCCTGCATATGTAAGCAAGGTTAAGAGTATATTTGAGCCAATGGCAGACGGTCTGTACAATGAATCAGACATTAAGACTTTTATTGAAGGACTGTCCAATGCCAATTACTTAAGCAAGCAGTTTAAGAATGAACTTTATATCAATAATGATCCCGCTTATGTAAAAAACGTGATCATTGACAGTTTTAACAGAGCTTCCACTGCAGAGTGGGGTGATGCAATAGATAAGTTTAAGGGTCTTTCTGATGTGATCAAAAAGGCAATGGTTGAATTTGAAAGTTTCAACAATTTTCTTGGACTTAACATTGCCAATTCACCTTCATATACGATCAAGACTGCATGGGCAGATAAGCATTATCTTCTGATAGTTGGTGCATTGATGATTCCTATATTATCTGCACTTACTCAGTGGATCAATACAAAACTCATGCCACAGGCCAATAATGCCGGTGGCAATCAGGATCAGGCAGCACAGACCATGAAGACCATGAATATCATGATGCCTTTCATGTCTGCATTTTTCTGTTACACTCTTCCGATAGGTATGGGTATTTATTGGATTGCCGGTGCCGTAGTAAGAAGTATTCAGCAGATCATCATCAATAAGCAGATCGATAAGATCGATATAGATAAGATCATAGAGAAGAATAAAGATAAGGCTGCCAAGAAGATAGAGAAGCAGAAGAAAAATGTTGAGCGTATGAGTGCATATGCGAATATGAATACCAGGAATATTGATTCTGCTCCTGCAATGAAGAAATCTATCAGCGAAAAAGCGAAGGCTGTTAACAATGTTGCGACTTCAGATAATGACAGTAGTACATATACCGTTGATGATCCGGATATAACTGACACTAAGAAAAAGTCAGATTCGAAAAATGTGACGGCAGGAAGTCTGGCAGCAAAAGCCAATTTAGTACAGCAGTATAACGATAGGAATAAATAATTTTCCGTATGGAGGTATAGATATGGACTATCAGGTATTTACGGCAAAGACAGTAGATGATGCTATAACAGAGGCGTGCAAGGCTTTATCTGTTACAAGCGATAAGCTTGATTATGAAGTTGTTGAAGAGGGAACATCAGGTTTTCTTGGAATTGGTTCAAAAGAAGCTTCTATTAAGGCAAAGGTTAAGTCATCAGTTATAGACAAGGCAAAGGTTTTTTTGAATGATGTATTTGCAGCCATGAATATGACGGTTGTAATAGATGCAAAATTCGATGATATCGAAAAAGAATTGTCTATTGATCTGTCAGGTGATGATATGGGTGTACTTATCGGAAAGAGAGGCCAGACTCTTGATTCACTTCAGTATCTTGTATCGCTTGTTGTTAATAAGAGTTCGGATGAATATATCAGAGTCAAGGTAGATACTGAGGATTATCGTAACAGACGTAAAGAGACTCTTGAGAATCTTGCCAAGAATATGTCATTTAAGGTTAAGAGAACGAGAAGACCTCTTTCACTTGAGCCTATGAATCCTTATGAAAGACGTATAATTCATTCAGCACTTCAAAATGACAGTTATGTAACAACTCACAGTGAAGGTGAAGAGCCTTACAGACATGTGGTTGTAACACTTAAGAAGTAATATTATATGATAAGAACCCGCTTTTTGTGATGATTTGTCGCGAAAAGTGGGTTTTTTTGTTTAATTGAGCATTTTTCTTCGGTTTAGGAAAATATATGGAAGACAGAACTATAGCCGCAATTGCGACAGCACTCGGTAATTCAGGTATATCGATAATCCGTGTAAGCGGTAAAGATGCTGTAGAAAAAGTTAATAAGATTTTTGTTTCCCCATCGGGAAAAAAGCTTACGGAATGTGGAGATCATACGATAAACTATGGTCATATCGTATATAATGGTGAGATCATAGATGAAGTAATGGTCTCAGTTATGCTTGGTCCAAACAGTTATACCGGAGAAGATGTCGTAGAAATCAACGCACATGGCGGAGTGTATGTCACTAAGAAAGTGTTGTCCAGTGTTCTTTCAAGCGGAGTCGATCTTGCCATGCCTGGAGAGTTTTCAAAACGGGCATTTTTAAATGGAAAAATGGACCTTACAGGTGCTGAAGCCGTGATGGATGTCATAAGCTCTGACAATGAATTGGCATATAAATGCGGAATGTCACAGTTAAACGGCAATTTGGCAATGCAGATAAGAAAGATAAGACAGGATCTTCTTAATGATATAGCATATATTGAAGCAGCGATCGATGATCCCGAACATATTGATATTACAGGTTTTTCAGAAGAATTGTCAGGTAAAATGTCAGTTTTAAAAAGCAGTTTATTAAGATTATCTGACAGTGCCGAAAAGGGAAGGATCATAAGAGAAGGAATAGCAACGGTCATTCTCGGCAAACCCAATGCCGGTAAATCATCTCTTATGAATAGACTGCTTGGAACAGACAGGGCCATAGTTACCGATATTCCCGGGACTACCAGAGATTCTCTTGAGGAGAGTTTGTTACTTGGGGATGTTAAACTGAGACTTATAGATACTGCCGGAATCAGACAGACAGATGATACTGTAGAGAAACTGGGGGTAGAAAGAAGCATCAAACTTGCTGATGAGGCTGATCTCATAATGTATGTTGTTGATTCTTCAGTAATGACAGATGAGAATGACAGGAGGATCATATCAAGTACTCCGACAAAAAAAATGCTCATCATATATAATAAGACAGACCTTGATAAACAGACGGATATAGATTCATTATGTAAACTACTTAACAGTTATGGTCACAAGAAAGAGGATTATATAATTATACCTGCATCTATCAGAAATAATGAGGGTATAGAAGATATTGCCACGCATATTGAGGCACTTTACGAACTTGGTTCAATAGATACCTCAAATGAGGTTATGTTAACCAATCTCAGACAGAAAGATGCAATCGATAAAGCTATCATAAGTCTTGATAGAGTGACAGAAAGTCTTGATAATGGTATGCCGGAGGATTTTTTAACGATAGATATGATGGATGCTTATGAGTGTCTGGGCGAGGTGATCGGAGAAAAAGTTGATGATGATCTTGTAGATACTATTTTTTCAAGATTTTGTATGGGAAAGTGATTTGATCGATGATAAGTATGAAGAGTACTATACACGAAAAAACAGATATATGTGTTATTGGTGCAGGACATGCAGGGTGTGAGGCTGCACTTGCAAGTGCCAGACTTGGGCTTAATACGATTATATTCACGGTGAGTGTGGAAAGTATTGCTTTGATGCCTTGTAATCCGAATGTAGGTGGAACTTCCAAAGGTCATCTTGTAAGAGAAATAGATGCACTTGGCGGAGAGATGGGTAAGAACATAGATAATACATTTATTCAGTCCAAGATGTTAAATGTGTCTAAGGGACCGGCTGTGCATTCTCTCAGAGCTCAGGCAGATAAGTCAGAGTATTCCAAGAGAATGAGACAGGTTCTTGAGCAGCAGCCTAATCTTCAGATCAAACAGGCGGAAGTTACTGAATTGCTTACTATTGAAGATATCAAACATATGGATTCGGATGGAAATATTGTTTCATATGAAACAGACGGTTCGGATCCGGTGATAGGTGGAGTGAGGATATATACCGGAGCTGTATATGAATGTAAAGCAGTTATTTTATGCACGGGTACATATCTTAATGCCAGATGCCTGTGCGGTGAAGCTATTACATATACCGGTCCTAATGGATTACAGGCAGCGACTCATCTGTCTGATTCATTAAAAATGAACGGTATTTCACTTAGAAGATTTAAGACCGGTACTCCAGCCAGAATGGATGGTAACAGTCTTGATTATTCCAAGATGACCGAACAAAAAGGTGATGAAAGAGTTGTCCCTTTTTCTTATTCAACAGATCCTGAATCTGTGCAGATAGATCAGGTATCATGTTACCTGACTTATACTAACGAACAGACCCATGAAATCATCAGAGCTAATCTTGACAGAAGTCCAATATATGCAGGAATAATAGAAGGAACAGGTCCACGATATTGTCCCAGTATAGAAGATAAAGTAGTTAAGTTTTCTGATAAAGACAGGCATCAGGTTTTTATTGAACCTGAAGGATTGTATACCAATGAGATGTATGTGGGTGGGATGTCATCTTCTCTTCCTGAAGATGTACAGCTGGCTATGTACAGAACAGTTCCCGGAATGGAAAATTGCAGGATTGTAAAAAATGCCTATGCAATTGAATATGATTGTATAGATGCGAATGGGTTATATCCTACTTTGGAATTCAAGAAATTTAAAGGTTTGTATGCAGCAGGACAGTTTAATGGAAGCAGCGGATATGAAGAAGCTGCAGCACAGGGTATCATGGCCGGAATCAATGCAGCTTTAGCTGTTCTTGGTAAAGATCAGTTGGTTCTTGACAGGTCTCAGGGATATATTGGTGTTCTTATTGATGATCTTGTAACGAAGGAATCAAGAGAACCTTACAGAATGATGACATCAAGAGCAGAATACAGGCTTTTGTTAAGACAGGATAATGCAGATATCAGATTAAGAGAGATCGGACACGATATAGGTCTCGTATCTGATGAAGATTATGAGAAGCTTTTGAAAAAGAAGAGCATGATTGCTTCAGAAATAGAAAGACTTCATAATACCAGTGTAGGTACTTCAGATAATGTAAGTGCATATATGTTATCAAAGGGAAGTACGCCTCTTAAGTCCGGACTTACATTGGCTGAAGTATTATGCAGACCGGAGATCGATTATCTGTCAATGAAGGAGATTGATATCGGCAGACCAGAAAATATACCTTATGATGTTGCTGAACAGGTAGAGATTGAGATCAAATATGAGGGATATATCAAGAGACAGAATAAACAGGTTGAACAGTTTAAGAAGATGGAATGTCGGACCATTCCGCAGGACATTGATTATGATGATATTCCGAGTTTGAGAACGGAAGCCAGACAAAAGCTTAAAGCATTAAAGCCGGTTAATCTTGGACAGGCTTCCAGAATATCCGGGGTGTCACCTGCAGATATCTCAGTCCTTTTGGTTTATCTAGAGAATAGGAAATACAGATAATGATTCAGGGATATGATTTAACAAAAGAACAGACTGAAAAGTTTGATACATTTTATAAGATGCTCGTTGAATGGAATAAGAAATTCAATCTGACAGCGATCACTGACAGAGATGAAGTAGAAGTCAAGCATTTTGCAGATAGCCTGAGTCTGTCAGATTTTATATCTTCAAATGATATCAAATCCATGATTGATGTTGGAACGGGAGCGGGTTTCCCGGGTATTCCACTAAAGATTATGTTCCCGGATCTGAAAGTAACATTGTTGGATTCACTGAATAAAAGAGTTTCTTTTTTGAACGCTATTATAGATGAGCTTGGTTTTGATCATATTGAAGCCGTTCATGGGCGTGCAGAAGAACTTTCCAGAGACGAAAATTATCGAGAACAATTTGATCTCTCCGTATCAAGAGCGGTTGCCAATCTTTCGTCTCTATCCGAATTATGTATTCCTTTTGTAAAAATTGGAGGCCATTTTGTTTCTTATAAATCTGAAAAGGCAGTGGAAGAGATAGAACGGGCGCAAAATGCAATACAAATTCTTGGAGCAGACGAGTTAAAAATGGAAGACTACAGTCTTGATGTTGGAGGAGTATCAAATAACAGAACCCTTATTATTCTTAAAAAGGTGTCGCAGACTCCTGATAAATATCCAAGACGAGCAGGTATTCCGATTAAAAAACCACTGTAAGGTGTCACGTGAAACAATATGGAAAATAAAGATATAATATTTAATATTGTACAGATTCAGGAAAATGAAAGAAAAAGGATTGCCGGAGAGATTCACGATACTTCGTTGCAATCCTTGGTTCATATATCTCACCAAGTCGAACTTGCTTCTTTGCATATTGATAATGATCCTGTCAAAGCAAAGGATCTTATGGGAGAGATTCGTAAAGGCTTGAAGGATTTAATAGATGAAACAAGAAATGTCATCTTTAATCTCAGACCTATGAGTTTTGATGATCTTTCTTTCACAGATGCTACAGCCAGTTATATTAAGAAGTTAAATGATCAATCTTCGATTAATTACACTTATGATTTTGAAGATGTCTCCCAGGAGATTCCTGTTGTCAGACTTTCTTTGTATCGATGTGTACAGGAATGTTTAAAAAACTGTGAGAAGCATTCGCAGGCCAAGAATGTTCATGTAAGTATTTTTAAAAAGAATGATCGTCTGCATATTGTGATAATCGATGACGGGAAAGGATTTGATGTTGATAGCATTCCCGGAACCGAACAGAATCACTTCGGATTATCTTTGATCAAAGAGAGAATAGATGCTTTTGGAGGAGAAGTTATTATTTCTTCATCTCCCGGAAAGGGTACAAAGATTACACTAATCACAAATTTTTTGAAATAATGGTACTTTAGTCTTTAATTTGTTTTTTTGTTATGCTATATTTCAAATGTAACCACTTGATTTGTCAGTGATATATTCTGATTCGGGCAGAATATTATGAGGATGATGTATGATAAATATTATGCTGGTTGATGATCATAAGCTGATCAGAGAAGGAATTAAGCAACTTTTAGAATATAGTGGTGAATATAATGTAATATGCGAAGCATCCAATGGTGAAGATTGTCTTGCAATCGTTGGAGACTATCCCATAGATGTGATCCTGTTAGACATTAATATGCCTGTTATGAATGGGATCGAGACTTTAGTAGAATTAAAAAAGAGAAAAACAAAAGTTAAGATTATTATGCTCACAGTTCATAATGAGGTCGAATATCTCGAGAAAGCAATTGATATAGGAAGTGACGGATATATTCTGAAGGATTCCGGATTGGAAGAATTAAAGAGGGCAATAGGATGTGTTATGTCTGGAGAGACATATGTTGAACCTCACCTGATAGATGAACTGAATGAACATATTGTTAAGAAAGAAGCCAATATGGATATTCTTTCCAAACTTACCAAGAGAGAGGTAGAAGTACTCAAACTTGTGGCAAGAGGAGAATTTAATAAGGATATTGCTCTCAGCTTGAATATAAGTGAGCGTACGGTTAAGAATCATGTATTCAATATCTTTAAGAAAATAGGAGTTTCAGACCGTACACAAGCAGCTGTTTTTGCAATCAAGAATGATTTGATCTCCATATAAGCAACTATATATTGTGGCCGGTGTTTCACGTGAAACATCGGTCATATTTAATTTATGTAAAACAATGTACCACTATATATTGTTTCACGTGAAACAAGAAGATCAAAATGTAGAAATGATATAACGTGAAACAAAAAAATGCGATCATTATGACAACCGCAACATATAGAACACGCATACAAATAGCACGGTTGACACATTTTTTTGTAGATTAGAGGTGGTGTAAGTGATATAATTATGGTTACACGTGAAACAATAATTCAGGAGAAAAGACATAATGGGAAAGATAATTTCAATTGCCAATCAAAAAGGAGGAGTAGGTAAGACCACAACAACTATCAATTTGGCAGCCGCACTCGGAGAAGAGAATAAAAAAGTATTGGTTATAGATATGGATCCGCAGGGTAATACCACAAGTGGGATAGGCGTAGATAAAAATGAAGTAGAAAACACAGTTTATGAACTGATACTTGGAGAGTGTTCCATACAGGAAAGTATATTAAAAGATGTAATCAAAAATGTTTCTTTAATACCTGCCAATGTAAATTTTGCAGCAGCAGAAGTAGAATTGATCGGAGTTGAGAAGCAGGAATACATATTGAAGAATGAAGTGGAGTGGATCACGGATCAGTATGATTATATTCTTATAGATTGCCCTCCGTCTCTCAGTACACTTACAGTCAATGCTCTGACAGCATCAGACAGTGTACTTGTTCCTATTCAGTGTGAGTATTATGCACTTGAAGGATTGAGCCAGCTTATTCATACGGTCAATCTCATCAAGCAGAGACTTAACAGTAAGATCGGTATCGAAGGCGTTGTATTCACCATGTACGATTCCAGAACCAATCTTTCGGCACAGGTTGTGGAGAATGTAAAGGACAACTTTGCATACAATATCTTTGAGACAGTCATACCCAGGAATACCAGACTTGCTGAAGCACCAAGCTACGGAATGCCTGTGATCCAATATGATCCCAAGGCCAACGGAGCGGAGGCATACAGGAATCTGGCCAAAGAATTGATATCACATAATGCGTAAAAGGATATAGAAGGAGGAAGCTATGGCAATAAAAAGAGGATTGGGAAAAGGGTTGGATTCATTAATACCCAATTCAGTTGATTCAAAAGATACAGCACAGGATGTGCAAAAGGCAGAAGCTCCTGATACAATGGTTGATATCAATAAGCTCGAGCCTAACAGAAAACAGCCTCGTAAAAATTTTGATCAGGAATCTTTATTGGAATTATCCAAGTCTATTGAGCAGCATGGTCTGATACAGCCCATTTTGGTTCAGGACAGGGGTACATTCTATGAGATAGTTGCAGGTGAGAGAAGATGGAGAGCCAGTAAGCTTGCCGGACTTAAAGAAGTACCGGTCATCATCAGGAATTTCACCGAACAGGAGATAGTGGAGATCGCTCTTATCGAGAATCTGCAGAGGCAGGATCTTAATCCCATTGAAGAAGCAATGGCCTACAAGAGATTGATGACGGAGTTCAATCTCAAACAGGAGGAGGTTGCAGAGCGTGTATCGAAGAACAGAGCTACTATTGCCAATTCTGTCAGACTGCTTAAATTAAGTGAAAATGTTCAGCAGATGGTAATAGATAAGGAACTCAGTGAAGGTCATGCCAGAGCGATTCTTTCGGTAGAGAATCCCGATGAGCAATATAAGATAGCTCTCAAGATCTTCAATGACAAGATGAGTGTCAGAGATGTTGAGAAATATATTAAAAACCTCAACAAACCCAAGAATGAACACAAGGCAGAAGTCAACGAGACTCTTAAAGCAATATACGTAAAGCTGGAAGAAGAATTGAAAGAGAAACTGGGCACCAAGGTTAGTATTTCATCCAAAGGTGAAGACGGTTCCGGCAAACTGGAGATTGAATTCTACAGTCATGATGATCTTGAGAGGATAACAGATCTTCTGAAGGAGATAAAGCAATGACCAGTAGATTATTAGACAGCATAGGATTATCAGGATTAGATATTGGAATAGTATTACTTATTCTTTTATTGCTTACAGTGACAGCAATAATTCTTCTCATAGTATTTATAGTAAAAGAAGAAAAGCTGCGTAAGAGATATCAGATTTTCATGACGGGAAGCGATGCGAAAAGCTTGGAAGAGAGTATCGTCAATCTTTTCATGGACAATAAGGCGATCAAGGAAAAAGTTGTTGCCAACAGAAAAGATATAAAAGCAATATACAGACAGTTGGCCAAAGCATTCCAGAGAATTGGCCTGGTAAAATACGATGCATATCAGCAAATGGGCGGAATGTTGAGTTTTGCGCTCGCCATGCTTGATGAAGATAATAACGGATTTATATTGAATTCTGTTCACAGTACAGACGGATGCTACATATATTCAAAAGATATAAAAGAAGGAGTCTGTGAACTTGAACTAGGAAAAGAAGAAAAAGAAGCTTTAGACATTGCCATGCAAGGTAGCGAAGACTGATTTATGACATTACTTGAGACCAAAGAATTAAAAGGCGGAGAGATTCTCGCACGTGCCATCATAACAGAAGAATATAATGAGCTGTTACCGGAAGGCACCGTCATAAAGGAAGAGTATGTTGAGAAGTTGATTAATCTCGGAGTAACACAGGTCTATATCTCTGAAGAACACGTAGAGACGGAAAAAGAGATAGAGATCCTTAAAGAAGAGGTTAAGGCAAAATGCAGGGAGCAGGTTCAGACTATCATCTCCCGATACTCTTTTTCCAAGCAGAGCCCGGATATGATCAAGCTTTGCAAAACAGCGGATGATATCATCAATAACATCATGGAAGAAGATGAAGTTGTTGATAAGATATATGAGATCAAAGAACATAAGGCAGACATTTTTGAACACTCAATAAGCGTGTGTTCCCTTTCAATCCTGACATCTCTTAAGTTGGAATTGCCACAGGAGACAATAAGGGAGATAGGAATAGGATGTCTGTTGCATGAACTAGGTCTTCGATATGTAACGGTTGATTACAGCGATATCGACATTGCGTATCTCGATGAGAAGCGCCAGGCAGAATATAAAAAGCATCCGATATACGGATATGATGCAGTTCAATGTGAGAACTGGCTTTCAGATCTGAGCAAGAGTATTATTTTGGGACATCATGAGAGAACAGATGGCTCGGGATATCCGCTTCATACCAAGGATCAGCCCATAGAGCAGAGTATAGTAGCAGTCTGCGATTATTTTGATGAAGCTATCTGCGGTATAGGATTCGAAAAGAGAAAAATCTATAAGATAGTCGAGTATCTTAAGGCTAACAGGGGATTATGCTTTGACGCAAAAGTAATAGATGCGATTTTTAAATTTATTGCCATATATCCTTCCAAGAGCATGGTGGTGATAAATACCGGCGAGACTGCAAGGGTAATAGGACAGAATCACGGTTTTCCTGAGAGACCTGTTCTTCAGCTGATCAAAGATGAAGCCGGCAATGAATATAAAGAGGATATCATTTTGGATATGCTCAGACAAAATAATGTCTTTATAGAGAAAGTTATTGATTAACATAACAAAAATTAATACATACAGGGAGAACAGAAATGATCGACATTAAGTTTTTAAGAGAAAATCCGGATGCAGTAAAGGAAAACATCAAAAAGAAATTCCAGGATGATAAGCTTCCTTTGGTGGATGAAGTAATCGAGCTTGATAAAAAAGCAAGAGAAGCTCAGGCTGAAGCTGATAATTTAAGAGCGGCAAAGAATAAGGCTGCAAAGGAAATAGGTGCTCTGATGGGACAGGGCAAAAAAGATGAGGCAGAGGCAAAGAAGGCAGAAGTGGCTGCCAATTCAGCAAGACTTTCTGAACTTGAGGCTGCAGAGACAGAACTTCAGGAAAAGATCACCAAGATCATGATGGTGATTCCTCAGATCATTGATCCGTCGGTACCGATAGGCAAGGATGATTCGTGCAATGTAGAGATACAGAAGTATGGTGATCCAGTGGTTCCTGATTTTGAGATTCCTTATCATACTGATATTATGGAAAGATTTAACGGAATAGATCTTGACAGTGCAAGACGTGTTGCCGGTAATGGATTCTATTATCTGATGGGAGATATAGCCAGACTTCATTCTGCTGTGATCACATATGCAAGGGATTTTATGATTGACAGAGGATTTACATACTGTGTTCCTCCTTTTATGATCAGATCCAATGTTGTTACCGGTGTAATGAGCTTTGCCGAGATGGAAGCCATGATGTATAAGATAGAAGGAGAGGATCTGTATCTTATCGGAACAAGCGAACATTCCATGATCGGAAAGTTTATCGATACGATCGTTAAAGAAGAAGAACTTCCCAAGACGCTTACATCATATTCTCCTTGTTTCCGTAAGGAGAAAGGTGCACACGGATTGGAAGAGAGAGGTGTATATAGAATTCATCAGTTTGAGAAACAGGAAATGGTAGTCATATGTAAGCCGGAAGATTCTATGATGTGGTATGACAAGCTCTGGCAGAACACTGTAGATTTGTTCAGATCACTTGATATTCCTGTAAGAACTCTTGAATGCTGTTCAGGAGATCTGGCTGATCTTAAGGTTAAGAGTTGCGATGTTGAGGCATGGAGCCCCAGGCAGAAGAAATACTTTGAAGTAGGCAGTTGCTCGAACCTGGGAGATGCGCAGGCAAGAAGACTTAAAATACGAGTAAACGGTGAGGATGGTAAGAAATATCTTGCCCATACACTTAACAATACGGTTGTTGCACCTCCGAGAATGTTGATCGCGTTCTTAGAGAATAATCTCCAGGCAGACGGATCTGTAAATATTCCTAAAGTACTTGTTCCGTATATGGGCGGCAAGGAAAAACTCATTCCGGAGAAATAAGATACAGAATCAGGTAAGAAGAGTATGCATAAATATCTTCGAGCTATAGGCTTTTCCAATCTGAATAAAAGAGCGGACTATGATACACTTGTGCAAAAAGTGGTCGTTGAGGCAGACAGCAGAGCTTATACATCACTTGGTGATGATACGATGTTGGCTGTGTTCACAAAAGAGTTTGCCCCGGGAGTAGGAATAAGTGTCTGCGGTGAATTCAATGAAGAAAATCAGTTTTTCTATGAGTACTCATTCCCGTATGTAAGAAGTGACATGATATCGTCATTTGAGTCGATATCTGTTGAGAGGCATGCGGCTAAAGAATCATATGCGGGCGTATTTGATGATTCCAAGACCGGAGTTACGGTTATTTTTTACCTGCAAAACATTATTCCGTATATAAGAGCAAAGAATACTGAGAATCTGCCTATAAAAGGAACATCCGTCATGCTGTCTGCTCTGTCTACTCAGGGTACTATAGTTATGCCTTTGGCAAAAAGTGAGACCAATCGTGTCAAAGCCGGGAAAGCAGCAAAAGACAGAACCAAGTTGATAGAAGCTGCAAAAAGAGGCGATGAGGAAGCACTTGAGAGTTTGACGCTTGATGATATGGACACATATTCAGCCATATCAAAAAAGATTCAAAAGGAAGATGTGTTCACACTGGTAGATACGAGTTTCATGCCTTACGGAGTGGAATGCGATCAGTATTCGGTTCTTGGTGAGATCATGTCAGTCGATACGGTCACCAATTCCCTTACCGGTGAAGAGCTGTATAAATTCAGACTTGAATGTAACAATATAATATTCGAAGTCTGCATCAATAAAACGGATCTGTATGGAGAGCCTGAGGTAGGACGACGTTTCAAGGGCGGAATTTGGCTTCAGGGATTCATTAATTATCCTGCAGAATAGTAGTAGAAAAATAGGAAGAAATCTGATAAGATAGTAGGGTCGTCTTAAGAGATGTGTCTGCGTAGCTCAGCTGGATAGAGCGACCGCCTCCTAAGCGGTAGGTCGGGTGTTCGAATCACCTCGTGGACGTGATGGGAGCTTCCTTAATGGAAGTTCCCATTTTTACTATCTTACTTACTGTTATGACGTCGGTGCGTATAGTAAAAAAATTGATTAACTTAATACCCTGTGTATTGTTATTTTTGGCAATGCCCTTTTGTTCGTTAGAAGTGCAGGCCGCTACAACATTGCAGGATTATCTTGATGAGGCACAAGCCAGAAAAGAGTTGCCCATTGAGACCGACAGTATAGAGAACTGGCCGGCCGGTCCCAAGATAGGAGCGGAAGGTGCCGTACTCATGGAGGCCAATACCGGAACGGTGCTATATGGCAAAAATTCTCATGAAAAACTTTATCCCGCATCCATTACCAAGATGCTTACGGCTTTGGTAGCCATGGATGAGTGTGATATGGATGAGATGGTTACATTTTCCGAGGCGGCCATACACAGTATCAACTGGAGAGAAGATGCCAATATGGGTATCAATCCCGGCAATTCGATAACAATGGAACAGTGCCTGTATGGACTGTTAGTGGGATCAGCCAATGAAGTTGCCTATGCCATAGCAGAACATATCGCCGGAGACGGCAATATTGAAGGCTTTGCAGAACTTATGAATAAAAAGGCGAAGGAGCTGGGCTGTACAGATTCACATTTTGTAACGCCCAACGGTATACATGATGAGAATCATTATACATCACCTTACGATATGGCACTGATTGCCCAGGCCTTTTATTCCAATGAATTGTTGACCAAAATGGCATCGACCATATCATATAAAGTTCCGCAGACAGATACACAGCCCAGGGATGATATGGTGGTTTGGGCCAAGAGTAAGTTACATCCCGGCAAGGAATATGCATATGAATATCTCGTCGGAACAAAGACCGGATATACGGATGTAGCAAGACAGACATTAGTAAGCTGTGCAGAGCATAACGGCCTTAAGCTTGTCTGTGTTATTATGATGGAAGAGAGTCCGTCTCAGTTTACCGATACGATAGAACTCTTTGATTACGGTTTTAATAATTTCCGTTCGATGAATATCGCGGATAATGACACGACGTATGTAATGAAGAGTTTGAACTTTTTCTCTACGACTTCGGACATTTTTGGAAGCAGCAAAGCCATTATTCAGATGAATAAGGATGATTACATTGTTATTCCGGCTGATGCGGACATGGAGGATACGGTCTCTAAGATCAATTATGATGATCTTAGAGATAATTCGCTTGCAAGAGTAGATTACTATTATAATGATATATATGTCGGAAGTGCCGATATAGAAGCGGCGAATTCCGAACATCCAATCTTCGATTTCGGTTCCAAGCCGGTATATGAGACCAATACGGAAGAAGAAAGCGGTGTCACCATAGTTGATATCAGACGAATTATCATGATAGTGCTTGCGGCGGCAATGGGACTGATAGTATTATTCGGTATCAGAGCTCTGATAGCGGGCAAACTGAGGGCGAAAAAAAGAAGAGGACTTATCGAGAAGCATAAAAAGGGCGGCACCAGGAATTTGGACTGGAGCGACTTTATATAAAAAAGGAAGCAGGGATGAATTACATTATTTTTGATCTTGAATGGAATCAGGCGTCTCACGGCGGAGAGGACAAGGTAGAAAAACTGCCGTTTGAGATAGTTGAGATCGGCGCGGTCAAGTTAAATGAGAATCGTGACATGGTAGGTGAGTTTTCCAGGCTCATCAAGCCACAGGTATATCATGAGATGCATTTTATCACCAGTCGTCTGGTTCATCTGCAGATGTCCGAACTGGAAAAAGGGGATGCTTTTCCGGTTGTGATGAAAGATTTTTTGGAGTGGTGCGGAGAGGATCATCTCTTCTGTACATGGGGAGGTCTTGATCTTTTGGAATTGCAGCGCAATATGGCCTACTATGATATGGAGCCGCTTTCAGACAGACCAATCAAATTCTATGATATCCAGAAACTGTTCAGTCTGGCCTATGAAAACGGCAAGAGCAGAAAAGCTTTGGAAGATGCTATAGACATGATGAATATTCGCAAAGACATTCCTTTCCATAGAGCTTTTTCGGATGCATATTATACAGCCAAGATATTTGATAAGATAGAAGATCCGGATGTTTTGGAAAAATATTCGTTTGATACCTTCAATGTTCCACAGAATAAGGAACAGGAAGTACATATTGTATTTAATGATTATGATAAATATATCAGTCGGCTCTTTGAGAATCGCAAGGAACTGATGTCAAGCAAGGATGTGACTGCTACGATCTGCTATAAATGCGGACGTCCCATCAGGCGTAAGATCAACTGGTTCACTCCCAACGGCAAGCATTATTATGCCGTGAGCTACTGCTTCAGACACGGACTGATGAAGAGTAAGTTACGAGTACGTAAGGCTGAAGGCGGAGGAGTCTATGCCGTTAAGACCGATAAATATATTACAAAAGAAGATATGAAAAAGATCATGGACAAGCGTGATGAGATCAAAGCCGCCAAGTCAGTAAAATGACAGGGCGGCTTTTTTGTATCATTCCGGTAGTCAGGAAAAAGGAATTACCTGAATTTATGTCAACCAACGGCATTGTGTATTTTTCACGAAATTTCAGGGTTGGTTTTTGTGTATAATTCACAAAGCGTATATTTTTTTGTAAAAAGTGCTGGACATTCTTTTTGGGATGCGCTATCATTCGTCTTACATCAAAGATGCACGCAGATATCCGAGACAATATCTGCGGGAGTTGGCGCCGGGTATCTGAAGCCCGTCGCACATCAGATGTATATGTGGGATTTCTCCCGCATTTTTCCAACAAACAATTTATATTGAGGTGATTGCCATACTGATTTTATTGATTTTTTCTGTGGCAGCGGCCTGCTTCGATCTGCGTAAGCGGATTATTCCGAATCTTCTGGTATTGGGAGAACTGATTCTAGGGATAGGTTTATCAGTATACAAAAGAGGCGTGATTTTGACTTTGGATTCTCTTATCTGTTGTGTACTTGTTGTGATCATTCTTTATCCGTTTTTTTATCATGGTACTTTGGGTGCCGGAGATGTGAAGCTTTATGCCGTATTGCCGATTTTTGCCAAAACACGCACCTTACTCATAGTTTATTTCCTGATTTTCTGTGTAGCGGCGGTATTGGGTCTGGGAAATCTTCTCTTACTCCCTTCTAACAGGAAAAAGCTACTGGATTATCTGCAATCCGTATATCGGAGCTGTACCTGTCATTTCATCAGACCCTTATATATACCACGAGTAGAACTTGGGCGCATTCCAATGGCTGTTCCGATGGCCATTGGAGTGATCGCCTCAGGTGTAGCCGATTTCATGGGTTATCTCGATCTGTATATATAATCGATAGGAAAATGAGAAACATGGAGGATTTGCATGAAACATACTTTGCTTATATGTGACAGTGAATATAGTTATGCGCAGAAAATAGCTGAATATATTAATACAAGAGAAGGTTTTCCATTTGAAACCAGATTCATTATGGAGAATGAAGATATGCATACTTATTCCGAAACGAAGATGGGAGTCGATATCGTTCTTTCAGATGAGGAGATGTTATACAAAACAAACCAATTCTTTAATCCGGAGAAGATATTGGTTCTGTCGGGAGATATGAAACGGAAGAATATGGAAAGTGGTCTGATATACAAATATCAGAATGTTGATAACATCATCAAAGAGATACTACTGCATGCAGCGCAAAGAAAAGACCTTGGAAATCTGGTAAGCAGGAAGAATCAGATGAAAATGATAGGTTTTTTCAGTCCTGTTGGAAGGAGTGGGAGAACTACACTTGCACTGACCATAGGCCAGATACTTGCTAAGGAGTATAAAACTCTGTACGTGGATATGGAAAGCTACAGTGACACAAAAGAGATTTTGGGAGCCAATTACTCCATGGATATGTCTGATCTGATCTATTCAATGAACAACAGTCCGGGTGATATATCAGTACTTATTCGCGGAGTCGGAGTGACAAACGGAGCTTTGGATATCATGCCTTCAATGGGAAGATACAGTGATCTTATCAGTATCAGTCCGGCAGAATGGCTGCAGTTTTTTGGCAATATTGAATACGGTACGGATTATGAATATATAATCCTTGATCTGTCGACATCCGTACAGGGGCTTATGCAGATTATATCTATGTGTAACAAACTTGTAGTTACAGGGCAAGACAAGCAAAACAAGTGCGTCAGAATAGAAGAGTTCCGAAAAGAGCTAGGAGAAAACGGAATTATAGATGAGATGATCATATTTACAGAGGTTCCTAAAAAAACCGATATTGAATCCTGTACTGTAAAAGGGATCAATATTAATAACGCAGTAGGCGATCGAGCGAAGGAACTGTTAAAGGAGATTGTCGCATAGATGAACGCGGATGATGAAATAATAGCGCAGATAAAAGAAAAACTGATAAGTAAGCTTGAGTTCATTGAAGATGTGTCTGATGAAAAACTTAAAGAGATAATAGGCGATGAGCTTAAGAATTACAACAATGGATGCCATATCCCTATAAGAGACCGGATGGATCTTGGCAGGCATATATTTCATTCGATGCGTCAACTGGGTCTGTTACAGGATCTTATAGAAGATTCTTCAATAACGGAGATCATGATCAATGGCCCGGAGAATATATTCGCAGAAAAAAACGGGAGATTAAGTAAGTTGTCGGCAGCTTTTGAATCGGAGGATGCACTTCGCAATGTTATTGGACAGATAGTATCCAAGTGTAACAGGGTAGTCAATGATTCTTCCCCGATTGTGGATGCAAGATTAACAGACGGATCAAGAGTAAATGTTGTGCTTAACCCAATAGCGATCAATGGTCCAATATTGACGATCAGAAGATTTCCGAGCAAGCCATATCTTATGGGTGATCTTATAGGAATAGGCAGTCTGACGGATGAAGCAGCTATGATGCTTAGGAAATTGGTAATCGCGGGATATAACATCATAATAAGCGGCGGCACAGGATCGGGAAAAACCACATTTTTGAATGCACTCACAGCGTATATACCGTCGGATGAAAGGATCATAACCATCGAAGATAGTGCCGAACTACAGATACAGGGAATAGAAAATCTGGTAAGGATGGAAACAAGGAACGGTAATGCGGAAGGCAGTATGCCCATTACAATAAGGGATCTTATCAGATCCAGTCTCCGCATGAGACCCGACCGTATCGTGGTAGGAGAAGTCAGAGGTGGAGAGGCTTTTGACATGATCTGTTCTGCAATGAATTGCGGTCACGACGGAAGCATGTCTACCGTTCATTCCAACAGTGCGGCAGATACCATCGCAAGACTGGAGACTATGATACTTATGGCGGTTGAACTTCCAATTCATGCCATCAGAAGACAGATCTGCAGCGGTGTTGATATCATAGTTCATTTAAGCAGAATGAGAGATAAGAGTCGTAAAGTGGTTGAGATCGTGGAACTCGGAAGTAGTGAAGATGGTGAAGTTTTGATCAATCCCCTTTATGTTTTTAAAGAGGAACATATAAAAGATGCAGCCGACGACGGCAAAGTACATGGCAGATTGGTAAGACTTGGGAGAATACATGATGATAAAAAACTTAAAAATGCCGGACTGTATATTGATGATGAAAAAGAAGGATCTGCTGATATGTATAATTAAGGGAATAGGGATTATTCTGGCTTTCGGATATTTTTTCTACAGATCATACATAATCACTTTATTTTTGATTCCGTCAATATATCCATATCTCGTATTTAAAGCAAAAGAGTATGACAAAGCAAGGAAAAATGCACTTCTATTGCAGTTTAAAGATATGCTTGGGACTGTTAACGGTTCCATGCAGGCAGGCTATTCAATAGAAAATGCATTTTTGGAAGCGGGAAAAGATATGGGTCGCCTTTATGGGAGTGATGCTGACATAGTAAAGGAACTGTGCATCATACGTAACGGTCTTATAAATAATTACAGCCTTACAGGACTAATTAAGGATTTTTCAAAAAGGTCCGGATTGGAAGAGATTGAAAGCTTTGCAAGTATTCTTCATACAGGAGTAAGGACCGGAGGAAACATGGGTAAGATAATGAATTCTTATATCAGAGTTATAGAAGAGAAGACAGGTGTGATACAGGAGATAGAGACCATGGTATCCGCCAGACACTTCGAGCAGAAGATAATGAATATAATCCCTTTTTTCATGATATTCTACGTGGATCTTACCAATAAAGGTTTTTTTGGAATACTGTATCATAATTTGTTTGGAAATCTTGTTATGACGATAACTATGGGTATATATGTCTTATCAGTTTATCTGTCGGAGAAAATGATAGATATTGCTGTATGAATGGAGTGACCAATATGAACTGGTTTACGGAGCGTATCAACAAAGCGGCAGCCGATATAGTAGATCTGGTATTGAAAAAAGCATCGTGGGTCGGGAAAAATGCTTCTTTTATAAAGAACAGTGAAAATCTTTCACTTCTTTATCCAGGACAGGAAGGCAGTAAACTGGCAGGTAAATACTATATTAAAAAGACTGCATCTGTGATTATGGCTGTTATTGCCATGGGTATTCTTACTTTGCTTGTGATACTAAACAGAATGACTTCCGATGCTGTGACTGATGATAAGAGGATTCGTCGTCATGATATAGGAAGTGGGAATTATAGTATAGATATAAAGGCAAAAACGGAAGATTACGATTATGGTGTATTGACGATAGAAGTGGACGAAAAGCGTCTGGACGATGAATCAAGAGATCATCGAATGGATGAATTATATGATTATCTGGTGACATATATCGTCTCAGATAACAAGTCTCTTGAGCATATAGATCGAGACATGATCCTGCCTGCTTCGGTAGAAGGTTATCCTTTTTCTTTAAGGTGGGAGAGCAGTGATTATATGCTGGTGAATACTCTTGGCGAAGTTGACAATGAAAATCTGGATGAAAGTGGAACACCTATCGATCTTAGGGTTGTAATGACTTATGGTGATTATGAAAAAACCTATGATATCAAGGCAGTTATTTATCCTCCGGAATACAGTGAAGATGAACTTTTGCATATACAGCTTAATGAAAAAATAAAAAAAGAGGATGGAAACAGCAGATTTGATGATTATTGCAGTTTACCCGAAAGTATAGACGGTAAGCCCATAGAGTGGAAAGAAAATAAGGAACCGATAGTACCGTTATTATTAGCTGTGATGATCTGTCTTGGAATAGGCATATGGTTTGGAATGGACAGAGATATGAAGAAGAAATGCATGGAAAGAGACAGGCAGTTAATCGTGGATTATGCGGAATTTGTCAGTAAACTGCAGGTGTTGCTTACTTCCGGATCAACAATAAGAGGCGCCTTAGAGAGAATGCTTGCAGATTACAAAATATCAATAAACGAAGGAGGTAAAAAACGATATGTATATGAAGAATTATATATCTGTGTTCGCAAACTCTCAGATGGGATGAGTGAAACAGGATGTTATGAGTATTTCGGAAGAAGATGCGGGGTTGTGTGTTACCGGAAGCTTTCTTCTCTTTTGATTCAGAATCTGAAAAAGGGGACTGACGGGTTGATTGAAACTCTTAACAATGAGGTAACCATCGCATTTGAAGAAAGAAAAGCCCTGGCACGAAGAATGGGAGAAGAGTCACAGACCAAGCTCATGCTTCCGATGATGCTCATGCTGAGTGTAGTAATGATAATAATCATGATACCGGCATATTTATCATTTGGCGGATTATAAAAAGGAGGTTTTTATGAATAAAATGAACAGATTTAAAAGATTCATATCGGAAGAAAACGGAATGGGAACTGTAGAAGTCATATTGATCATAGTCGTATTGATTTCTCTTGTGATCATATTCAAATCACAGCTCACTTCTTTGGTTAACACTATCTTTAACAAGATTACCAGTACAGCAAACAGCATATAAATGATCCGATCCATGAAGAACAGATCGTTAAAAGGCTATATAACAGTATATCTGTCGCTAAGTCTGAGTGTTCTGTTAACACTTATATTAATGCTTTTACAGGGAGCAGCGATAAAGACCATAAGGTTTAAGACAGAATGTGTCATGGATATCGGTCTTGAGAGCATATTTGCGGAGTATCACAGAGAGCTGCTTAAGCAGTATGGATTATTGTTTATAGACAGCTCCTATGGTACTGCGGTTGCCGACAGTGAAAAGACAAAAGGAAGGTTGATTCATTATCTCAATCTGAATTTTGAGGATAACGGATACGGTTTGGTATTTAAAGATCTGACAGCCACAAGAGCGGACAATGCCATGCTTAGCAATATATCATATGCGACGGATCAGTGTGGTGAAGTTTTGAGATATCAGATAGACAGATATATGAAGGTAAAGTATGGATTGGCTTATGTACCTGCTCTGATGAATAATTCCGTGGATGCGGAGGAAATGATGAGTCAGTATGACGGATATGATTCCGGTCGAAGATCCGCTCATGATGAAGTAGATTCCATAATGGAATCGGTAAATGCAAAGTTGGAAGAAGAGGAGGAACCATACAGTATCAGCAATCCCGCGGACAGTGTGGAATATATGAGTGAGAGTAACGTCCTTTTTTATGCCATGGGAGATACATCGGGTACAGCATTTAAAAATGCGAATATATATGATCTTATAAGTCACAGATCATACACTGACGGGACAGGTTTGCGTTCATATCAGGCAAAAGCTGACGGTATGGACACCAAACTTTTACTGACAAATTATATATATGACAAATGTGGATATTATAAAAAAGAAAAGCCGGATTCAAAGCTGCTATACGAAGTGGAATACATAATAGCTGGGAAAAGCTCAGATATTGAAAATATGGAAGAAATAGCCGGAAGAATTTTTAAGATAAGATATGCGATCAACATGGGTTATCTTTTATCCAGCGGATCCAAGCAGGCTGAAGCAGAAGCCATGGCACTTGCAGCCACATCAGCTGTGGGATTACCGGAACTGACGGAAGCAGTAAAGTATACGATCCTTTTTTCATGGGGTTATGCGGAAAGCGCAAAGGATCTGAGGATTCTGTATGACGGACACAGGCTTCCTCTTATCAAAGATGATGCCAATTGGAACACTCCCCTGTCGCAAATGGTAGATTTTAAATCACATTTGGGTGAATACTCAGTGGTCGGCGGTGAGATGGATTATAAAGCTTTTTTAGATCTGTTTCTTTTGGCTCAAAGTATTGAAAATACAACCATGAGACTGATGGATGTTATGGAGATGGACATAAGACTTACACCCGGTAACGGAGCATTCAGGATGGATGCGCAGATATATCAACTTACCGGGGAAGTAAATGTATCCGGAAGATACGGATATGGTTGCAGTATTAAGAGAAACTATTCATATGAATAGTACGTGACAAATGTTTGCATAGGAAGGATAACGATGTCTTCTTGTATCCAACACCAATATACACACAGAGATAAGTTTTTTCATAAGTTATTCTCTTACTCGGTTATTCCCGTAGACTCCCAAACCTCAAACAAGAAGACATTGTTATCCTCCCTATCCAATGGTATGTCAGCCGGAGTATCGGTGGAAGCAGCTTTGGCATTACCGCTATTTCTGTTTTTTATGATCAACCTCTTATCTTTATTTACGGTATATGAGACATACTCCAAAAACCTCGCAGATACATATGAAAAAGCAAGACATTTGGCCATGGTGGCACATACTCTTTCTGATACGGATGAGATGGTAGATTTGTATAAGACACAAAAAATGTCGCCCCTATATGAATATATAGGGTTTAATGATACATATACCAAGGTGTCCGTACATATGCGAAAATGGACCGGCTACAACATTATGTCAACTGAAACAATGCAAGTGGACGAGGAATATGTATATATTACCGAAAGTGGAACAGCATATCACAGATCAAGAGATTGCAGTCATCTTAAAATATCAATACACATAATAAAAGCAGAGAATGCAGTAATTGAGAGAAATGATTATGGGCAGCGGTACAGACCTTGCGAAAAATGTGCATTAGGCTGTAGTACGGGGCTTGTATTTGTGACTGATAAAGGAGACAGATATCACAATAATGCAGCATGCAGCGCACTTAAGAGAACGATTAAGACAGTTCCGCTTTCACAGGTTGGAGGAAGAGGTCCATGCAGTGAATGCGGAGGTAACTAGAGATGGATCCCAAAGTAGTGATTATATTATTGTTAATTACAGGATTGTTAACAGCTTCAGTATATGACATTAAGACTATGTGCGTTCCTTTTTGGCTGATACTGTGTTTCATTATATTAGCTGCAGTTTCTGTTGTGACAGAAATAGTGCATCATCGGAGCAGGGAAGCACTGTTGACGGTTATGTTTTCCTTGATCCCTTTATTACTCATAGTGATGAGTGCACCATTACATGTAGAATTCATTGGAACTGCGGATGGGATAATCATTTTCGTCATAGGAGCAGTTATGGGAACGGCAGGCCTTGTGGCAATATTGACGCTTTCGTTTATAATATCAGGTCTGGGATCCGCATTTTGCATTATCCTTGGCAAAAAAAGCAGAAAAGACAAGATACCGTTGGTTCCGTTTCTGACTGTCGGAACAATTGCAGGAGTGTACTTACTTGTATGAGAAGTGATCATTCGAAAAATATTAAGAACAGCAAGCCAGCTAAAGGTCTACCGGGATATATGACGGTAGAGGCCTCTATGCTTATTCCACTTACGATGACATGTTTTGTGATCGTCATATATTATTCTGTTTTTTTGTTTAATCATTTGGTGGTATATCAAAGTACATATATGGCAGCGCACAGAGGAAGTATACTGAAAAATACGGTTTCAGATGCTGTTAATGAATATATAAAACAGGAGCTTAACAAATTACTTGATGAACAGGTTTATCAATACAGAGTAAACTTTAATACACAGGTTAACGCCATGAGTATAGATGTTACGGCAGATACGTCACTTATTCAACATGAGATAACAGGTATCTTTTTTTCTGACAGAGAGTTAAAGGGCAAAAAAGACATAACTGTTTTAAGGCTGGATCCGGTTGATTATATAAGAAACAGCGAAAGATTTCGTTAGATATGAGGAGACATATATGGATATCATTCAGGAAATGGGAAGAAGCTATTTAATCATAGATGATGTTACGAAAGCTGATGTGCAGTATATGGCCAGAATGCTTACGGATAATCACATTCCGGGTATTTTGCAGTGTAAAAAAGGATTATATCAGAACAGGAACGTACTGAAATACGACATAACCAATATGAGGAGTGTTCGTAGTGAGTATTCCAATCGAATGATGTCTTTTAAAGATGTTGCCGAGCTTTTGTATGATATTGCGGATATCACGATATCCACAGCGTCTTATTTGTTGGATGAAGGTTATTTCAGTTATCTGCCGGATTTCATTTATCTTGATATGGAGTACAACCGCCCATATATGTTGTATATTCCGTTTGAATGTGCAGAGAACAATGCGGAAGGAAGGTATTATGGACTGGCGGATTTCCTGTTGGAGAAGTTGGATCATAAAGAGGAAGCAGCTGTAAGCATAGCTTATCAGTTTTACAGAATGTCCAAAGAACCATTATTTTCGCTACAGGGTTTTTGCAGCATTATTGATCGGGAAAAGAACGAGCGACAGATTGAATACAGGGCAGAGATCTTATCAAAAGAAAAAGCATATTATTTGGACCGGGAAGAGGCTGAGAATGTTGATATCGATATTTCAAGATCAATAAGCAAAAATGTAAAACGAGACAACTCTTTGATCAAACTGATTATCAGCGGGATAATCACCATAATACTGGTTGTAGTGTATCTGTTGATCGGAAAAGGTATGTATGGTATATACTCTCTGATGTTATTAATACTCAGTCTGTTTACGAGCGGCATAGTGACAGTGATATATCTTTACAGACGATATAAAAATACGAGAGAAGACAGGTTGCTTAATGATATGCCGGATAATCCCGTAACGGTCAAGGAATTTTGGGGTGGAGATGAAAAAACGGTTTTCTTTGATGAAGAGACGCAGTTTTTTGAACCGGAGACCGAAAAATATGTGATAGAGTGGACGGAGGATGGCAAAGAGAAAAGGGAGATTCTGAAAAAAGATACAGCCTTTATCGGAAAGAAATATGATGAGGTAGATGTATGTATTTCAGACCCTACAATAAGCAGAAAACACGCGAGAATTACGATAAAAGGCAATGGACTTACGCTTCAGGATCTTGGAAGTACCAACGGAACCTTTTTCGAGGGCAGAAAAATAGAACCCGGAGAAGAGGTAAGATTACTGAAAAATCAAGATTTCGTACTTGGTAAAGTGGCGGTTCGTGTAGTATAATTACATTGTACGCCCCTCTATGAAAGGTGTACGAAATATATGCTTTTACGCGCAGGGAGAATAAGTTGAAGATCAATATTTACTACGGCGGAAGAGGCCTTATAGATGATCCTACATTGTATGTGATCAATAAGATGCAGAAGGTGTTGGAGGAAGAACTGTATGTTAAGGTAGAGCGATTTATGCTTTATGAGCTTAAGAACAGTATCACTACACTTCCCCAGACACTTAAGGATGCGGATGGTATCATTTTGGCCACTACCGTAGAGTGGTACGGAATAGGCGGATATCTGATGCAGTTTTTGGATGCATGTTGGTTATATGCAGACAAGGAGAAGCTGTCCAAGATATACATGGCGCCCGTAGTTATGTCAACCACATATGGAGAGAGAGAGGGCAAGCTCAATCTTTCAGCCGCATGGGAGATCCTGGGAGGAAGACCGTGCAGCGGATTGTGTGGTTATATAGCTGATACGGCCGCACTTGAGATGAATGATGATTATACTGCTCTGATAGAGAAAAAGGCTGAGACCATATATCGTACCATAGACAAGAAGATGGCGAGTTTACCTGCCAGCAATCAGGCGGTTAAGCAGAGAGTATCCGTGTCACAGAATACAGATCTTACACCTCAGGAGTCAGAGAGACTGTCGCAGTATGCTTCAGATGATATCTATGTTCAGAAGCAGAAGGAAGATATTCAGGAGCTTGCGAATATGTTCAGGGGTATGATGAGTAATGAACCCACGAGCACTGAGAGATATATCAGACTGTTTAAAGAGAATTTTTCACCGGTAGAAGGATTTAAGGGTGCATATAAGTTTGTGATAGGTGGTAAGCCCATAGGTATGCGCATAGCTGATACTCTTACTATCACGGAAGAGCCAGCGGGCAGATTTGATGTGGAAGTATCTCTTTCGGAAGATACCATGAATGACATCACTGCCGGTCACATGACTTTCCAGAGAGCATTTATGAGCGGTAATATGAAGACTAAGGGTGAATTTGGCATGTTCCGTACTTTGGACGAGCTTTTCACATTTATGAAATAGGATTAAGGAGAATATCTTATGAGGGACGATAACTGCATTTTTTGCAAGATTGCCAATGGGGATATCCCCACCAATGCGATATATGAGGATGACAAGTACAAGGTGATTCTCGATCTGGGACCTGCGACCAGGGGGCATGCGCTCATCCTGCCCAAATATCACTTTGCCAACATATATGAGATGCCTGCGGAGAATGTCGCGGAAGCCTTCTCTTTGGCGAAGAGAATGGCAGAGGAGATGACAGACAGGCTTGGAGCGGATGGTTTCAATATAGTACAGAATAATAACGAGGTGGCGGGACAGACGGTTTTCCATTTCCACATACATTTGATACCGAGATATAAGGGGGATGGACAGACCGTAGGATGGAAGCCCGGGGAGAGCACCCCGGAAGAACTGAGTAAGGTCAGGGAATTGTTTCAAAAAAGCAGCAGTTAATATGCATATATAAGACAATCGTACCATTACATTACCCTGATCTTTCTGATAAAATATAAGCAGTGATATATAGACAGCATCACGTAATAATACAGAAAGGAATCAGGATGTTTGAAGTAGGCGAATATGTAGTATATGGCAATAAAGGCGTATGTCAGATTAAGAGCGTTGGCCCTATAGATATGCCGGGGGTAGCAAAAGACAAAATGTACTATACTATGTCTCAGGTATATTTAAGAGGCAGCACTATCTTCACTCCTGTGGATAATGAGAAGAAAGCCTTAAGGAAGGTTCTTACCAAGTCTGAAGCCAAGAAGCTGATAGCGGGAATCAAGGATATCAAGCCTCAGTGGGTTAAGGATGATAAGGAACGCGACAGGATGTTTACCGATATCCTGCGTACCGCCGACTGTAAGGAACTGTGTAATATGATCATATCCCTGTATCACCGCAAGGAAGAGAGAATAGCCGGCGGCAAGAAGGCGACGAGTACGGATGAGAGATATTTCCATGCTGCCGAAGATATATTATATGGTGAATTGGGGATCGTACTTGGAATGGACAAAGAGAAAGTAAGAGACTGCATAATGGAGAGTGTAAGTTAAGTCTTTTACCGTATAGTGATATTGATTATTTGGGACGTACCGATATCGGTACGTCCTTTTGTTTTTTATGTGAAAAAAAGTAAACACTATATCTAGTATATTGTGCGATATAATGCCACTTTAACTTGTATTTTGCATAGGCCTATGATAGACTTAATAAGATAGTGGGTTGGTAGTTCTATTATTAGAAAAGATATATGCAGAGAGGGAAAGACCTTGGATAATTACGAGTTAAAACTACGAATTGATGAGATAAAGGATCTGACTAGAAAAAAGGAATTTGGCAAGGCGGTAGAGATAGCCGATACGATCAACTGGAGTAAGGTTAAGCAGGGTCCTTTGATCTGTACCATAAGTGATATATACAAGGCTAACAAGAGATATGATGATGCCAGGCTCTTACTGGAGATGGCCTATGATATGCATCCCAACAATAATGGTATAGTATCGGCTCTTTGTGATCTCTGTATCAGGATGGAGGATATTGTCGGATCTACGGAATACTACAAGAAGTACGTACAGATGGATCCGAATGGGGTCAACAGATATATTCTCTTATATAAGATATATGATATGCAGGGTGTCAGCACGGAGGAGAAGATCCGTGTTCTGGAAGACCTTAAAAAGAGAGATCCCATTGCAAATAAGGGTAAGTGGAGTTATGAACTTGCCAGATTATATGAGGAAGTCGGACTCACCACAAAGTGTGTGGAGGAGTGTGACGATCTTATCATGCTTGTAAGAGAGGGCAGATATGTTAAGAAGGCAATGGATCTTAAGATGCTTCATCAACAACTTACGCAGTCACAGGAAGCGTTGTATAAGAGTATGATCATTGCCAATACAGGCGAGTTTCCTTCAGATCTGAACCTCACGGGTCCGGTCAAGACAAAAGAGGAAATACCTGAGCAGACAGTAGCTGCAGAAGGTCAGGCAGAGTCTGATGCCGGACAGGATATACCCGCGACCAGTGAGGAACTGTATTCTGCACAGGATGAGGGAACGGCACAGGAATCCGTTACTTCTCACGAAGAAGAACTCGTCAAGACAGTAGATGTGGGACAGTACAGCACCATCAATATCCAGAAGGCGCTTGAGGAGAGCATTAAAGGAACTCTAAGCGATGGCAGTAAAGTTCCTGTTGCGAAGACGACACAGGCAGCGGCAGATGTTTTGCAGGATGCGGTTGTTGCAGAGAATACCGGATCTGCCGAATATGATGAAGAGCCGGATGACAATACGATATGTATTCCAATAAAAGAGAGTGTATCGGAAGAAATATCCGAGCAGCCGGTTGAAGCTGTTATGTCTGAGACAGAACGTGAGGAAGCAGCCGATCTTCTTAAACAGGATACGGGAGAGATGGAAGAGATCATCTTCCCGAATAAGCCTGCAACGGAAGATACAATAATATATGACCCGAAGACCAAGGCCGCAGCAGAGGATACGGAGGCACCGGTTAAAGAGAAAGTTGCTGAAACTGCAGCAGAACCTTCTGCAGAACCTGCCGTTCAGACAGCACAGGCAGAGACCCATGATGCGCTGGCGGGAATCAATATTGAGACAGTCTCCAAAGATGAGCTTATGAGACTAATTGATCAGAAAGTTGCCGCTGCTTTGGAAAATGCCATGACCAAAAGGGCAGGAGTGGCTCCCAATACCAATCCGCCCAAGGCTATACAGGGTATGCTTTCGGAAGAATACGACGGACAGATTCAGATCGTGATCCCGGAGAAGAAAGTAGTTGAGAAGCAGATCACGGGGCAGATAGAGCTTAAGGAATATCTCAATGACTGGGAGAGCAGTAAAAAGCGCAGACAGAAGAACCAGGAAGAGAAGATAGACAAGCTTGTATCTCAGCACACAGATAATCTCCTTGCGGCATTTGAAAGTGCGACAAGCAATAATGAGCTTCTTGATAAGATCGAGAAGGAAGCAGAGAGTCTTATCCCGAAAGCGGTTGGTACGGCGACAGCAGCTTTGGAAGCAATAGATATAGAAGATGAGACGGAGAATACCGTTACAAGTGATACAGATACTTTGGTGATCGAGCCGCCGAAGAAGAAAGAAGAGCAGCCCGAAAAGGAACCTGAAAAGCCTGTAGAGGAAGCAGCAGAAGAAAAACAGGATACTCCTGTAGTTGAAGAAGAGCCCGAAGAGGAGAAGTCAGCAGAGGACAAGGCCAAAGAAGCAGAAGATATAGCAGCTGCGGAAGCGGAAGCCATAGACGACGACGAAGATGATTCCGTTCGTCCCATGACAGAAGAAGAGACTGCTTTGTTCTCTCAGTTTGTACAGACCAAGAAGGGTAAAAAGGAACTCCTAAAGGCGCTTGATTCCATTAGTCTTGCATCCTATGTCGGTAATGTATGCGTTACCGGTGAGACCGGTGAGGAATCCGTGGATCTGGCCAAGAATGTTGTACAGTATGCCAAGACTACAGATGGCAATTTCTCGGGCAAGATAGGTAAGGTTACGGGCAGTTCCCTTAACGATAAAGATATAGATATGCTTGTAGAGAAGCTTTCCAATGGCGGACTCATCATAGAAAAAGCCGGGGAGATGAGCGAAGATACTGCGGCCAAGCTCTTTAAGGCACTTAATCAGGAGAACTTGGGAATCCTTGTTGTACTTCAGGATTCGAGAAAAGCCATTAACAGACTTCTTAATTACAATGATGCATTGAAAGGAATGTTCAATGTCCGTATAGAGATAGAAGAATTAAGCGATGATGCTTTAGTGGCATATGGTCGCAAATACGCGGAACGCAAAGAATTTGCAATAGATGATATGGGTATACTTGCTTTACATACCCGTATTGATGAGATGCAGACCAGCGATCATATTGTTACCGTTACGGATATCCGTGATATAGTGGACGAGGCGATAGCACATGCGACCAAGTTCAATCCCAAACATTTTACTGATATTGTCTTCGGTAAGAGGTATAATGAAGATGATATGATCATACTTAAGGAGAAGGATTTCATCAGATAGTTCATACATCAGGAGGTAGAGATAGAATTGGCTGCAAAAAAGAGAGAGACTGTTTTTATTTCCGAAGCCGATCAGTATGTATTCGCGCAGGGAACACATTATGACATCTACAAGAAGCTAGGAGCTCACCCGTCTGAAGAGAACGGAAAAGAAGGTATCTTTTTCGGAGTATGGGCACCGAATGCTGACAGAGTGTTCGTGATCGGAACATTTAATGACTGGAATGAGAGTTCGCATGAGCTGCACAGGATTGGTACAGGCGGCATATTCACAGGTTTTTTTGAGAATATTGCCGTTGGAGAATTATATAAATATCTGATCATTACACCGGACGGAAGGAAGTTGTATAAGGCAGATCCTTATGCCAACAGCGCGGAGATGCGACCGGGTACTGCTTCAAAGATTGCAGATTTAAGCCGTATCAAATGGACTGACGGTACATGGATGAAGAATCGTGAGACCAAGGACATGAATAAAGAGCCTATGGCTGTCTATGAATGTCACATTGGTTCATGGATGAAGCATCCGACAGGAGATGACGGTTTTTACACATACAGACAGTTTGCGGACCGTATGGTCGAGTACCTGTCTGAGATGAGATATACTCACGTAGAGCTCATGGGCATAGCCGAATATCCTTTTGACGGTTCATGGGGATATCAGGTAACGGGATACTATGCACCCACATCCAGATATGGAAGCCCTGAGGATTTTGCATATATGGTCAATCTATTCCATAAGAAGGGAATAGGGGTGATCCTAGACTGGGTACCCGCACATTTCCCCAAGGATGCGCACGGATTGGCAGAATTCGACGGTACATGTCTGTATGAACATCCGGATACCAGAAGGGGAGAGCATCCGGACTGGGGCACCAAGATATTTAATTATGGCAAGACAGAGGTTAAGAATTTCCTTATAGCCAATGCGTTGTTCTGGATCAAGGAATTCCATATAGACGGACTCAGAGTGGATGCAGTTGCGTCAATGCTTTATCTTGATTACGGACGTAAGGCCAATGAATGGCTTCCGAATAAATACGGCGGACATGAGAATCTTGAGGCGATAGAGTTTTTCAAGCATCTTAACAGTGTCATAAAAGGCGGTTTCCCGGGAGTTATGACCATTGCCGAGGAATCTACGGCATGGCCTAAGATTACGGCATCTGTTGAAGATGGAGGCTTGGGATTCTCCTTTAAGTGGAATATGGGATGGATGCATGATTTCTGTGAATATATGAAACTCGATCCATATTTCCGCAAGAACAATCATCACGCTCTTACTTTTGCCATGAGTTACAACAGCTCTGAGAATTATATTCTCCCTCTGTCACATGATGAGGTTGTGCATCTTAAGTGTTCTATGGTAGAGAAGATGCCGGGATATCAGGTAGACAAATATGCCAACTTAAGAGTGGGCTATACTTTTATGTTTGGTCACAGCGGCAAAAAGCTTCTGTTCATGGGACAGGATTTTGCGCAAGAGAGAGAGTGGAGCGAAGCGAGAGAACTTGATTGGTTTTTACTTGGTGAGTCGCTTAACAGAGGAATGCATGATTATGTCAGAGATCTTCTTGACATATACCGCAGATATAAGTGTATGTATGAGGTAGATAATGACTGGGGTGGATTCGAATGGATCAATGCAGATGATGCCGACAGAAGTACCTACAGCTTCATGCGCAAGACTCCCGAAGGTGGCAAGAAGTTACTCTTTGTACTTAATATGACACCGATCCTAAGAGAGGGATATACGGTGGGAGTACCTTCTTCAGGCAAGGCCAAGCTTATTCTTAACAGCGATGACAAGCAATACGGTGGCAACGGCACAGTGGTTGATAAGGTTATCACACCCAAGAAAGCACGCTGTGATAACAGAGATTATATGCTTACCTTTAACTTGGCGCCATTTACCGCTCTTGTATTTGAACTGTAGTCGATATAGTATTATTAATACTTAAGAAAAGTTAATAATCAGCCGAAATATAGAGTGAACAGATTACATATCTCTGTTCACTCTTTTTTATTGTATCAGTACTCGTTACGGAGGAAACAAATGAAGATAGGATTGGATGTTACTGGCGGAAAGGCAATAGAACAGTATACATCTATCCCGGACAGCCCGAAGTTCTCAAAAACCGAGAAAGCAGGGGCAGCAAGATTAGACATAATCGGCATGTACACGGATGTTAATGCCTATGGGGTCCATGGAAGGACCACAGAGGATCTTAAAAGAGAAGCAGCTAATATTGATGTAGCTACAGCTCGTGATTACATGACGGTCATGTCTAATACTATGTCAGGGGAAGATTATAAGAAGGCTATGGAAGACGGGTTTGATCCTGCGGATATGGATCCCGAAGAAAGGGAGACGATATTGGATCATATTAAAGCCGTCCTGGCAGAGTCAGGTCAGATAGTGGCAGGGTTTAATGATGACCTGTCTGATGAGCAGTTAAAGGACATTACCGGAAGATCGATAGATACGGACAGGATAAAGCAGGCTCTTAAGGATGCCGATCTGCCGGATACTCCTGATAATGTCAAAAAGATAAGTGAAGCCGTGAACATGATGGCAGACATAGATAAACTGACTGACGGAAGCATCAAATTCATGGTTGAAAATGATCTTAGACCTACAGTTGAGAATATCTATACATCAACATTCAGTGCTTCTGGTGACGGCAACAGGCAGGCAAGAGGTTATTATGCCGAGGATATGACCGGTTATCTGGCAAAAAAGGGAGATGACATCGACTGGGAGACTATGAAACCCCAGATAGAAAAAGCCGTTGAGCAGATGAACATTGATGACATGCCCTTGGAAGAGATGATCGAAGATGCCGGATGGTTACTTGAGAAGGGAATTCCTGTCACAGAGGAAAAAATGCAGGTTCTGGGAGACATTAAATCCGTGGATTTCCCTGTTCCCGCGAGAACGATTCTTAAAGCTTCCATGGAAGCTATAGCGGACGGTCTATCACCCCAAAAAGCGGATCTGTCATCTGATCATAAAAGCATATACAGAAAAGCTGCAGAGATTCAGAGTAAGATACTAAGCGCTTCAATAGGCAGAGAAGAAAGTCGACTTATGATGTCGGCTGAAGCCAATATCAGGCTGGCGAAAAGCGGAGTTTCTATTGACACTATGCCAATAGAAGATATGATAAAGTCCCTAAAAGAAGAAGAAAAAAAGATTTATAATACCTTGTTTGGTGATGGAACGGTAGAAGAGAACGAACAAAAAGCAAAGCTTTTTGTTGAAACGGAGACCGCAGTGGCTGAACTTCCTTCCATGCCGGCTGCTTTAATCGGACGGATTGTCTTTGACGGAGAGATCACCATACGAAGGGCTCATACAGAAGGTTATGAGCTTAAGAAGGCCTTTGAAAGTGCATCACAGACATATGAAGCCGTCGGAACAGAAGTCAGGAGAGATCTGGGCGATTCAATCACCAAGGCTTTTCGTAATGTGGATGATATCCTTAAGGACCTTGATCTTGATATCAGTCCTGAGAATCAGCGCGCCGTAAGAATACTCGGTTACAACAGTATGATCATCAATGAGGAAGCTGTTAAGAGTGTAAAAGAAGCCGATGCCAAACTTACCGGAGTATTAAAAGCACTTACACCCGGTACGACTCTTAGGCTTATCCGAGAGGGAGTTAATCCAATGGATATGAAGATTGACGAACTCGTGCAGCATATAAGTGAACTTGATCATGATCCCAAGAGGGAAGCGCAAAAGTACAGCAAATTCCTGTATAAACTTGAAAAAAGCGGAAAGATAACGGAAAAAGAGCGTACTTCATATATAGGAATATACAGACTTCTTAACAAGATAGAACGAAATGACCACGCTGCTGTAGGCAGATTGCTTAACAGCAAAACAGACATGACATTCGGAAGTCTGCTTACAGCCATGAGAAGTTCAGGCAAGTCGATTGATGCGCAGATAGATGACGATTTTGGTCTGTTGCAGGACAGCGTCAATTCCGGTATGTCCATAACAGATCAGATCGAAGCAGCCTTTAAAGTTAGGATAAGTGATCCTGAATATAATAAACTTGAGGAAGACTATCTTAAGGAGAATCTGGAACAGATCCGAGAGACTGCACTCGTGGATGAAGCGGTATACGACGAATTGACAGATGCAGGAGTTGACATAACACCCGATAATGTGATGGCAGAAGAGCAGTTTTTAGCTTATCCCAACGATCTTTTCAGGAATCTTAGAGCATATGCCAGAAGAAGCGACAGAAGGATATCCGATACTGAGCGCAGAACAGAAAAGGTATTAAGTGATGCGCTTGATGGGTTTGCTGAAAAAATAGAAGATAAAGACAGTACGGTCAGGGCATACAATGAGATGTCCGAGGCAATGACGGATACACTTCGTACAATGGTCGATCACGGTGCGGATTCTTATGTAGATCTTAAGAGCATTTCTCTTATGTATAAGCAGATATCGTTGGCGGTCAAAAAGTCAAACAGTGAGAACTATCACATACCGGTTCTTATCGGTGACAGACTGACTGATATCAATCTTAAGATCGTAAGCGGAGAAGAGACGGGCCTTGTGAGCGCAACAATGGATACGGAGATGTTCGGTGCGTTACAGGTGCAGGTAAGGGTGGCCGGTAACAGAGTAGAGGCCAATTTTATCGGAGAAGGCAAGACAACTTCGGATGTCTTAAAGGAAGTCGCAGGGAAATTCACAGACAGGCTTAATGATATGGGATATACTGAAGCCGAAGTCAGATTCATAAACGGAGATCCCAAAAGACAGGTTAATCATAAAGCGAAAAATGCCGATAATAATAATGAGGCTGTCTCGAACAAAGCCCTGTACGGTATAGCCAAACAATTCATATTCTCAGTCAGAGAAATAGCATAAACAAGATACGCAATGGAGGAAACCTATGAGCCTAAAGATCAATTACAATGTATCAGCTATGATCGCCAATAACTCACTTAAGCTTAATGACGGCAAGCTGAGTACAGCTCTGGAGAGGTTGTCCAGTGGTTACAAGATCAACAGCGCCAAAGATGACGCCGCCGGACTTGCGATCTCCAGAAGAATGAACGCTCAGATCAAGGGATTGAAAGCAGCGTCACAGGATGCCAAGGATGGCGTATCAGTAATAGAGATAGCAGACGGAGCACTTTCAGAAGTGCATGATATTCTGCAGAGAATGAATGAACTTGCAGTTAAGGCAGCTAACGGAACCCTGTCATCAGGTCAGACAATAAACGGCGAGTATGTATCGGGTGACAGAGATGCGATTCAGGCAGAGATTGCACAGCTTGCGGAAGAGATAGACCGAATCGGCCAGACTACAGAGTACAACAGTCAGAAACTTTTTACCGGAGAGTTCGATCTTAAAGGCTACACCAATGTATTGGAGCTTAAGGTTGATAAGTATTCCGACGTGATGATGTACGGAGAATATGAATTTAAGATAGAGGCAGCGGATCTGGAGTTCATTGAGGATAAAGATGGTATTGTCAGTCTTAAGAAGTTTAACGGATCTGAGCATAATAAAGTGGAAGTCACACGTCCCGACGGTAAGAAAGAGGATTATCATATCAGTGGAGACATGTATCATTTAAGATTCAAAGGCGATGACGGAGATGAATTCACTCTGGATATTACTGCTTTTTGTAAATCGATGACGGATAACAAAACAACTAATTCTGATGAAACCATTACACACAAATTTGAAGTAACTGATGAAGTTCCCGTCAAGATGAATCTCACCGGTTACGGTGCAATGACTTTCCAGATAGGAGCCAATGAGAGCCAGACTCTGGATATCAGATTTGAAAAGCTTTCCATGGAGACTCTCGGATTCAAGTATCAGGACAGTGATCAGACCAAGGATATGTGTTTGGATTGCAGTACTGAAAACGGTGCTACCAGAGCGATCGATCAGATAAAGGATGCAATTGAACAGATATCTCTTATGAGAAGCCGTCTTGGTGCTTATCAGAACAGACTTGAGCATACGCAGACCAATCTGGAGACCAGTGATGAGAATATGACAGCTGCTTACTCACGTATAATGGATACGGATATGGCAGAAGAGATGAGCAATTACTCTAATCTTCAGATCGTATCACAGGCAGCGACGGCCATACTTACTCAGGCCAACGAGAGACCTTCTCAGATGTTGCAGCTTCTTCAGTAGGCAATGACCATCATTCGTTTTACGCGGAGGAAATATGACGAGCGAGAAGAAAAATGAGTATACACTTCGGATCACACAGGCCAATAAAGCCGGATTGATCGTCATCCTGTATGAGATAGCCATTGAATATGTGAATGAAGCGATAGAGGCCGGAACGACTGATATTGAATCCATGAAGACAGCAGCGATGAACGCAGCGAGATGTATTGAAGAGATGCAGAACAATCTTCATTACGAGTATGAACTTGCAAAAGTACTTAACCGTATGTATGTCAATATGAAGAATACTCTGAGAGCCGCCTATGTATCTGGTGATGTCTCAGGACTTGATGGAGTGGCTGTTGAGCTTAATAAGCTTAGGTGTTCTTATGAGAAGATAGCGGATACAGATACATCCGGTCCGGTGATGATCCATACACAAACAGTGCTTGCGGGAATGACTTACAGCAAGGACAGAATATTGGACAGTCTTACCAATGAATGCTCAAACAGAGGATACAGAGTATAATGATAAACGGCAGTCGGAGACGACTGCCGTAAAAAATCTAAAAAAACTGTAAAAAAAGGTTGCTTTTCTAAAAATACTATAATATAATAACACTTGCGCTGTGATAAATGTTTACATAAAGCGCATGTAAGAGCGCCTTTAGCTCAGTTGGTAGAGCACCTGACTCTTAATCAGGGTGTCCAGGGTTCGAGCCCCTGAAGGCGCATGAAAGTATCGATTTTGTGGACTTAGAGCCATGGGGTCGGTGCTTTTTTTTCGTATATGATAAGATTAACTCTTTATCCGTATATCTGTGCCGCCTCTTTTGACTTAAAGCTGAATCTTTTATCGTCTCTGCTGTAATATTTTACGGAAGATTCCACGACTGTAGAAATACCTTCTTCTATATCTATTAATGAAACCGCGCAATTATCAAGTTTTATATCCCAAAAGTTCTTAAGAGGAACACTCATAAGTCTGTTGAGTATGGTTCGATTTAAGCATCCATGGCCTATGATGAGCACATTTTCATATCTGCCCTCCAAAGGAACTATCACGTTGTCCCAAAAATCGGAAGATCTGTCATAAACTTCCTTAAAGGTCTCACCACCTCGGGGTGGGATATAATTCTCCGTATCAAATTCAAACTGATATATTGGGTCAGAGACATCGCCGTCACGTCTGGGTATGACACCCCCTTCTCCATCACCGAAGCCTATCTCTATAAGTCGGTTATCGGTATTGATACGAAGATCCCTGTTGCCACGAAGGATTTTGGCAGTGGTTATCGCTCTTGAGAGAGGAGAAGAGTAGATACAATCAAAACGGATGTCCTTTAAGGCATCCGCTGTGATAACCGCAAGTTCTTCTCCGATCTGATTAAGCTCAATGTCGGATTGGCCCTGTAATTTGAAGGCTCTGTTCCAATCAGTCTCTCCGTGTCTTACTAAATATACTCTCATAACTATCTGACCACCCTGCGTAGAAGACTAAGTTTATGCTCATCAAATGGAGGATAACGAAATTCTATATCCGAATTATTCTTGGTGCGCATGATACTCTTCTCATATGTAAAAGTATCAAATCCGCTCTTTCCGTGATACCGGCCCATGCCACTTGTGCCGACACCGCCGAATGGAAGCTCTTCATTGGCTAAATGTATGATACAGTCATTGATACAACAACTTCCAAAATCCACACTTTCGATTATCTTATCAGTAAAAGCCTTGTTCTTACTGAAAATATAAACAGTGAGAGGATTGGGTCGGCGGATAAGCTTATCCAACATGTATTCAGTATCATCATAAGTGATCACGGGAAGTATGGGCCCAAAGATCTCATCTTTCATAACGGCACTGTCATACGTGGTGTCCGGGAAGATAGCAGGCTCAATACGCATCTGATTGTCATCAGATCTTCCGCCGATCACATTGGATTCTCTGCTTATAAGATTCTTAAGTCGCATATAGTGGTGAAGATTCACTATACGGGGATAATCATTGTTGATAAAGGGATCTCCGGTAAACTGTCTGGAATATGAAGCCAAAGCGTTAACCAGATCCGTTTTGATACTTTCATGTGCAAGTATATAGTCAGGAGCGACACATGTCTGGCCTGCTCCTATTATCTTGGCCCACATGATTTTTTTGGCAGCAAGATCGATATTGGCAGTATCATCGACGATGCATGGATTCTTGCCTCCAAGCTCAAGTGTGATTGGAGTAAGAGTCTCTGCAGCAGCTCTCATAACAGTCTTGCCTACACGCTCGCTACCGGTAAAGAAGATATAGTCGTAATTCTGACGTAATATCTCATCATAAGGAAGAACTTCTTCCACGGCATATACGTAATTACGTTCAAAAGTGCTGTTGATCATATCAACGATCACACCCGAAGTAGAGGGACTGCTTTTGGAGGTCTTGATAATGACACAGTTACCTGCAGCAATAGCAGCCACTAAGGGCATGATAGCCAGCAAAAAGGGATAATTCCATGGAGACATGATAAGAGTTACGCCATAAGGAACACGCAGAAACATGCTTTTTGCGGGAAAAAGAGATCCGGGAGTCCTGACTTTTTGTGGCTTGCTCCAGGAATCAAGATGCTTAATGGCATATTTGAGCGAATGGATGACATTACTTACTTCCGTCAGATATACCTCGAATTCCGATTTGTTCAGATCCTGTCTGAGTCCCGTATATATAGCAGGTTCATTCTCTATGATAGATTCCAAGAGTCTCTCTAGGCTGTTCTTGCGAAACTGAATATCCTTTGTGACTCCTGTATGGAAATATTCACGTTGATTATTTACAATTGCTTCTAAATTCATGTTGGTCCCCGTCTTGGAAAATCCGCTGTGACATGTCAAAACATATCCTGATTGTTCTATTATTCTATCACAAAGTACCCCTGTGGTCTATGGATACAGTATTGTAAGAATGTGCCATCTGCTTTATAATAATACTTGGTTATGCGGGGGATGACCTTCCGCAATATGCGTATTGCATATGAAAGGAGAGATAGCATGAAAAAGTTTGGAGTAAAGACTATGGTAGCTACCGGTATCGGAGCTGCGCTATTCTTTGTATTAGGAAGATTTGTTGCCATACCCAGTGGTGTGCCGGATACCAACATATCCATCCAGTATGGACTGCTTGCATTTATCGCAGCCGTATTCGGGCCCATCGCAGGTCTTTTGGCAGGACTTATCGGACATTTCTTCATCGACTTCAGCTATGGTTGGGGAGTATGGTGGAGCTGGGTAATCTCTTCAGCTGTATTCGGCTGTGTAGTAGGATTCCTTACATCCAAGATCAAGATCGACGAAGGCGAATTTGGCAAGAGCGGAATCATCCGTTTCAATATTGCTCAGGTAATAGGACATATTCTTGCATGGGCTGTGATCGCTCCCGTACTTGATATCCTGATGTATGCAGAGCCTGCCAATAAGGTGTTCATTCAGGGTATTGTAAGTGCCGGTGTCAATATTGTTACTACAGCAGTAGTAGGTACTCTTTTATGCATTGGTTATTCAGCTGCAATTCCCAAGAAGGGAAGTCTTAAGGAAGAGGAATAGTTACACATAGGAATCATGAGGCGGGAGTCCCTCCCGCCTTTATTATTATGAACAAAGAGTTATTACTGGAATTCAAAGACTTCGGATTCAAATACAATGCACAATCCGAGCCAACATTACACAACATAGATCTTAAGCTTCACCGAGGAGAGAGGATACTCATCGCCGGTCCTTCAGGTTGCGGAAAATCTACTCTCATACACTGTATCAACGGTCTTATCCCGTTCTCATACAAGGGGGATATGACAGGAAGCCTTAAGATAAAAGATAAAGAGACTAAAGACCTGAGTATATTTGACATATCCCATATAGTCGGAACGGTTCTTCAGGATTCGGATGCGCAGTTTGTAGGTATGACGGTTGCAGAAGATATAGCATTTGCTCTTGAGAACGACTGTGTTGAGGAGCCGGGTTTGCATAACATGGTAAAAGAAGCCGCTTCTATGGTAGACATAGATAACAGCCTTTTGCATGCTCCGGGCGAACTGTCGGGAGGACAGAAACAGAGAGTATCAGTAGCCGGTGTGCTCGTGGATGATGTGGATATCCTTATATTTGATGAGCCTTTGGCCAATCTTGATCCCGCAACAGGCAAGCAGGCCATAGAGCTTATCGATGAGATGCAGAAAAAGACTGGTGCAGCTGTGATCATAGTGGAACACAGACTTGAGGATGTACTTCACAGATCTGTGGACAGAATAGTCCTTATGGAGAAGGGACGTATCAGAGCGGACGTATCGGCGGATGAACTGTTATCCGGGAATCTGCTTGGTGAATGCGGAATAAGAGAACCCCTGTACATTACGGCGTTAAAATATGCCGGAGTGGATATTACCGTAGATAAGAAGCCTGCCATGCAGGAATCTTTAGTGATAGGCGATGAGGATGCAAAGAAGGTCAGAGACTGGTATGCGGCTTCGTCGTTTGCTCAGGATATGGGTAAAAAGGAGAGTCTTCTTACAGCGAATGACCTTGTTTTTTCATATAAAAACGGCAATGTAAAAGCACTTGACCATATAACCGTAGAGATAGGAAAAGGACAGATGACAGCCATAGTCGGTACCAACGGAGCAGGTAAGTCCACATTCTCCAAGGTTATATGCGGATTCGAGACTCAGGACTCTGGAAGGCTCACTTTTGACGGTATTGATCTTGCAGACTGCAGTATAAAAGAAAGAGCTGAACATATAGGCTATGTGATGCAGAATCCCAATCAGATGATATCCAAGGTGTGGATATATGACGAGGTGGCTTTGGGACTTCGAACAAGAGGCGTGCCGGAAGAAGAGATCGAGAAAAAGGTTGAGAAGGCGCTTAAGATATGTGGACTGTGGAAGATGCGCAAATGGCCAATTTCGGCATTAAGCTATGGCCAGAAAAAGAGAGTTACCATAGCGGCAATACTTGTGCTCGATCCTGAGATGATCATATTGGATGAACCTACGGCGGGTCAGGATTACAGGCATTATACAGAGATAATGGAGTTCTTAAGTGAGCTTAACAGAAGCGGTATTACCATAGTGATGATCACGCATGATATGCATCTTATGCTTGAGTATGCGGATCGTGCGATCGTATTCTCGGATGGACGGATAATCGCTGATGATAAGTGCTATAACATACTTACGAATAAGGACATCATAGAAAGGGCTTCTCTTAAAGAGACTTCACTGTATGATCTGGCTCTTAAGTGCGGTATAGATGACGGCACGGATTTTGTGAAGCATTTTATTGAGTTTGAGAGACAACACATGAGAGAAAAGAGGGAAGTGTATGACTAATCTATTCAATTATATAGACAGACCTTCTCCTATACATGATCTGACCGGAGCTACGAAATTCGTTTGCCTGATGCTGTGGAGCTTTGCAGCAATGTCTACATATGATACCAGAATGTTGGCTGGACTTACGATTCTCAGTATTATTCTCTTTTTTGTTGGCAGAATACGAATAAAAGATGTGTCCTTCATGTTTGGGTTTGCTGTAGTATTTCTGGTGCTTAACAGTGTATGCATCTTTTTATTCTCTCCAAGACACGGTACGGAGATATACGGAACTTGTACTCTGTTATGGGGGATGAGCGGAAGATTTGCTCTTACGGCAGAGCAGTTATTCTATCATCTGAATTATGTGCTTAAGTTTACCGCTACCATACCGATCATCCTACTTTTTGTGACAACGACCAATCCAAGTGAATTTGCGGCATCTCTTAATAAAATAGGAATCAAATATTCCGTGGCATACTCAGTGGCACTTGCGCTTCGATATATTCCGGATATTCAGAGACAGTATCATGAGATCAGTCAGGCAGGACAGGCAAGAGGAATAGAGATGAGCAAGAAAGCGTCTTTGGTGAGCAGACTTAAGTCGGCTTCAGCGATATTGCTCCCGCTCATATTGTCCAGCATGGAGAGAATAGAGATCATATCCAATGCAATGGAACTCAGAGGATTCGGCAAGAATAAGAAAAGGACATGGTATATGGGAAGAGCATTTAAGGCTGCAGATATAGCATCAATGGTCTTCTGTGCGCTTTTGATCGTTTTATCCGTATATCTTTCGCAGATTAACGGCGGACGCTATTACAATCCATTCGTGTGAACTTTGATATGAACTCTTGATTTTTCGGGTTAGTTGTAATATCATTATCGAGTGACTTGCCGAAAGGCAGGCATCGGGGTGTGGCTCAGCTTGGTAGAGCGCTACGTTCGGGACGTAGAGGCCGCGTGTTCGAATCACGTCACCCCGATTAAGAAAAGGACTTCCTTTTGGAAGTCCTTTTCTTAATTGGAATAATATGGATCGAAATAGTGGCCTCAAGTCCCGAACGTAGTTCGGGATGCTGAATCGTCCGGTGGACGATTCAGGGGAGCGTATCGAGCGCCGAGCGCGAGAGCGACCCGAGAGAGGCCGCGTGTTCGAATCACGTCACCCCAACAATTAGTAGTATAACACAATAATAGGGAGTTATTCATAATGCCAACAAGTTATAAATAATCAAAGCCATCTATGATATTATGGGCGGCGAATTCATGTCTGACCACCATACAAATATTAGGTAGCTGAAGATGAAGATTGCGATTATTAAATTTTTGCCATCATCTAATACTTAGTCGTATAGATATAGGGAAACGCGAAACAAACGCATGCGTGCGTTTATTGACATTGATTAAACGCACGGGAAGTGTTATTGTGTGTTTGGAAGTATTTATTATGGAGGAAATAATATGGGTCTTATTAATATCTTTAGGAAAACAACAGAAAGTGCACGTCACAAAAATATTGCTGATGCAGCCGCTTTAGATGACAACCTTCTGGAAAAGATATCAGGAGGAGTAGATATGGAAACAACAGTCATAGATGTAACAAGTCAAGCATGTGCAGGTAAGGCTGAAAAAATAACCAAGAAGGTCATAAAATAAGTTAGATTACTACTGTTAACCGGTTTCTCAAAAATGAGAAGATTTTATGCTGTTACTGAGCAAGCAAAAGCCGGAGTTGATTTATCAACCATCCAGTACAATAGTGGCCATAGGTGTAAATCTACCACACTCCACTATATCAGAAATGCCAGTCATGAAGCCATATCTGATGAAAGATGGGAGGCAGTGTTTGGATAAACCGCATGGTTGAGCCATTTTTAAGAACTACATACGAACCACTTTTCTACAAAAAGCAAAAACCGCAAACATAGATAAAATCTACATTTGCGGTCCATTCATTTAATCGGAGTGACGTGATTCGAACACGCGGCCCCTACCTCCCTAAGATAGTGCTCTACCAACTGAGCCACACCCCGATACGCTATTGACTGTGTCAGCCATCAGCGACATTGCTTATTGTATAACGTGTCACCATTAAAGTCAACCATTTTTTTCAATGAAACAATTTACAAATAATGATTTCACAGTTTCGGTAATGATACTTGGAAAACCAAATTGTGAAAGACCTGATACAGCGAACAACAGACAGCGGCCACTGCATCAAATTCAAAAATATAAACTATACCCTGCATAATGTGTCTCTTCGCTCTGCGGCTGTATCGTTCGCTCTATATCGTTTTTAAGTATTTAATTACCTCTCTAAAACACATTTCAATTATATACACGTAACTCATTTTTTGAGTTACCCCTAAAACCCATCTTTTTCAATATTGATAGTAACTAACATGCATTTTGCTTACCCATTTTTTCTAGAATTTTGCATACTATAGGTAATGATTACCTATCATAAAGAGATATTTATTTTTTAAAGGTAATCATCAAATTTTTAAAGGCTGCTTTTTGTACTTTTCTTCCGCTATTTTCAGCGTTTTGCTCATTTAGGGGTAATGAAAAAAATGGCTTACCTGTGTATCATGGTTTCCAATAGTACAGGCGTAATTATTCACGTAATAACGCACTAAAATAAACTTTGGAACTGATGTGAATGCAGGGTCAAGGGACAGTACGCTGACTTAAGAAGCTATTGGTGCCCGTCCTTTGGGCGACTATAGCTTCTTATGTCGGGCAGCCCTTGACTCTGCTCTAAAACCAATCCTGTTCCCATGGTCAGCAAGCGCACTTGCTGGCCTGGCTTCCGCCGAGGACAGGTCTGGGCAGCGCCCAGGATTAAAGCTTAGGAGTGAGGATGCCAAGCGGCGGAGATGCCCTTCTCGAAGGGCAGTCTCCAAGAGCGGGGTTCCGTTCAGATGCATCGAAAGGTTAGATGCACAGCAAATGTCAGATGCATCGAAAGCTCAGATGCATAGTACAGCTCAGATGCATAGTACAGCTCAGATGCATAATAAAGCCCCGGCTTAAACGCCGGGGCTTCTGTACCTGTCCACCCTATATCACTTAGTCTTTGCAAGTTCTCCTGCCAGAAGATATATAAGAGGTGAATTCCAGTAAATAGTGATCTCGTTGGTTGAGTAGCTCTGTGCGTTGTCGGCATAGCACTTTGCTGATGGCTGCCCCTTAAGTACGTTCTCTACATAAGGATCGTTGAGACCGCTGTTAGGTCCGCCGACTACCATTCCGGGAACGGTCTTTCCGAGAGCCTGTGAAGGTCTGTGGTGCGGATGATCGGAATAGATGGTTCCAAAACCGGTCAGGAAGCAATATCCTGTAGCGTTGTTTCCGAACAGGTAGTTGAGCTGCTTGTCAGCTGTGGTCTTGTTGAAGTTATCAACTATGCCTTCCATCATGAGCATGAACTCGCCGTTGTTGGCAATGGTAAGGTTGCTTCCCCATGGATACTCGCCGATGATGGTAGATCCATAAGGATACTTGTCAGCCTTAGTGGTCATGACTTCGCACATGTTCTTGGCACTGGATTTGATCTTCTCAGTAAGTGCTGCATCAGCATCCTTAGAGGTCAGATAAGCATATCCTCCATATCCGGCTACGCCCTGCCATCCGAGAGTGTAACCGTTTCTTGGAAGCCACTCTCCCATAGCCTTCTCATAAGCCTTGTCTCCGGTGGTCTTGAAGAGATCTGCATATGCCCAGAATCTCTCGTCGATATCACATTCATCCTCGTACTCGCCGGTTGCGATGTCGCTGGGGTTCTTGTATCCTATCTCATCTGTAGGTGTCTTGTCCAGATACTCTGCTGCCTTCTTTGCTGCAGCAAGGCACTTGTCGGCGTAGCTCTTGTCTATCTTCTCATAGACTCTGGCAGCGATTGCCATTACACCTGCAAAGGTTCCGGTTGAGGTTGTTGTAACAGGCATGATGATAAGCTCATCTGTCTCATCCTGAGGCATTACTTCGCCCGGGAAGTTGCTGCAGGTTACCTTGTGGTAAACACCGCCGTCCTCTCTCTGCATCTTAAAGAGCCAGTCAAGCTCGTATTTCGCCTCATCAAGAACATCCGGGATTCCGTTTCCGCTCTCGGGGATGTCGAGATCATCGCCAAATACAGACGGATAATTCTCATAAGCAAGAAGAAGGTCTGCTGCTGCCTTAGCACCTGCAACGGAATATCTTCCGTAGTCACCGGCATCATGCCAGCCTCCGCTCACATCAAGCTTCTTGGATCTGTCCTCATAGAGAACAGCCTCATCAGCATGACATACGGGGTGAGCAAAATCACCTGCATAATCAGCAGTAAGCTCAGTTCCACATCTCTGGTAATACAGCATCTTTATAGATGCCTTGAAAGCTTCCTCATAAACATCTGAAGCGATCCTGAAGCTTGCAGATACTATATCACCCGCCTCAATATGGTAAGTTCCCTCTGCCTTCACCTCAGTGAAATCAAAAGCTTCTTCCTTCTCGCCGGAATCATGATCCTCAACTCCGCCACCGATCTGAGCTTCCAAAACAGCCTCTCCTGTTGCCTCATCAATGAGCTTTGCAGTCTGATTGAGGGCTTTTTTGCGCAGAGTAGCTGACTTATAAGCTCCCGGCAGATATCCGATCTGGTTTACAGCTATTTCAGGCATCTTTATCTCTCCGCTTCCTTCAACAATTCCAGAGTCATCGGTAACCGTAAGAACAAAATTATCAAAATATATGTGATGCTCGGCAAGTCCGGCTTCCATTCCGTCCACCAGTCCCGAATTTAAGCAGAACCTCGGTGCCGGATCCGTTGTCTCACTCATGGTAAAAGAAAAATCATAGTGAGTCTTCTCTGTAGCAAGAGGAATGATCTCCAGATAATACGCATGATAGTCACCGCCGTTTATCTGGAAGCGCATCTCAACAGGTCTAACGATGTCACTGTAGGCATCAAACTGAAGATTGTAGACACAGCCCTCATTTAGCCTGAAACCGTCGTGATAGATCTGAACTCCATGAGCCACCTTACCCGTTGACTTGATGTCCACATCCAGCTCACCATCTTTATTTATGGAAAGAGCTGCTGAACCGTCCTGACAGAAATAGGACCATGGATCCACTCCCATGGAAAAATCACCGTTTGAAATAAGATTCTCACCGGTAACCAGTGATTCACTCTTCTCTTCAGCAGCTTCCCCTTCTGCCGCCTCTGTAGACGCCTGTTCTGCAGCCGCTTCTTCCGTAGAGGCTTCCGCAGCCACTTCCTCAGAAGCAGTCTCAGTTCCTTGTGTTTCACCTGCCGGAGCCGGCGTGGTCTTTCCACATCCCGCAGCGCCAAACACTAAAAGAGCTGACAGCGAAACCGTCAGTATTCTTTTAACAACACCACACTTCATAAAACTTTTCCCTCCGTTTTTATCACTTAAGATATTGGTTCACATTAGCTCCTGTGATCTTAAAGTAAGGCAGCTTTATATACTTTCCGTCCCTGACATAATACTCCTCGCCCAGTTCATCAATACTGCCTCCCCGGCCAAGTATCAGTGCCAGCTTGAACATAGCCTCTGCCTGTCCCTCCTTGTCATTGTAGACTGTTCCGACCATTTTGTCATCCCGGACTGCCTCAAGTCCCACATCTGTTCCGTCGATTCCAAAAATTGCAGGCCACTTGCTCTTTATCATTCCGGAAGCCTCGTAGGCATCGATTGCCCCAAGCGCCATATCGTCATTGTTAGCAAGAATCAGTTCAACACCGTCGCCGTTTTCCTCGATGAACTGAGTGGTCTTGGTCTGGGCCTGAGCCCTGTTCCAGTTGGCAATAGCATATCCCAGCTTATCCACCTTTGCACCAAGTCTTATGAGCGTTTCCACAGATTGCTCCGTGCGCACTATGGCATCCTGATGTCCTGCCTCGCCCTCCAGCACCACGTACTGGATCATCCCGTCTTCATTCTTATCAAGGGTTCTGTCTGTCAGCACTGTCCTCGCCGCCAGCTCACCTTGCATAACCCCTGATTCCACGGCATCTGCCCCTACATAAAAGAGCTTGTCCCATCTTCCGATATCTCCCTCGACCAGCTCCCTGTTAAAAAAGATTATGGGCACATCTGCTTTTCTTGCAGCATCGATCACCGCAGTGGGGTCCGTCCTGTCCACAAGATTTACGCACAGCACGTTACACTCATCCTCTATCATTTTCTTTACCTGAGCGTTCTGTGTCTGCTGGCTCAGGGATGCGTTGTACACAATGAACTCCACATTCTCATTTCCCTGACACAGCTCCGTAAAGCACTCCACCAGCTGCGAAAGGAAAGTATCATACTGATCATAAAGCGTGATACCGATCTTTATCTTTCCGGAGCTCTTGGTCTGATTCTGCGGACCGCACCCGGACAAAAGAGCTGTCAGAAGACTTATACACAAAGCCGTAATAATGGCTCTTTTTAGTTTCCCCATTAACTGAATACCTCCTGCTACTGAACAACCGGAAACAACATTCTCTGGTTGCTCTCATCAAATAAATTCTCCCTGTTCACCACTCTGAAGGCAATGGTCTCGTTCTCCATGGGAGTGAGCCTGTTTTCCAGCCTTCTTGCCACAGCCGTTACCGACTGATATCCCATGTAGTATTCATTTGGCACCACCATACTGGTGATAATGCCGTCATCCAGATAGCTCACCACCTTGATAGACGTACCCTCGCCAAAGATATACGGAGGGTTCTCATTTCTCTGGGCATATTCGCAGGTAGCTTCAAGCCCCGTATTATCCAGCGCCACCAGAATGTCCGCCGGTCTGCTCTTTTGAAGTATATCGATCTTGTCGCTTATATTGGCTATGCTGTTATCAATCCACAGGATCCTTGCCCCGGAGGACTCGATGTTCTCCGAAAATCCCTGCAGTCTTTCTTTTACAGCGTTCTGCTTCTGGTTTCCTGCAACTATTCCGATGTTGTAACCCATAAGGTCATTACCAAGGGCAATCCTCACCTCGTTGGCAAGAGCCCTTCCAAGCTCCAGGTTATCCGCTTCGATGCAGGCACTTCTTCCTTCAATGTCCACATCCATTTCCGCATCGGTGTCCACAAGCAGAAGAACCGCCTTGCTGCTTATGTCTGAGATCATGTCCTGGGTGCCTCTGCTGTTGGCAACCTGAAGGATAATCCCCTCTGCGCCGTTGGACAGCTCCTCATTTATCAGAGCCAATTGCTGATTATTATTCATGTTTCTGGAAGTGGTGACCACATTGACTTTTATGCCTGTGTCCTTGGCAGCCTGCTCCATTCCCGAAATAAATGATGCCCATCTTCCGGAGGAGGAATCGTCCACCACCACAGACACCTTTACAGGATCCTCCCTGATACCGCTCATTATAAGGGCCGATGTGGAGGTCAAAAGTATGAAGATAAGGAGCGCAGCGATAACGATACTGAACATGTTATTCTTCATCCGTCTGCTCCTTTCCCGATTCAAGCGCCTTGGCGTTCTCCTCGTTGTATGGTATTGAAGGCAGATGGATGGTAACGGTGGTTCCCTCATCAGGCTCAGACTCAACCTTCAGACCGTACTTATCACCAAACCGAAGTTGGATCCTTCGCTGTACATTTATAAGACCCACGCCGGATCCATGCTTTCTGACTCTTGTATCATCAGTGAAAAGAGATTCCAGCTGCTCCTGACTCATTCCAAAGCCATTGTCCGAAACCTCTATATAGATGTCATTGTCCTCCTCATTGAGATAGCCCCTGACCTTGATCTCGCCGTCCTCCATGTCCTTTACGCCGTAATATACGGCATTTTCCAGAATAGGCTGAACAATGAGCTTTACAGTACAACATCTCTTTATCTTCTCATCGATATCAAAATCGATGGAGAAAGCATCCTTAAAGCGCACCTTCTGGATGTTCATGTAGTTGCTGGCATGCCTGATCTCGTCCTCTATGGGGATGATGGTCTTTCCACTGGAAAGGGACACACGGAAAAGAGATGCCAGCTGAGTTATCATAAACACCGCATCATTGTACTTTTCGCCCTCGATCATCCATACAATGGAATCCAGAGTATTGTATAAAAAGTGGGGATTTATCTGGGACTGAAGGGCATCCAGCTCGGATTTTCTCTTTTCCTCCTGGGACGCCACCATGTCCTTCATAAGCTGATTGATCTGATCGTAACTGGATCTCAAGGTTCTTCCAAGGTGCTCGATCTCGGAAGGTCCGCCGATGTATACTGAAGGATTTACCTTGCCCATCTCGATCTCACGGATCGAGTTGTTAAGCTTGATGACAGGCATGGTCACGCGCCTTGCCACCAGTCTGTTGAGGATCAGCATGGCAAGAAGTGTGATGGATACGATCATTACAGCAAAGTACCTGGTATCCTTCATTCCAAGATATGAGTTACTGGTGGGAATAACACTAACAAGCTTCCATCCGGTGTAGCTCATGGTGTCCACGGTGACGATCCTTGTCTTATCCTCAAAGACCTCCTTGTGGCTGCCGTCATCGTAGGTAACAGCCATGGCGTTATTTTCGTTGTAGAGCCCTGCATTTATCTGCATCAGCATTGGATGATAGATGATGGATCCGTTGCTGTCGCACAGGTAGACATACTGCTCGGAAGGGTTGTTGTTGGCACCCTCCATCATCTGCTCAATAACAGCATAGTTCATGTCAACCAAAAGAACTCCCTGCCCCGGAGCGCCGCCTCTGTTAAGTTCCACGTTCCTGCTAAGGGAAATAACCCAGTAATATCTGAAAGTGGGATCGTCTACAAAAAGATTCTGTACATGGGGAAGTGAAAAATGAAGATTTTCAGGCTTTGACAGAGCCAGTGAAAACCAGGACTGCTGCGTCACATCAACATCAGGCTTCTCAACTGCTACGGGAGAAGCACAGATAAGCTCCCCCTCATCATCGTATAGAGCCAGTGAGATAAGATAGTCCTTATGAGCCTCGTAAAGCAGGTTCATCTCAGTTACGGGGGACTCCCATTTAAGGTCCTGATCCTTTATGACATTGTAGTAGATGGCATCAGACATTCGCCTCATGCTGCGAAGATAATCCTCGAGATTTATAACCGTCTGGGAAAGGGTCAGCTCAGAGCTCTCCCTCAGCATCTTTTCCGATCTTACAGAAAACCTCTGATAAAGAGCTATGCCCATTGCGAGCATACAAACAAGGGCCACGACGGTGAAAGATACCGAGATCGTGACCTGGATACTTCTTGGGACCACTCCCCTCATGTATCGGGAGATGACCCATTCAGTCCTTATCTTATCTGCTTTTCCCTTAACATACTTTTTTACACTCACCTTTTTTACTGTTCCTTGCCGGCTTTATATTTGGAAGGTGAAACCCCGAACTGTTTTTTGAAGACGTAGCTGAAGTAGTTGGGGTCGGAATAGCCAACCTCCTGGGCGATGATATAGGTCTTTTCATCGGTCTCCACGAGCATCTTCTCAGCCTTCTCCATGCGGAAATCCGTAAGGTATCCCACAAAGGTCTTGCCGGTCTCCTTCTTAAAGACCGTGGAGAAATAGGCACTACTCACCCCAAGATAGTTGCATATAAAATCAATCGACAGATCCTGATCCGCATAGTGGTCAGCCACATAGTCTTTTGCCTTGGAAACAAAGCTCCTGGTGTTGTCGGAGCGCTTGTCATCAATAAGTTCATGCATTCTCACGCAGGTAGTGCTGAACCACTCCTTCAGCTCACTCTGCTCCATCTGCTGTACCTGAGAATACACGTCAGCATTCATGTCAAAGACTTCGTTGACATCCAGCTGATTGTTGCGCACAAATTTATAGAGCTCACTTACCAGCTCCATCACAAAGAACCTGTAGTCCTGGATGGAAGCCTGCTGCCCCAGATTGCTCTCTATATATTTTCTCGATGCCGCATCCACGGATTCTTTGTCAGACATCTTCATCTTCTTAAAGATATCCGTAAGGGAGTCAGTCTCCTCAAAGGAGTCCTCCTCTTTTTCCTTTGGTGCGATCTCGGATATGTTGATGGCCTTGGTGTGTCCGTAGAGAACCCTGTAGGAAACCGCATCTCTTCCGCCCTGATAGGAGTCCCTGATTTCCGACAGGTTCTCAGCAAGGCTTCCGATACCGATGGTGACGTTTGCTTTACAGATACTCTCAGCCAGTCTGCAGAGCCTGTCGCAGTCGTCGGTAAAGGCCGATGCGTCTTTTTCATTCTCAAGCTGCGCTATCATCACGGTGCTTCCAAGATAGGAAAAGAACCAGCACCCCCACTTGGGGTCCATTCTCTCCTCTAAGAGCTTCCTCACTGATACCGCGATAAAAGCGGGGTTCATGCCCTCAGGCACACTGGAATTACTGATGTGGACGATAGCCGTGATGTAATAGGGTCCGTGAAGATCAATCCTGTAGTCATTTAAGAGCTTAGGGATCTTCTCCTCCACGATCCTGCCCTCAACCAGCGAGGAAAAGAAATCCTCCTGCAAAAGAGGCAGCGAATCCATGTAGTAATTCTCAAGCTTTGCCACATTGAGCTTCTCGTCGATGTCCCTGTCCAGAGCCTCGTGAACTCTTGAAAATACACTCTTTAGCTCGTCGGCATCGATGGGCTTTAATATATACTCCTCCGCCTCGAGCCTTATGGCTTCCTTGGCATACTCAAATTCGTCGTAGCCCGAAAAAATGATGATCCTTATGTTGGGATAGAGCTTTCTTAAATTTCTGGAGAGCTCCATTCCGTCCATGTAGGGCATCTGAATATCGGTCATAACAATATCCGGCCTTGATTCCTCCGCAAGTTCCAGAGCTTCAAGACCGTTGTGTGCATATCTGGGATTCTCAAACCCCATCTCCTCCCAGTTCATCTTTTTCATGATGGCCTGGGCAACGTCTTCCTCGTCATCCACAAGCATGACCTTATATCGGTTCATATCTGTCCTAAACTTTTCCTTTCATATAGGATTAAGTTCACGCATATTTTTCATGCATGAATTTCCATGCGATTCCCATGATCAGCACTGATATTACGATCACAATAACCGCTGCGATGGGATTAAAGAATGAGACGATTCCCATGACAAGAGCCGCAACTCCCATAAACAGGAGAAGTATTCCCGCATAGAGCGTGTACTCCTTTGGATGCCTGATACTCTCGGGATCTTCTTTTTTGATGATGCTCACATCCCTGGTGATTATGAGCCTTAAGCCAAAAAACATGCACACGGCAAACACCAGCATCTCTATTCCCATCTGATTTATAATATCCTGAAAACTCATTTTATTTCTCCTGTCTCTATCTATGATTCCAGCTTAAAGATTTTCCTGAATCAGGTCATCTGCCCTCTTTAAGACAATATGGATATCTTTTGTACCATATAAACAATATACCGAAGCGAAGGCAGCTTCAATACCATTTTCCTGAATAAGTCTCTTTGCACGACTCACATCATTGTTAAAAAAGATTTCCTCGGTCTCAAAACCAAATACCGCAAACTGTGTACCGTTCATTCTGTAGACATTTTTTTCGCCAAACACTTCCATCAGGAACCTGGCTGTGAGGATAACGATCTGATCACCAACTTCATAACCCTGTGTTACGTTGATGGCATCAAGTCCAATCAGATCACACCTGAGGAATCCGAAGGATGAAGAAGTATCAAGATCCGCTTCGATAAATTTCCTGTAGGCCATATGGTTTCCTGCCCCGGTCAGGATGTCATTATAGCTGTAGAACAATGCCCTGTTCTGTTCCTCTCTCTGGAGGATCAGCTGCGCCAGGAAATATGATATGAGATCCATGATCTCGGCAATAGATTCAAGAGACCCCTGAGGAACTCCTGAAACACCGCACACACCGAAGATGTTGTTTCCTATCTCCAAAGGTGCGATAACCATATTTGTTATGTGGTTTGATTTAAGAAGGTTATAAAAAGAAGGTATGGTTGTCCTGAAATTTTCCGGATCATCGACAATCAGTCTGTGATTGTTTCTGTTAAACTCCTCATAAACCCTGTCTACTATACCCTCAATGGGAACATAGATAAGCTCGATCGAAGCCGGATCATGGTTTTCATCGTACCACTCGTAGGTTCCTCTGTACTTTCCGCTCTTCTGGTCCTCGAAGATAAAAACTCTCGCAGCCTGAAACTCTTTTCCCAAAAATCCTATCATGGACATAATATTTACATCCGGGGAGTTGGCTGACACAGCGTATTGAAGCGCCCTGTTGATAAAACGGTCTCTCTCAATGGCTTCCTGATCCTTTGTCCACCACTTGAGGAACTGTCCCATAAGGATAAAGATAAATATCAGGAGTCCAAAACGGGTAAATATTGCGTTGTTGTCTGAAATGCGTACCTTTAGTACAAAACGTGCCACATCAAGAATCAGGCATATTCCAAGAGCTATCATTCCGGGGATAACATTTCTTATTCCCATCCTTATGCCTTTTCTAGCACAGTATATCCTGTCATCGATTATTATTCCCGCAACAAGGGATACCGACAGCAATATCTCAAGAGCCATGATCCTGAAGAAGATATTTGCCAGATCAAGCCCCACCACATAACGCACAAAGGGTATAAAGATCAAAAAAGCTGTAGATATGATAAAGGCAAGATGTCTGTATATAAGCCTCCTTCTCTGGGTTATGGAATTTACAAAGCAGATCAGCGGATAACTTACCAAAAACGGAAGCACCACATAAAGGAAACGGAAGGTGTATATTCTTCCGGTCAAAAGCTGAATAACGTTTGTATCCACCAGTCCCCAAAGTCCCAGAATTATGGACATGGCAGCCAAAGAAGACATACTGAAAGGCAGTATGTTATCAAGTCCTACCGCTATCTGAATGAACAGAAGAATAATTCCAAACAGGAGGATAGTGGCAGAAAGTGCAAAAGGAAGGACCATTCCCCTTATAACCTTGTGGATATATCCGCTTATGGGTGAAATGTATATCGACATCACCCTGATATCCGTATCATCCTCCACAGAGGGCTCATACTTGATGGTCACTTCTTTTCCGGAGTCTGCGGACGTAAGCTCAACATAATTAAATGCAAAGCCATAGCCCATGCCCGTAAAATTCTCTCTTGACTTAAACTCATAGGCGAGCCTGTCATCGATCCACACTGTCACGTTGGTGTTGTTAGTCTCAAAGCAAAGCGCATCCTTATCAGTCAGATCTGAAGGAAGTTTCTTATGGACCAACTGGGTCTGCATGTAATAGTCGTCGATGCTTACAAGCTCACCCTGCTGCGTCATCCATTCATCCGAAAAGTTCCTGACCATTTCATTGTCAGTAACTGTCTCATTGATGGCAATGGCTATCACATAGGCAAGAACGATGAACAATGCCAAGTAGTACAGCGCAATATAGAGTTTTCGAAAGAATTTTTTACTCTTCTCCATCCTGTTCCTTCCGTTAAAGCTTTGAAAGCTGCTTCATGCTGTCATAGTCCTTAAGCTCAAAGAGATCTCTGATCTTATCCAGATTCTCCATGTGTTTTGCAGGTATGTCAAAAGACATAATCTCATTGAGAACCTCTTCGATTGCCAGATCGTCCTTCTCATCGCAGGCCTCCCTGATGGCTTCATACAGGCTCTCTAAAAGCTCTTTTGTCTTATCATCCATCTCCTGCTCTGCTCCGCCACCAGGGCATTCACAGGCGTTGTGGAGCATGTCCTTGTAGCTCCTGAAATCGGACAAAAGCTTATCAGTCTTTTCTCTTATAATACCGATATTTCCCTCTTTTCCGGCCTTTTCCAGCTCCAGTGCATCCTCAGAAAGAGGAATGGCACCAATTAGCCTTGCCGAGCTCTTAAGGGCATGGACTTTTACGGTATAGTTCTCCCAGTCCTCGTTATTGTAGTATTCCTCGATCTCTCCCGACCGCAGGTCAATTGAATCGTAAAAGATCTTCAGGACCGATTTAAAGGATTCTTCTGATCCACTGTTTTCAATGGCTTTCTTTCCATCGATTCCGGGAATACTCTCATACCACTTCTTCTCATCCTTTTCATCATCGTGGGCAACGTACTCTTCAAAGGACTCCCTGAATTCCGTAGGACTCATGGTCCTTTCTACAGGTGATTCAATCTCATCCTCAGGAATCTCCAGTATGCTTGAGAACATCTGGCTGAGGCTGTAAGGCTGATCCCTCTTTAGAAGATATGTGATACCCATGGCACCTCTTCCACAGTTAAGCGCCATAACAGAAGACACCTGCTGGAATATTACATGGTCAAAGTTAAATTTCTTTCTGAGGTAATCCTCTATTGCCACCTTATCCCCCTGGGAAAGGGTCACATAATCCACCACGATCACATCAAGATCGGGATCGCAGCTCTTTGGAAGGGCATAATCTATATACCTCTTATAGCAGCTAAGGAAATCTCCCGCGTACATTCTTGCAGGAATGATCTTTCCTTTTCTGATGTGAATGACGGGCTTAAATCCAAAGGTTCCAAAGATGCTGTAAGCCGCCCTTGAGAAACCTGCTCGTCTCATTACGTTCTCCGGATCTCCCGTGATGAAGCTGCAGTGAATATAGTCTTTTATCCATTCCAGTTCGTCCAGAATTCTCTCAAAATTCCTGCCCTGCATGGCCATTCTCTGAGCCAGAAGAACCAGGAAGCCAAGAGCTGTTGCATTTGCTCTGGAGTCCACAACCTTAACGTTTCCAAAGCCCCTTGCAGCCTCTGTCGCGTTGTTGTACTCGCCGCTTATGTCGGAAGAAACGGTGATATATATGATCTGGTGAGCCTTCTTGACCTCTTTTGCAAAAAAGCGTTCAAACTCCTCCACTGACGGAGGCTCCGAATCATAGGACGCTCCTTCGGCCACATAGCGCATAACCTCATCAGGGCTGGCTTCCAGAATATCATAGTAGATCCTGCCCTCGGATATGATTGAGAACGGAATAATGTCTATCTGATTTGCCTTAAGCACAGCAGCAGGAAGATCGCACATGGAACCTGCGGCGATAAGCACAGGAATCTTCTTGCTGTAGCCTCTCTTGGTGCTGAGCTGCACCTTTGAAAGCTCTGTTCCTTCTGTCCTCTTAACCTTAACCTCCGGAAGATGGTCAAGGAGTATCTCCTCAAGCTGAGCGCCGGAAACAGGCTTTACCAGATATCCGTCAAAGCCGCTTCTGTTGTACAGATCCCTGTTCTCGGAATCCGCATTTGCCGTAAGGACGATGATAGGCGTGTGGTTATTAAAGCCTCCTGCCTGCTTTCTTATGGACTGCATACACTCAACACCGTCCATCTCAGGCATAAGGTGATCCATGAGGATGACGTCATATCTCTCGGAAGTCGTCATGAAAAGAGCTTCCCTTCCGCTAAAGGCTGTATCGATGGACATCTGGGTCCCATCGAGAAGTTTCTTTTCAACCTCAAGATTCATCTCATTGTCATCTACGATAAGTATCCTGGCATCAGGCGCTGTAAAGCCCGGCTCGTATTTCTTTCCGCTGCTTCTCTTTCCGAAATCTCTGATGTTTACATCGCCGATAGGGTCACGCCTTGTGACTCTCTGCCACAAAGTAACGATAAAGGTGGTACCTTCAGTGTAGACACTGCTTACGGTGATCTTTCCATCCATGAGATCCACAAGCTGCTTAACAATGGCAAGTCCCAGTCCGCTTCCCTCTATCTTAGCGTTCTTTTCCTCATCCACCCTCTGGAAGGCATCGAAAAGAAATGGGATAACATCCTGCTTGATTCCCATTCCGGTGTCGATTACTGAAAACAAAAGAAGTACTCCGTCGCCTCTTAATTCCTCTTTTTCTATACGAAGTGTAACTGAACCTTCTCTGGTGTATTTAACCGCGTTGTTTAAAAGGTTTACCAGAATCTGCTTGATCCTGACCTCATCACCGAAAAGCTCTGAAGGAATGGCTGGATCTACCTCAATCTTAAGCTCCAGGCCCTTCTGCTGGGCTCTCAGCCACATCATGTTCACGATCTCAGAGAGCATGGATGCCAGATTGTAGTTGATGGGCACGATGTCCATCTTTCCCGCTTCGATCTTGGACATATCAAGAATATCGTTTATCAGGGACAGCAGCATCTTACCTGCACCCTGGATATTGCTGGCATCGTTAAGGATCTCTTCGGAAGCATCCTCCTGACGAAGAATGATCTCGTTAAGACCAAGAATAGAATTTATAGGTGTCCTTATCTCGTGGCTCATGCTGGAGAAGAAACGGTTCTGGGACCTGTTCAGCTCCTCAACCTTCTTGGTCTCCTCTCTGGCTCTTTTGTTCTCCATGCCATACATCCACTCCTCGAACATAACCATAAAGGAGCAGACCAGTCCCACCAGGATTATGGACAGAACTGTATCACGGTAAAAGAGCCTGTCGGAGTGAGTGGCAACAAGATCGGGATAAAATCTGCTCACCATGTAAAAGAGCAGGGACTCGATGGTCAGAGCTCCGAACATGATGGGGCGCCAGATACCGGTGAGCACCAGACCCGAATACAGGTAGGCAAACACGATCCAGACAACTCCGCCGCCCTTGAAACCTCCGCCGAAGAAAAACAGTAATGGAAGAAGGCCAAAGGCCACGGTAATAACGACGAACCTCATGGCCAGATTTACTTTGTTGTATTTTATGGAGACTATGGTGACAATAGGCACAGCAATGATACAGAAAGCAAGCGCCAGAATCTCCACCAAGCTCTCGCCAAAGACAATATCGCCAATAAGGGCAAGAATTGCCACCGCGTCCGTAATAAGAGTAAGCAGAATGAATACTCGCTCTTTAAAGCTTATGGACGTGTCCTTCAATCGCTCTATGATATTACTTACGATCTTGGATATCACCTGCTACCTCCGTTTTTTACTGCTGTTACCGTCCAGAAGGACTCTGGACATCACTCTCTCAAATTCCTGAATGCTTATGGGCTTGCTGATGAAGCCGTCAAAGCCTTCTTTCATAAACATCTCTCTGGCTCCGCTTATGGCGTTGGCCGTAAGAGCTATTATCTTAAGATTCTTTCCCTTCTGATCTGCAATGAACTTCATCTTCTTCATGGCTTCAATGCCATCCATCTCAGGCATCATGTGGTCCATAAATACTACATCGTAGTCTCCGGACTCATATTTGCTAAGAGCCTCTTTTCCACTCTCAGCAGTATCGATGATCATCTTGTATTCCTTGAAAAGACCTGTAGCCACCACCAGGTTCATTGGCTCATCGTCCACAATAAGCGTCTTTATGCCCTCGAGATTTATGTCTTTTTCCTCTTCTCTGTGCATGCGCTCCAGCGCCTTAAACTCTCCGTTTAAGACCTTGGTTACAGGATATCCGTAAAGAGGTTTAGGCATGATAACAACACCGCTTCCTTTGTTCACCTCAAAGTCAGATCCTGCAGAAACGGTGACTATGATATCCTGCTTTGAAAGCTCATCAAAGAACAGAGGTGCACTGTTGTACTCCTCAACTCCCATGAAGATATGGGTGATATTTCCGGCATCCAGTAATTTTTTCAGCTCATCAAGGTTCGGTGCGGAATAAAGGTTCAGCCTGAGACCCTGGGCAAGATTTGATGCCATGGACTTATAGAACTCCCTGACAGTGGTAACGCCAAACTTATCAGGAAATACGTGGAAGGCAATACTCATGAATCTGTTGGTCTCCACCACAAGACACGGCGACGGATCAAGAACCTCCTGAACCACGCTCACTCTCACAGTGGTACCCTTGTTCTTGGTGCTCTCAATGGATACAAAGCCCTCCATAAGTCTTGTAAAACCAAATACTATGGCAAGACCAAGTCCGATACCTCCGGTACTCCTGTTTCTCTTTTTATCTATCTGATAGCTGCCGCCGGCAACTCTCTCCCTGTCTGCATCGGACATACCAACGCCGGTGTCGGTTATCTCTATGATCAGGTTTACACCGTAATCTCTCTTTATGCAGGAAACTTTAAGATACACTCCGCCCTTCTTGGTGTATTTAAAGGCATTATCCATAAGATGTGTTATGATCTTACGGATTTTCTTGGAATCACCCATCATCATAGCCGGAACATCGGGATCCAGATCCACCACAAACTCTATATCTTTTTTCAGAGTCATTCCGTTGAAATTGATAACAAGATCATTCAAAAGAGATGTGATGGAATATCTGTCCAGTTCAAGAACAGCATCACCTCTTTGAATCTCACTGTAATCCTGGATATCCTCAATCTGATGGGACAGTCTTCTGCCGGCGTCCCTGATGGATATCACATCATCCCTTCGCTCTTTTTTCAGGATCAGGGAAGACATACCGTTTATTACGTTTACGGGAGTTCTGAGTTCATGGGAGATATTGACAAGGAAGTCCTCCATTCCGGTCCTGTCATTCTCCTCATTTTTCAAAATGGAATTAAGCCGGTCCTCCACTGTCTTCTGGTAGAACAGCATCTCCATAAAAGCCTTGTAGATGCACACTTCCGCCACAAAATGAAGGATGATCCTGGATATCATAAGGGCATCAAACTCAAAAGCGCCGGACATCCTGGCCCATACGGTCTGAGCGATCATGATAATGAAATACTCGATCAAAAGAATCGGCATATACTCCCTTCTTTTCATAAGGGTAGCAGTAGCCATTAAAAGAACTGATATGATTATGACATCGAAATAACTTGTGGCATGGACTCCATGATAAAAAGCCACAAGCATCGAGAAGATGATGTAGAAGTTTTCTCTGGTCTTTGGTTCTTTATAGTAATTTAAATGAAAGCCCCAGCAGGTGATGACGCCGATGCCGATAAGGGGCGGCACCCATATCTCCCATCCCTGGGTAATGCTCTCTATTATTGCTCCAATACAGGAGATAGTAATTATAACAATTACTACATTGTGGGACCTTACGGTCTGCTTTGAATTCTCGTTCAATATTTCAACCCTCAATAAAGATGCATAAATATAAAAAAGGGTACAAAAATGGGATGTGGTCGAAAAGGCCACATCCCTATTATAACATGATGTCTCTTATATTGCGGATATTTCGATAACTTATTTACAATTATTTCATTATTTCTTAGCAACGTACTTACGAATATCAAGTGAGATCGCTACGAAGATAACCAGACCGATGAAGATATACTGTGCGTTAGCATCTACACCAAGATACTGGAGAGCTGCCTTCAAAAGCTCAAATACGGCAACACCGATGATAGCTGATGAAACTTTACCACGTCCACCTGTAACTGATACACCACCGATTGTGCAGGCTGCGATAGCTTCCATCTCATAACCAAGACCAAGGTTAACGGATGCACCACCGGCCTTTGCTCCAAGCATGAATCCTGCAAGACCATAGAACATAGCTGCCTTCATGTAGATAAGTACCATTGTAAGACGAACAGGAACACCGGCAACCTCTGCAGCCTGTGGGTTTCCACCGATTGCATACATGTACTTACCATGACGAGTCATGTTGAAGATGAACCATGTGATAGCTGCTACCAGGATTGCGATCCAGATCAGATAGCTGATTCCAAGGAACTTACCTGTTGCGATGTTTGTGTACTGAGTTGTGTATCCACCAAGAGGAGTAGCTCCTGTGTAGATAAGAGCAAGTCCGTAAACGATCTCCATCATAGCCAGTGTTGCAATGAATGGAGGAACGTGAAGGAATGCGATAAAGAAGCCTGTTACCGCTCCGAAAGCGCCTGTGATGGCAAGTACGATAAGGAGTGCTACAAAGATGTTAAGTGGCTGCATATCAGGGAAGAACTTGTTGGAGTAATCCATCTTCTGAAGAAGTGT